>Ga0247840_10011707_pt1 | contig 10599 bp, 9 predicted proteins | sample LaCruzMarch2015__FD_192404 | JGI IMG/M metagenome (GOLD analysis project Ga0247840, IMG submission 192404) | Freshwater microbial communities from meromictic Lake La Cruz, Castile-La Mancha, Spain - LaCruzMarch2015_17m | ecosystem: Environmental > Aquatic > Freshwater > Lake | place: Spain...
ATTGCCGTGTCGAAGTGCACGACCGGCCAGCAATTGAACGCGCAAAAAGACTATTTGACGTTCCTGCGCCTCTCCCAGAGTTTCATGGATTTCATCTTCTTGCGACGCTCGCGCTGCAACGACTTGCAAACAAGCGCTGCGCCCTTCTTCATATTCCACTTGACGCGATACTCGTCTGGAGTCAGCCCGTGCGTAGCGAGGTGCTTCTTGGTGAGGACCTTGACCGTCTTGCCGCATTCCAGACAAGAAATGGAATTTTCCTTGACGGCTGTTTTGGCGTTACCCTCAGGCTCAGCGGATACGATACTAACACCCTCGCTCATACTCTTGATTCCGGCAGCCAGCTTACGAACCATCGAAACGATTTCTTCTTCGGCCATGGTCCGAACGCCAGCTTGGGCTTTGACAATCTCAAGTGCTTCCTTAACGTAATCTTCCATTCCCGTTCTCCTTAGGTTTGAAAATCAGAAAACTTCGATACGACAACGTAAAAAGCCGTGTAACGTCCGTGTCGCGCTTGATGCGGCTGGACATATTATTACATTAGCAGCATTGTCCATTGCCGTCAATAGACTAAGAATGAATGTCCAGAGATTTTTCATCTGCTTTTTCCCACTAGCGATTGAACCTATGTGTTCTCATACTTTTAACCGAAGATTGAGCCCCCTCCCTCAATCAAAACAAAGGAGGAGAGGAAATTTCTCGGAATCAGGTTTTAAAATGAAATATGCCTGTTGGCTGTTGTCGCAATTCAGCTCTTTTTGCTTGACTTTCCCTACTCTGACAGTGTGTAGTATCAAAAGGAGGGGGACACCATGAAACTATCGACTCGGAGCCGTTACGGCACGCGGATGCTGCTGGACATCGCACTGCACAGCGCGGACGGGCCTGTCCGGATCAAGGACATTTCCCGCCGCCAGGGTGTTTCGGTGAAATACCTCGAAAAGCTCATCCGGCCGCTGAAAGATGCCAAGTACATAGTGAGCAAGCGCGGCCCAAAAGGCGGACATACCTTCAACAAGTCCGCCGAAGAAATCACCATCGGCGCCATCGTTCGCCTCTTCGAAGACGAACTAGCCCTGACGCGCTGCGCAAAGGCGCCAAAGGTTTGCCCCATCGCCAATGACTGCATCACCCGGCGCGTCTGGGTCGAGGCTGGCAAGGCCATGTACGATCGACTCGACTCCATACGCCTCACAGATCTGGTCGAAGAAGCCAGACGCGCCGGTGTCAGCGTGGACAGTTGCTTCCCGGCAACGCCCCCGCTTCCGGGTAAACGGCGCAAGCCTTAGGCGCCCACGCGGCCACGTCCTGCGCCTTTTCCCGCTTTTGGGCCGCGGCAGGAGCGCCACAGGCCGAATAAGCCGCCTAGACACAGCACCGTCGCGGCGCCAAACCCGGCCGCTAAGCCATAGAGCGGGATGACGACCAGAGGTACCAGGATCGAAGCCGCAGCCGCGCCGCAGAGGTCCAGCGCGTACAGATTCCCTGCCTCGCGAGCTCCGGCCTGGGCTGCATCCTGGTTGGAGACCGACACTGCCCGGACAGCCCAGGAGAAATAGCGGCCTCCTACCCAGCCAGAACCCGCACAAAACACGGACAACAACGTCGCCGTCGCCAAGCTCGCCACTTTTCCAGGCACCGCGGCCTGCAAGGCGAGCAGCCCCCACAAAAGCGGCATGGCCACTGCCAGCGCCAGGCACAAGAGCGCGTGCGCTCGCAAAACCCCCTGCCGCGCCGCGGCCGCTTCAGCCTCGCGATTCGCGCCGCAAACAGGCAATGCTGCGCCCGCGGCCAGACCGGCCATGTACGCGGCTACCAACAACGCCAGACGGCTGTGCAATTCGCCTTCCAAAATCTGATATCCCAGCAGCACCCCAACCTCGAGGACCATGCCCCCCGCTCCAGCCAGAAATATGCCGCGCTCGATCGAAACCCTCTGGCGCGCAGGCTCGCCAGACTTGTGTCGCGACGGCGCCATGGCTAGCCACAGTCCCAAAAGACAAACAAACAACCAGAACACCCGTGACTGGGACTGGGCCTGATCCCAAAACCCTGGCCCGCCTTTCCAGCCGGCTTGCAAGGACCAGAGCGCCAGACTGTCAGCGAAACAAGAGGGCATGAAATCGCGGTTCGCTCCGGGGCGAGGCAATTCGGTGAGCATCTGGTCGAGGTAGTCGTTCTTGAAGGGGCTCAGGGCGTCGTGAATCTGGTCCGGACGCAGGTAGTCCAGGTGCAACGCGCGTTCTCGTAGCCGCCGCAGCAGCGGTTCAGGCTGACGCGCCAGTCCGGAATCGAGATCAGGCGTGGTTTGGCGTGCGAAAAAGCGCAGCTCCTCGCCGGAAATAGTCGCCACCTCGGGGAATACAGTCTCCAGTGTTGTATAAGCGCGCTGCAGTTGCCGCGCTTGGGCAGGTCCCACGGCCTCGGGGGCAGCCGGTAGGCTGAACGAAAAAATACCGCCAGGCGCCAGCAGCGCGCTGATGCGTTCGAAAAACTCCAAAGTGTAGAAGCGGTTGCGTTGGACATTGAGCGGTTCGCCCGCAAAGAGAAGGACCACGTCGTAGCCCGGGCCTGCTGGACCCTGCCTTGCGACCTCGCGCACAAACCCGGCCGCGTCGTGGTGATAGATACGGAGCAGACGACTGTCTGGGTTGGTGTGCGACGCGCGAGGCGCCCCATTGGGCCAGATAGTGGTGATATCGGCCGCGACCGTGCGCAACGCAGTCGGGAGCAGGCTGTCGAGCAAGGCGCGTACCGCAGGATCGGGGTCCACGTGATCGAACTGCACCAGCGAGGGGTGCTTGAAGGCCTGGTGGGCCAGTCCGTATATGTCGCCGCCGATACAGAGCAGACGTCGCGGCGCGGGGTGCTGGAGCAGGGCCCAATGTATCCCTGATTCGTCGCTCTGCACATCTGGCAGGCTAAAAGCCCAGGCGCCGCCTGTAAAGAGCGAATACTGGCCGTCCTTGCGCGTGAGCACCAGATTCTGGAACGGGGTCTCGCGCACGGCCACGATATCCGCAGACCACTGCCAGACGCGGCTCGCCTTTTCGAGCGGACCGTATGTCGAGGTCAGGGCAGCGAGGACCGTCAGCGCGATCCAGAGTGGTCGCCGCGCGTCGCGGCCAAGGCCCAAGGCAACAACGACGGCGATCCAGGCCAGGCCCAGACTGAGGGCGAAGAGCGTCAGAGCGGGCCAAAACGTGCTGAAAAAGACCATTCCACCTAGGACAGCGCCCGCGGCCTCGGCCACGTACACGCTGCCGACTTGGCGTTCAGGGCGGCCCTGGCTGGCGAGCTGCGCTTGGGCGGCCCAGCACAGGCTGAACAGCGCGCCGTTGGCGAGACAGAAGGGAGCGGTGATGGACCAGGATATGGCCAGCATTTTAACCAGCGAGGGCAACTCGCCCAGGGGCACGGACCACACCAACCGCGCAGCGCGGGTGGCAAGCAGCGTTGCCGGTAGCGCCAGCCCCTCGAACGCAAGAACCAGGGCAACGACGGCGTTCAGCGGCAGTCCGCAGACGCAGTTGGAACTGGCGGGAGACACGGCGCCCTGGCGCTTAAGCGGGCTACAGGCCCTGCCAGCAGCAAAGCTTCCTATTCCGGACCAAAACAGCCACCCAGCAAAGAGAGCGCCCACGGCCGGCTCGTAGCCAGAAAAGAGCGTCACAAGTTCGCGTACCACCAGTATCTGGCCTGCCGTGGAAAGAAACCCGGCCAAGGCCACGGCCCGGAGGGGCATCGAAAGACGAGCGAGCGCGGACCAATTCATCTGCGCACCAAGGGCGGAAGGCATCGGGGTAGTCGCGACGTGTGCATGCTCACTTGGGTACACGAAAACATAGGGCAAAGGCAACGGCAGGGCAGGGGGAAGGAATATTATCTGGTACGGCTTTTGCTTAACATCCAGCGACTGGGAAAAAAACGCCAGCGGCTTGCGCCTTGCGCAGTCGTTTGCCATGCAACGATAAACGGAGAGCACGCCATGTCGCTCGTGATCAATCATAACTTGATGTCTATGAACGCGGCTAGGAATCTGAACCGCGCTTACGGGGACCTGGGGAGTTCCGTTCGCAAGCTTTCCACGGGTTTGCGTATCACCCAGGCGTCCGACGACGCGGCTGGGCTAGCCATTCGCGAGCTGATGCGTTCGGACATCACCACGCTCAACCAGGGCATACGCAACGCGAACGACGCCATTTCCTTGTTGCAGACCGCGGACGGCGCCTTGAGCGTGATCGACGAAAAGCTCATCCGCATGAAGGAGCTTTCCGAGCAGGCGGCCACGGGCACCTACAATTCAGACCAGCGGTTGATGATCGATTCCGAGTACCAGGCCATGGCCTCGGAAATCACTCGCATCGCCAACGGCACGGATTTCAACGGTGTTTACCTGCTCAACGGCAACCTTTCGAGCGACGTACATACCGGCTCGGGCCTAGACTCTTACGGTAAGATGAAGATTCACTTCGGCACGTCCAACAACAGCGCCGAGGACTATTATTTTATCCGCATCGGCACGGCGACCGCCTCGGCCTTAGGGCTGGGCAGCGGTGCGACCAGCCCTGTGGACGGCAATTCCATCTCCACGCAGCAGGGTGCGCAGCGGGCCTTGGAGGCCATCAAGCTGGCGATCATTTCCAAGGATAACATCCGCGCCTCGCTGGGCGCTTTGCAGAACCGCTTCTCGAACACCATCTCCAACCTGAGCATCCAGGCCGAGAATCTCCAGGCAGCGGAATCGCGGATATCTGACGTGGACGTCTCCACCGAGATGACCAACTTCGTGCGCAACCAGATCTTGACGCAGTCCGCAGTAGCTATGCTCGCCCAGGCCAACTCATTGCCGCGTCTTGCCATGCAGCTTATTGGTGGTGGATAAAAAGAGAGGGAGGGAGTTAGAAGCATAAGCGCTTGCTTAAGCCGCCTTTCCTCTCTATTTCCCTCACTTCGCAACAGCATTGTTCGTAAACGTATAGTTCCCCTTGAAGAACTCATCGACGTACCAGTCTATCTGCCCGTGGTCGGCGAGGACCATGTCCAGCAGGCGCATGGCGCCGAGCAGGCGGCCGACCATGTCCAGCTTTTCGCAGGTAGCTGCGCACTCGTATTTTTTGACAGCGCCGCGCACCATGTCGCCCTTGATCTCGGTCTTGAAGCCCAGACGTTTGAGGATGCGTGCGATGAGTTCAGCGCGACGCGAGCGCCGGCCGATGTCCGCAGCGCCGCCCTTGAACGAAAAGGAGATGTAGTTGTCGTTCACCTCGTGGCCGCAGAAGGCGTCCACCACGGCGAAATGGTAGCCCAGCCGCGAGTTGAAGTTCAGGTAGTCCTTGGAGACGACCACGTAGTTAGGGCCGCCCATGCGCTCGTCCTCGAAGCCCTCCGGACGCATGGCCGACTGCGCCACGATCGAGGCAAAGCCGCGCCAGTCCATGGCTACGCCGCCCACCCAGCTCACGCCCGGATGCGTCATGCCGGCCAGCAGCGCCTTGAACGGCACGCTTGTCACGTCTTTGACCTCGGCCTTGCGCTGGCCAGGTTCGGTGTTCAGGCCGCCGCCAAGGTCAATGGCGTACATTTTCATGGGCAGTGGCGCGTGCACCTGAATGGCGCCGCGTTCCTGCAACTCGAGGTCGTCGGAAATCTTGAACATTTCGCGCATGGACATCTCATGCGCAAAGCGGATCACGTCGTGGAGCGTACGGCAGCCTTCGGGCGTGAAGTTGTCTTTGTCCGGGTCCACGAGGTTGAGGATGGCGATCTTTTTCAGGGCAGTGTGCGCTGCCGCGTAGGTCGGACTGCCCTTCATGGGGTTGGTGGGTTTCCTGCGTTCGAGGATACGCTCCACGCGTCCTTTAAACACCACGCGGTTGGTGGCGTCCACGGTGATTTCCTCGCCAGGCTGGATGATCTCCGTGGCATTGGCCGCGCCCACGAGCGTGGGCACACCGAACTCGCGCGCCACCGAGGCCATATGGCCCGTGACGCTGCCGACCTCGGTGATGATAGCCTGCACGCGGCGCAGAACCGGCACGAGCCTGGGGGAGGTCTGGCGCGTGACCAGGATCGAACCCTCGGGCACGCCTTGCAGGTTGTGGTCAGAGAGCAGCACGTAAGCAAGGCCGCAGGCCTTGCCGCGCGAGGCTGTGACACCGTCGCGCAACAGCAGCGGATTGTTCGGAAACTCCTTGACCAGTTCGTCGATATCGTGGTCCGAGTCGGCCGTGGAGGTGGTGATGTCGATGGCTAGGGGGCGGGCCTGGAGAATCACGGAATGGCCACGCTGGTCCACAGCCCATTCGATGTCCAGGGGCACGCCGTAGTGGTTTTCCAGCGCCAGTGCGTGGTCTGCCAGCCCTAGAATTTCTTCATCCGATAACGCCGGCGCGTTACGTAATGCGGCGTCGACCTCGATATCTGCGAGACCAGGAATCATTCCGGTCGCACCTTGATCAGTCGCGACCAGGGCCACTTTGTGCGTCTTCTTGGCCGCGACTGCGGCCAGGATTTTGCGCTCTTTCTTGTCTACTTCAAAATAATCGGTTGCGGCCGAGCCATCCACGGCGCCGAGCCCCAAACCCCAGACTGCGTTGAGCAGAATCACGTTGCGATGCATGTCGTTGGGGTCGCGTGTGTACATGACGCCGCTCGAGCGCGCGTCGACCATGGTCAAGACGACCGTGGACATGATCACGGCTTCGTCGGGGTAGCCGCGGCTGCGGCGGTAGTAGATGGCGCGCGGGCTGAAAGTGCTGGCCACGACCTCTTTATAGGCATCGACGATCGAATCGGGCGGGACCCCGAGCACGGTGGCGTGCTGTCCGGCGAAGCTCGCTTCGGAGTCTTCGCTCGTGGCGCTGCTACGGACTGCGAGTCTGACCTGGGCGCCGAATTTTCGGACCAGGGTATCGACTTCCGACGCCAGGCAACAAGCCAGGTCCTCGGGGAGCGGCGCGTCCATGACCATGGCTTGCATGCGGTCGCAGTGTGTATCGAGCGCCGCTGTGTCTTCGATGTCCAGACCTTTGAAGATGGAGGCCGCCTGCTCGTAAAGTTTGTTGGAATGGAGGAAATGCTGACAGGCATAAGCCGTGACGGCGAATCCGCTAGGCACGGGCAAATGCACGCGGTTGCTGATTTCACCGAGATTTGCGGCCTTGCCCCCGACCTCAGCCACGTGCTCGAGGGTGAGATGCTGCAAGGGGATGGTCAATTGCGTCTTTTCAAGCCGCTTCTTCTTCACGAGATCTCGCAATACACCCACGCCGATGCGTTCGACCGCTTCGAGCAGGGGTTCGTACTTGCCGCCTGAGAGGGAATTGAGATCCTCGCTGATGTCGTAGACTTCCCATTGCAAGCGTTCCGCTTTGTCGATGATGTAGTCCAGGGTGAAGGGTTTCACTCCGTAACAAAGCTGTTCGAGGTCGGTGATGATTTCCAGCGCGTAGTTGTTGCCTGCGAGGATATTTTTGAAATAAGCGTACTTTTCTTGGAAAGCGGCCTTTTCAGGAGCGCTTTGCTGCATCTCGCTGCCGCGTCGGAACATATCGAGAAATTTGAACATGCGTCCCCCCTTGGGATCTTCGAGCGCCAATTTTGCGGGCGACTCTGTCGCGTTCAAGTTCTTTATCGTATTCCGGGCCGCGGACACAAGCCCTACTCGGACGTTTCAGGAAAAGCCTTGGAGAAACGCCTAAAAACACCTGGACTTCCGCGGCCTGCTTCGGCTAACAAAAAATGCAACGAACATCCAGACCGAGGACACGCTCATGCGCCATACGCCCGAGACCATTGCCAGACTGCGAATCACCTGCCCGGACAAACCCGGGATCGTCGCGGCTGTGACCACCTTTCTCGCCAATCACGGCGCCAACATCACCGCACTCGACCAGTACTCCACCGACCCCGAAGGCGGCGTCTTTTTCATGCGGCTCGAATTCCATACCCCGCATATGGACCTGGCGCGGCCTGCCCTGGAAAACGCCTTCCAGCGCGTCATTGCCGAGCCATTCCAGATGAACTGGCGCGCGACCTATGCAGCCGAGCCCAGGCGCATGGCCATCCTGGTCTCGCAGCAGGAGCACTGCCTGCTGGAACTGCTCTGGCGCTGGTCGCGCGGTGAACTGCCCTGCCAGGTCGCCATGGTCATCAGCAACTACCCCGACCACAAGGAGCAGGTCGAATCCTTCGGCGTGCCCTACCACTATGTGCCGGTCGCCAGTGAGACCAAGGCCGAGGCCGAAGCGCGCATGCTCGAACTGCTCGAAGACAAGGTCGATATCATTGTGCTGGCGCGTTACATGCAGATTTTGTCCAGCGAATTCGTGAGCCACTATCCTAACCGCATCATCAACATTCACCACTCGTTTTTGCCCGCGTTCATCGGCGCCGACCCGTATCGACAGGCCAAGGAGCGCGGGGTCAAGCTGATCGGCGCCACGGCGCATTACGTCACGGCCGATCTCGACGCCGGGCCGATCATCGAACAAGACGTGGCGCGCGTCTCGCACCGCGACACGGTCGTCGATCTCAAGGACCTAGGGCGCGATCTCGAGCGCTCAGTCCTAGCGCGCGCCGTGCGCTGGCACCTGGACGACCGCATTATCATTCACGTGAACAAGACAGTGGTGTTCTGAGGCTGCGGCGGGTAGTCCGCCTGAGGTGCTGGTATAATGTTCTTCCTGATCTCCACCGCGACCTGCAATCCCAGCACGGCCAGGGCGGCTTCCAAGTGGTCCCAACGCGAGTTGTGCCAGAGGTCGAGCAGGCGGCGGACCGCCTTGGGCGATGTCTTGAGCAAGGAGGCAAGTCGGACCTGACTTATGCCCTGGTCGCGCATGGCGTCGTATATCGCCAGCTTGACCGAGGCCATGGCCGGGACTTCGACGACAGGCTGTCCAGGCGCGGGAGCAGAGGGTGCAGGGATTGGCCTGCCCTCCTGCATGTAGTAATCGAACATGGTCAATAGGGCGTCCTGGCCCATGACCAGCGCGTCCGCGTGGTTGGCGCCGAAACTCACTACGCCCGAAACGTCGGTAACCTCGATGACCACAGAGCCGTTATCATCAGATGTGAACACTGCCGGATATATCATTATAGGACCTCCTTGGGATCGAGCCCGAGCTGCTTGCATATGGTCTTGCAAAAATATGTTCCCACGGCCACGCCAGCCTTGCTAAGTCTTTACAGGGATTCCCGAACCTTCATAGTTGTATTATGGGTCACTTCTGACCTAGTGTCAACCTGGAGAGCCTCATCTCACCCAGCTTTCCTGGGAAGACCAGGATATACTGTTTGGGGCCGAAACAGATCACTATAATTCCTTAAACAACTGCAAGTCGGCGGCATCCTCGACGAGGTACAACTCTTGCCGAGGCATCTCTCATACCTTCTGGGAATGCTTGACACTTACACAAAGTACTGTTAAGGTACTATTCATGTCGACCGGCATGAGCGAAAAGAGAAAAGGAAAACCCCACAATCCACTCTCGGAGGTCAAGAAACTGATTCACCAAGGCCGTCTGCTGTTGTCCAAGAGAATTGCCTTGGGCGCGGTCGGGTTCACGATGGCAGGCGTCGAGGATTTCCTGCTCGAGCTGGAACAAAAGGACTTCCATATCTCCAACGAAGACTATTATGATTCAGGTGTTTGGCAGGACGCCTATCGCAAGAAACAGGGCGATGGAATTGAACTGTATGTCAAATTCAAAATAAGCAAAGACAAAGTGCTGATTGTAACTTCATTCAAGAAAAATTGAGAGATCCTATGCATGTGCAATTTAAAGATGGCGAGATGTGTCCTTTCTGTGAATCAGAAACTATAGTAAGAAGGATTTCAAGCGAAGTTTACACATACAAGGACGCAAAGATAACGATTGAAGGCGTCGCATCCTATCGTTGTGAACGCTGCGAAGAGGAGTTTGTAGTTCCAGGAGAAAATAAGGAAGTGGACAGGCAACTGGCCGAGTTCTATGCAGAAGCCGACGGGATTCTCACTCCTAAGGAAATCCAAAAAGCTAGAAAATGCCTTGGATTCACGCAAGAACGTTTTGCGGCCCAGCTGGGCGTCGGAAAAAAGAACTTTGCAAAGTACGAAAGCGGGTCGATGCGCCCGAGCATGGCCATGAGTCATTTGATTCGAATTCTTTATAACCAGCCAAATGTTTTGCGCTACGTCCACAGCGGCCGACTCGACGAGGCCGTGGATATTGGCCAGTGAGCGGCCTTTTAAACTAGGCGTCCTTGATTCCACAGCCGTATTCATTCTCAGTGTTGAGTTGGATCAAGAGGCAAAAGAATAACGCTTAGCTCAATCTAAAAACAAGGAGAATCGCATTGCCCTTGTTGCATGATCATCTCAAGTCAAGTTTGGATCGGACAGGTAAGGAGTATCGCGAAGTCCACGAATGGATTGACCATCCTGAGTTGAAGTACGATCGGCATGATTTTTCCAAGGTGCTGGAGAACGCGGCCATGTTCCGCGCGCAGTATGGAGACGAAGCGGCGCAGGAATACGTCAACCATCTTGTCGAGGATTTGCGCTCGCGGTTCGGCAAGGTGCTGGCCATGCATCAGAAAACCATGGAGGAG
>Ga0247840_10011711_pt1 | contig 10597 bp, 7 predicted proteins | sample LaCruzMarch2015__FD_192404 | JGI IMG/M metagenome (GOLD analysis project Ga0247840, IMG submission 192404) | Freshwater microbial communities from meromictic Lake La Cruz, Castile-La Mancha, Spain - LaCruzMarch2015_17m | ecosystem: Environmental > Aquatic > Freshwater > Lake | place: Spain...
AGAAGTTGAGTTGGTTTTAGAAGGCGAAAGTACAGAAGCGGATAAAAATATCGTTGAATCCTTGTCTGATCCCTTAATTCATATTGTTCGAAACAGTTTAGACCACGGTTTAGAACTACCAGAAGTACGACTCGCGGCGGGCAAAAGCGCGATAGGAAAATTATTGATTCGTGCCACGCAAGAATCTGATCGCGTATTGATTGAAATTATTGATGACGGTAATGGCATTGATCCAGAAGTCATTAAAAATAAAGCCTACGAAAAAGGTTTAATCGATGAAGCTACGTTAGAGCGCATCAGCGACCAGGACGCGGTTAATTTAGTCTTTGCAGCAGGATTTTCTACCGCTGAAGTCATTTCAGATTTATCGGGTCGCGGTGTCGGAATGGATGTTGTTCGTTCTGCGATAGATAAAGTGAATGGTACGGTTGGAATCGAAAGTCAAGTCGGCAAAGGGACACGCCTTTATTTATCTTTGCCATTATCTATGGCGGTTACAAATGTCATCATTATCCAGTCTAATCATCAAATTTTTGGCGTGCCGATGGACATGGTAGCTGAAACCGTGCGGGTGCCGCGTTCACATGTGCGGACAATTAAACAAAAGCAAACGACGGTACTGCGCGGACGGGTTGTTCCTTTATTATCGCTAAATGAATTACTGGCGAGTGGCGTGGAGCAATTACCCAATGATGACGACGAATTTGCAACGTTGATTGTTCGAATTCACGGTGAACATGTTGGCATTTTGGTTGATGATTTCCGCGAAACGGTGGACATTATTCTCAAACCAATGGCAGGAATTTTAGGCGGATTATCGGGCTACTCAGGCTCTGCATTGTTAGGCGATGGTTCTGTGTTAATGGTGTTAAATCCTCGGGAGTTGGTTTAGTCATGGCAATTGAATTTAAAAAAACACAGGCGGTATTTACCGAATTTGTTGGGGTTGAAGAAGCTGAGGCTTTACTGGAATGGTTATTAAAAAATCCCAAAGGCAAAATAAACCTCACGGATTGCACACATATTCATGCGTCGAGTTTGCAGGTGTTAATGGCGGTCAAACCGACGATTGCAAACCTGCCTGAAGATGAAGATTTTGCGATATGGATAAAAACGATATTTCCTCGTTAACTCACCGAATAAATGTCGTTGACGAAAGGCAAAAAATAGCAAGTAGCCTGGGAAAAAATTATCTATTTATCGAATTGCCGATTAAAATCGCCGTTTAAAAATGAAACTCAACTAACTCAACTAAGGAACCTTAACTATGGCAAAAACAATTCTACTCGTAGACGATTCAGTCACGATGTTAATGAGCGTAAAAACCAATTTAGAAATAAACGGTTTTAAAATCGAAACCGCTGAAGATGGCGTGAAAGCTCTTGCAAAATTGACGAGCGGGCTTAAACCCGATTTGATAATTACCGACATCAATATGCCAAATATGGGCGGTATCGAACTCATTAAAAAAGTGCGTACCTTGCCTGGTTTTCGCTTTACACCAATTTTGACCTTAACCACTGAAAGCCAGCAAGGCAAACGTGACGAAGGTAAAGCGGCGGGTGCGACAGGCTGGTTAGTTAAACCCGTCGGCGGAGCGGATTTGTTAAAAATCATTAAACAAGTTCTGCCAGGTTCTTAAATCTATGTTTAATAAATTTAAAAACGCCATTGGTTACGCAAGCAAAATAGGACGTATTCTGCTAATCAGTAATGGCATTGCACTCGCTCTGATTATCGTGGCAGTTACTTTTGCGTTTTACACGGGTGATTATGCGAGTGTGGTGTTTTTAGGTTTATCTTCAGCAATTATGCCGATTTCGCAATGGTTTTTGCTGAAGCACAAATCTGCATCAATAACAAAATTTGAACAAAAAATTGAAATTACGCACGAAAAGTTAAACCACATTTTTAACTGTATTGCCGCGCACTTTGAAAGTCCGACACCTGACGACCCCAATTCGTTAGCGAAAGATGTCGAAGTTTTCACTCGTGAATTATCAGAATCTCTCACGCAATGTTCCGTAACACTGACAAATCAAATGCAAGCGTTAAGCATTGCTTTGGATAATCAAGAAAATGAGCGGTTACAAAAAATTCAAGATACGTTATTACCGCTCATCAAAACACTTTCGGATGCGATGAAAAGCTACTTTAACGTTCGAGATAAAATCGATGACACGCTACGAATACAGGTTGCCGATGCAAAAGAAATGATAGAACGCTTGGAACCCGAAGTATTGGATTTGTCTAATCGTCTCGCGTCGATGCACGAATTGCCTTTGTTTCCTGTGAGTTTGCGCCAATTAGACCAAGTAGTTGAAGTCAATTTAGAGCTTGATCAAAATATCTATAGCCAGTTTGAAGTTATTGAACACGACACGAATCAAAATGCCATTGCGCTAGTGACCTCAATGGAAAGTTTGAGTATCAACGCGAATAACTTGGTGGACTTTATAACGAAGACAATTCAGACGGTTACGAAAATGAATACCAATTCTGATACAGATGTTGCATTTATCGTTGATATTGGGCATTTCATCAAAGATATTCCTGAAAAAATTCGTTCCGACATTGAGACACTTCAAAAAGCAACCCATGTTATTAGCGATTTGGGATATTTGGTAGACAGTATTAAAGAAATTAGTTTCCAGACGGATATTTTAGCGGTTAACGCGGCGATTCAAGCCGCTCACGCGGGTGATGCGGGATTGGGATTCAAAATTGTTGCTGACGAAGTGCGTAAATTGGCGGTGAATTCAAATCACGCGGCAGAAATGATTGAAACGGGTTTGGAAAATGCTCGGAAGACGATTCAAGAAGGTTTGAAATTCAAAGCGTTAGAAGGACTCATGGAGGAAATAGACAAAGCGGCTAACGTTGTAGATTCCGTGAAAAATTTGGAACAGAATCACGAAGATATGCAGCAGTATTACAAAACGTTGTTTGCTGTTATCAATAAAAACAATCAGCAGCTAGCAAGCGATATTTCTGAAATTTTGAGTGGCGTTCAGTATCAAGACATCGTGCGGCAGCGCATAGAGCGTATGAAATCCACGATGAGTCGCCGTAATGAATTGTTAGAACTATTTATTCAAGAATTAGCCACTTCACGCGGACTTCTTACGGAAGATTTTGTGGCTCAAATGCAATCGGTATTGAATGATTATCTCGAGGAAGAATTACATCATGGCAACAGTTTAAGTGAAAATTCCGCAGATGCACCGCCTAAATTTGAGCTTTTCTAAAGTGACGTGTTGTGTAAGAATGAATGACCGTTTTTAGTTTTAAATTTTAAGGAGTGATTTTATGGCGAAGATTTTAGTAATTGACGATGAAGAACAGTTACGCGATTTATTGAAGCAAATGTTGACCCGTGATGGTCACGAAGTGGTAACAGCTTGTGATGGTGTGGAGGGAACTCGTTGTTTTGACACGTTTCATCCAGATGTTGTCATCACGGATATTATCATGCCAAATAAAGATGGCATTGAAGTGATTACCGAGCTATTGTGCCGTGATTCAACCATTGCCATCATTGCTATTTCAGGCGGACGGCGTGCCATTACAGCGGAATTTAATTTAGAGTCCGCCGAGCTTTTGGGTGTGAAAGGAATTTTGTCTAAACCCTTTACCCGCGAGCAATTACGCGAAGCGGTTCAACTCGCGTTAGCGTAGGATTATGACCTGTTCTATTCCTGTTTTAGTTATTACAAATCGAAAAGGTGGCGCGGGGAAGACGACATCGTCTGTTAATCTCGCTGCTGAATTTGCCCACACTGGGAAGCGCGTGTTGCTTGTGGATTTGGATTCGCAAGGACACTGCGCGGTCGGATTGGGTGTAAAAATGGTACCAGGACAAGCAACGGTTCACGATATTTTTACCGCGCCTGACTTACCCCTTATCGATGCCGTATGTGAAACATTCATTCCAAACCTCTTTCTTCTCCCTGCAAATCAAGCCTTTCAACACCACAGCAGTGGTAATGATGAAAAATGTTTAGCGCGTGCATTGTCGAATGAATCAATTTCGACGCGGTTCGATTTAATCATTATTGATACCCCACCATCGTTAGATAACTTATTGCTAAATGCGTTGTCGGCAGCGGATTGGGTTTTGGTGCCGTATGTGCCACATCCATTATCTTTTGAAGGTGTGCGTCAATTGGTTCGCGTGTTATTCAAAGTAATTTCTAAAGATAATCCGAAATTAAAAATTCTAGGTTTTCTGCCAGTTATGACAGCGAATCAGATTCGTCAACATCGTCAAATAAATGAACAAGTTACCAAACAATTTGGCGCGTTACGGGTGTTAACGGGAATTCGTACGGACATCAAACTTGCCGAAGCCTTCGCTGTCGGAAAGCCTGTGCGTTTTTATGCACCTAAAAGCCGAGGTGCAGAAGATTTCGCCGAATTAACGGTAACGTTAATTCAACTTATGAAAAAATAGGTCATATTTCATGTCTAAACATAGCAAAGAACTCTCCATCGATATGCTTTACCCGCTAAATGAAGCGGCTATTATCAGCAGAACTGATTTAAACGGTGTGATTACCTTTGTAAACAATAAGTTTTGCCTTATGTCTGGTTACAGTGAAGAAGAATTATTGGGGAGGACACACGCCATTTTTAATTCCCGCGTTCATACAGAAGAATTTTTTCGTGTCATGTGGGAAACAATATCCAGAGGTGAAAATTGGCACGGTGAAATTTGTAATCGTGCAAAATCAGGCAGTTTATGTTGGTTGAATACCTCTATTCTGCCGATTTTAGATAAGGAAAACGGTCAAATTCAAGGTTATATTGGCATTCGTTTTGATATTACTGAAAAAAAACGCTTAGAACTGGCATTGCAATCCCAAAAAAATCAATACGATTCAGTCATTGAAAGTACGGATGGTTTTTGGCATTTAGACAATAACGGACGCTTTATTGACGTAAGTGAGTGCTACTGTCGATTATCAGGCTACAGTGAAAAAGAATTGTTGTGCATGATGATTTCAGATTTAGAAGCAAATGATCACAAAGGCGATTTAATGTACCAATTGAGTACATTGAACGAAGTAGTGAGTAGCAAAGCATTTGAATCGATGCACCAGCGTAAAGACGGTTCGCAGTGGTTCGTAGAAGTCTTGATAAGTTATCATCCCAAACACAATAATTTTTATGTTTTTTTGCGCGACATTTCCAAACGAAAATTAAATGAACGCGAGCAAATGGCATTGCAGCAACAGCTTAATCATTTACAAAAATTAGAAAGTATTGGTCGATTAACAGCAGGAATTGCACACGATTTCAATAACATTTTGGCAAGTATTTTGGGTTATAACGAACTCAACAGATACGCCGCCGAAGATTTGCCTGATTGCGAATTGAAAACTGATTTACTGCACAATTCAGAACAGGTAGATATTGCTGGAAGTCGAGCAGCAGATTTAATCAAAAAAATGCTCACTTATTGTCGGCAAGATGAAACAGCTAAAAGCGATACAAAACTTGAACTTTCAGACGTGTTAAACAAAATTTTAGTCATGTTGCAGGAAATTATTCCAGCGACGATTACGATTGAAGCTAATTTATTGGAAAATACTTACATCACACTCGACGAAACGGATTTGTATCAAATCATTGTCAATTTGTTTGTAAATGCGCGAGATGCCTTGAACAAAAAGAGAGGCACTATCGAATTAGGTGTGTATGTCGGCGGCGATTATGCTTCGCAAGTTTGTAGTGCTTGCCAAGAACATATAATTGGAAACTTTGTAGAAATAAAAATTTCTGATACGGGCGACGGAATCAATCCAACGAAATTGTCGCGTATTTTCGAACCTTTTTTTACCACCAAAGAAGTCGGTGAAGGCACAGGGTTAGGTTTATCTGTTGTGAGTGGAATTATTCACAAAGCCGATGGTCACATTCTTGTTCATTCCGAATTAGGCAAAGGCACAACATTCAAATTGTTATTTCCGTAACTCGCACCGCTTAAATTATCGTCATGCCGTATAATTGTCTTTATTTTTACGGCGTTTTCAATGTCAAACCACGATTTAATTTCTCACAAAAAACCTTTTACATTCATTGATTTATTCGCAGGAATTGGCGGTTTTCATATTGCGATGCACCGATTAGGCGGAAAATGTGTCTTTGCTTCTGAAATTGATGCCGATGCGCGAAAAACTTATCAACACAACTACGAATCTATTTCACCAGCGTTATTTTCAAACGGTTATTTCAACGACGATATTCGAAATATCACACCGCAAAACATTCCTGATTTTGATGTACTTTGTGCTGGTTTTCCTTGCCAACCTTTCAGTCAAGCAGGTTACAAACGTGGCTTTGATGACAATCACAAATCCGAACGCGGTAATTTATTTTTCAATATCGCGGAAATTATTGAAATTAAAAAACCGAAAGCCTTTTTTTTAGAAAATGTGCGTGGTTTGGTGGCTCACGATAACGGCAAAACGTTTGCCATTATTCGCAACATTTTAGAAACGGAACTCGGTTATTCGTTTTATTTCAAAATTGTTCATGCTTCCGATTACGGCTTGCCGCAATTACGTCCGCGCGTTTTTATTGTTGGATTTAAAAACGATTCTGAACTGTTGCGTGGTTTTAATTTTCCTGAAAAAACGCCGCTTAAATTTACGATGAGTGACGTTTGGAAAGGGAAATGTAGTCGTGATATTGGTTTCACAATTCGAGTAGGCGGACGTGGTTCAAACATTGATGACCGCCGAAATTGGGATGCGTATTTAGTCGATGGCGAAGTGAAAAAATTGCGCTACAAAGAAGCGCGAAAAATGCAGGGGTTTCCTGATGATTTTCATTTTCCCGTTAGTGATACGCAAGCCATGAAACAATTAGGCAATTCGGTTGCCGTTGATGCCGTTGAAGCAGTTGGACGTAATTTAATTAGATACATGAATAACTTAGGACAAAAAATGAGCAGTGCCAAAACGACGCATAACAAAGGCGAATGGAGTGAATTATTCGTATTTGTAAAATTACTCACTGAACAACAAGTATTTTTATCCAATGCGGATTTAAATCCAACCGCTAATTTTTTAAACATTCATAAAGTCACCACTGAAAATTTAGATTTAGAATTTTTCATTTTAGACAAATCTACGCTTGAAATTGTTGATAAAAAAACGGGTTTAAAAAAACAGCTCAATTTTTCTAATTTAATTAACGCCGAAACGTTGAACAAACTCATTGAAGCGATAAAAAATAAAAGCGGCACGTTTGAGTTGCCCGAATTTGAAATTATCCAAGATGCGTTAGGTTTTAGTGTTGTAAAAGGTGGTCACAGTAATCAAAAAGCCGACATTCTTTTAGATATTTCTCACAACGATTTTTCACGGCGAAACAATGAAGGTTTTGGTATTAAATCCTATTTAGGCGCAAAACCCACTTTGCTAAATGCGTCAGGGAATACAAATTTTATTTTTCGAGTTGATGGGTTGGGCGCAGAAAAAATTGATGAAATCAATGCCATCGATTCATCAACAAAATTGCGAGATAGAATCATTGCCATCGAACAACACGGCGGACGTTTTCATTATGTCAACGCTGAAAAAGAAGCCATGACACACAATTTGAAAATGGTCGATTCGTTAATGCCAGAAATTATTTCGCATATTTTGTTAGCGTTTTACAAAAATCGAATCAGCGCGATTCCAAAAGTCGTTGATTTTATTCACGAACAATCACATTTAAACGCTCAAATTCATTATGGCGACAAACTTGTTTTGCAAAACAAAGTGCAAAAATTATTGGTTGATGTGTTGCTGGGATTTTTCGCGGGAACAAAATGGAATGGCGCGTATCAAGCAAATGGCAGTATTGTGATAAAAAATTCGGGCGATTGCGTTGCTTTTCATATTGTCGATTTGGAATCATTAAAAACGTATTTGTACGAAAATATAAAACTCGATACCCCTTCAACAACGCGCCACCGTTTTGGAAAATTGTTTGTCGAAAAAGACGGCACACTTTATTTCAAACTTAATTTGCAACTACGGTTTTAATTCATGCACGATTTAATTGCTCAACTTTCCAAACAACTTCAATTCTGTTTAAGCAAAGATAAACATCTTTTAAAACGCCAGCTCGATTCGCTACGTCGAAACAAAAAATCAACACCGCAAGATTTTGAAAAACTACAAAGTCGAATTGAAAAATCAGTTGCTGGTTTTGAAAAACGTCGCGCCAGTTTTCCTGTTTTAAATTTCCCTGATTTGCCCGTTACAGGTAAAAAAGACGACATCGCCGAACTCATCAAAAACAATCAAGTCGTCATTATGTGTGGCGAAACAGGCTCAGGTAAAACCACGCAATTACCAAAAATTTGTTTAGAAATTGGACGTGGTGCAGCAGGTTTTATTGGTCACACGCAACCGCGTCGAATTGCGGCAAAAACCGTTGCTGACCGAATTGCTGAAGAATTAGGCGAACCGATGGGTAAATCGGTGGGTTATAAAATCCGTTTCAATGACAGAACCCACGCGGATTCGCTCGTAAAACTCATGACTGATGGGATTTTGCTTGCCGAATCACAAAACGATCCGTTTCTCAGTCAATACGACACCATCATCATCGACGAAGCGCACGAACGCAGTTTGAACATCGATTTTCTGCTCGGTTATTTAAAATGGTTATTGCCGAAACGCCCCGATTTAAAAGTCATCGTCACGTCCGCAACCATTGATACGAAACGTTTTTCCGAACATTTTAACAACGCGCCTATTATCGAAGTTTCGGGGCGGACGTATCCTGTTGAAATGCGTTATCGCCCGATTGAAATTAAAGACGACGAGGAAGAAGATGACGAAACCACTGATGATTTGCAAAATGCGATTTTAGATGCGGTTGACGAGTTGTATCGTGATTTGCGCGGTGATATTTTGATTTTTTTAAGCGGTGAACACGAAATCCGTGAAACCACCGAATCGCTGAAAAAACATCATCCAAATCAATATGAAATTCTGCCGCTGTATTCAAAACTGAGCGTCAGTGAACAAGAGCGCGTTTTTAAACCGAAAGGCGGCAAAGTTCGGATTGTGTTATCAACGAACGTCGCTGAAACGTCTTTGACTGTGCCGAACATTCGCGGCGTAATCGATACAGGTCACGCGCGAATTAGTCGTTACAGTCCAAAAAGTAAAATTCAACGTTTGCCGATTGAGCGCATTTCGCAATCCAGCGCAAATCAACGCGCGGGACGTTGCGGACGGGTTGCCGAAGGGATTTGTATTCGGCTTTATTCGCGTGAAGATTACGAAGCGCGTCCCGAATTTACCGAACCAGAAATCATGCGGACAAATTTATCTGCCGTGATTTTGCAAATGACGGCGTTAAATTTGGGTGATATTGCCGATTTTCCGTTTATCGAACCGCCTGACGACAAAATGATTCGAGACGGCAAAACGTCGTTGCTCGAAGTGAACGCGCTCGACAAAGCGGGCAAACTCACCGAAGTGGGCAAACAGCTTGCGAAATTCCCCACCGACCCGAAATTGGCGCGAATGCTCATCGCCGCGCAAGAACAGGTGTGTTTAAAAGAAGTCAGCATTATCGTGGCGGCGTTGAGTATTCAAGACCCACGCGAAAAACCTGCTGACAAAATGGCGCAAGCCGAGCAAAAACACGCGCAATTTAAACATCCTGAATCGGATTTTTTGTCGCTACTCAATTTATGGAATGAATTTGGAAAACAGCAAAAGCATTTATCCAACAATAAATTGCGAAAATACTGCACCGATAATTATTTGTCATATATGCGAATGCGTGAATGGCACGACAATCACAGTCAAATTTTGCAGGTGTTGAAAGGCGATTTAAAATTTCACCCCAATGAAAACGACGCGAGTTATGACCAAATTCATCGCGCATTGCTGACGGGTTTGCTGTCAAACATCGGTTTTCGCCATGAACAATATGAATATCTGGGCGGACGCGGATTAAAATTTTTCATTTTCCCTGGTTCTGGGCTACACAAATTACGTCCGAAATGGATTGTCGCCGCTGAACAAGTCGAAACCAGCAAAGTTTATGCGCGAACGGTGGCTCGAGTTGAACCCGAATGGATTGAAGAATGCGCGTCGCATTTGGTCAAACTCAATTATTACGACCCGCATTGGGAGAAAAAAAGTGCGCGTTGTATGGTTTATTCACGCACGTTGTTACACGGTCTGACTTTGCAAGCAGGACGGAAATTGCCGTATGACCACGTTGTCCCGAAAGCCGCGCGGGAGATTTTTATTCGTAGTGCGCTCGTTGACCACGATTATCACAGCAACGCACCGTTTTATGTGGCGAATCAAAAATTGCTTGAGGAAGTCGGCATGATTCAACACAAAGGACGGCGTGTCGATTTGGTCGAAGATGAAGAATGGTTGTATGCGTTTTATGACCACAAATTACCGCCTGAAATCGTTAGCGGCGTGACGCTCGACACTTGGCGTAAAAAAGTGGAGCGTGAAAATAAGCAGTTTTTATTTTTAACCAAAGAAGATTTAACCCGCGAAAAAGGCGAGGAATATGTCAACGAGTGGGATTTTCCTGACCATAAAAAGGTTGGCAAACT
>Ga0247840_10011720_pt1 | contig 10590 bp, 22 predicted proteins | sample LaCruzMarch2015__FD_192404 | JGI IMG/M metagenome (GOLD analysis project Ga0247840, IMG submission 192404) | Freshwater microbial communities from meromictic Lake La Cruz, Castile-La Mancha, Spain - LaCruzMarch2015_17m | ecosystem: Environmental > Aquatic > Freshwater > Lake | place: Spain...
TGGGGATTCTTCTATATAACGGCATTTGTCCACCTTCAAAGCCCAGCCTTACGCCGCCGCCGCTTCTAGAATTCTGTCCGTTCATACCTCTGCCGGCATCCTTACCATTTCCTGAACCGGTACCTCTGCCTTTTCTTTTGGGCTTCTTGGTTGAACCTTCAGCTGCTTTTAATTCATGCAGTTTCATTTTCCTAACACCTCCATTCTTAGAGTTCTTGAACTTGTACCAGATGTCTGATTTTAAATATCGCTCCGCGAGTTTGCGGACTGTCAGGGTGTTCAACCGTATGATTGAGTTTTCTTAATCCTAACGCTTCTACAGTTTTTCTCTGGGTAGGAGTAGCGCCGATTACACTTTTGACCATCGTAATTTTTATTGTTTTGGTTTCTGCTTTGGTTGCTTTTTTTGTAGCCACGGCTATTCCCTCCTATCCTAAGATTTCTTCCTTTGTTTTTCCTCTAAGCCTTCCAATTTGTTCTACAGTCTTGAGGTTTCTGAGTCCTTCTATTGTTGCGTAGGCCATATTCCCTGAGTTATTTGATCCAATGGACTTGGCCCTGACATCTGTTACACCGGCCAGTTCAAGTACAGTACGTACAGAACTTCCTGCAATAACGCCGGTACCTTCTCTGGCTGGCATGATCAAAACCTGACCTGCGCCAAAGATTCCAAGGGTTCTATGGGGTATTGTCGTTCCGACTTTAGGAACGAATATCAAATTCTTTTTTGCATCTTCAATTGCTTTTCTTACTGCCTCAGGAATTTCCTGAGCTTTGCCAAGTCCAACTCCGACATAGCCTTCTCCATTGCCGACAACTACGGAAACGCTGAATCTGAAGTTTCTTCCGCCTTTTACGACTTTGGCAACACGTCTGATATTGACGATAGACTCTTTAAGATCAAGCTTTGATGCATCAATCATGTTATGTCGCATTCGTTAACCTCCTCCTGCTAGAATTTCAATCCGGCTTCGCGTGCTCCCGCTGCCAGTTCTTTTATTCTTCCGTGATATAGGAACCCGCCTCTGTCGAAGGCAACCGTATCGATTCCTTTTTCCAGGGCTTTCCTTGCAACCTGTTCGCCTACAAGCTTTGCTGCTTCTTTGTTCCCGCCATAAGGCAACTTTCCTTGAACTTCCTTATCCAGTGTGGAAGCAGCTACTAAAGTGTTTCCAGTTGTATCATCAATGATTTGCGCATATATATTTTTAGCACTTCTAAATACACAAAGTCTTGGTCTTTCAGGAGTTCCAAACATACTTTTTCTTACCCTGGCATGTCTTGCCAGACGTTTTTCATTTTTGTTTTCACCTGCCATTTTTTTCACTCCTTCCTATTATTTCTTACCTGTCTTGCCTTCTTTTCTGAGGATCACTTCATCGGCATATTTCACGCCCTTGCCTTTATATGGCTCTGGCGGTCTTTGCTTTCTGATGTTAGCCGCATGATTGCCCACCAGCTCTTTGCTGATTCCACGCACGATGATTTCTGTCGGTGTTGTTACCTGAGTCTCTATTCCGGCAGGATCTGGCATGTGGATGGGATGTGAATAGCCTAAATTCAATATCAGTAAGTTCTCTTTTTTCTCTGATTTATAACCTACGCCAACCAGCTGCAGCTTCTTTTCGAAGCCGGTGGTAACGCCGAGCACCATGTTGTTGATCAAGGTACGCGAGAGACCGTGTGCGGATCTTGCATCCTTTGAATCAGAATCTCTGGTTACGCTCAGTATGTCGTCGTTGATTACTATTTTTATTAGTCTGCCGATCTGCTCCTGCAGTTCACCTTTTGGTCCTTTTACAGTAACAAGATTGCTGTCACTGATTTTAACCTCGACACCCGCAGGAAGAGAGATAGGCAGCTTCCCAATTCTAGACATTGCTGTACCTCCTATATCCTTATCTTGTTACCAAACATAACAGATAACTTCTCCGCCAACTCCAAGCTTCCTTGCCTCTTTATCACTGCAAATTCCCTTTGAAGTGGAGACAATTGCGATTCCCAGTCCACCAAGGACCTTTGGAACCTCACCTCTTTTAGCATAAACTTTTAGTCCTGGCTTTGAAATTCTCTTTATTCCACTAATTACACGTTCTTTATCAGCACCATATTTCATTTGTATTCTGATGATGCCCTGTTTGCCATCTTCTATGACATCGTAGCCTTTTATGTAGCCTTCGTCACGTAGGATCTCAGCGATGGATTTCTTCATCTTTGATGCTGGAAGATCAACGGTTGTATGTCCTACAGTATTGGCATTTCTTATTCTCGTAAGCATATCTGCTATAGGATCTGTCATTGTCATGGTACAGTACCTCCTTCCCTTTCTTTAAGTTTACCAGCTTGCTTTTCTAACGCCCGGAATCTCACCCTTGTAAGCTAGCTCTCTGAAACAGATACGGCATATACCGAATTTTCTTAAATATGCATGTGGTCTGCCGCAGAGTCTGCATCTTGTATATGCTCTTGTTGAAAACTTTGGTGTTCTCATTTGTTTTACTTTGAGAGATGTCTTTGCCATGTTACTCCCTCCCTATTTCGCAAACGGCATTCCAAGAAGTTCAAGAAGCGCGTGAGCTTCTTCATCTGTCTTAGCCGTTGTTGTAAATACAATATCCATACCTCTAATTTTGTCAACCTTATCATAGTTGATTTCCGGGAATATGAGCTGTTCCTTGATTCCCATGGAATAGTTTCCCCTGCCGTCAAAGGAATTGTTGCTGACGCCTTTAAAGTCTCTTACTCTAGGAAGATCGATGTTGAAGAACTTGTCAACAAATTCATACATGCTGGATCCTCTCAAAGTGACCTTCGCGCCTACGGGCATTCCCTGTCTGACCTTGAAGTTTGCAATGGATTTCTTTGCTTTGGTGATCACAGGCTTTTGCCCGCTGATCAGAGCAAGCTCCTCAACTGCAGTCTCCATAAGCTTCGCGTTGTCCTTAGCATCACCAAGTCCCATATTTAAGGTTACTTTAGTGAGTTTTGGTACTTCCATGACATTTGTATATTTAAACTTTTCCATCAAAGATTTAAATACGATATCTTTATACATTTCTTTCATTCTGGCTGCCAAGATTATTCCCTCCTTTCAAGCGTACTAGTCTAAAACTTGACCCGTTTTCTTTGATACTCTTTTCTTTACTCCGGCTTCAATCGTGTAGCCCACTCTCGTTGGGGCCTTTTCCTTGGTTTCCCAAAGCATGACGTTTGAAACATGAACAGGTCCTTCTTGATGTTTGATTTCACTCGCTACTTTTTTTGTCTGCTTCTGATGCTTTGTCTGAATGTTAAGCCCTTCAACGAGGACTTTCTCATCTTTAGGATATACTTTCAGGATCTTGCCTTTTTTGCCTTTGTCTTTCCCCGAGATGATTACTACTGTATCGTCTTTCTTAATATGCATTTCAACACCCCCTATAGTACTTCTGGTGCCAATGACACGATTTTCATGAAGCTCTTGTCTCTCAGCTCTCTTGCAACTGGCCCGAAGATACGTGTTCCAACAGGGTTCTTGTCTTCTTTTATTATTACTGCGGCATTCTGGTCGAATTTCACATAACTTCCGTCTGCTCTTCTCATCCCATGCTTAGTTCTTACTACAACCGCTTTAACAACATCGCCTTTTTTAACAACACCGCCTGGTGTCGCATCCTTTACGGCACAAACTATTATATCTCCTATGTTTGCATATTTACGGCTTGTTCCACCCAATACGCGTATACATAATACCTCTTTAGCGCCTGAATTATCAGCAACTTTTAATCTGCTTTCTGGCTGAATCATTATTGGTGCCTCCTTTCAGAAACGATTTTTTTATTTCACTTTTTCAATAATATTAACAAGTCTCCATCTTTTGTCCTTGCTTAATGGTCTTGTTTCCATAATTCTGACTTTATCGCCAGTATTGCACTCGTTGTTTTCATCGTGAGCCTTGAACTTATTGGTTTTTTTCACGGCTTTACCATAAAGCGAATGTCTTACGAAGTCTTCAACAGCCACAACTATAGTTTTGTCCATCTTGTCGCTTACGATCATGCCAACTTTTGTCTTCCTTCTGTTTCTGTCTAACATGTTACACCCTCCTTCCGGTTATACCTGAGCCCTTTTAAGCTCTTTTTCCCTGATTATGGTTTTAACTCGCGCGATATCTTTTTTGATATCTCTCATTTTAATGGGATTTTCCAATTGTCCAGTTACATGCTGAAATCTTAAGTTGAACAATTCGTTTTTTAATTTTTTAAACTCGACGTTCAATTCGATGACAGTCATGTCTTTCATCTTATCAATTTTCATTACGCTTCACCACCCTCTGCTAATTCACTCTTAACCACAAATTTGGTTTTTACAGGGAGCTTGTGTTGTGCAAGTCTCAATGCTTCTCTTGCTGCATCTTCTGAAACACCTTCTAGTTCGAACATGACTCTGCCTGGTTTTACGACTGCTACCCAGTATTCTGGTGCTCCTTTACCGGAACCCATTCTCACCTCAGCAGGTTTTTTAGTGACTGACTTATGCGGGAAGATTTTGATAAAAACCTTACCCCCTCTTTTTATGGATCTCGTCATCGCTATTCTGGCAGATTCTATCTGATTAGAGGTAATCCAACCGCATTCTAGAGCTACCAGTCCATATTCTCCATATGTTATGGTGTTTCCTTTGGTTGCTACGCCCTTCATTCTTCCTCTGTGGACTCTACGACGTTTGACTCTTTTTGGCATTAACATCGTTATATTCCTCCTTCCTTGTCTACAATCTGTCGTTTCCCAAATTATTCCTGAGCTTCTGCTTTAGGGGCTTCAGCTTTTGGGGCTTCAGCTTTCATAGCAGGACGAGGTGTTCTGGGAGATACAGCTCTCTTTTCTTCCGGCTTGTTTTCTCCTCTTGGACCTCTGTTGTTTCTATTGTCATTTCTATTGTCATTTCTTGGTCTGTCACCAGAAGGTCTTCTTGTGTCGCTTCTGTCGTTGCGATCACGGCCGCCTCTGTTGTCAGCAGGCTTCTTAAAAGGTTCATCAGCGATCATGCCGATCAGTCCCTTTGTCAGAACCTCGCCATGATTGACCCAGACCTTGACTCCGATTTTCCCGTATGTGGTATTGGCTTCTGAGAAACCGTACCCAATATTGGCACGCAGCGTATGCAGTGGTACATTGCCTTCGCTGTACTTTTCGTTTCTGGCGATTTCTGCTCCGCCGAGTCTTCCTGAAACAAGCACCTTGACTCCTTTGGCTCCGGCTTTCATGGTTCTGCCAATCGCCTGCTTCATGGCTCTTCTGAAGGAAATTCTTCTTTCAAGAGACTGTGCAATGTTTTCGGCTGACAGCTGTGCATCCAGTTCCGGTTTTCTGATTTCCAGGATATTGATGACTGCGCTTTTCTTAGTCAGTTTTTCAACTTCTGCCTTAAGCTCATCAATGCCTGTTCCGGATCTTCCTATGACCATGCCGGGTTTTGCGGTGTATACTGATACGCGAACCTGGTTGGCTGCTGCTCTTTCGATTAAAATCTTTGACACTCCTGATGCAAACAGTTTTTTCTTGACGAAATCTCTGATCATTTTATCTTCTACAAGATAATCCGCAAAGTTTCTCTTATCTGCATACCATTTGGAATCCCAGTCTTTTATAACTCCCACTCTTAAACCATGTGGGTTTACTTTCTGACCCATTAAACAAAACCTCCTTCCGCTATGCTCTTTCTTTAAGTGTAACGCCGATATGGCTGCTTCTTTTCAGAATTGTCGATGCGCGTCCCTGGGAACCCGCTCTCCATCTCTTCATTGTAGGACCCTGATTGGCATATACTTCTGCAACATATAACTTGTCAACGCGCATTTCATGATTGTTCTCTGCGTTTGCTGCTGCGGATTTAACGACTTTTTCAATCAGTTCTGATCCTTTTCCCGGTGTGAACTTCAATATTGTCAATGCCTCTTTTAAATCCTTGCCTCTGACCAGATCTGTAACTGGTCCAAGCTTGATTGGGGACATTCTCACATATTTTGCAACGGCCTTTGCTTCCATTTAAGACCCTCCTTCCACTGATTAGTTATCTCAAACTATTTTTTCTTTACTTTAGATGATTTTTCCTTGTCAGCATGACCTCTGTAGGTTCTTGTAGGTGCAAATTCGCCGAGTCTGTGTCCTACCATATCTTCAGTGATATATACTGGCACATGTCTTTTGCCATCGTGTACTGCTAATGTATGCCCTACCATCTGTGGAAATATAGTTGATGGTCTTGACCATGTTTTCAGCACTTTTTTTTCATTGGCTGCATTCATTTCATCGATATGCCTTAAAAGCTTCTCATTTATGAAAGGGCCTTTTTTTAGTGATCTTCCCATTAATGTTTCCTCCCTTCAACTATTTTTCGTTGCGCTTTTTAACAATATACTTGTTTGACGGCTTGTTCTTCTTTCTTGTCTTATATCCCAGTGCAGGCTTGCCCCAAGGTGTTACAGGACCAACTCTACCGATTCCGGTTTTACCTTCACCACCACCGTGCGGGTGATCGTTTGGATTCATGACGGATCCTCTGACTGTAGGCCTGACGCCCATGTGTCTGGTTCTGCCGGCTTTACCGATTTTGATGTTTTCGTGATCGATGTTGCCGACTTCGCCGATGGTTGCTCTGCACTCTATACGTACTTTTCTCACTTCTCCGGATGGCAGTCTCACCTGAGCGTAGTCTGCTTCTTTTGCCATGAGCTGTGCGCCGTTTCCTGCGGATCTGACCATCTGTGCACCTTTGCCTGTTTTAAGCTCGATGCAGTGGATGATGGTACCAACTGGAATGTTTCTGAGCGGCAGGGAATTTCCTACCTTGATGTCGGATTTCTCTCCTGAAAAGACCGTATCTCCAACCTTTAATTTGTTTGGCGCGATGATATATCTTTTCTCACCATCTGCATAGGCGATGAGGGCGATATTGGCGCTTCTGTTTGGATCATACTCGATGGTTGCCACTTTTCCAGGAATGTCATCTTTCTTTCTCTTGAAGTCGATGACCCTGTATTTTGGTCTGTAACCGCCGCCGCGATGCCTTATTGTAATTCTTCCCTGATTATTTCTCCCAGAGTGTTTCTTCAGTGTTACAACAAGGGATTTTTCGGGATTATTGCCGGTGGTTATTTCTTCAAATGTGGAAACCGTCATACCCCTGAGTCCAGGAGTGGTTGGTTTGTATTTTCTGATACCCATTTATTTTCCCTCCTTATAGACCTTGGAAGAATTCGATTTCCTTACTTTTTACAGTAAGTTTGATAATCGCTTTTTTACTGTTTGCTCTTCTTCCCACGTGCTTTCCAACTTTTTTCAGCTTGCCTTTTACGTTCATGATGTTGACTTTGTCAACTTCGACTCCAAAGATCTCTTCGACGGCTATTTTGACCTGAGTCTTATTTGCGCCGGTTGCTACCTTGAAAGTATATTTTTTGTTTTTTGCGTCATCCATGCTTTTTTCTGAGATGACCGGTTTTATGATAACATCATAAGGTGTTGACATTATGCATACACCTCCTCAATCTTGTTGATCGCTTCTTTTGTTACGATGAAGCTGGTGTGGTTCAGTATTTCATATACGTTCATAGTTGTTACCAGGGTGGTTTGTACACCTGGAATATTGGATGCGGACTTGATGATATTGTCATCCATTTCACTTAGAACGATGAGCACCTTTTTTGCTGCCTTGACGTTAGAAAGCACCTTGATCATGTCCTTGGTCTTTGGCGCACTCATGGTGAGCGTGTCCAGTACGATGATTTCATTCTCAAGAACCTTTGAAGTCAGTACGGATTTCAGCGCGAGTCTTCTGATTTTCTTGGGCACTGTATATCTGTAGTCTCTTGGTTTTGGTGCGAATACCACGCCGCCGCCAATGTGATTCGGTGCAGTCGTGCTTCCCTGTCTTGCACGGCCGGTTCCCTTCTGTCTGAAAGGTTTTCTGCCGCCGCCCCTGACTTCGCCTCTGTTCTTTGCAGATTGCGTGCCTTGTCTCTGGTTTGCCAGGTAGTTCTTAACTACGGTCTGAACTGCAAATTCATTGATTTCAATTCCGAATATCGCATCATTCAGTTCTATATTCCCAGCCTGTTCTCCGGCCATATTCAGTACATTTACTTTTGCCATTTTACTTTCCTCCCTTCCGCATGGTTTATCTATTTGCCCTGTCCTTTAACTGCGTATTGAATTCTCAATAATCCGCCTCTTGGTCCAGGCACAGCTCCTTTGATGAGCAGTACGTTTCTCTCAGGAATAACTTTTACAAGATCCAGGTTCTGAACCGTAACGGTATCTCTACCCATTCTGCCAGGTCCCTTGTTTCCCTTGAATACTCTTGAGGGATAGGTTCCAGCCGCAAGCGCACCTGGTCTCCTCTTGAACTTTGATCCGTGAGTCATTCGGCCTTGTGCGTGGCCATGTCTGACGATATTTCCCTGGGTTCCTTTTCCTTTGGAAACTCCGGTCACATCCAGCTTCTTGCCGACTTCGAATTCGGAAACGGTGAAGGTCTGGTTCAGCTGATAATCCGATGGATTATCCACTCTGATTTCTGCCAGATACTTTTTGAAAGGCACTTCGGATTTTGTAAAATGGCCCTTCATTGGCTTGTTCATTCTTTGTTCTTTCATGTCCTGATAGCCAATCTGTATCGCATTGTAGCCATCTGTCTTGTCGGTCTTGATCTGGGTCACGATGATAGGTCCTGCTTCAACAACAGTTACCGGAATCGCTTCCCCTGCTTCAGAAAAAATTTGAGTCATTCCGACTTTTTTTCCTAAAATAGTTTTCATTGTTACACCTCCTAAATTCTTACAGCGGATTACTTTGTGTAATCATACTAAGGGAGATTTTTCCACACTCGTAATAAGTATTGCGGACAAATCTATTCAATTGTTCTTAGTATTTTCTAAAGTTTGATCTCAATGTCTACGCCGGCTGGCAGGTCGAGCTTCATCAGCGCGTCTACGGTCTTTGGCGTTGGACTGAGAATGTCGATCAGTCTCTTGTGGGTTCTTTGTTCGAACTGCTCTCTGGAGTCCTTATACTTGTGGACCGCTCTCAAGATCGTGATGATTTGCTTTTCTGTTGGCAGCGGAATGGGTCCTGATACTTCGGCGCCGCTTTTTTTAGCTGTTTCAACAATCTTGGCAGCTGACTGATCCAGTGCCTTGTGATCATAGGCCTTCAGCTTAATTCTGATTTTTTGACTGCTCATCTTTCATTACCTCCTTATTTTTCGTACGTTTTCGCTATGCCTGTACGAGAGGGTATCCTAGTACACTTTGCCGGGTGTGTCATTATTTTTTACACAAAGCAAAAAGCATGAGAATCCCTTCGCCCGTTTCCAGAACGGACAATTCTCTGCAGAAATTACCTGATAGCTCAGCAACTTCCTGCGTCATCGCTTTCTTAGCAAGCCTTTGTAGTATATTATAGGTGCTTTTGAATTGCAAGTACTTTTTCAAAGATTTCTCAAGTTTTTTAAAATTATTTTCCCTTATATTGCAACATATTTTCAATAAAAACACATACACGCAGCGTGGTGTATCGCAATCTCCATATATGGCCTGATTGCAACGTTTCCGCCCCAAGATATAGGAACGGATCTGCGATGAAGCGTGTTACTTCAAATTGGTTTTTATTAAATGGGTATTTTGGCTTGGCGAAAAGCCCAGTCTCTTATAATAGTTCAGGGCCCTCAGGTTTGAAGGCGTTGTTTCCAGCTGCAAGGCGACAGTCCCTTTAATCCCCTTGATATAGGATAAGAATTCCGCTGCAATCCCCTTACCTCTATAGTTTTTCAAGACATACAGTTCATCAATGGTGATAATATTGCCTCCGAACTCATTGCTCCAAAAGAAAACCAGGATTGCGTAGCCGATATTCTCATCATTGTTTTTAAACATGTAAATATTGATCTTCTGAGGATTCTCCTGAAACTCTGCAATAGTGCTCTTTATTTTAATCTCACTAATCTGCTCGCCTTCTGCATCTTCAGCATAAAGCGACACGATCATCTGCATTAAATCCTTATAATCATTATCCTGATATACATTAAAGCTCACAGTCATACCATCAACTCTCCCTTTATTTTTCGAGGCTATCTCTGGATCTCCATGCATGTGCTTAGATTTTATCGCACTATAATTGAATGGCCAGGAGATCTTCAACCTTCTCGCTGAAATACTTCTGGGAATCCAAAACTCCCTGGTTGTAGAACTCCGGTGCCAGCTCATCAATGACAAAATCCAGGATCAGGCCCGAAGCAAGGGTGCCAAGCTCCTCATCCCTTTCATTCAGGTAGTAGCGCTGGATTGCGGTGATCATGTCCGCTCTTTTCTCCTTTGACAGTTTTATACGATCCTTGTTTTTCATTCTGCATCCCTCCTAAAAAAGTATCACTTTATTTTACCACAAACTGTAATTGCGCAGTAAAAAGCCTGGAATACGCGGAACAAGGCCCGTATCTGAATCATAACCACCAGTGAAACTGGTGGTATGGACTAGCCCTAGAAGGGCATGTTACCGGCTTGCGTCTTAAGACGCATCGAACCGGTTCGCCAACCGCATCAATTTTACGGGC
>Ga0247840_10011722_pt1 | contig 10590 bp, 6 predicted proteins | sample LaCruzMarch2015__FD_192404 | JGI IMG/M metagenome (GOLD analysis project Ga0247840, IMG submission 192404) | Freshwater microbial communities from meromictic Lake La Cruz, Castile-La Mancha, Spain - LaCruzMarch2015_17m | ecosystem: Environmental > Aquatic > Freshwater > Lake | place: Spain...
CTGCGCTCCGCCGAGCCTGAGCCGTACTTTCCCAGCATCGACGCGTGCAACTCGACGTGCGCGCCGGTCGGCGGGCCGACAAACGTCGCGCAGTTTCCCAACTCGCAATGCCGGAACCCCGCGGCGACCACGGACCGCAGCTCCGTAGACACTTCGACCCAGTGCGAGGTGGCGTGCCAGTCGGCGGAGTGGTGCGAGGCGCTCCAATGGAACCCCGATCTCCCCAGCGACCAGTGCTGGCTGTATCCCTCGAACGCGTGTGGGGACATTGTCGACAATCCTTCTGGGAGCGGGGTGTCGGTGTGGTGGGACCGGACGCTCGGGGTCGAGGGCACGCACCCCACCGCGACACAGCCACCAACAAACCCAATCTCGCAGTCGGCGTGCGTCGAGCAGTGTCTGAAAGATCCGACGTGCCGCGCCGTCTCAGTCGGCACCTACTCGGTCGACCCGACGTCCGAGTGCCGGCTGTGGGCGACCGCGGACACGACGGCCGCCCCAGGGCGCGTGCTGCTCGCGCCCCCGGCGGCACGCGCGCTCGGCGCGGCGACCTCCCAGGTCGGCGACACGCCCTCGGGACCCAAGTACCCCGCGACCGGGAGCGGCATCGTGATTCCGCAAGCCACGTTTGTCATTGCCGAGTACTTGACGGCGGCGTGGAGCCAACCCAACGTCTCCACCGGGGCGTGCGACGCCGCGCGGCAGCAGGGGCAGAACCCGCTGAGCGGCGTCCCGCTGAGCGACGTCGGCACGTACATTGACGCGAACCTGCTCAAGCCGTTCCCCGCGTTCGACGGCGACGCGTTCAAGACCGCCGGCACTAATCCGAACCGCCAGTTCACCTCGCCGCTTGGGACCAAGCTGCTGCAGTTTTGGAGCGGGACGCAGCTTCGAGTCGTGGATGCGGACGCGTCGGCCGTGTGGACGGGGCCGGCGATGACGACGGAAAAGTTTACCCAAGTGTACTGGTGCCAGAATCTGTACAACCAGTCCGTCATCTCCGCCTACGCCCCGGACTTTTTTGCCGGCGTCGGCTCGACCCAGGTGCAGAACTTGTGTCTCGCGACGATGAGCGTCGAGCCCCCGCGGTACACGGCCGACGACCAGCGGCTGTGCTGGGACCCGCAGACCCAGGGGAGCGGGTGCCCGGCGCTCTACAGGCCGCTCACGCCGCTCGGCGAGCCGATTGAGAAACCGAGCTGCGCGCTGCCCCCAGCGGCGCCGATCGTCCCAGTGTACGCGATGCCCGTGTGCCCGTGCTACTTGGGGGCGCTCGAGGTCCAGTACACGTCGGATCTTTTCCAGTGGGCGGGGACGGACGCGCATCTCCCGATGGGAGTGCAGCGCCAACACCCGGACCCCGTGGCGGGCTACGTCGCGGCGGCGACGGCCGACGCCGGGGACGGGCTCGGGACGCTTATCGTGTGCAACACCGCCAGGTGCGAGTACGCGTACGGCAAGACGGCGCAGTTCACGGGGGGCGAGGGCAGCGACGCCAACAAGTACTGGCAACAGAGCTGCAAGGGCATCTCCAACTCGACCTCGATCTGCATCCAGGAGGTCGACCTGCCGCCGGGAGATCTCGTGAATAATGCCAACATCACGATTCAGCAATCGTGCTACGGCGACGGGCCCACGCCGCCGACCCCGTTCAAGCAGTGGGGCCGCTGGCTGCTGATTGGTCTCGGGGTCGCGGCGGTGCTGGGCATCGTGTTGGGTGTGGTGCTGAGCGCGCGAAAGCGCAAAGTCACAAAGGCACAGATTCTACAAGCTTTGGGGACCCCGCCGACCAAGGCGACGCCGCAACAAATCAAGGCGCCGCAAGTCCGAGCGTCGCAGCCGGTAAAAACGATACAGAGCAAACCACCGGCACCGCCAGCCAAGCCTCAGCCGGCCAAGCCTCAGCCGGCCAAGCCTCAGCCGGCCAAGCCTCAGCCGGCCAAGTCTCAGCCGGCCAAGCCCCAACGTGCAAAGGCACCGCAGAGCAAGACTCGGGTGTCGCCGCCCCAGCCGAAGAAACCATCGGCGCCAAGCAAGCAGGCGGCCAAACCGGCGCCGGCGCCCGCCGGACCGGCGACTGCAAAAACGACGACTTGAATAAAGAAAGATAGCGTGCACCATGCTCTTTTTTTTCAGCGCTCCGCGTGGTCAACCAACCCTCCTTCCTCTCCCCCACTTCCTAGATGAAACGCCGGTGGGATCCGCTTTCCGTCGGCGCGGCGGCCCAAGCCCAACAGGACGACGGTCCGCAGCAACGACGACAGTCGAATCGGCGCCGCGTGCAGCAAGCCAAAGCCGAAGCCGAAGCCGAGCTTGCCGCGCGCGCGAGTCTGCGCCGCGTGCGTCCTCAGGACGACCAAGGCGACCGCGTGGAGGAGCCGAAGCGCGCGCGTCCATATGCGCCGGCCGAGCGCCGCCTGGTTGATTTACCCCCCCAGGTACGAGCGCGGCTCCCCCGATCGGCGGTGCTCGCGCGTGCCGGACGCCAGCACGCCGCGGCCGCTCGCCATCAGGAGCGTCGGCAGAGCGAGCGGTCGGCAGAGCGCCAGCACGCCGAGCGGGCCGCGCGCCTGCGAGCCTCGGGGGCGGGGAAGGTGAGCCAACACCACATTGCAAAGCGCGCGCTCGGCCCGGGCGCGCACAGCGCCCCTCGCGCGCGCGAGGCGCTGCGGTGGGCCCTCGTGACGCCCGGCGCGGGCGCGATGCAGCGCCGCCTGGTCGCAGAGCTCGCCGCCGAGCTGGGGCCGCCGCCCGCCGTCGAGTCGTGGGACCCCATCGCGATGACGTCGGTCGCCTGGGAGACGAATGACTGCATCCGCTTCGAGTTGTGGCTGCGGACGCTCGAGGAGGCGCCGTTCCCGGCGAGCTGCGCGTTGTGCGACACGAGCCAGCCGGGCCCCGTCGTGCGGCACCCGTGCGGGCACTGCGCGCACCTGGCGTGCTACGAGCCGTGGCGCGCCGGCGAGACGTCCGCCGGCCGCCAGGCTCTCTGCTGGTGTGGGCACGTCGTGGCGGAGCCGCGCACGCGGCCCGCGTACGCGCTCGCACACGGCACGCACAATGTGCTCGACGTCGGCCCGCACGTCTTCGCACCCAGCGTCTATGAGACGCGCTCGCTCATGTGGCGCGCCGCCTCGCACGACCCACCGGGGTTTCCCGGACTCGGCCTGACGATCGAGCGCATGCTCTCGTGCGCCGCCCGCGCCGACATGCCCGAGGTTGTCGGGTTCATGCTGGAGGAGCGGCCCTTGACGCTTGCGACCGCCCGGGAGCTGCGGGCCGCGCTGAAGCACTCCCCCGAGTCGCTCAAGGCGCTGCTCGGGCGGGCGCCGTCAATGCCGAGCGAGCTGGTGCGCGAGGCGTTCGCCACCGGCGACGCGCGCTGCATCCCAGTGCTGCTGGCGGACGCGCGGTGCGTACCCACCGTGGACGACTTTGGGCAGCTGCTCGCGCGCGCGGCGCACCACGGGCCCGACGACGCCGCCGGGGACAGAATCGCGCGTATTCAGCGCATGGTGCTGCCCGCGGCGACCGCCAGCCCGGCGGCGGCGCTGATTGTAGGCGGCGCGCTGCTTGCGCATATACTTGGGCTGCGCGTCAACCGGTGGCTCACGCCCATGGTGCTCGAGGCGCTCGATCAGAGCGGCAACGTGCCGTCCGGCTCGCCCCAGTTTGCGCACGACTGGTGGACGCACGTCGTGGATGCGACGCTCAGCGGGCGCGCCGAGCGGATGATGGCGGCGGAGACGATGGCTGCGTGTCTGGTGCGGCACGCCTACGTGCCGCCCCAGCGCATCGCAATCAACGTTCTGGCCTCGGCCGCGGCGAGCCGCAACCTGGGGCTCATGCGCGTCGTGCTCGACGCTGGGTCGAAAGCGACATGGTCGATGATCCTGGATGCCGGCGACGCAGGGGACCGCGACGTCGTCCACGCGCTGTTGGAGCACCTGGGGCCGGCCGAGATCGCACAGACCCCGGCCGATCTGGAGCTCGAGATTACCGACTGGGACCGCGGATCGGTGGAGCTCGTAAGAATGTTTGTCGCCAGCTTTGCGTCGCGTCACTGAGAGAGACATGGATCGACTCTTTGTGGTCAAGAAGAACACCCGACCATTTTGTGCTTGTAGGGGGGGATGAAAAGTCGTGCGTGCGCGATGGTGTTTTTTTTACGCGCTCCGCATATAATCAAAGACGGATGAAGCGCCGCTGGGAGCAGATTCTTGGGGCCGCGGCCGGCGAAGCAGACGAGCAGGAGGAACAAGAAGATCTGCAGCAACCAGGACCAATTCGGCGCCGCGCCCAGCAGCTTAAGGAAGCACGGCCGGGGAAGCGCCGCGGCCACGACGACGACGATGGCAACGACCCACAGGCTGCCGGCCCGCAGGGCGGCGGCAAGCGCGCCCGCCGCGCCGAGCGAGGCCTCACGGATCTTCCGCCGCAGGTACTTGCGCGTCTGCCGGGGACGGCGACGCTGGCGCGCGCCGCGCGTCAGCACGCCGCGTCGGCGCGTCAGCGCGAAGACCGCCAGGTCGAGCGGTCGGCCGCGCGGCAGCACACCGAGCGCGCGGCGCGCCTGAGGGCCGCCGAGGCCGCGGGCGCCATCACAAACATGAGCGCGCACTATGTCGACGAGCCGGCGCTCGGTCCCCGCACTAGCACGGTGCGCGCCAACCAGGCGCTGCTGTGGGCGCTGGTGACGCCCGGCGCGGGCGCGATGGCGCGCCGCCTGGTGGACCAGCTGAGCGCGCCTGGGATGCCGCTGCCGTCGCCGGGGTCGTGGGACCCGATCGAAATGTCGAGGCCCGGCCGGTGGTCGGCGCGCGACTGCGTGTGCTTTGAGCGCTGGCTGAGGACGCTCGAGGAGGAGCCGTTCGCTTCGGCGTGCTGCATCTGCCAGACCGACGACCCCGGGCGCGTCGTGCGGCACGCGTGCGGGCACTGCATGCACCTTGAGTGCTACGAGGCGTGGCGCCGCGTGCAGTGCGAAGAGCGCGGCGAGGCGTGCTGCCCGCTGTGCCGACACGTCGTCGCCGGCGCGTCCTCGTACCCCGCGTACGCGCTGGCGCACGGCACGCACAATGTCCTGGATGTCGGCCCGCACGTCGAAGAGCCGCGCGTCGAGGCGACGCGCGCGCTGATGACGCGCGCGCCCGAGCGGAGGCCGCCCGAAGGGCCCGCGACTTACTTGTCGATCGAGCTCATGCTTGGGCGCGCCGTCCGACTCAACGGTGTAAACATTGTGCGCTTTATTCTTCAGGAGCGGCCCTCCATCGTCGCGCCGCCCACCATGGTGCTCAACGCCGTCCAGTGGTCGGCGCAGTCGCTCGCGGCGCTGCTGCCTCACGCGCGCGGCCTGTCGGAGGAGTCGGCCGCGTCGCTGGTGCGCACAGTGTTTGCGACGGGCGACGTGGGGTCGATCGCCGTGCTGATGGGGGACGCGCGGTTCGTGCCCACCCTGGGGAACTTTCACGCGCTGCTGCACCGCGCCTCGTGGGTGGGCAACGGCGAAGCCGACCCTCCACCGCACACGATTCGACAGGTCGAGCGCCTGGTGCTGCCGGCCGCGACGACCGGGTCGTCGGGCCCGATGCTGATTGGCAACGCGCTGCTGACCGTCACGACCCCGCGTCTCTTCAGGACAAACCAGTGGCTCACACCCAGGGTGTTGCAGGCGCTCGAAGAGGGCGCGCGGATGCCGGCCGCGTCCGAGGAGTTTGCGCGCGACTGGTGGCAGCACGTGGTGTGGGAGATCACGCGGGGCGACGCCGACGGCGCCGCTGGGGCGATGACCGCGCGGCTCATGCGGCGAGGGTACGTCCCGCCGGACCACATCCTGCAGCTCGCCGTCGATCGGGGCAACCTGCAGGCGGCGAGCGCTCTTGTGCAAGCCGGCGCTCGGCCGAGCTGGCTGATGGTTCGGGTGGCCGGAAACCAAAACCATAGGGCGATTGTTCACTTGCTGCTCGACCACCTGGAGCCGGCCGAGATCGAGATCGCGCTTCGGCCGACCGACACTGACGGTTTTACAGCCCTTTTCGACTCTGGCTCGGCCACCATCGTGCGGATGTTTCTTGCAAGCTGGAGAGGTCGATGAGCATGAAAATAATTATGGGGGGGTAAAAAAAACCACACAACAACAAAAAAATGGACCAAGACGGCTACTGGGCGCACGCGCACCGCCAGCTTGCGGCTTGGTTGCCGACGCCGGACGCGGTGTGGTCGTCTACTGAAGAGCAGCGCGCCGTCGCGCACTACAACGCCGACCCCGCGGGGTACGCCGTGCTACCGCTCGAGATCGCGTGGGGCACGCCCGGGCCACGGCGCTCGATCCAGTTCACGCTGCCCGCGGCCGACGACCGACCGACCGCTCCCCCGGACACTGCGGGGCTGCGCGGGTTTGCGCGCCGCTTCATGGGTTTACATTCGACAGAAGAGCCGATCGTGCAGCGACGCGCCAGATTAATCAGATATCTATCGCGGGGTCGCACCAGGGCGGTTGAGTTTCACTTTGTGGTGATGCGACCCGACACTTTCGACCCGGACGACGCGATCGCGCCCGACTAATTGTGAGTTTTCTAATTTTTTTTTAAAGCGGTTGAGTTTTGCTTTAAAATTATGGTGATGTGAGAGCCGACTTGGGCGATGCGACCGCGGCGGACTAGTTTTGATTTTTTTTTTTCAATATATCATTGCGGCCCTGTTTGCCAGATGCTCGATCGCGTGCTCGATCGCCTCGTTGTAGACTGTAATGTACAGAGCGTCGGTGGGGGTCGAGCTCTCGGCCGGGTCGGCCACCAACCGGTCGTCCACCGCCGTCCTTAACAGGACGGCGCGGAACGCCTGGGTGGCGTGCGCGGCGTGCGGGGAGCGCGAGATGGCGCCGACCCAGTCGTCGGTCGACTCGCGCGGGTGTGTGGGCGACGCGCGCCAGTCGTCGTCCGACAGCTCGGTCGGCTTCTTATTGTTCTTGGCTTTGATCTTGCGGTGCGCATCCACGAGAGCGTCGGGTGAGACGACAATCAGCTCAAACCTCTCCAGCATGAATGTGCGCACGTCGGCCACCGTCTCCGCGTCGCACGTGTCGGGCCCGAAGCAGAGGAAGCGGCGCTCGTTCAGGCGCCACACTGAGCCGACTCGCTGGACCGGCACGGGGTCTTCGGTTATCAGCGCCCACGGGGCCCACCACGCGGGCGGCTCGCACGAAAACGAGTCGGTGGGCGGCGCCGACGGCACGTCGACGTCGTGACGGCACGCCTGCTCCATCGCGTACAGCGCGGCCGCGACCTCGGCCCGCCGGCGTATCTCCTCGAGGCCCGCCCTGAAGCCGGCGCGGTCCTGGACGCGCGCACACCGCTTGGCGGGTGGCTGGTCGGCTGGGGCGGACTCGGCCGCGCGCGCCGCCCGTGCCGCGCGCCACTCGTCGGCGTCGGCGTCGAGCCGCTCGTACACGTACGACGCGGCGGCGTCCAAGGGCCTTCTGGTCTGCAGATCGGGAAAGTCGGCAAACAGGTCCGTGTCGCAGTCGTACATCGGCCGCTCGGTCGACAGCGCGCGAGTGTGGTCAGTGGTTGGAAACATGGCGCGCAGCGGCGCCGCTGCCTGGTAGGCCGCCTCGTTCTTCGGGTCGGCGGCGCGCCACGCCTCGAGCGCGGCGACGCCGTCGGCTTCAAATGCGGCGTACATTTTCTCGAGGTCGGCGGTCTCCAGAGGGCGCGTGGCGGCGCTGTCCTCCTCGGAAGTGGGCCAGACGGCCGGCTCGACCGACTCGCACCTTCCTCGTGCGTCGAGCGGCTCGGTGACCGACGTCTCCACTGGCGCGGCGGCGTCGTCAGCCGTCCGCTCGTCGGCCTCGTGGCTCCGGAGCCATGCGAGAGCATCGGATTGACCAGCCGCCCGAGCGGTCGACGTCGGCTCCACTGGATCGGCCGTCGCGTCGTGTTCCGCCCGCGCGGCGATCGCATCGGCAGAGCTTGCCCAGGCAGCCAGGAAGCGAGCGCGTACCGGCGCCGCCGCTTGATACGCTGCTTCGTTCTCCGGGCGCCGCGCGCGCCACGCCACCACGCTCTCGGCCAAAGTTTCGGCCTCGGAGGCCGCGTACCGCTCCTTGAGCGAATTGGCGAGCTCAGAGTCGGGCGGCTCGCCGCAGCAGGCCGCCATCAGCTCGGCGTCCAAAATGGCCGCCTGGTCGGCGTCGATTCCTGGGTGGTGGTAGAGCGACGGCGTGTTGTCCGAACAGACGACCGTCTCACACCTCCGGAGGCGCGCGGGGGGGTCGACGGGCTCCGGAACTAGGTCGGTCGAGCGTCCTGAGGGATCCACGCCCAAATCGACGGTCGGCGAGCCGCCTTTTATTAGTGGGCCGCATGGGCGCGTAGCGTTCCGGACGTCGTCGTCGCCATCGCACATCCGCTCGAGTAGACTCGGGTCGGCCGGGATGCGAATCAGCCGGGTGAGCGCGGCCAGCTGGTCGGTGTCGGTGCTAGTAGTCTGATGCATGTCGTTCGGTTGGGGTTTGCGTGGGGAGAGGCCTCCGGAAGACTTTTAAAAAACGCCCGATATCGTGTTTAAAAAAAAAGAAAGGGTATTTAAAAAAATGGAGGCGCTCGGCCACGACGTCTGGCTCATCATCGCGCGCTCGGTCGACCCCGACCACGCGTGGGTGGCGGCGCTGATCGGCCGGGCGATGCGCACGGCGGTGGGCGTCGTCGGGCGGTGCCGCACGTCGCCCGCCGGCTCGCTCGGCTCGCTCGAGCGCTACGAGCTCGCGCTTGCGAGCGGGTGCCCGTGGACCCCCCAGTGGTTTCGGCGCAAGGCCGTCTACTCGACAATCGTGCGTGATCTCGAGCGCATGTGTCGGATGACTGCGCTCGCCGCCGCTTCGGGCGACCTGAGGTTGCTCGAGCGGCTGCGCTCCAACGGGTGCGTGTGGGACGTTCGCACCGCGCTCGCCGCCGCCGGGCGTGGCGACTTGGTAATGCTCGAGTGGGCGCACCAGCAACGCTGCCCGCTCAACGAGAACGTCATCAGTAAGGCCGCGTCGGCCGGCAGCGTCGAGGTGCTCGCGTGGGTGCTGGCCGTGGGGGGCCGCGTCACCACTCACACGATGCAGAGCGCGGCCCGCGCGGGGCACGTGCACGTCATGGAGTGGCTCCGTGCGTCTGGGTGCGACTGGGACGAGGCGACGTGCGCGCAAGCCGCCGCGGGGGGGCATCTCGCGGCGCTCCAGTGGGCGCGCCAGCACGGGTGTGCGTGGGACGCGTGGACTTGCATCGAGGCCGCGCGGAACGGCCATCTGAGAGTCCTCGAATGGGCGCGGTCCACCGACTGCCCGTGGGACGAGCGCGTCACCAGGCACGCTGCCGAGAAGCAGCAGCGCGAGACGCTGCGGTGGGCCGTCGAGCACGGGTGCGTGTACTACCATGACGCGCTAGCGTGCCGCGGGATGGAGCGCTGGCTGGTCGAGCGCGGGCATTTCCCGGCGCTGGATAACTTGTGGGTGTGTTGTTGGGCAGCGTCGAACGGCGACCTGGAGCTGCTTCGGTGGCTGAGGTCGCTGGGGTACGCGTGGAGCGACGTTGTGACGCGCCAAGCGGTGCGTGGCGGCCACCTCGAGATGCTCAAGTGGGCGCGCGCCGAGGGCTGCGAGTGGTGTGCGGCTGATTTTGGTTTTTGGACCGAGGCGGCCGCGCACCCGGCGGTCCTGAGGTGGCTGGCCACCGAAAGCGATTTCCCACCACAACAGCTGAGCGACTCGGATCTTGGTTTGAGGCCGGGCGGCAATTCCGCGCTCGACGCCGAGACGCTGCAGACGCTCAAGAACGTCGGCTGGTGGACTCAGCGTATGTATTAATTAAAAAAAAAAAAAAGACACCAACCAACTAGCAAAAATGTCGCTCGCTCGTTCGCTCGACTGGCTGGTGCCCGGCGTGTCGGACGCCCAGATGGCCGAACGCATCGATCGCAGCTTTAGCATCATGCCCAACGCCCACGTTCGGCGCGGCGACGTCCCCGTCGAGCTTTACGCGTCGGGCGACGATCTGCTTGATGCGTGCGTCCGCGCGCGCGCCGGCGCGCACGTCCAGCGGCACCGCGCCGGGCCGGCGATCCAGCGCGTGCTCGAGCGCATCTCCCAGCCGACGTACGAGCCCAACCCGCTGGTGTTTGACGGCGTGCTGTTTCGCTACTGGTCGATCCCCATAGCGTACTTGGAGAACGCCGCCGCCCCGGGCGCGGGGTGCACAGTGGTGTTTGAGCTCAACATGGTCGCGGAGCTCGAGCGCGGGCGCGCCGCCTCAGCCGGGCGAGCGCCGACCGCCGCCGCTGGGGGGGACGTGCTCGCCCGGCTGTGCCGCACAGCCGCGTGGTCGGCCGCCGTCGCGGGCTACGCCTTTATAGTCTACAAGGCCGCGGCGCTGCGATGTGGCTAATTAAAATGACCAGCTTGTTTTGATTTTAAAGAGTCGGACGTGCATCTATTTTTCCGAGCCGGGCGCATCTGCAGCACGCCGCCGCGCGCGGCACGCGCCGCACGACCACGCCGCGCGGCACCCGGCGCACCGGGCGCGGTTCGGCTTGGAATCGCGCCCGCAC
>Ga0247840_10011723_pt1 | contig 10588 bp, 12 predicted proteins | sample LaCruzMarch2015__FD_192404 | JGI IMG/M metagenome (GOLD analysis project Ga0247840, IMG submission 192404) | Freshwater microbial communities from meromictic Lake La Cruz, Castile-La Mancha, Spain - LaCruzMarch2015_17m | ecosystem: Environmental > Aquatic > Freshwater > Lake | place: Spain...
TCACCTTTTCCTGTGTCGGTGGGCACCAAGATGCTGCCAGGCGCGGCGTCGGCGGGCCCGCTCAGCCAGGTCCTGCATTCGGCGACGTCAATCTGCCGCCAGCCGACTCTGGGGCCTTTCATTCGCGAGTTACCGGCGGATCGCGACTGGTGGGCGGTTGCGCTGGAGGTGTTGCACTGGGCGTGCACCAGGGCGAAGTGAGAATCGCACGACCTCTACTGGCCTGACCTGGCAGGATCGTCCCGGGGCTCTCGTTGACGGAGCCTTGCGCAGAGAGTAGACTTCAACTACGGTTCAATTACTCCCACGGAGGGTCATCCTTGAACCTCGAGCTTCCACCCCCAGTGCACGGCCAGCTGCCCAAGCCCCCGCTGGCTCTCGTCGTGTGTCAGATTCGCTTCGAAACGAAGGCGGCCGTTGGAGACGGCAAGACCGCTCTCCATTTCCACGAGGAGCTAGGTGGCAGCACGGGCCACTACGGCCGTCCGGAGAAGGCTGACGTCAGATCGCTGGCAGTGGAAGTCGATGGTGAGTCCGGAGCCTTCAGGACTCTGCCCGCGGGACCAGCGCTCAATGGCTGGAGACTCAAGGGGCGGGAAGAGCCTTGGCTCGTCTCGCTCATGCCTGACTTCGTTTCCCTTGAGACCACGGGCGCCTACTCGTCATGGAAGGGCTTTCGAGCTCGTCTGGCAGAGGTGCTTGCGGCGGCGGAGGTCGTTCTGGCCCCGGAGACGGAGCGGCGTTTGGGGCTCCGATATGTCGACCAGATTGACGAGCCAGAAGTCGCAGCGCCGCGTGACTGGGTGGGGTACGTCGATCCTTCGCTCCTCGGCATGGCAATGCATCCCACGCTGGGTGCGGCTGTCACGAAGGCTCAACAGCAATTCGAGCTGCGACCCAGTGAGGAATTCGGCTGCGTCGTTCGGCAGGGCTTCGTCCCGGACGAAGGGCGGCCAGGTCGACAGTTGTTCGTACTCGACACCGATGTCTTCAGAGAGGGAGTCCGTCTCTTCGATGCCACCGATGTGCTCGTGGCCGCAGATGCATTTCACACCTTCGCGCTCCAGGTCTTCCAGCAGTCGATCACAGAGAAGCTTTTCGATCTCTTTGGGGCGAGCGATGCAGCAGCCCATTGAGAAGCGCTCCACCTGCCTGCTGCTTGTGCCGGAAACGTCGACGGATCTTTCGCATCTCGGCCTCCACTCAGATTGGTGGAAGAGGGCCAGCAGCGCGCAGGCAGTCACGACGCCAAAATACTGGTCGGAAGGCACTCTGGGCCTGGGGTTCGTGCAGATGTGTCGTCCCGCGGCGCATTCGACGAAAGTCACTTTCGTGATTGCCGACAGCGATGTCGCCGATGTCGCCCGCGGCTGGGAAGTCCCTGCGGCAACCTTGTCGGGAATGGCATGGAGGCTGATGCCGGAGTCTTGGTCAACGAATGAGCTGGGGTTCGACCTTGAATCTGTCTTGTCTGCGGCGGTGAGACGCCGACTCAGAGTCCTCGTTGCCGCGGGGCAAGACGAGGCAGCCGGCGTTGAGCAGGACACCCGGTCTCAAACCAACGTCGATGAAGCTGAAGAGGTCAGACTCATGCTGGCGGTTACGTGGAGCCAGATGGAGTCGATCACGGGCATCAGTGAGCAGACCTTCTATGACTGGAAACGGAATCAAAGGACAGCACGCCCGTCGACGCTTAGGAAGCTGAAGAGGCTTCTTGCGCTGGTTCGCGCAGTGACAAGGCAGCGTGGCGCTGACGCGGCATCTGAGTGGTTCCAAGCAGGCGCTCCAAGTCCGGTCGACTTGATGATCAGCGGGAAGATGGAGGCCGTCGAGGCTCAGGTCGGCATGATGCTGCCGTCCGCAATCGCGGCCGGTTCTTCGAGTGTCGAAGTCATTGGAGCCGAGGCGGAGCACACGCCGCTTGTCGGTCAGCCCTCCGCCCGCCGGCCCAAAGCCACGACGCGGCCTCATCGCAGTTCGCGCGTTCCGAATCGTGATCGATAGAGGACTGCCAGACCCATGGCCGGAGGCCGTAAGGGATGCCGCTTCGCGGTTCGAACAAGGCGATCTCGTGAGAGACCCGCCGTTCTTCTACTGGGCAAACACGGCCCACCCTGTGTGGGACGTGACGGTGGATGTCGCCGCGCGCGGCGAGCAAGATCCTCTCATCGCACTGGACCCGGGAGATGGTCCGCCACTGGGCATCATCACCACCCAAACGTGCGATCTCGACGAGGCTGTCCCCAAGAAGCCTTGGTTCCACGTCGCGCCCGTGGTCGGGGCGGATGCCTTCCCGGACGAGGATCTCGCCAGCATCCGCGCACAGAAGTACGGCTACCTCCATGCTTTGCCCCCACATGATCATCCCCTTCCGTCCGGTGCCCCCTGTAGCCTCTTGGGTAGTGACCCACAAGGAGGCGGAGATGGTGCGGCATCCGAAGACCCTGATCGACTTCATGCAGATGTACCCCACGCAGGATGACTGCCTGCAGGCGCTCTTCGAGCACCGCTGGCCACACGGGTTCTCCTGTCGCCGCTGCGGGCACGAGAAGGCCTGGTATCTCCACGGCCGCGGCCTCTACGAGTGCGCCAGCTGTCACTTCCAGAGCTCCCTGACCGCGGGCACGGTGCTCTCCGGCACGCGCACGGATCTGCGCAAGTGGTTCCTCGCGATCTGGCTGCTCGCCTCCACGAAGAAGGCGCCCTCGGCGGCCGAGCTGGCCCGTCAGCTCGGGGTGAGGATCAAGACCGCCTGGCTTGTGCGCCGCAAGATCGTCGAGGCTATGGCGCGCCGCGAGGGCGAGCTCATGCTGCGCGGCGTCGTCGAGCTTGACGAGGGCTACGTCGGCGGCAGGCACGCGGCGCCGCAGAGCCGCGGGCGCCGTCAGCCCGGCAAGACCGTGGTCGCCATGGCCGCGGAGCACACCGCGGGCGGCGGCCTCGGATGCGCCCACCTGCGCGTCGCCGCCGACGCCGGCGCCAAGAGCCTGAGCGCCGCAGCCCAGGCCACGATCGCCCCCGGCAGCGTCGTGCAGACCGACGGCTGGGCCGGCTACGTGGGCCTCGAAGGCGCCGGCTACGCTCACCTTTCCCGCGACATGTCGACCGGCGCCGACATCGACGAGTGGCTGCCCTGGTCGCACATCGTGCTCTCCAACTTCAAGCGCTGGACGCTCGACGTCTTCCATGGGGTCAGCGCGAGGCACCTGCAGGCCTACCTCGATGAGTTCTGCTACAGGCTCAACCGGCGGGGCAAGCGCGAGGACATCTTCCGGCGGCTGCTCAATCGCTGCGTCTTGTACGGCACCCCGGCGACATATTCCCTGCTTACGGGCACCTGAGTGAAGGGGATGATCATGTGCCCCCAATCCCCGAGAAGCCGGGCATGTGGGTGGCCGATCTCAGAGTGGAGCTCCCGATCGAGAAGGGGTGGCTCGTCGGCACGACGCCGATTCGATGTCTGTCGAGTCTGCAGGAAATCCGCGACTTCGCCCGCAAGCTCGGCCTCATCCGGGCCCGCCCCGCTCTTGATGGCCCATCGGGCCTGATCGTGCAGGATCTGAGGAAGTCGATCGGGAAGTTGAAGCCTGCCAGTCGAGCACAGGTGCTTGATAGTCTCCCTCCTGACGGCGTGGGCGTGAAGCTCATTGGCACCGAGCGTGAAGTGACGGGCCTTCAGCTCTACGTCTTGAGCGACAGAGGCAGCCCGAGCCCAGACGCGCGAGCCTGGTTCGAGCAGTGGCGCGACCGAGTCGAAGCAACGATTCCCGAGGATTTCGACTTCCTCGGCACGGTCTTCGGCAGCCTCGAGGCCCTGAGCGCGCTGGTCTACCGCGATCTCGTGCAGCTCGACTTCTCGTAGGGCTCGACGCCGCAGCGGGTTGGCCAGAACCGGGCTCGCTTCTGCTCTTCGCCCGCCGGCACGGCAGTGGCAGCCGCTGATCACGGGCCGCACAGCCTCTGTCCTCTTCGTGTCCAGTCAGGACCTCCGTGCTCGCGAGACCGGTCATCTGCGGGCCTTCCCCGGGACCTTGGTCCGGGCGCATCGGATCCCCAGCCGGCCCTCATTCCCGTCCGGTCCGACTGGCCGGACTTCCGGAGATGAGAGGCACACGGAGTTCCTAGAAAGCGCTCGTGAGCAGGGGAAAGAGTCGTTACGGGCGCAAGCGGTCGTGTTACTACGGCAAGCCTGAGGTTGCGGCGGCCTCAGTCGGGCGCTGACGATGCCTCGAAGTCGCTGAAGGCCGGTGGCTCGGCAAGCTCCAGGGCGGCGAAGATGCGGCGCTGGCCGGGGGTCGTGAGCGAGCGCTTGGCGACCCGGCCCTCGGAAGCCTTCAGGGTCACGAGGTGCATCCGTTCGAGCTCGTCGCGCACGCATCTCCAGCTCTCGCCGGTGGCGTTCTCAACGACACGGATCAACAGCAGGGCGAGCCAGCAGAGCTGCACGTGGACACGGATGCGGTCCTCGCGGTGGTGGAAGACGGGGCGCAGGGCGAGCGCCTCCTTCATGTCGCGCCAGCCGCGTTCGACCTGGTAGAGCTGCTTGTAGGCGAGCGCCAGGTCCTCGGCCGTGAGCGTCTCATCCGAGGTGCGCAGCAGCCACTTGCCGTCGAGGCGCGCCTCGCGCTTCACCGCTGCCCGGTCGAGGCGCAGGAGGCCCTGCCCGGTGAGGCGCGCAGGAGGCGGGCAAGGCCGGGCCTCGTGCGCAGCGTGCCGACGAGCTCGTCGCGCCGGCGCTGCGGCCAGGAGTCGGAGCCCGCGATCTGCTCCTCGAGGTAGCGGACGAGGTTCTCGCGGACGCGCACGTCGCGCGCCGCCGCTTCGGGGTTGTGCACGAACATGCCGCCGGAACCGCTGCAGGGGTCGTAGACGCGGCCCTTGAACGGCTCGATCATCTCGACCAGCAGCCTGACCACGCAGCGCGCCGTGTAGAGCTCACCGCCGCCCTTGCCCTCGGCGCCGGCGAAGCGCCCGAGGAAGTACTCGTAGACGGGCCCGAGGATGTCCTTGGAGCGGCTTTCGGCTTCGCCCATCGTGATGGCGCCGATGAGGTCAATGGGCTCGCCGAGCTGCGTCTTGTCGATGGTCGGGCGGGCGTAGTCTTTGCTCAGCACGCCCTTGAGCTGCGGGTTCTCGCGCTCGATGGCCACCATGGCGTCGTCGATGAGCTTGCCGATCTCGGGCTGACGCGCGTTCGCCTGCAGGTGCTCCCAGCGCACCTCGCGCGGCACCCAGAAGACGTTCTCGGCGAGGCGGGATGGCGCCGCCATGGCCGGTTGCGCCGCAGCCTCAAGTTCTCGCCCCGGCCGTCCGATAGACGAAGAGACCGAGGGGAGGCCTGTGCGGCGAACCACACCAAGCTGGACGCGACGCTGCATCTGCGTCATCGCGCTGGGCGCAGCCGTCCTCGCGGCCGCCGCCTCGAGCGCGTCGGCCGGCCCCGCCGCCGGCCGCGCGGCACACTCGCCCACCTCCTTCTGGGTGGCGCCGGGTGGAAGCGATGCCTGGCCCGGCACGGCGGGCAAGCCTTTCGCCACCCTGCAGCGGGCGCGCGACGCGGTGCGCGCCCTGCCCGCCGGCGTGCGCCACTCTCATGACATCACCGTCTTCGTGCGCGGCGGGCACTACAGGCTCAGCCGTCCCCTCGTCCTCGAACCGCAGGATTCGGGCCGCGGCGGCCACGAGGTGGTGTACCGCGCCGCGCCCGGCGAGCATCCCGTGCTCAGCGCCTCGATGGAGGTACCCAACGGCGCCTGGTCGCCCTGGCGGGACGGCGTCTGGCGCGCGCAGGTCGGGCAGGTCGAGTCCCGGCAGCTCTACGTGGACGGCGTCCGCGCCACGCGTGCGAGGACGACCGCCTGGCCTGCCGGCTTTCGCCCCGAGTGGAACGGGGGAGGCGCCGGCAGCGGCATCGCCTTCATCCCCGCCATCGCGCAGGCTCTGACTCCCCCGGCGTGGGGCGACCCGGCCACCTGGACCAACGTCGACCGCATCGAGGCCGTGCTCCAGACCCAGTGGAAGATGATGAGCGTCCCCGTCGCCTCCGTCTCCCCCTCCTCCGGATCGACGCCCGGCCTGATCACGATGCAGCAACCCGCCTGGAAGAACGCCAACGTCTTCCTCGACGCCACCACGAACCAGCCGGGCATCTGGAGCTTCTGGCAGGTCACGTGGTTCGAGAACGCCCTGCAGTTCCTCGACCAGCCCGGCGAGTGGTACCTGGACCAGGACGCGGGCTACCTCTACTACATCCCGCGGCCCGGCGAGGACCTGCTCCACACCGCGGAAGCGGAACTACCGCTCGGCCAGACCCTCGTAGCCGGTCGGGGCAGGCAAGGCCACCCCGTGACTGACCTGCGCTTCGAGGGTCTGGACTTCGCCTACGCCACGTGGCTGCAGCCGAGCGGACCCAACGGCTACGTGTCGGACCAGAGCGGCTTCCACCTCGTCGGCGAGGGCTACCAGCCGAACATCATCGGCCACGTGCAGGGAGACGTGCGGACACCCGGCAACGTCAGCTTCAGCTACGGGCGCCGCATCACGTTCCGCGGCAACGTCTTCGAGCACCTCGGCGCCGCCGCCCTGGACCTGGTGACCGGTTGCCAGGACTGTGTCGTCGAGGACAATCTCTTCACCGACGTCTCGTCTGCCGCCGTGCAGCTCGGAGGCATCTCGCCGGTCGAGGCCCACCCGACCCGTGCCGACCAGGTCACCCGTGACAACGTCGTCCGTGACAACCTCATCAGCACGGTGGGCGTGGAGTTCGTCGATGCGGCCGGCATCTACGTGGGCTTCACGCGACACTCGCTGATCACCGGCAACACCATCGTCAACGTCCCGTGGTCCGGCATCGCGGTGGGCTGGGGGTGGGGCCTGCTGGATCCCAGCGGCTACCCCGGGATACCGGGCGCGACCAAAGCGATGTGGGGGACCTTCAGCCGGCCCACGCCCAACCGCGACTGCGTGATCCGCGACAACCGGATCGACCGGTTCCTCCAGGTGCTGTGGGACGGCGGCGCCGTCTACACCACCGGTCAGCAGGGCACCTCGGCCAAGGATGGACTGGTGATCGAGGGCAACGTGGCCTCGGGCAAGGGGATCATCGCGCGAGCTGACGGCTCGCTCGGGATCTCCGGCGGCAACACCTTCTACACCGACGGCGGCAGCCGCTACATCACGCTGCGCGGCAACGTGTCCTTCGACGACCCCGTCGGCGCCATATACCTTGGACCGCCACCCAAGGCGAACGACCCCTTGCCTTACCCGAGCCTGCCGAGCGCGGGCAACTTGATGCCTTACGGGAGCGACCTGGGCGGTTGCCGGACCTACGGCGACATCCGCTTCGTCGGCAACACCTGGCTCCAGGACCCGTTCCTCGAGAACGTGGGCCTGTACAACGCGCTGTACAAGGCCGCGTTGGGCTTCGCTGCGTACTCGGACCAAGGGTTCTTCGACATCGGTCAGTACACCGACGCCGAGGGCGTCTCGTACCCGACGAACCTCACTTACGTGGGCAACCGCATCATGCCGGGCTCTGCCTCCGATCTGACGCAGAGCCTCTCCCGGAGGCTCACCGCCGCCGGCGTCCAGGGCCGCCCGGCGACCATCCCCGCAGCGCTCTGGACCACCGCCGCCCGGGGGCTGTGAGCGGCCGGGCGGGGCCCGGCTGAGCTCAGCCCTTCGGCGCCCAGTAGCAGCGCTTCGGCGACTCGATGCGGCCGTCCTTCTTGAGCTCGGCCATCGCCTTGTCCACGGCCTTGCGGTCCATGCCGGACCGCTCCGCGACCGCGCCGGCGTTGAGCGGCTCACCCGCCTCCGCCATGACCTCGAGCACCTTGTCCGCATCTGCACTCATGCCGTCCCTCCCGTCAGTCCCGGTGCCGGCCGACGGCCGGCTTCACTTCTGCTGGCTCCGCACCATCCCGTACTCGATCGAGTCGACGAGGGCTTCCCAGCTGGCCTCGATGATGTTCTCGCTCACGCCGATGCTGCCCCAGGTGTCGTCGCCGTCGCTGGCGTCGAGCAGCACCCGGGTGACAGCGCCGGTGCCCTTGTCCTCGTCGAGGATGCGCACCTTGTAGTTCACGAGCTCGATGTCGCTGAGGTGCGGGTGCTTCTGGGCGATGGCCTGGCGCAGCGCCGTGTCGAGGGCGTTGACGGGGCCGTTGCCCTCGGCGGTGCTGATGATGCGCTCGCCGCCGACGTGGGTCTTGATGGTCGCCTCCACGTCGGCCTTGCCGCCCTCGCGCTTCTCGACGATCACGCGGAAGCTCTCGAGGCGGAACAGCGGCTCGTGCGGCGCCAGCTCGTCGCGCAGCAGCAGGTCGAACCGTCGGCCGCCTCGTAGTGGTAGCCGCTGTGCTCGCGCTCCTTGAGCCGCTTGAGCACGACGGCGACGCGCTGGTCGTCGCCCTCGAGCTGCAGGCCGATGTCGCGGGCGCGGCGCAGCACCGCGCCCTTGCCCGACAGCTCGGAGACGAGGATGCGCTGCTCGCCGCCCACGGTGGCGGGGTCGACGTGCTCGAAGGTCTGCGGCGCCTGCTCCACGGCGGCCACGTGCAGCCCGCCCTTGCACGGCGGAGGTCAGGGGTTCGACTTCCCTGCGGTCCACCACCCGTCCACTCGCGGTCGGCGCTCACCGACCTCTCGTCGCTCGGGGTTCGAGGAACGAGGTCGCGACGCGACGCGCGGCGTCGGACGTGATCGGTTCACCGAGCAGCACGCGTCGCAGCATGAGCGGTCCGGTCACCTCTGCCCGTTCGCCTACGCGAGCGACGACACGTTCGTGGGGACCATCACCCTCTTCATCGACGACTACGGGCAGGCGCCCATGATGGAGCTCGAGCTCAGGGGGCGCCTCGTGTGGGGTGGGCCGACGCTCGTGGGGAACGCGAGCGGAATGCGGCGCTCAGGACAATGGGGTCGCGTGGATATGGACCGCGGCCGATCGCCTCTCGCGCACGTCCGGCACTTCACCGGTCCACTTGCACGTCTGGAGTCCCATCCTCGACTGCGCCGGCGGCAAGTGCCCCCTCACGAGGGACGCCGTTCACCTCGTCAGGGGACGCCTGCTTGCCGGGGGCTGTGTATGGTAGTGGCGGCCAACCATGGAGGACCGACATGATCGACATGAAGCGACGCAGGACGCTGTGGATCGGCATCACGGTGGTCGTCCTCGTTGCGCTCGTTGCCGTTGTCGCTGTGGTGCTGCTCAAGGGAACGCCGGCCATTCCACACGAGACAGGCGGGGAGCACGCCGCGTGCACACGCTGTCACACGGCCGATCGCCTGCCCGGCGATCATTCCACCCGCGGCGACGAGACGTGCGGCTCGTGTCATGAAGAGAAGGCGGCGGATGCGGGCGCCGGCGGGAACAGTCCCGGAGTCGCGGTGCGGGCACTGCCCTGACCAGGCTGCGGCAGCGTCGCGGCGACCGGCCACATCGCTTGCGCTCGAAAGCACGACACGACATCGGCGCGCGGGATCCCCGAGACTCCGCCGGCCGCACGGCGCACCCGGCGCGTCAGTCCGAGCTCTGCTCCCCTTCGACGACGATGACGATGTTGCCCTTCTTCTGCTCCGTCTCGGCGTACCGGTGGGCCTCGGCCATCTGCTCGAGGGGGTACTGGCGGTCGATGACCGGTCGGAGCGCGCCGGCTTCGACGAGCTCCGTGACGGCGCGCAGATGCTCGCCCGTGGCGGCGCCCGAGCCGAAGATCACCTTCTTGTCGCCGGTCAGCGAGGTCCAGAGCCCGCGGATGAGCTGGGCCGTGTGCGGATTGGCCAGCACGTACCGTCCGCCGGGGCGCAGCAGGCGCACGACGCGGCCGAAGGGCGCCCGGCAGATGACGTCGAAGACGATGTCGAAGTCCCCCGCGCCGTCCGTAAAGTCCCGTTCGGTGTAGTCGATGACCTGGTCAGCGCCGATCTCGCGGAGCATCGCGAGCTTGCCGGCGCCGTCGACGGCGACCACCTCGGCGCCGGCATGCTTGGCCAGCTGCACCGCGTAGGCGCCGAAGCTCCCGCCGGCGCCGATGATGAGGATCCTCTGCCCGGCGCCGACGCCGGCCTTGCGAAGGAAGCGGAGCGCCTCCATCGCGCCGTAGGGGACGGCGGCGGCCTCGGCGTAGCTCATGGCCGCCGGCATCGGGGCCACGACGCTGCCGGCGCGGCGTCCGCCCACGCAGACGTACTCGGCGTAGGCCCCGAGCCCGATCCCCGTCGTGCCGTAGACGCGGTCTCCGGGCGCGAAGGAGGTCGCCCCATCGCCGAGGGCCTCCACCTCGCCGGCGAGCTCCTGGCCGAGGATGCGCACCCGCGGCCTCACGACGCCGAACGCCAGACGGAGGGGGAGCCAGATCCACGCAGGGAACTCGAAGCGGCGGATCTCGCAGTCCGCCCTGGAGACGGTCGTGGCGTGGATGCGGACGAGCACCTCGCCGTCCTTCGGGCGCGGCTTCTTGACCTCCTCGAGCTTGAGGACGTCCGGGCCGCCGTAGGCTGTGCAGACGATCGCCTTCATGAGTACCTCGCAGTCACTGACGGTCGCGCGCGCCGGCGTCGGCTCACGCGGCGCTCGTGAAGGAAC
>Ga0247840_10011725_pt1 | contig 10586 bp, 8 predicted proteins | sample LaCruzMarch2015__FD_192404 | JGI IMG/M metagenome (GOLD analysis project Ga0247840, IMG submission 192404) | Freshwater microbial communities from meromictic Lake La Cruz, Castile-La Mancha, Spain - LaCruzMarch2015_17m | ecosystem: Environmental > Aquatic > Freshwater > Lake | place: Spain...
TGACCGAACAATTCCGATTCCAGCAGCGTTTCGACAATGGCCGAACAGTTGACCGCGATAAAAGGTTCATCAGGTGATGTATTATGATGAATGACTTTAGCAATCAATTCTTTGCCTGTGCCGCTCTCACCCTGAATCAACACGGTAGTGCGGCTTTGTGAAACTACACCTATCGTTTTAAAAATTTCCCGCATTTCATTACCTGTGCCAATGATATCCCCAACCCGAAAACTCCGCGATGGCTCCATTAAAAGTCCATCAATCTTTTTTTCCATTTCCAGAGATTTCAAGGCTTTCTTAATCGCCAGATCCAGTTCATCAACATTGACCGGTTTATGAATGTAATCAAAAGCGCCGCCCTTCATGGCATTGATGGTTGTTTCCATATCATGAAAAGCCGTGATCATAATGACTTTAACGTTTTCATTTTCTTCTTTGAGATCTTCCAGAACCGAAAATCCATCAACATCCGGCAACCGGATATCCAGAATAACCACATCTGCCGGATTCTGTACGTACTTATTCAAACCTTCCGTGCCTGTCAGCGCGGTGTGGACTTTGTAACCTTCTTCCGTAAGATACAAATCCAGTGTTTCGACAATCGAAGCATCATCATCAATAACAAGAATACTCGCCATAATAGTTACCTTTGTTTTTAGGTCGGCTGCAACGCAGCCTTTTTTGTGGTTTTGACCAGCTTATAAATCTCTTTGCACACGCCACCGCTCAAAGCAAGGCAAGGTGACGCTGACCTTTGTCCCTTTTCCTTTTTCGCTTACAATATCAATTGTTCCATGATGCATTTCAATAATTTTTACGACCTGCGAAAGCCCCAGGCCTGTTCCATATTTTTTTCGAGTGAAAAAAGGATTGTATAGATGGGGCAAGTCTGCTTCTTCAATACCGCAGCCATTATCCTTGATTTCAACGGACACAGACGGATAATCTCCGATGAGATTGCGTAAGGTTATTTTGATAAGTCCTTCTGCTTCAACAGCATCCACAGCGTTGCGAACAATATTTAAGAATGCATCAGTAATCATACCCGCATCCACAGTTACCGGAGGTATATTTTTAAAGTCAATTTTGACATCAATCTGTTTATCGGCAATTCCTTTTTCGGCCAAAGCCAAAACCTGTTCTATGACCTTCGCTAAATCCACCGGTACCATTTTGGGTTCCATTGGTTTGGCAAAAACTAGAACATTGTTGACCAGTTCTTCCAGATGCTCAACTTCTTTTCGCGCGATTTTAAATCTTTTCAGATCATTACCTTCCGGACTCATGCGTTTCTCCAGTATCTGCAAACTCATCTTGATCGATGAAAGCGGATTGCGAACTTCATGAGCAATACCAGCCGATAATTGTCCCAATGCTGCCAGTTTCTGGCTATCATAAAGCCTCTTTTCCAGATTCTTGAATTCTGTAATATCCCGCTGTACTACTATATAGTGGCTTGTCCCGATAACAGGTGAAGTCGTCACTAGCAGATTCACCTTGTGTCCATCTTTCGTTGTCCTTTCAATCTCATAGGGATTGTAAATACCTCGTTTGCCTTCTTCCCATTTCGACAGCACAAAATCTTTATCCTCGGGAGCAACAAATTCCAGGAAGTATTTCCCCCTGAATTCAGGAGAATTTTTTTCACCTTCTTTCTTCAATCCGCGGCTTATATAATTGATAATACCATTTTCATCCAACTCGTAAATCTTATCAGGCAGACTCTTCACAATGGAATGCATATAGTTGTAAAGCCCTTCAATTTCCTGCCTCAGATCAATATTCTCGGCTAATTCATTTTGAAGTGTCTCGGCATACTCTCGCAAACTCCGTGTAAGCTCTTCTTCGCGAGACATATCCTGCAGAGTTTCTATTGCGGCAACGATTTCACCTTCTTCATCGTAAATGGGCGAAGCTAAAAAATACATATAACGACTGCGTCCGCCAAGGTTCTCAAAAAAATCCGTCGCTTCATAAGCGCCTTCAACCTTATCTGATTTTTTTACTCTTTTGGAGCCGTAATACTTATTTAAACTTTCTATATCGCGTTTGATAATTAAATCCGCAATAACAGGCCTCTGCACTGAATAAAATGGCTTGTAGTGGTTATAGGTACCGAGCATCTCTTCGGCTGAATAACCTGTGAGTTCCGTACAGGCTCGATTCCATAAAATTATCTTATGTTCATTGTTGATGACAAAACTGGGAATAGGTGAACCTTCAATAATACCGTCTATGTTTTTCTTTTCCCGAAGCAGCTTTTCCTGCCAGTCTTCACGCTCATGCAATCTTTTTTGCTCTTCTTTAAAACGCAGGCTTTTCCCTTCCTTATAGGCAAAAGATGTGCCGGCAATGACCACGACCAAAATAAGGATGAAAGCGCTAAACAGTATATAAACAAAGGTTTCACGAACAGGAGATATAATGCGACTATAGGGCGCGGCAACCAGAATAAACCATTTATTCTCTGTTACCTGCACCGGATAATAAGCAACAATACTTCTTTGTTTTCCTTTATTAGCTTGAGCAATGGTTGCGTCTAAATGTCTGCCGCCTTCAGCAGGGAAATTAATTTTTGATGCATCTCGATTTTTAATTACATCATTGATGTTTTTCCCGATAAAAGAGGAATCCGGATGAAGAATTATTTGCCCTGACGCGTCAACAATCCACAATTCACCCAGTTGATTATCCCGTATTTGTTTTTCACAAACATCAACCAAAGCTGCAAGTGAATAAGAAACTATCCAGGCACCGGAAAAAACATTCCCCTGACGCCAAATGGGATAACCCCAGATTAAATTCCAATCTGTCTTATTCACTTTTTGATCACCGGGCATTTTTTTCGATAAAACTAAACTTACGTATTGCTTGTTTTGTTGCTTTAAATCGTGAAAATGTTTGGTTAAATTTGCCTTGAGTAGGGCATTCTGCGGTGAAGCTCTCTTGATTTTCCCCTCGAAATCAAAAAGCACGACAGCATTAATCGAACTTACCCAGCCGGAATAGAAAATTTTTGATTCCTGATCCCTTTCACCCGTTAAAATTTTACCTTGGGGATCAAAATAAGAAAATAACGCAATATTTTTCCCGACCTGATCAAAAATGTCTGTCAGGCGAGTGGCTGCATTTTGAGCAGAGGCAAGCTGCTGCCGACTGAACAGTTCGACCACATCCTGCTCGCGGGCATTGTTCACTGTCAACGCTAAAAGCAGAATCAGAATGATTACGACAATACTTGCAAGCCAGATGCGCGCCTTCTTGGTTTTATCTAGAAGTTTATTGATTTTAACGGATGAAATCACCTAATTTTTCTTATCCTTCTCGTTATCTTTTTGAGATTGCTTAATCCCGATTAAAACATAAACTAAAACCGCTGCCGTTAGTGAAATAAGAAGCTTGGGCAAACCACTTTCAATTTTTAAAATATAAGAACAAACAAGCCATACTATGGGGTAAGTCACTGCTGTCAAAAGCTCCTGCATGATAATCCTTTAATAAAAGTTTTTTAGTGTTTTATTTACAAAGCCGTTTGATGATACTAACTACCTTAACAAAAAATTTCAATATAAATATAATGAGACTCAAAATTCAGGAACAGAGTGAACTGAATTTTGTTAGTCGAATTATCCAATAGCCAAAGGCTATCGGGACTATCCCGCACACAACACCCTGAAGGGCATCTGCAACTGTGTTTTGAAAGCAACTTGCTATTAAATGTTTTATTCCAACCTGTTTAACAAAACATTAAATGGGATTTCACATTTTCAGCGCATTTCGGCTGGAATAGAAATATAAATTTTTTATACAAAAAAATATTTTAATTTGTGTTTTATCACAAAGAATAACAATCTTGAGTGATTAGATTAGTATTAGTTCTCGCTGCAACATCAGGCAGGTTAAATATTTAGAAATATTTCCCCACATTAAGGAGATGGCACAAGTCATGCTTATTGCTGATCGAAGTTAAGATAAATTATTTCGCTTTCCCATGATGATTTATTTATGTTATGGAAAAAAGTAGTAAGTAATAATAAAATTTAGTACGAAAGGAGACAGAAAATGTTACACAAATTTGGTAAAAAGTTTTTAACCGTATTTACATCCATCGTAGTTCTGCTTTTATCGAGCTCGCTCGCTTTTGCTGCAGAAACTATCCCTGCAGGTGGGGAATCCTACATTAAAGTTATTTTTGCTTTAGGCGCAATGATCGCTGCAGGACTAGCCATTGGTTTAGGAGCAATAGGAGCCGGTGCCGGTATTGGTAACGCAGCAAACGGTGCATGTCAGGCAGTTGGAAGAAACCCGGGCGTTCAGGGAAAGATTATGATGACCATGCTGGTTGGTATGGCCATGGCTGAATCCATCGCCATTTACGCGCTGGTTGTTTCTCTTGTGCTTCTCTATGCTAACCCTTACATGCGTTACTTTTTGGGTTAATATTTAAAAGTTAACTACAAAATTAACAAAGGTTAGGGGGAAATTAGAATGTCAAATAATAACAAAGATAAGCAGTTTTTTGGTATAGGAGGTATTTTCTTCCTGCTTATCGTAATCCCCTTATCACTGATGGCTTTTTTAATTGCCAACGGCATGTTTAAGCTGGGGGTTACTATAAAGGAGAGAGCAGTATCTGTTCTCGACCAGAAATCTCAGGAAGAAATAAAAATACGTGCCATTAACACAGCAGATGAAGTTGCCAACTTTCTTAACGAAAGAAGAAAAGATGTTCTAACGGCAACAATCATTCCTGCTAATGACATCGCTTATAAACAGTTCCTTAAGGACAACAACAAAAACATCTGGATAAAGGAAAAAAATAAAATTAAGCAGATTTCTACACCCCTTTACACAGAAATGGCGCTCATTGACAAAACAGGTAAGGAAGTAATTAAAATTGTCCATGGGCAAACAGTACCGTCAAGCAAACTAAATATTGTAGGTATTCCATCTAACACAACTTACAAAACAGAAGAGTACTTTGACAAAACAAAGATTCTTAATAAAGGTGAAATATACATATCTCCGGTTACCGGCTGGTATGTGAGCAAGGCAGAATTTGAAAAGGGAGCGAGATTTTCCGGAATTATCCGTTTAGCTACACCTCTTTTTGATAAGCAAGGCTTTGCCGGAATGATTGTACTGGCCTTAGATTATCGTCATTTGGCTGAGTTTACAAATCATGTTATTCCTACTCAGCAGGAGCGAGTTTTTGAAGCTGACGCATCAACCGGTAATTATACTTTTATGGTGGACGGTCGTGGGTTTGTTATTGCACACCCGAATACCTACCACATTGCCGGAATCAATCGCGACGGAACTCCTGTACGAGCGCTTTCCGCGCAAAACGCAGCCGAACTGACAAAGAAAGGCGATGAAGTGCTAAACCTTAATCAGTTGGGTTTCATGGATCCCAATTTACCTATTATCGCGAAAGAATCTGCGGCTGGAAAAGCCGGCATTCTAACGTACAAATTTAGGGGGCTCACCAAGTTTGTCGCTTACGCGCCGATTAAGTTTTACGCGTCAAACCTTCCCCAACCTGCCGGTTTTGGCTGGATAGGAATGGGGCTGGAAGTTGAAAAATATAATGAGGCGGCAATAAAGGTCTCAAAAAATATTGAGAAAGAAGCAAAGGCATGGACAGCAACACTAATACTTATTCTCATTGCCTCCATGATTATTCTCTTCCTCATGATGCTGCTCTTAGCCCGTGGCATTACCCGTTCTATACAGGCGGAAGTACCAGCAGGGTCAGAAGGTTCGCTATCATTCGAAGATGATGACGAAGATGATAAATAATTAACTTTTCATTTAACGTGAATAAAAAAGGCCGAATTTCGATTCGGCCTTTTTGTTTTATAAACAGGCACTAGAGAAGATCGTAAGCCGAGTTTTGTCCCCGTACTCTGGTTACCCAAAGCGCGGTGATGATCATTCATCTGGGACAGCAGTTGCCTGCAGCCTCAAGCGACACTACCCGAGAACATCAGGCGGGCCGCCCTTAAACGTTCTCCTATTTGGTCTTGCTCCGGATGGGGTTTACCATGCCTTTCCTGTCACCAGGAAAGCGGTGAGCTCTTACCTCGCCTTTTCACCCTTACTCAAGCTTTCGCTTGAGCGGTATATTTTCTGTGGCACTTTCCTTAGGGTCGCCCCCAGTCGCCGTTAGCGACCATCCTGCCCTGTGGAGCTCGGACTTTCCTCCAGTCCGCCAAAGGCGAACCAGCGATCATCTGATCTTCTCCGGCCTGAAATACAGCTTACACTTGATTGATTTTTCTTTCAAGCTATGTTCAGAATACACTAAATGTGTGAATCATGCTTCCTGCTATCCACAAAAATCAAACATCGACGAAAATGCTGGACTGCAATTGGTAATAGCCACTTAAATTTTTAAAATCCGTCAATTGCAATGAAAGCATTTTATCGAAGCGATGTTGTAATAATTGGATGAAATTTATTTAACTGTCTATTTTATCCGACCTGTATAGATCTTCATACTGCGACAGTTTTTCTTCCCATCTTTTCAACGCATCATAATTTTCTTTCCACTCTCTGCAATCCTCTTTACAGTCAGAATCATTTCCACTTTCAAGTTCTTTAAAAGAAATATTGCTGCTTTTATTGTGTTTATTTTCTATCACCGCAATGGTATTTTTAAATCCAATAATCATTCTTTTACACACATCGATTTCTCTATACATTGAAATTTCATATTCATCAGTTCGCATGTTTTATCCTTGTATTAATAAAACACAATATTTGATGATTGTAAATATCAATCACCAATACATTTTCAACATGACAGTTGCTCATTTGCAGGTGGGAATTATTTTGATTCAGCAATTGTTTTTTTACGTATAGCTGAAATACACAAATCGTTAACCTTTAAGAAAATGCCGGATTTTAATTCGTTATCAACAATGTTATTTCAAAAAAATTATGATATACTTGCGGAAAAGATTGGCAGTCAATATTTTATTGACATACCAGGTCGGGGTACATATACTCCGTCCATGATTGAATTGAACTCAGCAACCAAACGGTATGGTTCCCTTGTAGCCGTCGACAATGTATCATTTTCCGTCAAAGCAGGTGAGTATTTTGCTCTTCTGGGCCCCAATGGTGCAGGAAAGACGACAATCGTTAAGATGCTGCTTGACTTTACAAAGCCAACATCGGGAAGCCTATCAATAAATGGACTCCCAAGTACAAATGCAACAAGCCGCACCTCCATTGGTTACCTGGCCGAAAACCTTCATATTCCTCCATATCTTTCCGGTTGGCAGTATATGCAACGCTGCGCAGAACTATTAGATATAAATCGTTCCGACTCAATCGATCAATGCAAGCGTATCGTCAAACTTATCGGCATGCAAGACAGAGAAGACACAAAAGTGAACACCTATTCCAAGGGCATGATTCAACGGTTTGGACTAGGCGCTGCATTAATAGGAAATCCGAAGCTTTTAATTCTCGATGAGCCTACCGCCGGCCTTGATCCCATTGGGATTAGAGAAATACGCCAGCTTTTAGAATCGCTTAAAGATCAAGGGCTGACTATCTTCCTGAATTCGCATCTGCTGTCGGAAGTTGAAAAAATATGCGACAATGCTGCAATCATCAATCGCGGCAAGCTTCTGGTGAAGGACAAAATTTCCGCCTTGGTTAAGGATGGGGATACATTGGAAGATGTGTTTGTCAGGTTGGTGAAAGGTTGATATGAAAATGCCAAAAACGCTTTTCCCCATTATCAAAATTGCGAAATATACAATCTCGGATGAAGTTCGGCAAAAGAGCTTCATCGTTATGTTCGTTATCTGCGCCCTATTCATATTTCTCATTCGCGGTTGCTATCAAGGCACTTACATGGTGAACGGTCAGGCACTCGATGCGGAAGCGATTATCCGGGTGATGTCGAAAGTGACTTTCCACTTTATTGCCGCTGGCGTGATGTTTCTTGCGGCGCTCCTTTCGATGCGAGTATTCAGGCGCGACCGGGATGATGGGATGCAGTCGTGTACACTTTCAAAGTCGATAACCCGGTGGCAGTATGTTGCTGGTAAGATCATAGGTCTATGGGCTTTATCGATCATCTTCATGTTCATTCTGCATAGCATCGTGTTCATCATAACATCCATAAATTTGCAGGTTGTAATGCCGGAATACCTCATTGCCTCACTGCTATGCTCTTTTAATCTGCTCTTTGTGATTATTACCGTTCTCCTTTTATCGCTTCTGATGCCCGACATGATCGCTTTTCTTTGTGTGATGGGCATCGGCATCATTGGTTTTGTAGCCGACGGAATATTTGCTATAAGCCATAGCCAGATGGCTCAGGTGATGATGCAGCAATCTGGCACGCAGTCGGATATGACAGTGTGGAAAGTAATCTACTATTTATGGCCGAAACTTTCAGGCACACAACATTTTGCATCTTCGCTTATTGGCAATGAAGGGTTCCAGGGATTTGTATCTATATATCCGGTTATCAATGTCCTTATCTACGTCCTCATCCTTGGCACATTGCTATTCCGGCGTTTCAGGAATGAAGATATAATTTAGTGGCACGATAATTATTGCCGGAGGAACAGCTGCTCTCATCTCGTGAATTGCTCAAACATTTTTACAGTTAGTTCTTCTCTCAGTTATTATGGTTGGTCAAAAGGTGGCTGCGCAAGCTTCTGATATACAGGCGATGAATGAACCAGAGAAAAACCTAATGAGGAAACAAAAAATGACGATCAAACCAAACATTAAAATGAGCATCATGGCGCATAAAGCAACATTCTGGCGAATCATCTTTTTCCCCGTGCTACTTCTGACAATTATATTTTTGAATTCCTGTGCCATGATCATTGCGAAACACATCCTGGATAACCCGGAAAAGTTGGCTGGAACTCAAAAGGCCGCAAATTATAAAGGTGATGAGTGCCGAAACATTCTGATTATCGGCCTCATAGCAAACATCTCACAGCGGGTTGCCGTGGAAAATGCGTTTATCGATAGATTTACAAAACCTGGTTTGCACCCTATTGTTGGCTCCATAATACTTCCTGACCTTGCATCATTAAGGGATAGTGCGATCATTGATAAACTTGTTCAGGAAAAGCAAATCGATAAAGTGATTACCATAGAGGTAAAGGATGTTGCCGATAAGAACATGCCAGTATGGCTTCGAATTTGGATGTCTTCTCCATTGCCGCAAGGTAACCTGACAAGTACCACGCCTGCCCAAGACACGACAAATAATGTCCGTTTCGAAATCAGCCTCTGGAATGCAAAAAACCTGACTCGGGAGTGGACGGGTACAACGCATCCCGGTGAAAGTTTCAACACAATGCAGCATGTCTTCGAAGCGGCTGACTCGGCAATTTATACTTTGATCAAAGAAAAAATTATCCGGGCGGGGAAATGATTCAATCTAATGAATATTGAGGTTAATCCAAAATGGCGTCAAGTTCAGACAGTTCTCCTTCTTTCGTTAATAGCTGATAGCAAAAAATAGTTGTGCATGTCTGTATTAAAAAAATGTTCCACACATGCCTTTTGTCTCTCGCGCTATTGAAGATATAATCCTCCCGAAAGTTCGCGACACACCGCCCCCAACATGTTTTTTGAAGGTTTGAAGTAATGCTCACTGCAATCACAAACTTAAAAGTTTATAGGTAGATGAAAACAATAAGCGAGATAGGGCTTAAAAACACTACCTATCAAATCTAATGTTGGACAGAATAGGGGCGTCTCAAATCCCACTCCGCCTATAGTGGCCTTTAGGCCATTTGCTCCGGGGATAGTTCGACTTACGAATTTCAGTTCCCTTCGTTCCTAAAATTCGAGTCTCAAATCCCACTCCGCTGCGCTTCGGGGATCAATTCGACTTGCTACATTTCAGTTCACTTCGTTTCTGAAATGTGAGTCTCATTGAAAAGCCCCGCTGATTTCTCAGCGGGGCTTCATGTTTTAAATCCGGCGGCACCTACTCTCCCACACAGTCACCCATGCAGTACCATCGGCGCAAAAGAGCTTAACTTCCGTGTTCGAGATGGGAACGGGTGTGACCTCCCTGCGATAGCCACCGAAATTTATCTATATAATTGCATGACATTGCATATCGTTATGTTGAAAAACTAAGCACTATAGTTAATTATTAAGCCATAATAAAAATAATTATTATGGTCAAGCCTCACGACCGATTAGTATCAGTTAGCTGAACACATTACTGTGCTTACACATCTGACCTATCAACCTCGTAGTCTACAAGGGGTCTTCAGTCTTGATGTCTCCATCAAGAGGGATATCTTATCTTGAGGTGGGCTTCCCGCTTAGATGCTTTCAGCGGTTATCCCTTCCGAACTTAGCTACCCAGCTATGCCGTTGGCACGACAACTGGAACACCATCGGTTCGTCCATCCCGGTCCTCTCGTACTAGGGACAGCTCCTCTCAAATATCCTCCGCCCACAACAGATAGGGACCGAACTGTCTCACGACGTTCTGAACCCAGCTCACGTACCGCTTTAATTGGCGAACAGCCAAACCCTTGGGACCTTATCCAGCCCCAGGATGCGATGAGCCGACATCG
>Ga0247840_10011728_pt1 | contig 10583 bp, 9 predicted proteins | sample LaCruzMarch2015__FD_192404 | JGI IMG/M metagenome (GOLD analysis project Ga0247840, IMG submission 192404) | Freshwater microbial communities from meromictic Lake La Cruz, Castile-La Mancha, Spain - LaCruzMarch2015_17m | ecosystem: Environmental > Aquatic > Freshwater > Lake | place: Spain...
AGGGGCGCTTAACGTCACCAAGGTTCGCCTCGCTTATTACTACAACGGGTTTGATGCATAAGAATAGTACACCGGCGACGGAATGGAGAGCATTATTCCAGGTCTCCTATTGACAACGCTACCAATAAGTTAACAGCGTCCCCCCTATTCACCTTGGCGAATGAATTGATACGCCAGTTCTCTGAATTTCCCTGCATCCTTAAGGGCGGTGACTACATCCTCTGATGAGAAGGAAGAATCGGTCACATAATCAGCCTCTTCGCGCAGTTTCTGCTGGCGGGCCAGCATTTTGCCGTATTCCTGGGTTACTTCATTCGTCTTGACAAATTGTTGGTTGAACATCAGGAACACCCCGTGATGGCTTTTGGGAACGATATTCCGTGACAGCAGCATTGCTCGTGCATAATGAAGCAGGGCATAGTAGCAGCGTGACATGGCATCAAGGCATAGACTTTCATTGTTGAGGACTTCGGCGCTCCGTAACGACTCGTCTCCCCGCTTCAATTCTGCATTCAGTACAGTTTCCGTCATAGTCTCACCATGTCCCGTTCGATTTCCATAATGATGGGGAATCCTTCTTTGCGTTGGCGTTCGTAATCGTCCAGTGAAAAAACCAGGGGCGATATCTCAACATCGGTTTTGAGCAATTCTTCGTAGGCCAGATCAATCACCGCACATTTTGTTTGGTAATCGGAATGCTTCAGCACTACCGCAACGTCCAAATCCGAGCCCACCCGCGCATCACCCCGAGCCTTGGAGCCGAAAAGACAACTATAGAGATAATTGTCCGCCAAGCGGTCAGAAAGGACGCCGGTAAACTCCCTGAGTGCGATTTGTTCCCGGGAATTGAGATTCAATGTTGTTCCTCCGGAATAACTTTTCCACTTTACCCGTTAGCCCTACCACCGAATAACTGTATTGGCAAGACCTGCCTCAAGCAAGCAGGCTTCACCGTCAATGATTTCCAACCGTTAATCCGTCCAACTGCGATAATTGCTAAACGCGCCCACAACCGTCGAAAATCAGTATTGTCTTCCCCGATTACATAAAGTGGTTCAGTCTGACATGAAGTTAATAAGTTAACAGCGTCCCCTATTTTACGCTTACCACTGCACTGTCTTGTTTTCGCGAGGCGCCAGGTCGTGTGCGTTTCACAGGGCACTCTTGAATTTACTTCTTCGTTCGCAGGCCGTTGGATTTCCCAAATTGCATGCGCGGGTCAGGTCCTTGATTGCCGCTTCCCGCTGTTTCAGTCTGGTAAAAATTTCGGCCCTCTGCATATATAGTTTTGAGCCTTTAGGTTTCAGTTCGATAGCTTTGTTCAGCAAAGGGAGGGCCTGAGTGCTTTTCCCCTGATTTCGCAGAATTTTCCCCTTGATAGCATAATTTCTTGCCGACTGGGGATCGAGCTCCAGGGCCTCATCGATTTTCTGCAGGGCCTTTCCTTTTTTGCCTGTTTTCAGAAAGACCGCCGCCTGTCCGGCATGGGCATCGGCGAGCGATGCATCCTTAGCAATTGCATCTCCGAAGGCGGTGAGTGCCCGATCCCATTGTCCTGCTTCGAGAGCTTTGTTGCCGTCTTCCAGAATGTCCAGAGCCGACATCTTGCTTACGATCACATCGTGTTTGCTTTTGACGTCCGGTGCGGCCGTTTTCCCCCCGCTCTGCGCAGCCTGTGCCTCCTTGAGATCAGATAGTTCCTTCTGGAGTGCTGCCAATTGTTTCTTGATCTCCCCTGAATCGTCCAGGGTTTTCTCGTCATCGTGCAAGTCTGTGATACGGTTCCGGAGATTTTCCACTTGAATGGTGGCGCGGATAACAATCGTGGCCATCATGTTTTGCCCCGACATCGTCCAGTCTTCCTTGAGGATTTCCGAGGACATGACGCCGGCAGCAAGCGTGTTTATCTGATCTCTTGTCAGACTAAAATTCTTCACTTCTGTAGAGCTTTCGACATAAGTTCCGGCCATCTCCAGTGCTATCCGTTTGGCCTCCATCAGAGCGAGCATCCGTGCGTCTTTCTTGGAATCCAGATCGCCCATCACGTATTTGCCTTCGGCGGTTACCACCGTTGGTGCAGCCGCAGGGGAAAGGGTGACGAAAAACATGCTCAGGGTAATTCCGAATAGAATCATACCGATTTTCATCGCCATACCTCCTGAAGAACGGGTATCATCTGGTTTTTGTCATAGGAATGAATTATATGAAAATAGATCCAAGTTGCTGATTATTTTCATCCTTCATTGTGCCCGAAATCACGGGCATGGGGGTTGTTGATAAGAAATTCCTTTCTCACGGCAGTGAGTATACGAAGAAGGATCTTGTGTGTCAAGGCAATATAGAGACGCGTAAAATGAGGGAGTGCACTACTCGCACAACCTAAAAGCAACCGGCTACGCATCTTCATAACGCTTTGCTATCTGGTTGAATTCATCAGCAATATCCAGAAATGCATCCGCGATGTCCGGATCGAAATGGGTCCCTTTGCTCTGCGCAATGATATCCACGGCCTTTTCATGTGGCACACCTTCTTTATAAACGCGCCGGCTGATGAGGGCGTCATAAACATCCGCCACGGCCATCAGGCGACCGGAGATCGGGATATCATCGCCGGACAATCCTTCCGGATAGCCCGTGCCGTCCCATTTTTCCTGGTGGGAATAGGCGATTTCCTTGGTGAAGGAAAGAAAAGGCAACTCCAAACCGAGCCGACGCTCTGCAGCGATGATTGAGTCGCGGCCCAGTGCGCAGTGGGTCTTCATGATTTCAAACTCTTGTTCGGTAAAACGTCCGGGCTTGAGAAGGATCTGGTCTGGGATGCCGACCTTGCCGATATCATGGAGCGGCGCTGACTTGAAAAGGAGGTCAATGGTCTTGTCATCATCGAGAAAATGGCTGAACCGGGGGTGCCGGCGGAGCTTCTCAGCCAGCGCCTTGACGTAGAATTGCGTGCGGCGGATGTGGTTGCCCGTATCGTTGTCCCGGGTTTCCGCCAGCGATGCCATGGCCAGAATCATAACTTCCTGGACCGCGACGACCTCCTGTGTGCGCCGCTGCACCTCTGCCTCCAGGAATTCATTTTGATCCTTGAGGTAGTCGCGCACCTGCTTCAACTGCAGATGGGTCTGCACACGCGCCAGCACCACGGGGGGGCTGATCGGTTTGGTAATGTAATCCACCGCGCCCATTTCAAAACCCTTCATCTCATCTTCGACTTCCGCTTTGGCGGTAAGAAAGATGACCGGGATATCCATGGTTTCCGGGTTGGCCTTTAACTGACGACAGGTCTCATAGCCATCCATGACCGGCATCATGATGTCGAGCAAGACGATGTCGGGACGGGTGCCGGTCAGGGCGAGTTTCAGCGCCCGCTCGCCGTTGTTGGCAAGTTTTAGCTTGTACAGATCCTTGAGCAGTTCGCTCATCAGAGAAAGGTTGTCCGGTGTGTCGTCCACAACAAGAACCGTCGGCTTGTCCATATAGTTCGTATCCGCCATTTCAGTCACCTATGGAATAGTTTGCTTCATCAATTCAAGGGCTTTCTCGGAATCATACTGTTTGACCGCCCGCTCAAAGGGTCCGAAGCACTCCTTGCCCAGTATCTCGCGCAGCGCATCGTTTTCCGTATCAAGATAATGAATCGCCTCTCCGTCGCCGTTTGCAAGCAATTCCGCCATTCTTTCGTAAACCGCTGTTATCTTCGAGGTATCTACTGTGCCTGCCTCTTCCCGGGCTTCCACCGCCTTAGGAAAAGCCTCTGTCAAATGGTTAATCATCTTGCCATGCGCTGTGCCGAAGGAGTCCAGAAGCAACACGATTTCCTCACGGGGCAGGCCCTCCCGGATCGCCTTCTCCAGGTTGGCCGCCATTCCCTGTAACTCTGAGGCGCCGATATTGCCGCTCACTCCCTTGGCCGTGTGGGCCAGCCTTTCAGCCGTTCCGTAATCATCCGCATCCAGGCTTTGCCGAATCTGCGTCGGAGCTGTACCCTGATTTTCGACGTACTTCTTCAGCATCCCGAGATAAAAGCCCCTCTTGCCCATGACCCGCTTCAAGCCAAGACTGATATCCAGTCCCGGAATATCCGGCAGATCATGCTGTCTGGTGGGTTCAGGTTTGTCTTTGCCTGTATCCGCCACAACCATTCCGGCCGCTTCATCAACCCGCTCAGTTTGACGAGGTTTCACCCACTTCAGCAGCTTGCCGAACAGTTCATCGGGGTCGATCGGTTTGCCGATATGATCCTGCATTCCCGCTTCTCGGCATCTTTCGATATCCACCTCCATCACGTTCGCCGTCATGGCTACAACCGGCAGATCATTGAAGCGTTCATTCTTCCGGATTTCACGGGCGGCCGTCACGCCATCTATGACGGGCATCTGCATGTCCATCAGCACGATATCATAAGCATGTTTTCCCAGCATCTCGATCGATTTCTGCCCATCCTCCGCCACATCCACCTTGAACCCTGCGCCGGTGAGAAGTTCACTGGCGATCTGCTGGTTAAACTCGTTATCCTCTACAAGGAGGATGGAAGAGCCCTTGATGGCGGCGAGATTTGCTGTCAGTGGCGCTGCCTGCTGGTTCGCATCCCTCTTTTCATCGTGCTTCCCACCCAGGACCTGGATCAGGGTGTCGAACATCGTCGAAGCGCTGACTGGTTTGATCAGCACATGTTCAAGCCCTGCCAGCGCCGCCTCTTTCAATACCTCCTCGCGGCCATAGGCAGTGACCATGACCATGTGCGGAAACGAACTCAAAGGCAGTTCCCTGATGGCTTTTGCCGTCTTGATGCCATCCATTTCAGGCATACGCCAGTCGAGCAATACGACATCGTAAGGTTTACCAGCTTCGGCGGCATTTCGGATCTCTTCCAGCGCCGCCTTCCCGGAAGCGACATCCTGCACCACGAAGGTCATGCCGGCCAGCATGTCGGAAAGAACGATCCGGCTCATTTTGTTGTCGTCCACCACAAGGATTCGCCGTCCGCGCAGGTCGAGATCGGGAACGAATTTTCTCACTTCGGCAACCCCCTTGCCCAGACGCGCCGTGAACCAGAAGGTGCTCCCTTTGCCGTATTCGCTTTCGACTCCCACCTCTCCGCCCATGAGGTTGGCCAGTTTCCTCGATATCGCAAGCCCCAATCCCGTGCCTCCATATTTCCGGGATGTGGATGTATCGGCCTGCTGGAAGGATTGGAACAATTTGCCTCTCTGCTCCTCCGTCAGCCCAATGCCCGTATCCCGCACGTCGAAACGGATGAGACAGTCGCGGTCTGTTTCTTCAACGACCTTGACCGAAATGACGATCTCGCCCTGCTCGGTGAATTTGACGGCATTGTTGGCATAGTTGACCAGGATCTGACCCAGGCGGAGCGAGTCTCCTGCAAGATAGTTGGGCGTTCCCTCCTCGATCTTGGAAAAATCCAAGATATCGTCGATAATGCCAAGCAGGTGCTTTCCAGATTGCTGGATCTTCCGTAAGTAGTCGCTCTGCTTGGGGTCCATATTCGTCTTCATGGCCAGGCTGGAAAAACCGATTATGGCGTTCATCGGGGTGCGGATTTCATGGCTCATGTTGGCGAGAAAGTCGGCCTTGGCCTTGGCGGCCGAGTCGGCCTCCTGCCTGGCTTCCTCCAACTCCTTTTCCCGTTGGCGCATTTTGTTGACAACGAGGTTTGTGGCGAGCAAAGTGAGCCCGGTAAGAAAGAAAAATATGATATGGCTGAAAACGAAAGCGGCCGGTGTTAAATGATCAATATACTGCAAAGCTACCTCATTGTAGATCTCTGCATTTCTTCTGTAAATTGGTGCGTATGGAATAATCCTGTTGAAGGTAAGGAGATTAACAGAAAAAAGAACTATCTGGCTCCCCAAGAATAATCGATTTGCAAAGCATGAATTGATAAAAACGCTGTAAATCACGAGACTAAGGGGGAAAAAAAGAAAGGATTGATACGTGATGTAGCATACCGAAAGGGTAAACAAGAAAGGGGAGGCCCACCATATCCAAAAACAAAGCGGTTAGCGCAACCGACCTTACCATGACATCATATCTTAATAGATACTTAAATAATAATCCAAGAGATATTGCCAATATCGATAACCAAAGCATAAAGAGGAACTCATATTGAAATATTCCCCATTTGAGCCAGATATAGCCCAACATTAAAACCGTAAGACAGCCGCCGACTAAAAACGCGATCAAAGCATACCGAAGTCGTGCCAATTGCCTTTGCCTCATTTCATCTCTAAATTCATCGGTCCATTTCATGGTTGCCACTCCTGTAAGTCGCGTGTTTTAAGATATCACGCACGCGGATAGACAAAAATCACCATCAACAAAAATATGACCACAACTGCCGCTATTGACAAGCGGGGATGGGGCTTTATGGCATACCTGCTGATTCCATAGCTCAGCAGAAAAGATAAGGAGGAAACGATTCCGAACTTCATCAGGCTGGATGTGCCTACCAGGTTGACCAGCAGAAACTGAAAAACTACAACCAGCGGCAGATGCACCAGATAAATATTATAAGAATTGGCAGCCAGGGTTCCATTAACTTTATGGGGTCGATTCCAGTAGCGAAAAGCAATACTCGTAAATACGATGAGAAAGGTCGCTAACAGAAAAGACCGAAGGAACAAAAAAGGTATGATGAGTCTTGTATTGGTCAGGTTTGATACGTTGCTTAATAACTTACTCCCAATAACAAGAAAACCAAACCATAAAATAACGCATATTGATATCCACAGAACGGGATGGCCGGGGAAATGATGATCTCGAACAAACCATTTTCTGGAGAAGGCAAAGACGCCTAATCCAAAATAAATAATATAAACAGGTAATCGGCCCGTCTGAAATTGAAGAACGCCCGCAATGACTACCCAGTCCCAAGGGGGTGGTTGATTATTAGGAATCCGGTTTATGATAACCGACATCATGGTACACAATAACCCGACAGATAGCATGACCAGCAACATTGTTTTTCTGGAGTGCGTCTTTTCTTGAATAGATGATGAAGGGTAAAAGCGTTTCTTCAGAGTATAAATTATTGCGAATATGATGAAGAAAAAGAGCAGCAACGAAATGAACCAGTAAGCATTCTGATTAAAACGTAACAAATAAACATTAATTATCTCAGGATCATCCAATATACCAACAGCAAACAGATTCGGCGTAAAAAAACCAGTATGGAAATCACTTGCGCTTTTCATCCAGTTTATCCAGAGCTGACCATAGCTTAGCAACGTTTTTTCGCCTAAATGTCTATAATGATAAATATAAGTGATTATGGGAGCAATGAAGATGACACAAATCAACCAGGGAATGCCCAGGCGCATAAACTTATCTTTAAGAAAAACGCCGGGACCTTTTTTCTGAATATTGGGCATGGCAAAATAACCGGCAATAAAAAAAAGGACGGGCATTGCAAACACATCAATGACAGCAATCGATATGATATCAAAAATCCTCATGTTTGCAGCGCCATCACCAACATACCAATACCGGCCACCAGTTCCGTAGCTCAGTGCTGCATGAAGCAGGACAACCAACACAACCATGAAATAGCGAAGGTTGTCCAAAAAAAGAACCCTGTTTTCAAATGGTTCCGATAATGTCGGGGTCATGATTTTACTCCATTTTTTGTTCACTGGTTATATCTTCATACAAACTGGATGCCCAGCAGTGCAGAGTCTTGGAGGCCGGGACCTCCTTCATGATGATCTCAAGGCACTTTTTTGCGGATTGGTCATGACCGAACCCTTCGTGGAGAATCTGCGCCTTCAGAAACAGGGCATCAGGGTCATTGGGAAGATGTTTCAGGAAATCATTTGCATGAGCAAGGGCTTCATCGAAGCGCCCCTGTCTTTTGCTGTATCGGATCTTTTCCAGATTTCCGCCTAACTTTTCTTTCACGCTCCAGGACGCTTTTCGCCCCCCGTAAAAACTTCTGGAGACCAAGCCGCCGATTTTTATAACGATAGCCAAGACCATCACCGCAGTGATGGGCGGAACAAAAACCAGGATCAGTACCAGGACCGGTAAAGTAATTTTCCCAAAAGCCCAAAGGATGATCAAAGGCGAACAAGCCAACAAGCTGAACATCCAGAACCGTATAAACCGAAAAATATCTGTTTTATCGCGACCCCTGATCATTCGTTTTATTTCTTTGTTTTGAGACATGCTGCAATCTCCACATTACCGGTGTCCACAATTTTGTTGAATCGAACAGGTCAGTTTCTCCTGATTCAATAGGTCAATATCGATTTTTGCTTTCGACAAACACAAAACCCCGCACTCTCTTGAGAAACGGGGTTTCAAATCTCTCCATGGCATCACCCTTCTAAAAAAGGGTTCAAATGGGTTGTTAACCGATTGACAATGCCTTGTTCATCTATGTTGTCCTTCTATCCGTCCAACTGCGAATAACGGTAAATGCCCCCACAACCGTCAAAAATTAGTATTGTGTCCCCGGGATTCCACGGAATTCCAACAAATCAGCGATTTAGGCACTGGACAAAGCCATTTCGGGGCCAGAATCTTCCTCTATTCGCCAGAGAAGGGGGTCAAGGGCGGCGATTAGTCATCCTCTGGGTCGTATTTATATGGGTGTTTTACGTGATTCTCTTGCCTCAACCCATTTTTTAAATGATGTTTGGCTTTCCCCGGATTGTTTTCCTGCCAATAGACCTTCTATGCTGATGTCCTCGTCAATATCTTCCCAATGAATTCCGTCCCCCCTTCCGATTAGCCGCCATTTGTTTCTTTCCGCTGGATTGGCACACAGCAGGCGGGGATACCAGGCAGTGGGAACCAAAATGGTTCTGCCGTCACTAAGATTAACACTCAGAGTATCATCTGTTACGGATACACTTTCTGCAACCGGCATTATAATTTCAATCGCCAAAGTATTCATATAAGGTCCAACTCGAAGTATTGGGGGCATTCATCTATCCCTTCTTGAATATTTCAATCGCCAGTTTCCCTTCGTGATGGCGCAGTATAGGCAGTAGAAATCTGGGTGTCAACAAGATCTTGACACAAGTTCTTGCCGTGAATTCCTCTCCGCCCGTTGGGGTTGTTTCTCTCCTCACCCGTTGTGTTTCAGGAGGTATTTGTTGGATATAGCCCCGAATGATATCTTTCCCTGATTGGACGGCGTCTCGTCAACCATCCGAATTGTCGCAAATTTTCTCATCACTCACCCTCCCCAGAGCTGATCGAGAATATTGACCGTCTCCGCAGCGGCCAAGGCGGGTTTTAGCGCTGTATCGGCAATCCCGGAGACCACCCGGGTGATGTCGTGATCGATGTTGGCCTTTCCCCAGACGCCTGCGCTCGGAGCGGAAATATAGGCGGAAAAAGTGTGATGCATGGTGCCGGGGCGCTCCCCGATGATGTGAATGAGTGCCCTGTGCTCCTGCGCATCAGGCGATCCTCCAAACAGGCCTTCTCCGATGCGGTATCCTGCCCGAACCCGACCACCTTTTAGCACCAGAATCTCAGGGGCAAGCTTTAAATTCTTCTTTTGCAGATTATGTTCAAGTGCGGAAAGATACGGCGCCAGATGCCCTTCATCCATGATTGCATTGGCATTCAGGCCATCCGATACGACGATTTGCACCTGGAATGAATCGCTTCTTTTGGCCTTCAGCGCTTTGATCTTCTGCAATGAGGGCTCGTCCAATTCCTCTCCGGTTTGCGGGTGCAGGATATAATCGGTCCGATCCTGCGAGCGGGTTTTCAGGAGCAATGCAGTCGGTATCCTGGCAACAAAAGCGGGATCAAGCTCGACCCAGATGGCTTTTTTGGCGTCCGCATAAAGAGCGCGGATTTCACGATCAAGCCCGGGCGCCATTTTCCACCTCTTACGGTCAAATCCTTCCGCCAGATAGACGCCGCGATCGCGGACTTCCTTCATCTTTTGCTTTCCCTCGCGGTAGATTTCAGCTTTGGTGCGCTTATCGCCTTTGGCCCGGAGATATTGATACCCTACCCAGAGGGGTTCTCCAAAATGGGATGTAGGCCCGCCCTTGGCATTAATGACACCCAGCCGCTGGAAGAATTTCCACATGGGATCATTCACCTTGAATCCAAATTTCTCGCGAAGTCGTACATGATCCTGATAGGAAGTCGTCAAATAGCCCAGCATGGGATCATTTTTGGTGGGCAAAGCCATGAGGTAAGCCGGATTGGCCGGCATCACCTGATCCTGGCACCAGTCCAGATCATCCAGTGTTACATCCATGTGCAGGGTTGAACAAATGTCGAGGCCGATGGTGAGGCCGTGGAGCTTGCCCATCACAATATCCTCAAGGCAGCAGCGCACAAGTTGTTCGCGGGTCCGGAAGACTTCTGGCCCGATGAATCCGGCCACGTCGTTTACATGCACCCACGGGGCGGGGGATTGCCCGGCTTTTTGCTGGACCTCGGCGATCTTTATTTTCAGCAGGCGGGTAAAACCATACTTTCGCGATTCGTGAATGACCATGTCGGTTCCCTGGCCACTGCCATTGGTAAAATCCGCACCCTGGCCGGTTTCGAAATAAAATCCGTATTGTCCCGTTCTCTGCGCCGCA
>Ga0247840_10011729_pt1 | contig 10583 bp, 5 predicted proteins | sample LaCruzMarch2015__FD_192404 | JGI IMG/M metagenome (GOLD analysis project Ga0247840, IMG submission 192404) | Freshwater microbial communities from meromictic Lake La Cruz, Castile-La Mancha, Spain - LaCruzMarch2015_17m | ecosystem: Environmental > Aquatic > Freshwater > Lake | place: Spain...
CATACGATACAATGGCTGCAATTAGGGTAATAATATAAACTAAGTTTCTTCCTTGTTGAACAAACAATATTAGAAACGAACCTTCCATTTTATTACCAAATTCATTGAAATCAATCATGCTGGTATGGAGCGGAAAAAAGAACCAACCAAATATTATTTTTTGATAAATAAAAAAACTAAATCCAACCAAAAATAACAGTGAAATAAGTAGGATATTTTTAAGCAATGTTTTGGTATTTATTATTTTAAATAACCATTCAATGCCCGAAATAATAACAAAAGCTGGAACTAAACAGTAGGCACTTTCTTTGGTTAAAAGAGCTGCTAACATTGCTATTACATAGCCAATAAATTGTTTTTTAAAGTAAAAATAGAATGACCAAACAAAAAACAAACCCACCATTATTTCACTTAATAAAAAAGTGCTTTGTGCTAAAAATATTGGTTGAATAAAAAGCAAGAAAGTGGCAAGAAAAGCTGCAAAATAAGAGTTGGTCCAGCTATAAGTAATGAAGTAAACACTTACTAAAAGTACAGTAGAAACGAACAATGAAAACAAATGAGCAATGGGTAAACTATAGCCAAAAGTTTTTATCCATAAGGAAGATAAAAAATAAAACAACATGGGATGGCCACGGTATAACTCAGTATCGATACTGCCAGGAATTAAGCTTGGCCCTTGATTGGCCATTACCCTAATGGCTGGTAAATACGACCAAGCTTCATCCCAAAAAAAGGGTAGTGACAAAGCTTCTAATTTTAAAAAAAATAAGCCAATAATGAGTAATAATAATAACCAATGGTAAGGATAATTTGTAACAATTGATTTTTTCATTTTACTATTGAAATATTTTTTTTATACTTTTACTTTGTAATGATTATTATGCAATAATAAATCAGTAAACCCATTTAAACAAATATGACCCCAGAATACTATAAAGAATATTACGAGTTAGAACGCAGCAATTGGTGGTTTACAGCTAGATTAGAAATATTGAAAAGTGGAATAGCAATACTTTTTGCTGACAGAAATGATTTAAAAATTTTAAATATAGGTGTAGCAACTGGTGCTACATCTGTAATGCTTGAACAATTTGGAACTGTAAAATCGGTGGAGTATGATGAGGTTTGCTATGAATTTGTGAAAGAAAATTTAAAAATTGATATTGAACAAGGAACTATTTTGGACTTGCAATTTGCCGAAAACACATTTGATTTGGTTTGTGCTTTTGATGTAGTTGAACATGTGGAAAACGATCAATTGGCGGTAAACGAAATGATAAGGGTTTGTAAAAGTAATGGTTTTGTATTTGTTACTGTGCCTGCTTTTATGGATTTATGGAGTAAACATGATGAAATAAATTATCATTTTAAGCGCTATACCAATAAAACATTAATTCCTTTGTTTCCCACTTCACAAGGCAGTATTTATTATTTTTCTTATTTTAACACCTTGTTGTTTATACCTATTTATTTGGTTCGATTTATAAGTAATAAATTTCCAACATTGTTTAAGCGAGATGGAAGTGGATCGGACCACAGTATGTTTGAATTGGGGTTTTTGAATAAGGTGCTTTATGCTATTTTTTATGCTGAAAACACTTTATTGAAAAGGAAAATAAAATTACCATTTGGAGTATCGTTGATGTTGAGTTTTAAAAAGAAAGTTTAATTTTTGATTTTTGATTGAGAATTTTTGATTTGTGATTTGTGATTTGTGATTTGGGAGATGGAAATTTGATAAAATTATTTTTTTAATTAAAGAAGCTGAGTTGGAAATTGCCAGAGCTAGTTTGGTAAATGCCAAAGCTAGTTTGGTAAATGCCAAAGCTAGTTTGGTAAATGCCAAAGCAAGTTTGGTAAATGCCAAAGCTAGTTTGATAAATGCCAAAGCTAGTTTGATGAATGCCAAAGCTAGTTTGGTAAATGCCAAAGCTAGTTTGATAAATGCCAAAGCTAGTTTGATAAATGCCAAAGCTAGTTTGGTAAATGCCAGAGCTAGTTTGATAAATGCCAAAGCTAGTTTGATAAATGCCTAAGCTAGTTTGATAAATGCCAAGGCAATATTTTTACCCACCAAAGCTTAATTTTGGAATTTAAAAGGATAATTGAATAAATAAATAACAAAAAAAAGGTTTTGGTGGTTAAATTGTTCAATTTATTGAACTTTATATCTTTTAAATGCCAAGCCGCTTATTTGTTTGTATTTGGAGTGTGTGGGACTATATACTGATTTTACATATTTTTTTATTTGCAAGGCAGTGGCTACTAACCCTGTTTTTTCATTGTAAAGTATGTTGTTACGGTCTAAACGAGCATTGCTTAAATCTTTTTCGGTATTAATAACAGCAGTATTTTTCAATTCCATATCGTTATAAAGGGCTTCGAGAGTAACTACCTTTAGGTCGGTTTCGTTAGGTTTGTAATTAGGTTCGTTTTTAAGGGTTTGAATTAACGCATCGAAATTATTAACAATGCTATCAAAACTTTGTTGCGAAACAGAGCGGCTACTGTCTTTAGGTTCGTCTTTAGGGTCATTAGGGTCGGTTTTTGGAGGTAATTTTTTACCAATACGTTCGCCTTTAATTTTGCTGGCGTGGGAAGTTGCAGTTTTGAGTGTGTTATCTTCTACTTTACTGGCTCCTAAGGCATTTATTATTCGAGTAACTAAGGCATCTAAAGGATTAAAAATTAAGTATCTGGCTTCTCGGGCCTTTAAGTCTATTTCATTAAGTGAGGTTACTAATTTTAAACTGTTTAGTGCCAAAGGCAATTGTAAATCGAGTTGAGGAATGGTAATGCTTGTTTCGGAAGGATTATAATCGGCACCAAAATCTTTGCAATAGATAATTAGGGTTTTAAAATTGGTTACATTTTTTCCGTGTCCTGTTTCTGATGTTGATGCCATTTTATAAGGTATTTAAGGTTTTAATTATGTGAGAACGAAATAATGAAAAGTATTTTGTAATTCCAAGTAATAATTTAAAAAAAGAATAAGATACTAGCTTCAGGCTGCTTGCATTTTGCAAATACAAGGAAAGGTTATGTTGTAACATCTTCCTTGATTGGAGATTGGTTTGAAATGGATAGATGGTTTTAAACAAGGAATACCGCAAGGCGGGGCTACGGAATGGCTTTGTTTTTTGAATTGTTTGTAATTTACAATAACCAAAAATTTAGTTATACAATTTAATTTTCAGGAATTAACCATTTAAAATAAAACTTGGCTCCTTTTCCTACCTCAGATTCTATCCAAATAGTTCCACCGTTTTCTTCTACAATTTTTTTAACAATGGCTAATCCTGCGCCAACACTTTCTACTTTATCTCTTGTTTCTAAAGTTTGAAAAATAGTGAATATTTTTTGGTGGTATTCTTCCGAAACACCTTCGCCATTATCGGCTACACAAAACACATAATACTTGTTTTCGGTTTTATAAGTAATGTTTACAATTGGATTTTGGTTGTTGTTGTATTTAATGGCATTAGAAATTAGTTCGTAAAAAATGTCGTCAATGTCTTGATAATTTGCCAATATTTTAGGAAAACTGTTATCGAAATAAATAGCGTATTTATTTGCTGGCGCAATGCGCTTAAGCACTTCGGTAACTACTGTGTTAATATTTATTTTCTCCACTTCATTGTTTACTTTACCTGCCCTACTGTATTTTAAAAGTGAATTTATTAAGGCTTCCATTCTGTGAACTCGTCCTCTAAGCATTACAAAGTATTTTTTGCTTTCGGCCGACATATCATCTTCCATGTCCTCTTCAATCCACTCAGCTAAATTATTAATTCCTCTTAACGGACTTTTTAAATCGTGTGAGGTAATGTATGCAAATTGGTCGAGCTCTTTGTTTCGTTTTTCTAGGTTTTTGGTATATAATTCTAAATCGTGTAAATTTTTGGTTTCGGTTTTTTTGCTTTCAATTAAATTGTTGCGCATTTCAATTAAAGCTCTGCCAAGTTTATCGTTTGAACCCTGTAAAGGAACTTCAATTTCGTAGTTACCTTTACCAATTTGAAAAGCTACATCGGCTTTATTTTTCATGCCTAGCGAAAGGTTTTTGGCCGATTCAATCATGTTGCCAATTTCATCTTTTCTATTGGAAGTTTCTTCAAATTTTACAATTTCGCCTTTTCCCATTATTTTAAGTAATTCACTTACTTGTTTTATAGGATTTACAATTGTTTCGTTGGTTATAATTAACGAAATAGCAGCTATTAAAACCAATATTACCATCATAATTAGTAATGCAAACCGGAGGGTTCGATAGCTTTTGTATTTTTCCGACTGTAAGGCATTGCTTGCATCGGTTACATTTCTTTCAATTTCGTCAATATTTATTTCAATTTTTTTGCCTTCTTCTTTTATTTCAGCAAGTAGTTTTTGGGAAGCAACAGTGTTTGAAATTGGTTTGGTAATTTCTAAAAGTTCGCGTTGTTTTACTATTACTTTGGTGTAATGCTGATCGACAGAAACAAACATTTTTCTTGCATTACTTAAACCTGGTTCTTGAAGAAGTTCAATTAAAAATATTTTTCTTCTTCTATACTGTTTATTTATAATTTTTTGAAGTTTTAAACGGCCAATTTTATCGTTTTGATTTACAATGTTTACACAATGGCGATTGCTTTCATCTATTATTAAATGAATATCTTTTGTGGCATTAATGGCAGGAGTAAAATTTTTGGATAATCTTTCATCAATATTCTTACTAAATTGTAACAATACAATAGCTGTTATACTTGTAAGCAGAGCAAAAAATATAATAGTAAAATAACCCAAAGCCGACCTTGAACCGGTTCGTAAGTTATTTAGTATGTTTAACAATTTATTGAGCATGAATATACCGTGATATTAATTATAGCATTTCAATTTATAAAACAAAAATTTCACCACATTGTTAATTAGCTGATATTTATATTTTTACACAGATGTATAATTTGCTTGTTTGTTCCAAATTGAAACTATTATTCTCAAATCTGCTCAAATAAACTCTTCGATTTTAAACCATGTCCGCTAAAAAGTGACACAATTATTTGATCAAAACTACTTAAAACATATTTTTCTAACCCTGCAATAGTAGCCGCGCTGGTAGGTTCTATGTAATTACCCATGGCAGCAATTTTTATCCAAGCATTTTTTATTTCTAATTCACTTACTTTTATAAAAGTTCCATTGGTAACTTTTACTGCATTTATTATTTGTTCAGCCCTTGGTGCATTTATAATTGCAATACCTTCGGCAATGGTATTATTCGAATATTTTCTATCTTTTGAATTTACATTGAAAAACGAATCATAAAGTGGGCAACAAGCTTCTGTTTGAATAGCAATTATTTTGGGAATTTTATTGATAATTCCTGCATTTGCTAATTGGTTAAAACCTATAAAACAACCTAAAATCAATGTTCCATTTCCGGCTGGCAACACTACCGAATCTGGACTTTTCCAACCTAATTGTTCGCATACTTCAAAGGCAAAAGTTTTAGTACCTTCAAAAAACCATGGGTTATAACAATGGCTTGCATAATAGATTTGTTTTGCAGCGTTTAAAGCAGCAATTGAAGTATCGTTTCTATTACCTTTTATTTTATTAATAATAGCACCATAAGCCAACATTTGGCTTATTTTACTAGTACTTGTGTTTTCAGGTAAATAAATTTCGCATTCTATACCAGCTTTTGCAGCATAAGCAGCAATGGCACAACCCGCATTTCCGCTGCTATCTTGCACAATTTTTTTTATACCTAATTGTTTTGCCTTACTTATTAAAGTGGTTGCGCCTCTGTCTTTATAACTTCCTGTACTAAAAAGTTGTTCGTGTTTAATATAAACCTCTTTATTGTTCAGTTTTATTTTTTCAATTGGGGTAAAACCTTCGTTTAAACTAACTATTCCTTTGTGTTGATTGATGGCAATAGCATCTTCATATCTCCACAAATTTGGATAGGCATTTTTTATTTTTTCTAATTTAAATTTTGCATCAAAATCTATGTCTAACAAATTGCCATTTGGCGAAATCCATATTGGCTCGTTGATACTAAAATTTTTATTTTTATTTTGTTCTACTAGTTTCATCATTTAACAATTATAATATTTATTGTTTGATTTAGATAAAATTTGTGTAATTATGCGCTATTCAAAATTGTTAACAAAAAATTTAGAGAAAAGCATTTTACTTTTGAAAGGTAAAATTATTAACATGAAGTACTTAAAAAACATACTATTTGTAAATTATAAAATAAGTTTATTTACTTTTTTATTATTGTACCTATTTGCCAATACTGCAAAAGCAGATCATTTGGTTGGTAGCGATATTAGCTACCAATGTACTTCTTCACCAGGAGTATATAAAGTTACGCTAAAAATTTACAGAGATTGTGCTGGTGCATACATGTGCCCGGGTTGTGCAAATACTCCTGGCAGTATGTCGGGCTGTACTACTGCAAATGCTTGTTGCGGATTTAGCAATACAATTATTGGAAAAGATGCTGGTTGTGCTGGTGTAAATTTTGGTAGTTTTGTTTTAGCGGCTGTTAGTGCCACTAGTGGTTACGACATTATTCAAACATGTACTTCCATAACTACTATTTGTTCCAATTGTAACACACGAAGTGCAGGAACTTACAGCCCGGGAATAGAGGTTTATACTTTTGAGGGAAATGTTGATTTAAGTTCAATACCTAGCACATGTTGCAGGATTTCATTGGGCTTTAGTACTTGTTGCAGAAACTTAGCAAGTACTACTATTTTATCGTTTAATTATTTTACAGAAGCCATAGTAAATAGGTGCCAAGTGCCTTGTAATTCAGCTCCAACTTTTACCAACGATGCTGCAGCATTGGTTTGTGCTGGTGTTGATTTCGTTTATAACTTAGGCGCAATTGACCCTGATGGAGATTCATTAAGTTTTGCTTTTGGCCAATCGTTACAAGGGTTTAATTCATTTGTTCAGTACAAACCTCCTTATAGTGCTGGTTATCCACTTCCTTATTTTGGCGCCCCAAATCCTAATGCTGCTTACCCAGCAGGATTAAGAATTGACCCTTTAACTGGTGATGTTTTATTTAGACCATTGGGTGAATTTGTATCCAATTTAGTTATTGAAGTTACTCAATGGAGACTAATAAATGGAGTTTATGTAAATGTAGGGATGACAAGGCGAGATGTTCAATTTCAAACTCGATTATGTTTATCGAATAAAGTACCTAGAATAAAAGCATATAGAAATGGTGTTTTACAAACAGGACTTGCATTTACGGTTTGTGCAGGGCAGCAAATATGTTTAGACATTGTGGCTGAAGATCAACAAGATTTATTGGCAAGCCCTCAAATAGTTGCAGATACCACCGATTTAAAATGGAATAATCCTGGACTTTATAATCCATTGATGGCTGGGGCTACTTTTGTAAGGAATTATATTTTAAGTCAAAGAGTAGTACAAGGCCCCAAAGCCGATAGTTTTAAATTTTGTTGGACTCCTCCAGTAAGTGCTGCTCGTGCTCAACCGCACTCATTTACCGTTACTGGTACCGATCGTTTTTGTCCTTTAAAAGCATTTGCAATTCGAGGTGTAAATATTATAGTAATAGCTGTGCCTACATCTGTAATAACAGTACCTAATAATTTTTGTGGATACAGAACATTTAATTTCACACATTCCAATCCAACTCAAACTACTTTAGATCCAACCAAAAGTAAATGGCATATAGAAACTTTTCCAGGTTCTGGAGCTTTTACAGTTGTTACTGCTGTTCCTGGAACTAATAATCCAGTCTATCGACATCATTTCAATCAAGCAGGAACTTATAAATATAGGTTAGCATTAAGTAGCGATCGACCTTTACCAGATGGTTGCCCAAGTTTAGATTCGGGAACTGTTACCATTGGCGAACCTTTAGATGTAAGTGTGCGCGATACTTATAATTGTGTTGGTTCGCCTGTTACTGTTAAAGCTTTGGCTTCTGGTGGTAATAGAGTTGGAAACCAAGCAGGTTATCAGTTTTTTCAAGGTAACTTAGCCAGTCAAACGGTTATAAAAGGTAATTTAGATCCTAACGTAGGTTTTGGTATTACCATTGATTCTTTTGCTGCTGTTACTCCTAGTAATGTTGGTAATCAAACCATGTATAAAGTTAAAATTCGTGATTCGGATGGTTGTTTAGATTCCACTACTTTTCAAGTTTTAACTAGGGCTTTGCCATTGCGTGAATTAACTCCTAAAATTCGTTTGTGTGAAGGTGATGATACCAGTTTATTTGTTGGTTTAAATAATAATGTTCCTGTTTTGCGTTCATATTGGTACTTAGCGCCTAATTTAACTACTACTATTGATACTAATTTTACTCATCCTATAAATGATTTGAAATTTTCTGATTCTGCTACTTATGTTTTGCGTAAAACTGATATTTATGGTTGCAATAATTTAGATACTACTATGCTTTATGTAAACAGTCCGGTTAACTTTATTTCTCCTAAAGATTCTACTTGTCAAAATGACCCTCCTTTTGCTTTACGTGGTAAATTCAACACCATGTATATTGATAGTTTTGTTTGGTTTAACATGGGTTCTACTACTCAATTAATTGAAAACGATACGTTGTTATTACCTACTACTATTGCTGGTACTACTTTATATAATTTACGAGGTTATCATACTTATGATGGTAGAACCTGTTTTAAAGATGATACTGCTAGTTTAAAAATTAATGGTTTGCCTAATATTACCAATAGACCTCAACCTGTTGCTTTGTGTAACGATCAAGGTTTGTATAATTTAGGTTCGGTTCAAACTAGTAATCCTGTTGCTAACCAAACTACGCAAGTTTGGAGTTATCCGCCTAATCCTAATGCCATAACAAGTGCTGGTAATGTAATTAGAATTGATAGTTTAAGGTATATTCCGGGTACTTATGTGGGTAAAGCTTTTGGTAACTATGTTTACCTTTCGGTAAAAGCTAATACTACTGGTTGTTTCAGAAAAGATTCTGTGTTGTTAGGTATTTTTCCTGTTGCTCCTGTTGCTATTACTGGTCCACCTAAGTTTTGCGATTTTGATAAAGGTTATGGTTTATATAATTTAACTAAATTATTTAACCCATCGGGTTTAGATGAAGTGTGGACTGGTAGAGGTGTTAGTTATAATTCGTTAACCAAACGTTACACTTTTACGCCTACCGATACTAATAATTCAGATCCTAGTTTGAATGTTAGAACTGGTTTAACTTTAGCCACTGATAGTAATGTTTTGAAGTATGAGTTTAACTTGGCTTTCCCTCCTACTATTCAAGTTGCTTTTGCTCCTGCCAGACCAGGCATTATTACTATGTCTTCACCTTTATTGGGTTGCCCTAGTAGCGATACTGTTTTATTTAGGGTTACCAAATCGCCTATTGTTCATGCTGGTATTATTCCTACTATATGTATTGGTGACGATAGTGTATATTTAAGTAGCAGAGCTTTGGCCGGAACCAACTCTACTACTGCGGCTAATCCTGCTACTTCGTATTGGTATTTTGCTGCTCCTAATGCAAGTTTAGGTGCAATTGCTCGAGGACAAGTATTTATGCCTTTTCATCCTAGCATAGTTGTGCCTAACGATGGTCAAAAAGTTTACAGTATTATTTATGCTGATATTGCTACTGGTTGTAGGGCTGCTGATACTACTGACATAACTGTTAAAGGAATTCCAAATGTAAGTATTTTAACCAATCCGCTTGCTGATAGTGCGGTTTGTTTGACCCAAGATAAAATAGTTTTTACCTTAAATCCTGACCCTGTTACTTTACCTAGTATTGATTCTATTTCGTTTACTGGTGCTCCTAATTTATCTGCTAGTATTGGTAGTTCAGCATTTTTAGATATTAAGAACAATACGTCTATTTTAGAACAGGTTTATAATTTACGTTATTACTACAGAACTTCTGAAGGTTGTTCTAACTCTGCTACCAAAGCTATCAGGGTTCAGTTTCCGCCTGAAGTGCAATTAAGTAAAAATGGTTCTGCTTGTGAATATGGTGGTTCGTTTACGATTGATGTGTTAAAAAGTCCTAGTTCTAAACATCCTTATAACTTGGCTTGGTCGGTTGTAAACGGTACGGGTACTCCAATTTCAAGTACAAATACGCAGTTTACTTATTCGCCTTCGGCTGCCGAAAAAGCTGCTGGAAAGGTTACCATTAATATTATTACTACTAATAATGGTTTATGTGCTGCTGCCAGCGATCAATCTGATTTTGTTATTAATCCTAAACCTTTTGCCGATTTTACTGGTATTGACAGTGGTTGTGTTAGAGCTGGTATTCCTTTAAATATTACTTTGACCGCGGCTCCTAATCCGGTGCCTGATTGTAATTATATTTGGGAAATTGAAGGGGTTGTTGAAATTGATAGTTTAAACAAATCGGTTTATAACAAATCGTTTACTACTCCTAAAACGTATCCAATTAAATTAACTGTTATCAATAAAACTACTGGTTGTGTGGATACTTCTGATATCAAAAATTCTACTGCTTGGTTAACGCCTACTGCCGATTTTGATCCTGATAAGGATGAAACTACTATTGCTAGACCGTATTT
>Ga0247840_10011732_pt1 | contig 10579 bp, 9 predicted proteins | sample LaCruzMarch2015__FD_192404 | JGI IMG/M metagenome (GOLD analysis project Ga0247840, IMG submission 192404) | Freshwater microbial communities from meromictic Lake La Cruz, Castile-La Mancha, Spain - LaCruzMarch2015_17m | ecosystem: Environmental > Aquatic > Freshwater > Lake | place: Spain...
AAAATAATCGCTACTTTTTTCATCTCGTCCTCTTTTCTTTATTCATTATATTCTTGCGTTAATAACTTACACTATATTATATTATATTATATTATATTATATTATATTATATTATATTATATTATAGTCAACTTCGCCATAACCAATTTCTAAACACTTGTTCAATATTTGACATAGTAAAATGGTCATTTCCAACAGTTTTTTAAGATTTTGTCATCTCTCAAGCTCTAAATATTCTTAAAAGTGCTGATTTTACTCACTTTGTTTCTCATTCCACTGTCATCGGACACTATGTCATATTTTAAACACCTGTTTACTATTTGTTATGATTCTTATCCTTTAAACGCATTTTTTTCTAATATTTTCTAAAAAATAAAAAAACAGCATACATCTGCATACTGTTTCTAATCCATTTAATTATTTTATAGCAAATTTAAAATTTGTACTATTGTCACCCCTCGCAAAGGCGCAGGATACATTCATTTCTATTCTATAGCAAGTTTCTAAAAAGTATGAACTTAAATGTGTCATTCCGGTTACTTTTTTTGTATACCGGAATCTACTCTTTTATAGTTAAATCATAGATACCGGTATTTCAACCGGTATGACAAACAGTTCAAGCAAATAAGAATAGCTATAAAACAGTGGATTTTGCAATTTCATGTACTGACGAATAAGTTCAATCTGCTATAAACTCTTTATCAAGCTATCTCTTCACTGCAACAATTTATATCACACTTCCAAGCCCCGTATGTAGTATCCCCTCTTGTACTTCTCTTTCAACGAGCCTAAGAGTCTTAAACTCTAGCCCCATGAGTTCATACTCCATCTCTTGAATCGAGAGTAAAAATTCCTCTAATTTTGGCCCACCTGTGTTAAAATTCACCTGTTCCTTTGAGTACCCTTCTAATATCAGAACGCCACCCACCTTTAAACTCTCTACAATGCCACGATTCACCCTACGTCTTACATCAGAAGGCAGGTGGCAAAATATTGAGACAATCCCATCATACTGCTCTTTATTAAACTCAAAGCTGCTTAAATCCGCTTGAACTGTCTTGATTGCAACATCATTTTCTTGAGCTAATTTTCTGGCTTTTGAAAGTCCTATATCAGATATATCTAATGCTGTAACGTTGTATCCTTGTTGTGCTAAAAAGAGGGAATTTCTACCCTCTCCCTCACCGAGAGAGAGTACATCACCTTTAGGAATCTGAAACACTTCCTGTTTTAAAAAATCATTTGGTTCTTTACCATAAATAAACTCATCTGTATTATACCGTTGATTCCACATATTTTCCCTCCATACAACTATGCTGTTATATTTTTCTTTATCTCTCTATTGATATATTGAGTGGCTACTAAAGATATCACCGCAATGATAGCTGCACCAATGAAAACCCATCTGTAGTGGAAAAGCCATAAAAGACCACCCACCAAAGGAAGCACCACTGCTGCGATATGATTGATGGTAAATCCCACTGTTGTGGATGCTGCAATATCCTCTTTGGTTGCAATTTTTTGGAAAAATGTTGAAATTCCCACTGAAGCATTAAAGAAAATATTGTCAATAATATACATTAGCCCTGCAATTAGCCCGCTTGAAGTAAACGCATAGATTAGAAACACCACAATTAGAAATGCATATGAGAGTGTCAAAACTTTTCTTTCACCAAACACATTGACCAATTTTCCGATTCTGTTTCCCACAAAATAGTTCACCAAGTTGTTAAAGATAAAAAGAATGGTTACTGCTGCGAGTGAGTAATGAAATTTATCTACCAGTAAAAATATTGCAAACGCAATAAAGATTTGTCGTCTTGCACCATCTAAGAATGTCAGTAGATAGAAGAGCCAATATTTCTTTTTCAACACAATTTTCTTTTTTTGCTTTGACATCTCTTTTGTCTTTGGTGCAAAGAAAAGAAGTCCAAACCCAAATATGATTGGGATAAATCCAAGTAGAATAAACATTGACTTGTATCCCATCACAAACGTTAACCCAAATATGGCAATACTGACTAAAATACTAGAAATAGCTGCCACACTGTTGAGTTTTCCAAGTACTACTGGCGCTTCCTTCTTGTCAAATGCTTGAATAGAGAGCGAGCTGCTCATCGCTTGACTGTAATGAAACCCAAAGGACATAATCAATGTTGTAAATATAATACCATAGTAAGTTGGAAAATATCCCACAAGACAAATTCCGAGCCCCATTACCAACATTCCTAATGCCACGATACGTTTCTCTGTCATCATCAAAAGCAGATAAATGGCTAAGAATGACAGGAGTCCAGGTACTTCTCTAAGAGATTGAATGGCTCCCATTTGAAATCCATTCACATGTACCACATTTACAGCAAAGTTGTTGATTAAAATGGTCCAACCTTGGAAACCAATAGCCACTGCTACCATGGAAAGCGCTAAAAATAGATACATTTTTTTATTTTGAATTGGTGTGTTTTTCATTTTGTCTCCTTATATGTTTTATTCATTCACTTTATATATCATATTATACACCAACGTACTCTTACCGTCACCTAACTAAATTTTTCCAAAAATGGCAATTTTTAGTTAGGTGGAAAAAATTCCAATAAAAAAACTGCCCACTCTTTTGAGTGAAGCAGTTTGTGATATTACTGTTTAATAAATGGAAATGGGAGTACTGAACGAATACTATCTGATTCTGTGAAAAGCATGGTCAGTCTACTAAATCCGATTCCACATCCCCCTGCACATGGCATTCCAATTTCAAGAGCATTTACAAAATCTTCATCAACTTCATATTGCTCCTCAAGTCCAGCCTCTTTTCGCTCTGCTTGGGTCGCAAAACGTCTATCTTGCTCAATAGGATCATTGAGTTCTGAATAAGCATTCGCAAATTCAAATCCCCCTACAAAGAGTTCAAATCTATCTACAAAACCTGGCCTTGTTGGAGAATCTTTCGTTAGTGGAGATATATCTACTGGATACTCAATCAAAAATGTCGGTTGAACCAATTGTTCTTCACAGAACTCATCAAAAAGTTTTATCATTAAATCAGAAAGTGTCTCATTTTTCCCTACATGCGTTCCTAACTCTAACGTAATTCTTTTCACATTTTCAAAATCATGAGCATGGATATAATCTTTGATTTCTGGTCGATTGGTGTATTTTGCAATACAATCTGCCATGGTAATTCTTTGGAATGGCTGCTCTAAATCCACCACATGTCCCTTAATGGTAAAGGTGTATCTTCCATAAAGTGTTTTCGCTAAATATTTAAAAAGCCCCTCAGTCTCATCCATCATCGTTTCAAGATTGGCATAAGCTTGATAAAATTCACACATGGTAAACTCAGGATTATGCTTTTGAGAGATCCCTTCATTTCTGAAGTTTCTGTTAAGTTCAAATACTTTATCAAACCCTCCAACGAGAAGTCTTTTCAAATAAAGTTCTGGAGAAATTCTTAAGTACATATCTTGATCAAGTGCATTTAAATGTGTCACAAAGGGTTTTGCCGCCGCTCCTGAAGCGATTCCATGAAGCATTGGTGTCTCTACCTCTAAGTAGTTTAAGTCATAAAAATATTGTCTAAAATATTGTAGTAACTTCCCTACTTGTAAGATTTTATCTCTACTCTCAGCACTCATAGCAAAATCAAGATAACGTTGACGAATTTTAGTCTCTTCATCTGTAAGACCTGCATGTTTATCAGGAAGGGGTTGAATATTTACACCACACAGTTCAAAACTTTTTACACGAAGTGTGAGTTCTTCAGTCTTTGTGAGAAACAAATTTCCTTTTACCCCTAAAAAATCCCCTGTACGAAGCATTTTCGCTATTTCGTACTGAGACTCTCCCACTTCATTTTCTTTAATATAGCACTGAATGATACCGGTTTGGTCTTCAAGATGAAGAAAAAGATTTTTTCCCATCAATCTGTATCCTTTGATACGCCCTGCTGTTTGAAACTCAGCCTCGCTAACTTCTTTCGTGCGTAAATCGCCAATAGTAAGCTCTTTATTATATTTATAGCCGTATGGATTAACACCTAAAGCCTTTAACTCTTCAATTCTTCTGATACTATCTTCTCTTAATGTTGACATAATACACTCCTTACTAAATGATACTTATAATTATATACTATTTCGCGTTTTTTTTCAAGACTCACTTTAATATCGACTTGGACACCAAAAACGAGACTTCATGTGTAACTTAAATATTACCAATAAAATGAAAATCACAACCACGACCACTAAAGTAACAACATCTCTTCTTGTCAATTTTTCGTAGTTTATCCATGAACGCTTCTTTAATTTCCCAAACTCTCTAAGCTCCATGGAACTACTGATAATCTCTATACGTTCAAGAGATGTAAATACTAACGGAACGACTGTTGATATGAGATTTGAAAGGCGTTTAAAAAGTGGTGCCTCCCCTTTTTCAATTGAAATACCTCTAGCCTCTTTCGCCTGCGTAATCACTTTAAACTCCCTTTGAATATCGGGAATATAACGAAACGCAATATTGAGTGCATAGGTGATTTTATAGGGAACCCCTACTCTGTTTAAACTATAACTCAATCTGCTCGGATGTGTCGTCACAATAAAAAGAATGGCAATCGGAAATAGAGAAAGGTATTTGACTGCAATCGTAATGGCATACAAAATAGTCTGATCTGTCAAAACATACCCACCCATATGCCATAGGACAGTCGTATGTCCTGAAATCGTACTCCCATAACTTGGCGTAATCACAAGAATAAATAGAATATTGATGATATTAAACACCACTACTAACCAAAATAACCAAGCAATTTTTCTTACATCAATCTTTGCAATAAGTAAAATTATAAACCCCAGTAAAAGCATAGTGAATGCAATCCTTAAATCTAAAAACATAAATGTTGCAATGGTCCAAAATGCCAATAAAATCAATTTTATTGTAGGGTCCATTTTATGAAAAATTGACTCCCCCTCTAAATAGAGTGTTCCTGATGCACTACTCATATTGACGTCCCTCCTCTGCTAAGTACCTCTCTGTAAGCTCTAGACTGGAAATATTTAAGAGTTTAGATATATTTGAAAGTGAATGCTCCCTAAGTGAAGCTTTTTTTACAATATCACAGTTCATCAATACCCGTGTGGGTGTACTCTCTGCGATGATTGATGTGTCATATAAAACAATCGATTTATCTCCATATTCTAACGCTAAATGCATGTCGTGTGTAATAAAAAGTATCCCAATGCCCATCTTCGAAATCTTTGAAATAAACCCCATAAATTCAAGATAGTGCTTATAATCTTGACCTGCTGTCGGTTCATCTAAAATCAAAACCGTAGGATTTAATACCAAAATCGAAGCAATGGTAACGCGCTTCTTTTGGCCAAAACTCAAAGCCGAAATTGGCCAATTTCTATACCCATAAAGTCCACAAATTTTCAGTAGTCGATGCACTCTTTCAACAATTTCTTGTTTAGCTACTTTTTTATTTTTCAATCCATAGGCCACTTCATCAAAAACACTGTTTTTGGTAATCATTAAATTAGGATTTTGCATCACATACCCAATTAATTCGCCGCGTTTTTTTATAGATGCATTCGAAATATCTTCTCCAAGAATTTTAATTTCACCCCGTGAGTGTCTTAAAAATCCTGTAATAACGCTTGAAAGTGTCGACTTTCCAACACCATTAGCCCCTAATAGTGTTACAATCTCACCTTTTTTAATAGAAAAATTCAAATCATGAAATATCAGGCGTTCGCCATAGGAAAAGGTTAAATTCTGAACCTCAAGCGCATACTCCCTCTCCTCATCACTCTCTCTTTTTATCACTCTACGTGCCAAGAAATTATGAATTTTCTCCTGTGCGCTCGCTTCCTTTACAACGCTAGGAGAGTCTAAATTATGATACTCGTTTAAATTACATCCAACCAATTTCATCAAACGAATATAGTGTGGTTCACGAAGCCCTGCACTCACGAGTACCCCAGAGAGTAAAATTTCTTGAGGCGTACCATTAGCAATGATTTCGCCCTTTGATACTACAAGAACTCTATCAAACTTCTCGCTTAACACCTCTTCAATTCTGTGCTCAATGATAACAACTGTCTTGTTGTATTTTTTATGAATTTCAGAGAGCAATTTCATAGCATTTTCGCCACTAGCTGGGTCAAGATTTGCCAAAGGTTCATCAAAAAGCAGTATTCCAGACTTTGAAGCAAGGACGCCCGCAAGAGAAACTCTCTGTTTTTGACCGCCAGAAATTTCATGAGGATTTGAATTTTGAAAAGCCTCCATATCTACTTTTTCCAAAGCCTCGGCAACAGATAGATTCATATCCTTTAAAGGAATATTTCGATTTTCCATTACAAAAGCAACATCTTCTTTAACAGTAAGTCCAATAAACTGAGCATCTTGATCTTGAAGAATGGTAGAGATTTTTCCACTGAGTTCATGGAGCTTCATCTCACAAGGCCTCTCTCCATCAATTAAAATTTCACCACTCATCTCCCCCTCGTACATATGGGGGATTAAACCATTTAAACAGTATGAAATTGTAGATTTTCCACTTCCACTTGAGCCAGCAATAAGAACTTTTTCTCCCTCATAGATATCAAAAGAGACATTTTTAAGCGTAGGTTCTTGGCAACGCGTATATTTAAATGTGACATTTTTAAACTCTATAATCTTTTTTCTTCCACTCACGCCTCAGCCTCCTCCTCGTCATCCTCTTCAATTACCAAATTGGTATGCTTGTTATTGGCTTTCATAATTCCAACAATAATGGGAACTCCAAACCCTACCATAATAATCACATTCGTTGTTGTAATCAAAACAACCTGTACTAAAATTTTAGTCGGCGCCTCTCCCATGAGCAATACATCCATATAACCCGCAAATAGATAGGCTACCACACTTCCTCCACCAGCAAGTATGGTATAAATAATCATATGATAGTACCTAAATTTTCCATTTTTAAAATTAAATCCCTTGAAAAGGGTGATAAGTCCAATAAAAAATCCTATAATTCCAGAACTGAGCTCCCAATCCCACCATAGACCCCAACCCGCCAACAAATCGGTTAAAAAATGGCCTATCGCTCCAACTAAAAATCCTATAACTGGTCCAAACATAATTGAAAATAGTGCTAAAACCAACATTGCAGGTTTTAATTCAACATTGGGTCCAATGGGAATGCCTACAAGACCCAATACTCCATAAAGTGCCGCGCCAATTCCTACAGTAACCACCATTTTGGTTGATAGTTTAAATAGTTTCACTTAAATTCCCTCTTTTCTCTTTATGACTCACTCTCTATAGTATAACATAGAACCTCTTTTTTTCAAAAAAAAGAGAGCGTTTTTCCGCTCTCTCAACTCTAATTATTCGAATTTTGATAAGGATTTAAAGTGAATTTAATGGTATCTCCCATGGCATTTAAAGTCAGTGTTCCTGCAGAATAACGTTGAACTGTTCCATTGTATATTTCTATATACGTATTTTTTTCACCACCATTTTCCACAAAGGCTAAACTACAATTCCCATCTTGAGGAGAGTTTCCAGTCACATATACATAACAATGATTTGAAATGTGTGAATACACCGAGGGTGTATCCCAGAGAATATTACCACTCCATGTGGTGTGGGGTTCAACCATAACCTCCCATTTTACAAATCCATCACCTCCATTATCATGCATGGTAAACCGTTGCCCCATCTCAGTATTGTTTGTCACTTGAGCATGAAAATAAAAGTCACATCTTGCCCAAAATGGCCCATGTTTTTCACTATAATAGGTATTAACCTGTGCCGCCATAGCTGCTAAACTTCCTAACCCCATTGCCAATAAAATTATCATCTTTTTCATCTTCGCCTCCTTAAAGTACTCTTTCGAGTTGTTTGATACTTTTAGTTTACGAAAATAAATTATGATTAACTCTTAACATCTACTCGAATAAATTAAAATACTTTTAAAATGATTTTCTGAAAAATGAGTTACTGCTAATATCTAACGCCCTTCTCATTTCAAAATAAAAAAGGCAGAGAGTACTCTCTACCTTTAATGCTATCCTCTTACTCCATGGAATGCATCTCCATACCAGCTACAAATTGAAAATCAGATTTTGTTGAGTACCCACATTTTTTCAACCCTAGCCATGCTAGAATTAATACAATTGTGAAGAATACCGATACAACCTGAAGTCCAAGAAGGGGATTGGTATGAAAAAAAGATACCATCACAATGCCTAAGCTGCCCAATAAGAATTGGAAGAAGTTTAAAAACCCTAACGCTTGACCTCCCTCTCTTCCATAGATGTTCATAAGTATGACCTGCGTTGAAGGGAATATGAAAGAAAAGGCCGAACGCATAATTAAAAGCCCCACAGTTAAAACAATTACGATATACAGTGTCCCTAGTGGAATACTCGCAAAGAATAAAATCAATGTTCCTATTACCGATATGACAATTCCAAAGAAAATAAGATAGAATTTTGTCGCTCCCGTGCTATTCCACTTTCGGTTATAGTAATTTCCTAAAAGTGTTGAAAAAGCTGTCGTTGCGTAGATACATGAAAAAACAATCGGTTGTACATGAAGGGTTGACATGAATAGGAAACTTGAAATTCCTATAAATCCCCAATACGCTGCAAAGGGAGCTCCTACCATTAAAAGCAATGGGAAAAAGAGTTTCTTTTCAAAAAACTTAACATAGTTTCCAAAATACTCCTTTGCCCCTGGAAGTCTCTTTATACGGTTCTCTTTCGGAAGCGTCTCAGGAAGCTTTAACGTAAAAAGAAAAAGAATAAATGAGAAAATAGTCAACGTATAAAATATAGATTGCCATCCAAAAAATCTAAAAAGAAACGCTCCAACTATCGGTGAAATTGCTGGTGAAATAATCATTCCAATCGCCATCAACGAGCTGGTATTTATCTGTTCCTTATCTGTCATACAATCTTTAATAACCAACCTTGCAACAATTAAGATAAACGCTGCTCCCAAAGCTTGGATGAAACGTAGTGCAATGATAATCCATATATTTGGCATAAAGGGAATTAAAGCACTCGTCACCACAAAGATAAGGGCTCCATACACGATGCAGGGCTTTCTTCCAATTCTTTCGCTGATAACGCCGCTGATAAGCGAAAATGGTGCAAGTCCAAATGTGTATGCACTTATCATTAAGCTCGAAACGGTTGCTGTCACCATAAAATGGTGAGTCATAGTTGGAAGAGCTGCTAAAAACATATCTGTCGCTGCCATAAAAAGAAAGAATAGGGGCATCAATGTCCATACAAGTTGTTTTTTATTTACTTCTATCATCTGTTCTCCTTTGATATTTTTAAATTTCAACCAAATTTATACAATAAAAAAAGGAAAGTACTCCACCTTCCTTTTTATCAAACGTTCATTTCTTAATTATTCTATCTCATAAACTCTTTTTACTTTAACATTCATTTTTTTCAAAATCAAGGATATGGAAGATTTTGACATACCAAACTCTCTTCCGATTGACTCTTGTGTCAAATTTGGATTTTTTTTAATAAAATTAACCAACTCATCAAAATCATATTTCATTGGACCTTTAGGCCCTGTCTTTTGAATTTCTAAGTTACCCTCTTGCTCTTTTTTTATCCAATTATAGAGTGTTGCTCTTGAAAGATTAAACTCATTACATACTGAACGCTTATTTCTTCCTGTTTTTATCAATTCTAATGCTAACTTTCGCTTCTCTACATCATAACTCATCGTTTCACACCCTTTTTTCCTTCAAAATGTCAATTAATACAATTGAAAGATAATTAATTTATAAGACACCTTTTATACTCTTATTTTAACATATTTTAGGTATAACGATAAATTCTATGATGCACATCTTTTATTCTATTTTGGAAACGTTTCAGAGGGCGATATTCGTTTTTCTAATACTTTTACTATCTCTTTTGATACATTATCTCCATAAAAGAAATAAGAGTCGAACTGCTCTAACTCATTTAAAATGATAATATCACCCCGTTCTATCTCTACCTGTGCATAATCTTCGATAATCATTGCAAGATTATTTGTCATAATAATATTTTCTAACATATCAAAATAATCATAACGGATATGAAGGGTTTCCTCTGGCGTTAACGTGAATTTTTTCAATAACTCTTCTATTAACTCCTTGTTAATTCGAGAAATCTGAGGTACAAAAATTTTATACTCCTTCGCAGAATCAAAATTTTTAGACCCTACAAGGAGAAATCTATGACGCTTCAAACACACTCTTTTCAAATCACTCTTTATAAGTCCTTCCATTCCACTCACAATACCATCAATTATCCCTAAATGTATTCTGTTAATGCTCTCCTCTACACTCTCATCATAAGAAAAAATAATATTCCAAAAATTCTGTTTAAAATAGTCTAAAGTGAGTACTTGAGCCCACGTAGTATATGTCCCAACAATTCCAATTTTTAGTGTATTATTGACACTTTGAGTGTATTGATACCTTTCAATATCGCCAAGCATTTCATGCATAAGAAAATACAACTTTTCTCCTGGTCGTGTGAGAGAAATTTTTTTACTCTCTCTTTTCCAAAGTGTTATA
>Ga0247840_10011737_pt1 | contig 10576 bp, 4 predicted proteins | sample LaCruzMarch2015__FD_192404 | JGI IMG/M metagenome (GOLD analysis project Ga0247840, IMG submission 192404) | Freshwater microbial communities from meromictic Lake La Cruz, Castile-La Mancha, Spain - LaCruzMarch2015_17m | ecosystem: Environmental > Aquatic > Freshwater > Lake | place: Spain...
CACCGCCGGTGTCCCTGTGGTGCGAGTCACTGCGGTGCAAACTGAGGCGACGGAGGGCAGCGAGCCGGCGGTGGTGCGGATCAGCCGCCGCGGCCCTGTGCAAGGTGCATTGGTCGTCGGGTTGAGCTACGGCGGGAATGCCGGAGCCGAAGCCTGGCAAGTAGCCCCGGCCGCGGTCTCCATCCCGGCGGGGGTGGCTGCGGTTGATTTGACCCTTACACCGCGTTCGCAGCCCGGCGAGCAGGGAGAACGGACGCTCCTCGTCGCCGCGGCGACCAACCCAGCTTACGCGCCGGTGAGTGCCGCTGAGATCACCCTGCTCGACGCGCCAGTCGGGGGCTATGAGGTTTGGTCCGGTGGGCAGACAGTTTCCCCGGCCGGTATCCTGGCTTACGCCGTCGGTGGGGCGAGCAGTCCGGACGCGCTTGATGGCCTTCCCGTGAGCCACTCCGTCACATCAAGCAGTCTGTCCATGACGGCGATTGTCCGGACAAACGATCCAAATTTGACCGTGGTCGGGAAGGTGGTGGGCGACCTGAGCGGCGGCCCGTGGAACACAAACAATGTGACCATGACACCGGGTGATCAGGCTGGCGTCGGTGAGGGATTGCAGCGGCAGATCTGGAGCGCCCCGCGCGGTAGTGAAAGCCAGAAATTTATCCGCCTTGAAGTGGTATTGCAGCCGTAAGTTTAGAAAAGGCGTTGGAGGTTTAGAGTGGTTTCAAAAAACATGTAGCCACTGATTGGGGAGGATAAGGGAGGGTGAGCCGAAGAGAGTTGTGCCGGCTGACACCGGCGCAACTTCGTTTAGCCCCAGCGCTCGCGGAGTCCGGTTCTGAGCACGGAATTGTTTCCCGTGGGGGTCACACCGCGGGAAACCATCTTCTGGCATCTTCTTCCATCGGTGGCTAATGTTTGTTTGGTCTGCGGGCGATTCAGCTTTTAAACTCTGGCCTCGTCCTTTGCCACGGAAGGGGAGAGGTCTCTCACGGGGACGCGGAGATCACGGAGGGCCTAACCAAAGTTGACAGAGCGAACTAAGGTCAGGGATCATGAAACGCGGGCGGAGCCTGCGCCGGAGAACGCATGGCGACAAATCAATCCTCTGGCCCTTTGTTGCCGAATGGCGTCTGAAGGGGGCAGGAAGGCGGGGCCTCCGGCGCTTACTTGACGTTGGAGAGATTGTCGGTCCTGACCGTTATGTTCGTGTCGGGTCCAGCGGATTGCACGATGACCGTGGTGAAGTAGGTCTTCGTGCCGTCGCCAATGTCGGTCGTGATTTTGTTCGAGTAGCCGAGGTCGAGGTCTATTTTGTAAGGCGTGCCCCATGGATCCAGATAGTTGGAGCCGTCCCATCCTTTCTTGCCTCCTTTTGCGGTTTTGGGTTCGAAAAATACGATGTTGCGGGGATTCAAGGTGGTGTTTGAGCCGATAAGCGTTTTGACCACGTTGGCCGCATTGTTGTCGGTTCCCGGGAGCCGTCCATATTCGAGCTGGAATGCTTTGACTGCGGCGGCCAATTGGTTGACGTCATTGCGGGCCTCGGATTTTTTGGCGGAGCCCATCGCGCCCTGCACGGCGGGAAAGGCAAGCCCGGCCAAAATCGCGATGATGGCGATGACGACGAGAAGCTCGATCAGGGTGAAGGCTGACGCGGAGGCTTTCCGCGGAAGAATGGGGAGCGAGGAAGAGAAGGGGGCGGGCAAGGACATGGTCGGTGGGTTCTTCATGTGATGAGCGATACGGGCGGTTAAGGGAAGGGAAAAATTTGTCGGACTCCGCTTGCCGAGGCGGGGAGCTAGATTGTTTTTTCTCTGCCGATTTATGGGGCCGCACCCAATGGTCGCGTTGTATCGGCCCCGTTTGGTGGCTTGCTGAGCAAGAGAGGCTTGCTCTGCTTCGTAGAGAGCCATGCTCATGATTCGAACGAGAGGGCGGAGCTTGGCGGGGCCAGTGCGGGCTAGGGCTGGGGCATCCAATAGTCTGTGGTGACTTCGACGCGGCCAAACCGGGTGGGGGCCGCCGATTGAGGTAACGAATCCCTTACGGTGACCCTCTCCCAGAGGGAATCAAGAGGAGTTGTGGTGGGTTCCTCTGTCGCGCTTTGCCAGCCGTCCGGATCGGTCAGGCTGGAGCTGAACTGCGGTGTGTAGCTGACAGAGTTCTCATTGACGCGCCGGACATAGGTGATCTGGAGATACTCGTTTCCAGCGTCGGCGACCAACGTCACGAGGGGCAGGCCGCTGGCGCCGGTCGGGGTGAGGATGCTGTCGGCCCCGGTGTAGGCGCGATCGGGGTCCATGTTGAAAGCATACTTCATGAGGTTGTTGATGCCGTCTCCAGCCGGATCTGCCCCGGCCTCCGCATTATCTCCGGTCAAGCCGTTGGCATAGACCCATGACCAAGTGGAGACGCCGAGGGTGGAGTCGACGAGGTCGTTGACGAAGGTCTCGAATTGGGCCTGTGTGGTGACGGCAGGGCTGGTCGGGGCCGACCAGACGCCGGTGAAGAGCCAGCGCAGGGACGTCGCTTTGAGTTGGTAGTTGAAAGCGGTTTGATCGCGGGAGGCGTAGTAGAGCGCCGAGATCAAGGCGGTGGCGTAGCCTTTGTTTTCCGCCAATGGAGTGTAGGCGGTCATGGCGGTGGCCAGAGCAATAGGGTTCCCCAGTTGCCCGCCCCAACGGTTGTAATACCAGGTCAGGAAAGAATTGTTGGCCATAGTCTGCACGCCTGGGTTGGCCGTGGCAAAGTCCGCCGAACCGATGATGAATTGGGCGGCAGAGGCATCGCCGGCCGTGGCGCCATAAGGAGAAGCGATGGAGCCGTTGGCGGCGAGTGGTTGGCCGCCCTCCGGGAGAGGCGTCACCGTAGTCTCCATGGCATTCAGGTTCCGCAGGTAAGTGGTTGAGCTGGGAGCGGTGTTGAGCCGGTAATAGTAGCCGAAGAGGGTGTTTTGCAGGTCATTATACTCGGTTTCGGCCACGAGCTGGAGCACCATGCCAGAAGGCGTTACGGCGCCGGTGGAAAGCGCGTCGACCCAGTAAGTGCTTTCGACACCCGTAGGAGGGCGGGAAAGGACGGTTTGGAAGAGGGAGACAACAACTTCCTCCGGTGTTCCGGTCGGAGCGGTCTCGTCGACCCCGAGCACAGAGACGCTCGGGAGCTGATTTGAGTACAGAGTGGCGAAAGTCCGAGGATTTTCGGTCGCGAAGAAGAAGTCTGCGGTGCTGGCAACAGCCTGCAACACGACTGGTCCCGAGTCGGATGGGTACCAGGAGACCGTTGCGACAGCGTTACTGACGCCAGCGGCGTAAGGACCATCAGAGCCAACAAGAACCCCATTGGCATAAAAACGGACAAAGGCCGCATTCCAAAGAGCAGACCCCAAGGGCAGGGTGACTCTAGCCGTTAATTCCACAGGCTGCCCCACCTCAAGAATGGTCCCGCGTGGCAGCGGCAGCATCGTGATATTTGTGGGCTGCGCGATACCATTCTCCGAGGAGAAGGTGATCGGGGCAGAGGTAGTGGAATCGTTGCTTGCACCCGAATTGTCGCGGGCGCGTGCTTGAATAACATTGCTTGCGCTGATCGTGTTTATTTTGACCGTGGCCGAAAAATAATTGCCGTAGCGGGTTCGGGCTGGAATTTGGGCGCCGTTGACAAAAAAGATAACGTTTTCGATGTCGAGTTCTTCATCCGTGTCGGTAACCAGGGCGTTCAGGGTGATGGTAGAGCCGACGCTGAGCGAGCGCCCGCTAAGCCACGACGGTTCTGTGAGGGTGATATCCGGAGGGTTATTAACGATGACGGTGGGTGGTTCGGCGGTGACATCCCGGTCGTAAAGGTAAACATCGCGGAAGCCGTTGTTGTCCTGAGGATCCAAGTTGGTGCGGCCGAAGGCGAGGCCGCCATTGTTCTCGGCGTCGCTGGAAAAGGCGATGAAGCGGCCCAAAGCGGAGACGGCTGGCTTGTGGCTGTTGGCAGAGGAGGGAATGTCGGCGAGGCCGTAGGTGGCGTAGCCGAAGTTGTTGACGCTAATACGCTTGGTGTCGACGTTGTCCAACGCGTCGGGAAGTTTGTCGCCACTGCCGTCGACATCACGGACTCGAACGTAGGCGTTGCCCGAAGCATTGCGGAGCATGCGCATGAGGTCACCGGGGCGCAGGCCGTTCAAACCATTGTAGGTCCGGCTGAACACATCAAGGGTCTGCATGGTGGAGCGGAAAGCCACTACCATGCCCGAGCGGTCGATGCTCGGCATGGTGCTGCCGGCGGGAACCCCGTCGATTTCCCCCGCATCATCGTCGGCCTGAGTGCCACCGACGCGCATTCCGGTGGTTTCGACGAGATTGCCGCCGGCAAACTCGCCGGTGTTCACCCCGTCGGTGGAGTCCAAGACGGCAAAGTTCCCCTCGATTTCGAGGTTCGCTTCACTGCCGTTCACACTAGCGAGGAGAAAAAGTCCCGGGTAGTAGGCTTGGCCGGGAACCCGCGAGGTCGGCGGATAGAAAGTATTGGGAGAAGCGGGGGAATCGGCGATCGCGAGGATATTGAGGCTGTCGGCTGCTTGCAGGGCGTTGATGGCACGGACCAGATTATCCCGAGAGGCGGAAGCGGTGGCGCCAATGAGCACCTCATTGCCTCCGGTGGGAGCGAGGCGGAAGGTGAGGGTTTGCTCATTGGTTCCGTCGCGCAGAGTGAAGCTGTCACCATCGCGAAGATTGTTGTCCGGCGGGGTCGCCGGCAGGGTGGGCAGCGCAGGAAAACGGATAGTGCCGATGGCGAAACGGTTGAGGCTTTCGCTCACCCGGACCGTTTTGTTGTTGGTGAAGTCACGGACAAAAACATCGGCGAAGGCGTTGGTATCATCGTCGACCAGATTGTCGGCGAGGGAGGTGAAAGCGACCTGGGAGCCGTCTCCGTTGATCACGGATTCGTAGCTCAGGGCGTTGGCCAAGTTGCCCGCGGTATCAACGCTGACAGCCTCCATGGTATTGACCACGGGGGAGCCTTGGAAAAGCTCGACGCGGTAGACGACACCCTGCCATCCCATATCTTCTATGGCGGGGCCACCGGCGACCTTTGGCAGGTTGGAGGAATAAGAGACGAAGGTGAGGTAGTTGCCATCCTCGCTAATTTTTGGGGTCTCGCTCCAGCCGTCTGCCGCGTAGGCCCGCGGGGTGATGGTCACAGTTGGGGCGGAAGTGTAACCCGCACCAGAGCTGACGATGTTGAAGGAAACAACCTCGCCGCCGACAACATTGGCGGTGGCGGTGGCTCCAGATCCTCCCCCGCCGGTGAGGAGAACGGTGGGAGGGGCCGCGGAGCTGTAGCCGGAGCCTCTGCTAACCACGCTTAACCCGGTCACCCTTCCGCCAGTGACTGAAGCCGAGGCGGTAGCCTGGAACGAGTTGACCGAGGTGACGCTGACCAGGTAGGTGCGTACATTGCCCACGGAGTCGTAAGTTCCGGAATCACTCACGTCCCGGTCGTGGACAAAGATTTGCTGATTCCCGGCCCCGTTTTGCTTGGGGTTGGAAGGATCGAGGTTGGTGGCCACGGAAGCAAAGGCGACATAACGGCTGTCGCCGCTGATGCTCGGGGTGAAGCTGCCGGCGTTGGCTTGGACGCCCGAGGCGTTGACGCTGACTCTGATCGTGCGGAGCAGATCGAGGCGCCGGACGAAAATATCGGAGCTGCCGCCGGTGTCATTGGGCACGAGGTTGGCGGCGCGGGATTCGAAGGCGACCTGGCGCCCGTCACTGCTGATTGCGGCATTTTGCGCATTTCCGGCCGCTTGGGCACCGGAAGAGGAAACACTGATGATGTCGATTTCTCTGGTGGTCGTGTTGCGGCGGAAAATTTGCTTGTTCCCGTTGGCTAGGCCGCTTGCGAGGTCGGACTGCACGTTCTCAGGCAGTTGGCTGTAGAGAGGCGGGAAGCCGGTCAAGGTGGGCTGAAGGGAGGTGGCCGCCGATGGGGAGACGGAGAGGTCGCGGGCGTAGGACTCGAAGGCGACATACCCGCCGTCCTCGCTCACGCTAGCCATGTCGCTGTAGCCGTCGGACTGGATAAGGGGAGCTCCGGAGGAATCGGTGACTTGGGAAACAGGGGTGACGCCGGGCCCGGGGCCGCTGAGGATTTGCACCCGGGTTGCGACGTCGCTGATGAAGGTGTTGTTATTGACCAGAGCCTCGGGGGCGAGAGGAGGGGACTCGCGGCCGGGACTGAAACCGACTGGTTCGGCGATTTGGTCGAGAGCGTCGACCTTGGCCGCGACAAAGAAAATGCCGGGATAGCGCTGGGGCATGAGGACATCGTAGCCAAGTTCAATTTGCTCGCCGATGTCGAGGAATCCGTCGTCCGGCATGGGTTGATAATACCGGGCGCCATAGGCCGGCGGCGCAATGGTCACGGCCGGGGCGCTGGTGTAGCCCGATCCGGGTGAGACGACAACGATGTTGGTGATGACACCGGCGGAATCGAGTTGCGCGACCGCCGTGGCCCCGCTGCCGCCGGCATTGGTCGCGATGGTCACGGGGGGGGGATTGGAGGGATTGTACTGAGTGGCGTTAGTGGCAATGAGGATACCCGTTATCCGCCCGCCACTCATTTCGACCGTGGCGGTGGGGGCAGCGCTTCCCGGTACGGGAACACCATAAACCGGCACAGCGGCTGGTGTGTTGTATGTCCGCACGCTGCGTATTTCGGATAATTCATCAGGGAATCCCGCCATGTCACCAAAGCAAGTCTGGTCGTAGACAAGGAGGTCATCATCGCCTGCCGTGCCAGTGTAGGCCGGGTCGACGGTCAAGACCGTGCGGAGGCGGAAGCGGTCTCCTGCGGTGGAGCGCATTGGCCGGCTTTGCAAGCTGCCGTTCCCGGTCCGGTTGTTGAGGATGGTGGTTTGATACCGGACGGTGTCGCCGCTATTGTAGACATAGTTAAACTTGCCGGTCTGCTCGTTGTAGCCGTAAAGAACGCCACCCGTGCGTTGGGTTTGGGTGGAAGGAGGATTGGCCACGGTGGCCGTCGCTGTGACATACCCGGTGCCCTTGTCGGTTATGTTGAAGCGCAAAATTGAGCCGGTGGTGGGATCGACCACGGCGGTGGCGGCAGCTCCCGAGCCACCGGTTCCTCTGATAGTCACGGCCGGCGGGTTGAAGGGGTCGTAGCCTTGGCCGGGGTTATCCGGAGTGAGGGCTGTTACCTCTCCGTCAAGTACGGTTGCGTTGGCGGTTGTGGCGCGGATCTTGGTGATTTGGGTGACGGGGGGAATGGCGAGGTCCGGGATGACGTCGATAAAAAAGCCATCGCTACCCGCTTGCCTGACGCCGGGGGTGAGAGCCGTAACGTTGGTTCCAGTGTATAAATTAAGACGGTAGCCCGGCCCTGACTCGGAAATTTGATATAACGTGCCGTCGTTGGGGATGGTCCCGCTAAAATTTTGGGCCACGGGCGCTTTGTTCGTCGTAGATCCCGTGCTGTTAGTGGTGACCGTGACGCCAAGCAAAGGATCTAGGGAGCCGTTGGCTATGGGCACGGCGACAGGGTTGCCATAGATGTCGTTTCCCTCGAGCAAGACACGCCAAGGCACCCGATTGGTGTCGGTGTTGACCGCCGAAAAACTCCCGATGAGAGCCCCATTGAGGTTGTTGGTGCCACCCGCCGCCGTCCATCCCGAGATTTCTTGCGCCTTGAGCGTCTGGCTGAACAAAGGCAGAAAACCGGCAAGAAGTAGCAGTGGTCTCATCAAGGGAATGTGGATGTTCATTGCAGGTGGTAGGGGTAGAAGGAGGAGGTAGGGATTAAGCTTGCGAAGCGACAACCACAATCGAGCCAATATGCACGGAATCTACCCGCTGTCAAGGTCGGTCAGCGGTGGCCTTGCTCGGCCAAAACCTTGTCGAACGACTTGATCGTGCCGTCGGGGAAGCAAATGAGCGCACCTTGACCGTGGCCGGCTCCGCGCTCGATAAGCCATGGTTGCGTGGCCCACCGGTTGGCAATCCCCGGGGTGGGTGGGAACATGGTCGGGGTGTAGTGGACCTTGGAGGCATCTTGCTTCATTCGGGCGGCCACGGCAGGACACTGCCAAGTTTTATCGTTGATGCCGTAAGGCTGGAGAACGCTCAACCAAAAGATTTCCCACGGCGCACCAGCGGCTGGCGTGGGCCCCTGAGGCCAGACGTTCCCGTGATCTTGGAGATACCCGTTCAATCCGACGGTGATGCTGCGCATGTTGGCCATACAGCGCACTTCCTGGGCTTTGCGAACGAAATTGTCCACATTGGGTGCGGTCAGCACGACAAGAATGGCCACGATGGTCAGAGCAGCGACAATGTCGATGATCGTGAATGCCTGGTGGCCTTGCTTTTCTCTCCCCGAGACAATTGGCGGAAAAAAGCGATCGACGGGGCGGTTACTGCGTCGTGCTTGCGGTCGAAGTTTGCTGAGCGGCTGTCGCGGAGTTTCCGGAGGTTTTGATGCCATTAAGTTGAAAATTGTGCGTGCCATCGACTTCCGAAGTGCTTCCCGAGGCCGTGGCAATGGCAATAGTGCCATTGCCGCTAAAGGTGTAGGTCGCCTTGTTGTCGTTAACGTTGGCGTTAAAATAGCCGCTGGCCGTGGCAGAGGGTAGGCTGACCACCTCAACTCCGGTGTTGGCCACAGAGGCAACTCCGGCCGTTTGATTGGTGAAAAGTTGATAGAGAGTCCGACCGGATCCGTTGGCCAAAACGCCGGAAACAGTGCTGCTATCGGGGTTGATATTTGCTGCCGTTGTTCCGATGTAGACATCGCCGTTCACGTAAATGAGAAAGTTGTTCAAAGAATTATCCAAGGCGAGGGCTTGCAGGGCCGCAGATGATGAGACTCCAGTGCCAGCATCTCCCCCTTGAGTTGTGGCGCTTGCGCTCTGCGCATTGAAAGGCTGTGAACCGTCTCTGATCCCAAATCCAATCACACCGGAAACCACCGAACCGTTGACAACGGTGTTGGTTTCCAGGAGCGGCCCGGTAACGACATTGGTAGTCGTCGTTGTCACTACGCCGTCGACTGTGACGGACGTTGTAACCTGATTGGTGGTGAAATAGCTGTTGGTGGTCGACACTCTGCTGAACGTGCCTCCAACGTTGTTATAGACATTGGCGAAGTAACGACCGTCCAACTGTCCAGGATAGTAGGTGCCATTGGCCCATGGCCCCGAGCCGAACCAGTTGCCGGCGAGGCTTGCGTTGGTGGCCAGAGCGATCGCAAGGAGGGGAAGGAGGATGGATTTCATGAGGGCAAATGTTTTTGTCACCGTACGACACTGCTGGGCTAACTTCCAAGCCTAATTTGCAGATTACATCCTGCTCTCGAGCAGGCGGTTCAGAGCTTCGATGCCGAAAAAGTGGCCGGTCTGCGGTTGGACGGGGGACTGGGTGCCGAGGATAAGGGCGTCCTCGGTGGTGGGGACGGGGCGGTCGGTGGGGGTGGCGATGGCTTGGCGGACGGGGGCTTCGTGCCGGGGGGGGGGGCCGGGGGACCAACTGGGGGCGGGGGTGCCGGCCGTGCTTGGGCTAAGTACGGCGATGCCGCGGTCGGGAGCAAAGGAGAAGGCGTTGAGTTGCAGACCGCCGGTATTGGCCAGACCGGCCACGATGATTACGGCATCCTCACCGGCGAAGCGGCGGGCGGCCTCGACCGCTTCGTCCAAGGCGCCGATCTCGCGCAGGAGGCTCTCGCCGCGGCCGAGCTGTGCGGCGCGGCCGCCGAGGCCGGCATTGACCACGAGGAAGTAGCCGCGGCGGTTGAATTGGAGGAGCTCGATCCCGCGGCGGACGAGGTCGGCCAGCGAGGGCTGGCTGGGGTAGCGGGAGGCGTCCTCGGCAAAGGCGAGATCACCCTCGGCGAAGATGCCGAAAACTTGCGGACTGCGCCAGCCGGGGGTGTTATCCAATTCCTCCTTGGTGCGAACAATGTCATAGCCTCGCTGGCGCGCCTCGAGGAGCAAGTCCCTTCCGTCTTGGCGCGTGCCACCCTGCTCAGCCGGCACGAGCTGACCGCCGCCGCCGCCGAGCACGAGGTCGAGAGGGGCTTTTTCGAGTAGATGCACGGCGAGGCTGTCCGTATCGCGCGGGTCGAAGCCGGGGGCGAAAAATGCAGCGGTGGCGGGTTCGGTCAGCGGGGTGTTGGCAATCAGCCCAGTCGAGCGTCCCTCGCGCCGGGCGACCTCGATGAGGGTTTCGAGGATTTGTCCGTCGGGAGTGACCGAGAGTGCGCCGCGGTTGACCAGTTGCCCGGTGGCGATGGCGGAGGCGGCGGCGGCGGCATCGGCCACCGCATAATCGCGGGCCCGGGGCGAGGCGAGGGCCAGGTGGGGCAGGGATTCCATCTTGAACCGATAATCCGCACCTCCGGCGAAGAGCCGGGCGGCGGAAACGGTCGAGGGGGAAAAATTTTCCGAGATAAAGAGGATGACCGCAAAAGGCTTTTGCATCACCCAGTAGCGGTAGACGAGAAAGCCTCCGGCCACGAAGAAGAGGAGGCAGGTGAGGAAGATAATCTTGTTGCGGATGCGGGAGGGCATGGA
>Ga0247840_10011739_pt1 | contig 10575 bp, 9 predicted proteins | sample LaCruzMarch2015__FD_192404 | JGI IMG/M metagenome (GOLD analysis project Ga0247840, IMG submission 192404) | Freshwater microbial communities from meromictic Lake La Cruz, Castile-La Mancha, Spain - LaCruzMarch2015_17m | ecosystem: Environmental > Aquatic > Freshwater > Lake | place: Spain...
TCAGAAAGTTGTCCTCAACCCCGATCACCCCCCGAAAATGCCACCGGTCATCCGGTGCTCGTTCATACACCGTGATGACCCAAATTGCAACTTTGGTATCCTCGGGCACCAACATGATAGCGTTTATGTCCTTCGAGCTTCCGCGAGGAGGCGAGCCAGCCGGTCGAAGTCCTTCTGGAACCGGACAGGCCTTCCCCGGTTGTCGCGGGCGTTGGTCAGCGTGCAACTGTCGATTCCGGCGGGATGGACCCGGCTGATGGCGTCGCGGACGTTTTCCGGCGAAACTCCCCCGCCCAGGATTACCGGGATTCGGCTCGCTTCGACAAGGGCGGCGGCCATATCCCAGTCGCAGATCTCTCCGGTAATGCCGACGTAACCGGCCACGGGCTGGACGGCGCCCTCTTCCCCATACCCCCGGAAGGTGTCCGTCATGAAGCTGTCACTGTACGGCTCCATCATGCGGGCGATCTCCAGGATCACCTCTCGTACGGAGGCGGAATTGGTCAGACCCGGCTCGGGAATGGGGATGGAGCGGGTGATTCCGAGCAAAGGAAACTCTTTTTTCACGCGCTTCTGAACGCGGATGGCCTCTGTGCAGACCGCCTCCCGCTGCGCGCTCTTTTTCGGATCGAGCGGAATGGACTCGCAGAAATGGACAAAATCAGGCTCATGGTAGTCGAGCGCACGGAGGATGTCGTCTTCCCGAGCGAGAAGGGTGATCAAGCTGCTCTTTGCGCCCGTACCGCGGACCAGCCGGACGACCTCCCGTATGGAGGGGTTTTTCAACACATCCGGCGAGAGGATCACGCTTCCGATGCGATCCACCCCCATCTCGATTAGCCTTTCCGCTTCCCGCGGCTCCTGGATTTCGTAAATCTGGACGATCATCTGTTTCATGGCAAGCTCCCGTAATTCGTCTGAGATAATTGAGATGCACCATAGGGAAGCCCTCTCAGAATGTCAATCGGAATCCCCTTATATACGGTCCTTGCCCCTTTTCTTCCCCTTGCATTTCCGGCGGTCTGTGTTACATAGCCGTCAGATTCTGCCGGGTACGAACCCGGAAAACGGAGGGTGTGTTAGCGAAGCGTAACGCACCGAAACAGGCGGTGCGTCAAGACGCACCTTACATCTACATCGTTTGCAGCGGAAAATCCGCAACTGAAATGAACCCATGAAGAACTGGTTAAAGAGAAGCAAAATCCTGATCACCTGTCCCAAAGGGATTCCTTCCTGGCTTGCCGGGGAACTCCGCGCACTTGGCTTCCCCATCCTCGAAGAGGCAGAGGCGGCCGTCGAGACGGAAGGGACCCTTGCCGACACGATGAAGATGAACCTCCATCTCCGGACGGGCCACCGGGTCCTCTACCTTGTTGCGGCCTTTCCGGCGGAAAATCCGGATGGCCTCTACCGCGGTCTGCGGGAACTCCCGTGGGAGGAGATGTTCCACGCAACGGGGGAGCATGCCTACCTCTGTGTCACCTCAACGGTGGACACCCCGACGATCAACGACGCCCGGTTCGTCAACCTGAAAGCGAAGGATGCGATCGTTGACCGGATGCAGGAAAAATGCGGCCTGCGGCCCGACTCCGGACCCGACCGGGACCGCGCGGTCGTTCACATCTACTGGAAAGGGAGCGAGGTTTCCGTTTACCTTGACACCTCCGGCGAGCCTCTCTCCCGGCGGGGCTACCGGAAGATCCCGCTTGCAGCGCCGATGCAGGAGACGCTCGCCTCGGCCGTGATCCTTGCGACCGGCTGGGACGGCCAGGGGTGCTTCGTCAATCCGATGTGCGGAAGCGGGACGCTCGCGATCGAGGCCGCGCTCTTCGCCGAAGGCAAGGCGCCGGGCCTCCTCCGGAGCAACTATGGATTCATCCATTTGCAGGGTTTCGATCCGGTTGCCTGGCGTACGCTTCGGACGGCGGCGCACAAGGCGCAAAAAGAGAGAGCGGCAAAGATCATCGCCACGGACATCAACCCGGCGGCGGTCGCCGCGGCGAGGCAGAACGCCCGGACTGCGGGCGTGGAGGGGCGAATCGAATTTGCCGTCTGCCCCTTCAGCGAGACGCCAGTCCCGGAGCAGGGCGGCATCGCCGTCCTCAATCCCCCCTACGGCGAACGAACCGGCGATCTCCAGAGTCTGCTCGGCCTCTACCGGGAGATCGGGGATTTCTTCAAGAAGCGGTGCGGCGGCTATCGCGGCTACATCTTCACCGGGAACACCGCCCTGGGGAAAGCGGTCGGCCTCCGGACGAAAAGACGAATCCCTTTTTTCAACAGCGCGATCGAGTGCCGGCTTCTGGAGTACGAGCTCTACGCGGGAAGCCACCGGAAAGAAAAAACGCTACCTGAACAGGAGATTATGGAATGATATCAGAAGTGATCAAGCAGGAAATTATCGCAATCGTTGGGCCGGACAACGTCCTCGATTCCGAGCTGAACCGATTCGGCTATTCCTACGACTCCTCCTTTGTGCCGCTTCTGCCGAAGAACAACCCCGACCTGGTCGTCCGACCGTTGACCACCGATGAGGTATCGCGGGTCATGGTGGTAGCCTGCGCGCATGAAATCCCCGTAACGCCAAGAGGCGCCGGGAGCGGCCGCACCGGTGGAAGCATTCCGCAGAAGGGCGGTATCTCCCTCTGCCTCGACCGCATGACGCAGATCGTCGAGCTCGATCTGCGCAACATGATGGTTACGGCCGAGGCCGGTGTTCGCACAATCGACCTCTACAACCACTGCGCCGAGAAGGGGCTCTTCTTTCCGCCCGACCCGGCGAGCTGGAAATTCTCCACCATCGGCGGCAACGTGGCAGAAAACGCCGGCGGAATGAGGGCCGTAAAATATGGTGTGACGAAGAACTACGTCATGGGGTTGGAGGTGGTTCTGGCCGATGGCGCGATTCTCAAAACCGGCGGCAAGGCGATCAAGAACGTGACCGGCTATGACCTGACGAGCCTCTTCACCGGTTCCGAGGGCACCCTCGGCGTCGTCACCCAGGCCCTCTTCCGGCTGATCCCGATGCCGAAGCGGCGCGGCACGCTGCAGGTGATGTTCCGCACCCTTGACGACGGCTGCCGGACTGTCCACACGGTTCTTCAGGCGGGCGTTCTGCCTGCCGCAGCCGAGATCATGGACAGAACCTGTCTGGAGGTTGTCGCACGCCACCGCAAGACCGAAATCGATCCGGAGGTTGGCGCAAGCGTCATCATCGAAATCGACGGCGAGGACGACGCGGCCCTCGAAACCCAGACGAAACGAATCGAAGCCGCTGCGAAAGAGTGCGGCGCCATCGCGTTCCGCGCGGCCCGGTCGCAACAGGAGGCGGAAGAGCTCTGGGCCGTCCGGCGGGGTATCAGTTCGGCTGTGGCCGCGCTTGCGCCGAACCGGATCGGCGAAGATATCTCGGTTCCCCGCGACGCCTTCCCGGAGGTGGTGCGCCGCATCGGGGAGATCTCCAAAAAACATGGGCTTCCGATCGCCGTGTATGGCCACGCCGGCGACGGCAACATCCACCCCTCCATCCTGTGCGACCTGGCCAAGCCGGGCGAGGAGGAGCGGGTCCACCACGCGGTTGACGATATCTTTGCAGCGGCTTTGGATGTCGGCGGAACCCTCTCCGGCGAGCATGGCATCGGCATCACAAAACGGCCCTACATTGCAGGTGCCCTGGGTGAAATCGGCATCCGGACCCTCAAAGCGGTGAAGGCGGCCCTCGATCCAAAAGGTATTCTGAACCCGGGGAAGATCTGGTGAGGAAGAAGGAGTTGCATGGATAAGATGAAGAATGACGATCTGCTCCGAGAGGCGGGGAAAATGGTCAGCCGTTGCGACCGCTGCGGCGCCTGCCTGCCTGTCTGCCCGCTTTTCGGGGTGAAAGGCATCGAGGCGACGAGCGCCCGGGGGAAGAATACGATTGCCCGCGCCCTGGCCAGCGGTGTCCTGGAACCGACGGAAGAGACGCTCGGCGTTGTCAATTTCTGCCTGTTGTGCCGGGCCTGCGTCGATACCTGTCCCGCGCAAATTCCGACCGACGAAGCGATGGTCGAAGTCCGCCAGCACCTGACGGACCTTGCCGGCGGGGCGGAAGCGAAATACCGGCTTGTCGGCGGCGTTCTGAAGCGGCCGGGTGTCGTGAAGGCCGCCGCCGCCGCGCTGTCGATCCTGCGCCGGTCCGGTCTCAACAGCCTGTTTCCGCATGGCATGGCGCCGGAAGAGTACACCCGCTCCCATTTTCTCGCCGCCTTTGCCGGGCCTGCCGCCCTCGGCCAAAAGGCGCCGCCCTCCGCGGTTACGGTAACGGACAAGACGAAAGTGGCCTATTTCCGGGGCTGCGGGATGGAGATGATGTTTCCGGAGGCCGCGGCCCAGACCCGCGACATCCTCCGAACCACCACCCGCCTCCTGACCAAGGAGAACGTCTGTTGCGGCCTGCCCCATCTTGCCCACGGACTGCGCGACGAGTTCCTCGACTTGGCCCGGCAGAACATCCGGCTTTTCGATGAGGCCGATGTCGTTGTCAGCGATTGCGCGAGCTGCGGCGCGACGCTCAAGCACCTGACCTCGTTTTTTGCGGACGATCCGGCGTGGCGGGACCAGGCTGCGGTCTTCAGCGGAAAGGTGATGGATTTAACGGAATATTTGGCCAAGGTCGGCTACCTGCCACGCCAGAAAACAGATGCGGTCTTCACCTACCACGATCCCTGCCATCTTGTGCGGGGGCAGGGGATCACGAAGCCGCCGCGCGAACTCCTGAAGGCGGCGGGCAGCTTCGTCGAGATGAAGGATGCCGACGTGTGCTGCGGCGGAGCGGGCTCCTTCCACATCGATTATCCCGATGCGGCGGAACAGATTCTGGAGAAAAAGCGCCGCAACATCGAAAAGACGGGCGCGACCGTTGTCGTGACCGACTGTCCCGGCTGTCTGATTCAGCTCGCGAAAGCGGCGAAGGCCTCCGGCGGCAAATTCAAGGCCATGCACATCAGCCAGGTGATCTGAAAGAGGTGACCTGAATCAATACCCCTTTTCCCGATCCACTTCGTGCAGAAACGGTTCATCCGCAAGATACCTGCGGAGGTTTTCACAAAAGACCTCGGTGGCGCGCGATTCGTAATCCGGGATGTCACCAGAAATGTGGGGGCTGAAGATCACGTTGGGCAATGCGTAGAGCGGGCTTTCCGGGGGCAGGGGCTCCCGGGTAAACACATCAAGCCCGGCGCCGGCAATCCACTTTTCTTCGAGTGCGCGAATCAACGCCGCTTCATCCACGATGGCGCCCCGCGCCACGTTGATCAAACAGGCCGTCGGTTTCATCCCCCGCAATTCCTTCTCCCCGATCATCCCGCCCGTCTCTTTCGTGAGCGGAAGCGCAAGCACGACAAAGTCGCTTTCTGCTAGCAATTCGGGGAGTTGTTCTCGGGAATAGATACGATCCACTTCCGGTAGTGGCGTCGCCGCGCCGCCCGACCTCCGGATTCCGACCACCTTCATACCGAAGGCCTTGCAGAGGCGGGCAATCTCCTTTCCGACGGCCCCCAATCCCAGAATCCCCACGGTCTGCCCGCGCAAAATTGCCGGTCGGTAACGTCGCCACTCCCGTTCCTGTTTCATCCGCATGCAGGCGGCGGCGTCTTTTACAAACATCAGCATCAGCTCCAGAACCACCTCGCCCATTGCAGCGCCGTGGAGACCGCTGGCGTTGGCAACGCGGGTTCCGCTTGTCAGAATCTCTTCCGGCAGCCGGTCAACGCCGGCCGTCAGAACCTGTATCCATTTCAAGCGTTCGGTTCGCGCCAGCAGATTCTTCGGAAACTGATGAATCCAGCCGAAAATGACCTCCGCCTGTCGCAGTCGAAGATTCAGCTCCTCGCTGTTGGTGAAATCGCCTTTTTTTTCCGCGACAATCCATTGTGCGACTTGGTCAACCCGGAGCCGGTTGCTGACCGCTCTGATTTGCTCCAAAAGCGGTTCATCGACGGGACTGGTTAAAACGACATTGATGACTTCCTGAGACATATCGAGTTCCTCCCTGGTTTTTTCATTTTGACGAAGTCGTCAAGCGTGATGTCCGCGTAAAAAGCCGTCACACCGGTGAAAACCGGTGTCCAGTGTTTTTTGTAACATGCTGAAATCTCTGGATTCCGGTTTTCACCGGAATGACGATTTTGGGTCATTTCCGACTTTTGACGACATCGTCAAGCGTGATGCCCGCGTATATTAGGGGGGCTCTCTTTGCATGTCAAGCCAATTTGGCAACGGGTGTCCCACTTCTCACCGATAGGAAAGATGCTTCTCCTGCTAAAATAATGTTGTAATATGGTAATCATTCGTGCTAATGGGCACCACACACAGTTTGAACAAGTTGCTACCGTAAGGGAAAATATAAGGATAACGGGCAGAACCATGAAAGTTATTTCCCTGTGTTTTTTAGCCATCATTGCATTTGGTGCGCCTGCATTCGCGGCGCAGCATGATGAATATCCTGTGGCCACACCTCCGTTTTCGGAAGGGATATTTCCGTGCAGCAATTGCCATTCGGGTATGGAGGTCAATCCGAAGCGGCGGGAACTCAAGGACGAACATACCGGCATCAAGCTGCACCATGCCGAAAACGAGCGCTGGTGTCTGGATTGTCACAACCCCGCAAACCGGGATAAATTGAAGCTTGCCAACGGGGAGACGATCAAGTTTACGGAGTCGTACCTGCTTTGCGGGCAGTGCCACGGCAATATCTATCGCGACTGGAAAGTAGGCATCCACGGCAAAAGGGTCGGCTATTTCAAGGGAGGCAAACGGGTCTATTTTCTTTGCGTGAATTGCCACAACCCCCATGACCCGAAATTTAAACCCCTGAAACCGGAACCACCACCAACCAAACCGGAACGGACACATGGAAGATAGATCGCAAACCAGAAGAGATTTCATGAAGATGATGTCCATGGGCGCCATGGTCGCGCTTTCACTGGGCGGATCGGCATGCACCCCGGCCAAGATGGAGGAGTTCCTCCAAAAACGCTTCCGGGAGATGACGGAGGCGGAAAAGAAGGAGGTCATCCGGCGGCTGGAGGATACCTATCTTAGGAAATACGGGAAGAAATTTCAGATCAGCACGCAGCCGGGAGAGTCTGGGGTTCTTTGGGGATACGGTCTTGACCTGTCGCGGTGCATCGGGTGCCGGAGATGCGTTTACGCCTGCGTGAAAGAGAACAACCAGTCCCGGGTCAACCCGCAGCTCCAGTGGATCAGGGTCCTCCGTTTGAAGAAGGGAAGCCTGATCAACCTCGAGAACGCCGAACATTACTACAATCCTGAAACGGTGCCGGAACCGGGCTTCATGTATATGCCCGTTCAATGCCAGCACTGCGAAAATCCTCCCTGCGTGCGCGTCTGCCCCGTCCAGGCGACCTGGAAAGAGCCGGACGGCATCGTGGTGGTCGATTACAACTGGTGCATCGGCTGCCGTTATTGCATCGCGGCCTGCCCTTACAAGGGGCGGGTCTTCAACTGGGGTGAGCCCAACATCCCCGCGGAAGCGTTGAATACGGATGTCCATTATCTGGGAAACCGGCCCCGGATGAAAAATGTCGTCGAAAAATGCACGTTTTGCGTCCAGCGGGTCCGGAACGGGCGTTACCCCGCCTGTGTCGAGGCCTGCCCCACGGGAACCCGGAAATTCGGGAACCTGCTCGATCCGGCCAGCGAAATAAGATACCTTATTGAAAATAAACGGGTATTCAGATTGAAGGAAGATTTGAATACGGAACCCAAGTTTTATTACTTCTTTTCCGCATAGCTATATTGAGGACGGCATGGAAGCCTGGATATTTTTTAAAAGAACGATTCGAATGGTTTTTGTCGGGACGAAGCTGTACTACCTCTGGTGCGCTTTCCTGCTGACCATTATCGGTGTGGGGATCTCCTTCTACGCGAAACAGTTGGATGCGGGGCTGATCGTAACGAACATGAAAGACCAGGTATCCTGGGGCCTCTATATCGGCAACTTTACCTATCTGGTCGGCGTTGCCGCCGCCGCCGTGCTCCTCGTGATTCCGTCGTACATCTATCACTTCAATCCGATCAAGGAAATTGTCGTTTTGGGGGAGCTGCTGGCCGCATCGGCCATCATCATGGCCCTGATGTTTGTTTTGGCCGACCTGGGCAGGCCCGACCGGTTCTGGCACATTATCCCCGTCATCGGAATCCTCTCCTTTCCCAATTCGCTTCTGGCCTGGGATGTGATCGTTCTGAACGGCTATCTGGTGCTGAACACCGTCGTTCCGTTCTATATTCTGATCCAGACCTACTTCGGCAAGGAACCGGCAAAGAAGTTTGTCATTCCGCTTGTTTTGCTCTCCATTCCCTGGGCGGTGGGCATCCATACCGTGACGGCGTTTCTCTACAACGGGCTTGCCGCCCGACCCTTCTGGAATGCCTCGATCCTTGCGCCCCGTTTTCTGGCCAGCGCTTTTTGTTCAGGGCCGGCCATGGCGCTGATTATTTTCCAGATTTTGCGAAAGACTGCCGGGCTGAAAATCAAGAACGAGGCGCTATTCAAGGTCGCGGAGCTTATGGCCTACGCGATGTTCATCAATCTGTTCCTGTTGGGGGCCGAGATTTTCAAGGAGTATTACACGGGTACCATTCACCTGGCGCCGATGCAGTATCTCTTTGAAGGGTTGCACGGCCACCATTCCCTGGTTCCGTGGACATGGTCGGCCATGGCGTTGAACATCACCGCCTTTCTGATATTCCTGATTCCCGGAACCCGGAAGAATCTTATAACACTAAATATCGGTTCGTTGTTCATCATCGTGGGTGTATGGATTGAAAAAGGGATGGGGTTGATCATCCCCGGCTTTATCCCCGACCCTCTCGGGGAGATTTACGAATACCTGCCGAATATCAATGAAATAGCCATTTCTCTGGGGATCTGGGCTTTTGGACTCTTCATCTTTACCCTGTTTATGAGGATTGCCATCCCCATCCAGCGGGGGGATTTCGTCCACTCGAAATATGGCGGCAAGATGGTCATCGAATCTCAATATGAACGGATCAAGCCATAGGAAAAGTAAGTGCACAATCTGTAGGGGGCGGGTTTCAAACCCGCCCCTACTGTTCCCTCCCGACAAGGGAGAGGGAACTTATGGAATAACCGATGCGGAGGGACGGCATGAGAGATTTTTTTAAAAAGCTGCCGGAACAGGCAGTGAGGGTTGTGGTTGTCTTCCTGGTTTTGGTGACGGGGGTGTTTGTGGTTCGGCAGTTCATCCTCCCGCCCGAAATGAAGGAGCCGGCTTTACAGAAATCCTCTTCCATGGAGCGGGAAGTGGCCAGGGAGATCAAGTATGCCGGCGCCCAGGTCTGTGAGCAATGTCACGAGAAGGAGCCTCAATTAAAAAAGATCGGTTACCATCGTGATCTTGCCTGCGAATCCTGCCACGGCGCGGCGCAAAAACATGTCGAGAATTCCACCGATGTGAAACCGACATCGCCGAAAAAGCGTGACTACTGTTCCTACTGCCACAGATACAACTCCTCCCGGCCGACCGGTTTCCCGCAGATCAACCCGGATACGCACAACCCGAGGAAGCCCTGCATCACCTGTCATAACCCGCATAACCCGAAGCCGCCCACGACGCCCCGCTCCTGCAGCGCCTGCCATGCGCAGATTGAAAGGGCCAAGGCCGCGTCGTATCATGCGCTGATTGGATGCGAAACCTGCCATACGGCGCCGGAACAACACAAGATCTCACCCCGGACGGTGATTCCGACGAAGCCGGACAAACGGGAGTTCTGCGGAAAGTGCCATGACAAGGAGGCTCGTAGCAAAGACAAAGACAAGGGCAAGGCTAAGGACAAGGGTAAGGACAAAGGCAAGGAGAAGGACAAGGGCGTTCCGGCCGGTGTTCCGACCGTTGACATGGCCACCCATGGCGAAAAATATGTTTGCTGGCAGTGCCACTATCCACATACGTTAGGAGGGATCTAATGGAGCGGCGAGACTTCTTGAAACACCTTTGTTGGGTTATTTCGTCAGGCGGAATCATGGGCGGGTTATCCGCGGACGCCTGGGCAAAAATCCTGAACAAGGACTACGATACCACGAAACACTACTACGGAATGGGGATCGATATCGACAAATGCATCGGCTGCGGCCGGTGCATGCAGGCCTGCAAGACGGAAAACGATGTGCCCGCCGTTCCCTATTTCTTTCGTACCTGGGTGGAAAGGTATGTGATCAAGACGGACCGGACAGTTTCCGTCAACACCATCAATATGGAAAGTGATGAGCCGGGCGAGATTCTCGCGGAAAAGGATGTGTTGCGCAGCTTTTTTGTGCCGAAGCTCTGCAACCAGTGCGACCATCCGCCCTGCGTTCAGGTTTGCCCGGTGGGCGCCACGTTCAAAACCGATGACGGCGTGATCCTTGTGGACAGCAAGCGCTGCATCGGCTGTCGATACTGCATCCAGGCCTGCCCTTACGGCGCCCGCTACCTCCACCCGGAAACCAGGGTCGCCGACAAATGCACCTTCTGCTATCATCGCCTGGTGAGGGGGTTGCTCCCGGTCTGC
>Ga0247840_10011741_pt1 | contig 10571 bp, 11 predicted proteins | sample LaCruzMarch2015__FD_192404 | JGI IMG/M metagenome (GOLD analysis project Ga0247840, IMG submission 192404) | Freshwater microbial communities from meromictic Lake La Cruz, Castile-La Mancha, Spain - LaCruzMarch2015_17m | ecosystem: Environmental > Aquatic > Freshwater > Lake | place: Spain...
TGATCACGTGGTCCGTCTCCAGCTCCGCACGAAGTCCGTATTGGCCCAGCGAGCGTTCGCTACCCCCGATTTGAATACCATCGTGCACCTCCGACTGAAGCTCCACGGCTTTCGGAGGTTTGGAGGACGCAGCGGCGGCGACGGCGCGCGCTTGCTGCAATGGCATGCGGACACTCGCCGACTTCTCCTCAAAGGAAAGTGAAGAAGTCCACCGCGACATGATTGGACAAACTTTCTCGTATGGCTCCGGGATGCTTCCGAGATCCAGATATGGTTGTGTCTCAATAGCCCGGGGATTTTTGGCAAAGGCAAAGCATTCCGCGAAGAAGCTCCGCAGCTGGCGGGTGATGACGAGTCCGCCGCTCGAGTGTGCGGCACCAACAGGAACGATGCGCATGCGCGAGTAGCCAATGCGCTCCGATGTCGCGAGTCGGCAAAACGCCGTTGCCAGTGCTATGTGACGGTCGTCAATGACGAAGGGCTCGAGCACTGTGCCTTTCTCTGACTTGATGATGTCGGCGAAGTCCTCGGTCGAGGCCAATGGACGACAGTCTTCAATCCATGCATCCATCACTTTTCTGAGTGAGGATGCTTCTCTTGTGTCCGGTAGCAAGTAGGCGGCACAAAGTGCATGCGACGTCCAAAGCGAATCGGGGAGTTGGCGGACGCGTGTTTTTATAGTTGTCCTCCTACAAAGGTCTGAACGCGCTTGGCTAGAGCCCGCTTTGCCGCATCTGCTTGGATCGGATCTTTTTCATACCCAAGACCCCGTCTGCCGAGCATCGCAGCTTCGGTCACGGTGCTTCCGGATCCGGCAAAAGGATCAACCACAAGGTCTCCGCGTCGGCTATACAAGCGGATCAACTTTTGCAGAAGATCCGGCGGGCTCTGATGGGGATGAATGCGGCGGCGTCCCATTGGCCGCATATTCCACAATGGTGCAGAGAGTGACCTGAGCTCATCGCGGCTAAACCCTTCGGGACACACGGGTAGAGGCCCTTCGCGAAGGCAAAAGAGCTCTACCGAAACTGTCTCATCAAAGCGAAATGCACGCGGGGAACGAGTGCTCAGGTTGCCGGCTGTGCGACGCCGGTAGGATATTGTTCGCAGGTGGACGCGGGTGAAAAGACGATATCCAATCCGCTCCGCACCCTCCCGAAGACGGCCCGTAACGCTGTGAAGCTGACCGCCGTAGCCGACGTCAGCGCTGATCATGCAAAGAATACCGCCGGGGCATGAAATGCGTTTGCACTCTTTGAGGACGGGCCAGAGGGATTTCTGAAACGCACTAATCTCCCCCGCTACGAAGTCTTGTTGCGTTTGTCGTGCAAAAGGCTCTGACAAGATTTGGTTGAGCGAAACTGGGAAATAAGGAGGACCCGTCAGCACCAACTGCGCTTCACCGTCGGCGATATGTGGCATCGAGCGGCTATCGCCTGTCATGACATCAGCCAGAAAGCTCATGAATCAGCGGTCCTTCCTTTCGGCAAACGATCTTTCAGCCGGGCCGCATGCTGCGGGTTTACCATGTGCAGATAAGCGAGGAGTCCGATGATCTTTCGCGCGTCTGTCGGCTTGCCGTGCCACTCAGGTTGCTTCTGTCGTGCTAGACGGTCGACCGCGGCGCGCAATTTCTTTCTGGCGCGGCGTGGCATGGATGCTTTTTTGTTCACCACCAATCCCGTCACCACCTGGCGCCGCCCGCTGCGCTGGATGAGCTCCTTTTTGGTATCGGTCTCGTAACCGAGTTTGCGTAGCAAACCCTTGGCAAAACCCATCATGCGGACCGCTGCATCGCCGCCGGAGAATGTCAGGTCATCCGCATACCGCGTGTAGCAAACCCCCATCTTTGCCGCCCTATCGCTGACGATCTCGTCGAATCTCGACAACACGATATTTCCCAAAGCAGGGCTAGATGGAGCACCGACAGGTAGTCCTCCACCATACGCGCAAAGGTCAGCCAATAGATGGAGTGCTGACTTCGGCAATTTGTCGTCGGTTGCCCGCCGCAGGGCTTTGACAATCAGACCGTAGCGCGTGGACGGAAAAAAACTTTTGATATCGAGTTTTGTCACAACGCGCTTTTCCACATGCAAGGAAGCATTTGTCGCGGATGAACGCCCGGGCACAAACCCGTGCACACTTGGCTGCGCAGGAATAAGGGCAAGGAGTCTATCTAGGATGACCCTCTGCAGTCTCTTTAACTGCGGAGACGGAGAAGTGATCGTACGATGGCCGCCGATTTTCTTTGGGACAGTCCAGCTAAAATAATAGGAGTCGAACGAAGTTCCGGGATTCTGCTTCGGATTTTTTCTCCAGCGCTCAAAGGCCAAGCGGGTAAGCAAAGGCAAATCGCGCAAGTTGATCAGCAGAGCAATCTCAAGGGCCGCTAGCATGGTTGGGCGTGTTCTGAATGCCTCGCGCAGCGTGGGTAGCGCGGCCACGACTTTGGGTTTGATAACACCCCGACCGAGCCAGGCGGCAAGTGAGCCGTTGCCAGCGGCGCCAGCTACGAGTGCGGGTAGATTCTTTTCCAAAAGTATGCTGCGGCTCTCGGATGGAGCGAATCGGGTCAATTCGCATCCAAAAGTGGCAGGATCCGAAAGCATCACTTTGATGATGCTTTTCGCCATAGGCCCTTGGCCGCGGACTCTGGGTTCCTTGCCCGTAATCGATGCAAGCAAAACGTTTGCCCATGTCTTGCTTTCGACTTTCGAGTTGAGAATGCGGATCGCCGTTTTGGTACGGGTTAGCACGCTTGTCTCGCGCAGCAGTTCGACCATTTCGCTGGGGCTTTGAATCAACCCAGTCACCTCATTCAGCACGGCCTCGCTGGCGCCTGATAGAATTTTCAGGAATGCTTTGCGGGTCTTGGCGTCTGAGGACGTTTCCTTGAACGAAGCTGCCGCCCACTTCCGCGCCGCCGCTTTGTCGCTGCGGACAGCTTTAGTGACAGTGGCAAGGCCCTTCGGCTTAGCGAGCAAGGATTTGAGGGAAGTATTGTTCAATACCTCGAAGAACTCGCTGGAAGCGAGAACAGCCGGTGAAGCAGCAATTTGCACGACCAGATTTCGGAATTTCGCCAAGTCGCGTCGGGCCGGATGCGTGGCGTGGCCAGACACCAACCATGACCAGAATGCCGCATCCGTGGCGCCTAACCACATGCTGCGCACAGCTGCCGTGGTATCACCCATCACCAAAGGCCATCGGTTCTCGAGGGCCAGAGATAACTCAGGGAGGATTTTTCGAAGTGACGGATTAGTTGCCGAATCGGACAGCAAGCTCCGCAGAGCAGGTACCGACGCGCTCCTCAAGATTGGCTTGTTGGAGAGAAGCCATCGGAGCTTCTCGAAGGGATCAAGAATTGCAACGTAGGACAGAAAATGAAGGAGAGCTGGTGGCGACTCGCGCTGTGCTAACTCGCAGAAGTCGCTTTCGGCTTGGTTGCCCTGTGCTTGGTGAATCCATGGTTCACCCCAAAGCGATTTGACCCGCTTGTCAAAGCGTCCGAGCGTTTCGCGCTCCAAAAGCAGTGACTTGCTTTCTTCTTCAAGTTGCCCCGCTACGGCGCAGCGCAGTGTATCGCCAGATCTGCTTAGAAGCTTTTCGATCCGCTTTTGTTTTTCAGCGTATTCATTGGTGCCGCGGAAGTTCTCCGGTGCTTGGCTGATACGTTGCTCAAGGGAGGACTCGAGAAAAATGAAACGGTTTTCGGGTGCGTAAAGAATTGCAGCGGAGACATCGCCGCCCAAAACCCTCAGGCTGTCCTCGTCGATTCGCTTGCGCGCTGTCTCGGGGAACCATTCTCCTAGTGTCGAAATCAGATTCAACTTCTGCCATGCAGGAATGGCGAGCAGCTCGGTGATCCCTTTTGCTCCGAAGTTTTGCCACGCGTATGCAAACAGTCTTTTGACGAGTCTTGGGTCTTTTTCAACCAAGGATGCAAACTCGAAGGCCACAGCAGCTGGTCGGGGCGCCTTGTTTGTTCGCATCAGCGAACTTTCAAGAGGGCTCAGCTGAGTCGGCAGCCTACTGTTCTCGAGGTAATCAAGAAGTTCTAAAAAAGCCGTGCCTGACTGTTTCGACACACCTTGCCACTTGGCTCCCTTGCCTGCGCGCAAAACGCGCAAGGCATACAACGCGACAACTTTGGCCTCTTTCGGCGAAGTGCTCGCTAATAATTTGTTTCGCAGGCTGTGGACTATGGAATTTCGGTCTTTGCCTACTGCGTCAGCAAATTCGACCCACGCTTCCCGATTAGCGGCGAAATACTTTGCTCGGCATGCCTTTGTGTTTTCCGAGTCTCGAAGAATGTTCTCTGCTGAGTGGCGCAAGAGATCACCCATGTTGATCTCCGCGTCCTCAGCCGACCGTGCGATGACGCTTTGGTTCATTGACGGGGGAGGGCCGTTGATGAGGTGAGATGGCCCACTCGGCTAGCCACCATTGTATTGCTTACTTTCTTGCGAAAGCAGGCGCGGAAGCCGTGCGCATGCCATGAGGAGCACAGCTTGCGAGGTGATGCGAATGGCAGGAGCACGGCTTCCGCGTCGGCTTTCGCCGGACGCAACCGTCTCTGCCGCCCCGGCGAAACACCGGGATTGTCTGAGCTAACGAGTGGGCCATAACTCTATAAGTTTTTTACTTCTTCTGAAGGGTGGAGCGCAACCATTATCTGTTATCAAAAGGCTATAGCCTCACAACCGCTACGGATTGCAAAAGTGTCTGCTCGCCCATTAAGTGCTACAAGCAGTTTGTGTGTCATATGGAAAATCAGGCTCGCAACTGAGTGCGCAGTGAGAGCACGCAGCCTTCGGGCAACGCCGCGAGCGCGGCGGAGTGGGCCTTTGTCATTTGTGCGTTTCCTTAAACGCACCAAGGGAGCTTTGCTTTCCGGTTGATCCGATCGACCAGCGCATTGTTCAAACCCTCAATGCGTTATAGCTAGAGGCCAGTATCCATGCGGCCTGCGCACGGCCCGGCTTTCGCAGATATCCGGGCCCACGTCGGGCATGGCCTGACCACGAGAGACCCGCGGCCATGGCACCTTGGTGCTGACGTTGGGCGTGGCGTTCAGAATGGCGTCCCGCCTGCGGCGGGCCTCGTTGATGTCCTTCGTCTCCAGCGATACCCGCACGCGGCGGGCCGTCTTGTTGGAGTCGTGAACTGTGTAGTGGCACCACCAAGTGCCGTTGTTGTTCCAGATGTTGTGGTCGGGGTTCGGGCTATGTGTATTCACGCGCCCAGTTCAACACAGGGGGTGGGACATCCGCTGTCCTAGGCCAGAACAACTTTTTATGCGTTGGCCACAGGCAGTTGGCGCCAGTCTGTTGTGTAGTCTGGGGAACGTCTGCCGCTTTTCATTTGCCATCCTTTACCCGTGCGGCTCGTCCCCTGTGACGCCCGCTTGATTACCGGACTGCGCGGCGACCCCATGCGGCGGTTGATATCGTCCACGATCTTGTCCACGGCTGTTGATTGGCGGGGTTGCTGGTCAAAGAGGCTTGGTTGGTAGGCACCGCACGGAACCAAGGGGGCAACCCCTGCGATTTATCGGAGACACCCGACAAAAGTTACGGTTGCTGGATAGGCATGGTATAGACCGTGGGCGTCTGGCCGCCAGTGTAAATCGGCGGGGCCGGCGGCAAGTAAAGCCCGCTGTTGCCCCCAAACTGCGAGACGACAGTAGTGCCGCCGACTTGTGTGGCCATGGTGGTGCCGCTGCGAGGAGTTACGACGATTACAGGCTGCGGTGCGGCCGCTGGCGCCGGCGCTGGGGCGTCATTGAACACTACGGTTGACGGGGCAATGCCCATCATGTCGGTGCCGGGCTGGAATTGCGGCTTGAACGGTTGCTCTTGTCGCTGCTTGCTGGAGGCCAGTATCCTCTCGTAGAGCGGATCGGGCGTTTGACACCCCGTGGCGGCCATCACTAAAGCGGCGGCGGTTATTGTGGTCAGTAGTTTCATAGCGGTCTCTCTTGAAATACCAGCGGCACGGTCACGGCTTTCTGCCATGCTACATCGGGCGACTGACAGCCACAGAGGACGAGGGCCAAGGCGGCAAGCGGGGTGACGACTCTCATGCGGGCAATGTCCCGCCGGCCGTATTAACTAGCAAGGGGCTTGTGAGTCATAAGGTTTTCGCCTTATTTGCCACCCACCTCACCGCACGATCAAAACCTGACCAACTCAAGGTTCCCTTAGTGCAGCGAGGCACGAGACGCCCGCGGAGCGCGGCAGGTTGGTGACTTATGGTGAAACCCTTAACAACTCTCCAGCACCTTGCCCCTGCTGTTTGAGCAAAGAGTAGACGGCCCGCGCTTTTGATCCACCCGAAATGGGCATCGTTCCGAAGTTGCTAATTTGAAACCCATAGCCCTCCGCCATTTGGCCGTTTGACAACTTTCCGCGTGTCGGGATCGCGGTAGCATTAATGGTCTGCGTATCCATGGCGAAGCGGATGTAGCCGGAACTCGTCAGACTTTCGGCGGGGCCTGCGTTGACGTAGTCGGGGGAAAAGTTAGCCAAGATGGAGGAGTCTACGATTTCTTTAGCCTGCGCTTTGGTGATGCGGTAGCCGATGCCCTCGTCGGTGATTGTTGACTTCGTGGATGTGCAACCAGCGGTGAGGGTCGCCGCGACCAAAGAGAGAAGTAAAACGATGCGAGGATTCATAGTCAGCATTTGTTAGGCGATCTGGTGGTAACGCAAGCACAAGCCGACGGCCTCTTTAACGAGCAGACAGCTCAATCTCCAGCGCCACCGGCCGATGATCACTGGCCTCCACCGGAACATCGATCAGGTCGGCTCTCGGTGACCCAAGTCCCTTGGTCATGATGTAGTCGAAGGTTGTCGGCTCAAAGCGCCCGCCGCCGATCCACGTCTCACGCCTCTTGCGGGACACACCTTCCCACGTATTGGCAAAGCCCGCTTCGGCCAGAATCTCCACCGTCCTGTCATCAAACTGGCCGTCGTGGTTGGTGTTAAAGTCGCCACCCACGATGACACCCACAATGCGATCCTTGAATGCCTTACCCTGCATCTCCTCAACGTGGGCGAGGAGTTGGCGGGCACTTTCCTCGCGCTGCGCGTAGTTGGACTTGGTGTCCTCCTCGCCCTTGGCTCGGTTGCTCTTAAGGTGAAGGCTGTAGACAAGCAGCAGGTTCTCCGTGCCGGGGATTTGCACCACGGCCGCCGTGTAGCCTCTGGGCGGTTGGTCCTCGGCCGGCTTCCAGTTGTCGTACCAGGCGGCGATGACGGGCAGCTTGGAAGCGATGGCCGTCTGCTGTTTGCCGATGGCGTTGCCCTGGCGGTAGTGCGAGACGGCGGCGACCTGCAGATCCGGAATGGCCGAGCACAGATCGATGAAGGCGTCCCAGTCGCGGATCTCTTGGGCCAAGAATATGTCCGGATTGATTTTCTTTAGCTCCTTCTTCACGGTTTTGGCGTGGTCCTTGGCCTGCGAGTTTGAGGCACCGGGTTCGCGGCCGGGGAACCACTCGATGTTCCATGAAATGACCGAGAGCTTGTCGATCGTAGGGACGGCTGGAGTGGGCGCCGGCTCGAGGGGTGCGGGCTCGATTAGGGCAGCTTCCTGCGGGACTGGCTCAGCAGCGGCTACTGCAGGCGCAGGCCGGTCTTTCTCTTGGCGGTAGACGGCGACAGCACGGGCAACGAAGTCGGTGACATCCTGCGGCAAGACGCGCGGTTCGGCGGCAAAGGCAGCGGTGACGGTCGTGTCGTCCCACGACTCCACCTTGGCGCTCGCCCCAGCGGGCACCATCGTGCTGCCGTGCACCAAGCCGTGGCGCCTGAGCGTGAACTCGCGGGGCTGTAGGAGCTTGACGGTTTGCGGCTGGAAGTTCGGATTTTCTCGCAGCCACTCCAACGCCAGTTCCTCTTCGGTCGCTACTGGCTCCGGTGTTGGAGTTGGAGACGAGACCTGCTCGACCTCAACCGGTGCGACTGCTGTGCTCGGTTCGGCGATGGTTGGCTCGGCTCTTGGAGCGGGCTCTCCTGTCGCAGGCCGCAGATAAAAATACCAATACGCACCACCCGCGAGGAGCAGCACGGCCATCAGCCAGAAGACCAGTGCGAAGCCGGAGCGAGATGACGTCGGCACGTCATCCATCGTCATCACTGGAGCGGTCGGCAGGTGCGCGACTTTTGCAACCGGCCAGCGATCACCAACCTTGCGCCACTCGTCCATGCCCTCATGCCAATAATCGTCGGAGGGCAGGATCTGGCCCGAGGCGACCAGTTCTGGGACCTCATCCTTGGAGAAGTGTCCGATTTCCTGACCCTGGCGAGCGAAGGCGATGATCATGGGGGTGGGAACCGGCAGCTTAGAATCAGGATGAAAATGATCAACTCAAAGCGTGGGGCAACAGTTTGACCGGCAATAACGAGCGGGAAATGTCGGGAATCAATGCTCATGAGGGTTGCGCTCCGCCTACTTTGCCTATATGCCAGCTATCTTATGAAACTATTGATCCCCCTAGTAGTGGCAGTGCTCGCACTTGGCGTTTCGGCTTACGGAGATGATGCGGCCGATGCAAGGAAAGCCGCGGCAGCAGAAAGAAAAGCCGAGACAGTCCGGAAGGCAGAAGTGAAAAGCCTTAAACAGGAAGTTCAGGCCTTGCAGTCGCAGAAAACCTCTGGCGCCAAAGAATACGGCGACAAAATGAGGGCGATCAACGCGAAGAAGGATGTCATCAGAGCGAAAGAGCAGCAGTAAGCCTCCAACGCGACTAACCTTCTCCAGCGCCTCCGAGCCATCCCTGCGGCTTAGGGAAGAAGGCCTCTTCGAGCACCTTCTTCACAAACTTGCCGATGTAGGGCTCCTTGGAGCCGCGTGTGCCCGCGATATTCAGCACCTTGACGTTGTGGTCGTGAACAAACCGTAGGACGTCGGCCGCGGGTTGATAGCTCAGGCCGGGATGTACGTGCAGAAATGGTTTACCGTGCCGCTCGGCGAAGAATGCGGTCTTGGCCGAGCCCCGGCTGAGCTTGTCACTCAAGGTGAAGATGAGCGTCCCGTCCGAGTCTCGCACGTTCCACTCGGTGCGCTGCACGTAGTCGCTCTTGGCAGTCTCAGTGAGCAGGTATTGCGGGGGAATGGTTCCGTCCTCGGCCTTGCGGAACTTCGGGCACCAGCCGCCATGGGGAACGTCGTGCCAAATAGCCCAGTCCAAGCCCATGCGATCGGCGCCGGTTTGGCCTCCGCTGACGATTTTTTCGATCATGCTTTTTTAGGCGATGTGATTCTGTCGGGCGAACTCCTCAACGGCCTCGATACCGCTAAATTCCAAAAGGTTTAAAAGGTCGTCCCGGTCGATGCCGCGGTCCTCGACCAATTCCTCAGCCAAGGAATCCAAGTGATCCGGGCCGAGGACTTCCTCATTCTGCTCTTCGCCGCGCCAGCGTATCGACCACAGGCTGGCGACCTCCGGACGGATGGCGAGATGGATCGTCCACTCGCATACCGAACCGGCGATTTCGCAGGAGCCCAAGTTTTTCCAGCGGTGGCTGATGGGCGAGGGGGGATGGGCAAAGAGTCCTTGGGAACTATGGCGATTGAACCGGTGGTTCATTGAATGGTGTCTTGGTGGTTGGTCCGACTCTGTAAGTCCTTTTGTAGCGCCCCGGCTCGACGCAGACGAGTCGAACGGTTTGCCCGCGGTAGTATTGGAGATAGCCACGCTTTTTGGGTGGTACGACAAGCACGGTGTCGTTGCCCAAGCCGGTGGGGCCGCCGCAATCGGCCGGATTGCCGTGGTAGTATCCAAATTCGGCTTTCTTCAGAGAATCATCCAGATCCCGGACCAGTTGCCTTTTCTCGTTGGTCCAGGTTGGAGTCTTGGCCAGACGGCGCTGGTAGTCGTCGATGAGGTCATCGATGGCGCGATGGTAGTCGTAGATGATGCTTTCGATGGAGCGGGACTTTTTCATGCTTTGGCGTGGGCGGCGATGGCGGTCTCCTGGGCCTGGAATTGCGGAGCGCCGATGATTTCCTCGGGGAAGTAGGTCTCGAGCATTTCGAGCATTCCCTCGAGGGCCGGGACGGTTAGGGCATCGTCTCCATTTTTTTCGCGGTCGACTGCCAACCAGGCCCCGAGTCGATGCTTTTGACTGGGGCCAAGTTGGCTGAGTCGATCCGGCTGGCCAAGCCACTTCGATGCGCTCAGAGAGAAGATGCGGGTTGTTCATGCGACTATTGCAGCTTTGCTGGCCGGCGCGCGCAACCGGTTAATGTGTCATAAGAGTCGGCGCATCGCGTTTGGTGGTGTGCCCCAAGCTTAGCAAGGACTGACAGTGATTCAGTCCAAGCATAGCTCTTAGTGTCATAAATCGTTGTGTTGTTGGCAGGGGGACAAAAGGGGACACGCACCTTGCCGAGGTTTGCCATAGAGTGCCGAAACGGTTGACATGGCGGATAAAATGACTACATTGCAAAGCTCTTATGCACAGCACGTTCCAAGACAACTTGGAATCGGCTGAGCAGCAGAAACCAAAAATTCGAATCCCGTTAGGGTCGCGTTCTCTGTCAACGACTTACGCTGGGTCGTT
>Ga0247840_10011745_pt1 | contig 10570 bp, 7 predicted proteins | sample LaCruzMarch2015__FD_192404 | JGI IMG/M metagenome (GOLD analysis project Ga0247840, IMG submission 192404) | Freshwater microbial communities from meromictic Lake La Cruz, Castile-La Mancha, Spain - LaCruzMarch2015_17m | ecosystem: Environmental > Aquatic > Freshwater > Lake | place: Spain...
TGATTCATGGTATGCGAAAGTGGCAATGGGGTAGAAGCTGGTAGAGCATCATGACAAACCGACTTTACTAAATGCTCCCTATCAATAGCATAAGATAGGGCCTGTCTAAGTTTTACGTTGTTAAATGGGAAGCTGCTTGTATTGAATACACACCACAAAATGTCCATTGGAGTCGAGGTAATAAGATCTTCTTTGTCTCGAGAAAAAAACGGCTCCCAGGCGCGCAGAGGCTTGCCAAGCCAGTCTGTTTCATCATTTTTAAACATTTCATTAGCAATGAAACTGTTGTCTTTTGAAACTAAGACTTGTTCAAGTTTAACTTGGTCTTTATCCCAATAATATTGGTTTTTTGCGAAGCTGGCGCGTCTACCGGGCACTAATTTTTTGATCATAAAAGGGCCATTACAAACAAATTTTTCTTCTTCTCCAGAGCCCCAGTTAGGATGGCGTTTATCTAAGATATGATTTACTGGAGAATACAAAGTATGAGCTGTCAGTTCTAAAAATTCTGGCGTGGGATTTTCAAGCTCTACTTCTAATGTAGTTCCATCTAAGGCTTGGATCCCTACATCTTCTATCGCACATTTATTTTCATTTGCTTTCTTGGCATTTTTGATTGGATAGAAGAAATACATGAAGGCTGTTGAGAATTGAGGAGATATGATTTTCTTCCAAGCATATTCAAAATCGTAAGCTGTAATGAGATCTCCATTCGACCAGAAGCATTTTCTTAAACGGAAAGTATATTTTTTTAGATCGTTCGAAACTGCTATAGACTCAGCAAGAGCAAGCTCAGGCTTGCCATTTTTGTTAATACGAGTAAGGCCTTCAAATAACATTTTTAAAAGAACGTAAGAGGTCTGATCTCCCTCTAACCTAGGATCAAATGTGCGAGGAAGATCTGTGAAGCTAAGCCTTAATGTTTGTTCATTTTTTAGTCTAATTTTCCAGGTTTGTAGTGCATTATGGACGGTTTCAATAAAGAGCGTCTGTTTCTTCGTATCGGAAGACTGCAGAATAAACCCAGAATATAATGATCCCTGGAATGTCACGTGAGTTTGAATGAGGGCTTTATGAGAAAACTCTCTCATAGAAAATGTCTGGAAAAGCTCTTCTTTGAAGGAGGTTTCTTGAGTTCGGATCAAAGTGAAGAGTTGATCATTTTTTTCTTCGATCTTTAGGAAATAGTGATCTTTCTTAGTAAGTTCTGTCTTTGTTGCATCGAGAAAGAGATTGAAAAGGATAGTAAGCGCAGGAAGAGGCAGTGTTGCTTGGGTCTCGATCGGATTTAAGGAAAAGAAGAAGTTTTCTAAGAGCTCGTGATTTTTTTGAGAAAGGGTTTGGAAGGAGTCTTTAAAGAGGCAGAATAATTCCCCCTGTTTCAAGATCATTCCCCCGTTATAATCTCTAAATTGTCCAAGAGCGTCATTAACCAAAGAGACTACTCTTTGTCTTGCTAAGTAAAAATTTACAGAGAAGTCGGCTCTTAAAAGAGAGGCTTCTTTAGGTAGAGCTAAATGAAAGACGTTAGCTTCTTTGGGGCTGTTTTTTCTTAAGAACCCTACTTGCTGTACTCTATCTGGAATAAATCGGATAGAAGCTGGTAGTTTTTCAAATTTTTTCTGAAGGCTTAACTGGTTTGTCTTTTGTAGTCTTACGAGTATAACAGTGAAGAAAATTTCTGATGAGGTTTGCCTATCCAAAGAGATCATAACCTGAGGCAAATCTGATAAATAGCGAAGCTCTTGGCTCAAAATGAGGATGTTTCTCATCGTTTCTTCTTCATTTCGAATCATGAAGATAGAAGGAACGAGAGTCTCAATCCTTCTTTTAAGTTCTTCTTCTAGTTCTTTTTTGAGAAGAGTCATCTCTTTTAGAGAAAGAGAGGAGCCATCTTTCTTTTCTAGCTCAACGTACAGGCAGCGTACAGGATCGTCTATCCCCTGGAAAGCATAGAACGAGCCCTTAACAGTCTGTAGGCCTGAGATAAGGGACTGAGCCGCTTGCTCTATATGCGTTTCTTCTAAGAAGTCATGCTTATCTAATATGGAGACGGCCATGATAAGCCCGAGTACTGGCTTAGAACCAAAATGGAAATGGAGCTCATTTCTTACATATCTGACTTGCAAATGCCTAGTTTCTGGGAAGAGGTTGATAGAGCGCTGAAGGTAAGCTCTCATTACATAGTGAGACGCCACAATTTTTGAAATCAGTCTAGCAGGTCTTGGCTCGCAAAAAGCTGAGGGAGCAAGTGATAGGAATCTACTCATCTCTTTAAATAGGCCTTCATCGAAATAGGTCGCAAATTTTCTCAGTAAATAGATCAGTTCTTTATGAACTATCTCCATTTTAGCATCTAATGAGAGAGGGCGTGTGCTGAGCAAATATTTCGAGTATCTTTTTTCTAATAGGCTAGATGCTATTTCTTTCGATAAAGAAGGCAGGTTTTGTTCTATTCTGCTAAGGTCTTTGCTTTCTTGTAAAAGAATTTTAACTTCTAAGAGAAAGAATGATGTTTCAGGGAATAAATCCCAGCGGAATGAAAGAGCGTGTTTTGAAAGAATGGAAGGGATTTTTCCAGGAATGAGCCACTTTTTTAAAATTTTTAAGAAAGTATACTCTGCTTCTTCTTCTTTGGTCGTCTCTACGAGTAAATATACAGTGAGGCAATCTGAGGGTGTGTTGCTAAACCCCCATTGAACACAGGGGAGATGATCGCGAAGATTTTGAACGAATTCTCCGGTTGTCTTGGAATAAAATTCCTTCGGTATAGCTTCTCTTAAGGCCCTTTCCATGTAAAATACATGTTCTTCTAAAGAGGCCGATGGAAGTAGGTAGGAAACTTTCGGCTGAATTTTAAAGGGAAAAGAAATCGGATCTTCTTTAAAGTTTTCCGAAGAAATGTCCTGCAGTAGCAGTGAGGGCTTCAAAAGCTTAGACATCCAGTGTGGATCTTCTTTGTAAAGTTCTTTTAATAAGAGCGAACTTTACTGAACGTTAACAATTATTTCAAACAATCCTTGCAAAGATGTATGAAAAAAAATGTTTTAGGTCTTCTTAAATACTTTGTTTACAAGTGTTTGAAAAAAAATCAGCTCCGGTATTTCTTAATGCTTGGATTCGGAGCGATTCTGGTTTTTTCATGTGAAAAGAAGGCCTTGGGGTCTTTGGAAACGCGATTACCTAAGGTTCAAGATAAGCTTTCTCTCTGCATTTCTTCGGATGTTAGTTCTTTAGATCCACGCTATGGTCTTGATGGCACTTCTACTCAGGTAATAAAGATGCTATTTGAGGGACTAGTATATATAGACTCTTCAGGAAAAGTTGCTCCTGCAATTGCCGCCTCTTATGAGATTTCTTCAGATAAGAAAACCTATGTTTTTCATCTCAAAGATTGTCAGTGGTCAAATGGGATGGATATAACAGCTTATGATTTCGAATATACTTGGAAAAGCATTCTCAAAGGCAAACAGGATCAAAGATCCGCAGCAATTCATAATTTTCGTGTGATAAAAAATGTAAGCGCATATCTATATGGAGATGTGGGTTTACATGAAGTTGGAGTTCAATCTCTTGATGCAAAGACCCTTAAGGTGGAGTTAGAAAATCCGATTCCATATTTTTTAGAGGCAATTTCCAACACTTGTTTTTTTCCTGTCTGTAAACTTATAGATCAAACAAATCCTCAATGGGCACGTGAAAAGGAAAAAAAATTCGTCTGCAATGGAGCTTTTCATCTTCTTTATCATCATTATGACAATGAAGTTTTATTAGAAAAAAATCCCCTATTTTGGGATTCAAAACACGTTTCCTTGCATAAAATCAGCGTATTAGTAGTTGAAGATGCTATGACGCGGCTATGTCTTTTTGAGAAGGGTAAAATTGACTGGATTGGAAAACCCCTTTCCGGATTACCACTGGATGCTTGTGCTATTCTAAAAAAAGAAGATAAAATTACTACATTCCCTTCCCTTGCTATATATTGGTATTTCTTTAATACAGAAAGGTTTCCTTTTACGAATAAAAAAATGAGGAAAGCCTTTGCCTATGCAATTAACAGAAAGGAAATCACGGATTATGTCTTACAATTTAATGAAATACCTGCAACTGAGTTACTGTCTAAAGCTTATGGCCTAGTTGAAGAAGAGCATTTTCAAGATAATGATAGCGAAAAAGCTAAGGTGCTTTTAGAAGAAGCTTTACTGGAATTAGGGCTTAAAAAAGAGAATCTTCCGGAACTTAGTATTAGTTATAACTCTGATGAAATTCACAGCAATGTTGCTCAAATTATTCAGCATCAAATCTTTACTGTACTTGGAGTGAAAGTCAAACTTAAACACGTTGATTGGAAGACTCACTATAGCAATCTCGTTCAGGGAGACTATTGTATTGGAGGGATGATGTGGCAATCTTGGGTCAGGGATCCCATATATATATTACAAACCTTCCGGTCAAAAAACGACGGGATCAATATGTCTCGATGGGAAAACCGTCTGTATCAAGATGTTTTAGATGCGTCGGAAAAAGAAATGAATCTTACTAAAAGAAAAGAGCTTTTAGCTCTAGCTCAACGGATTATTTTGGAAGAAATGCCAGTCATTCCGGTGTACTTTAATTCAATTACTTTTAGCAAACACAAAGAATTAAAGGATGTTTCGCTAGTAGAAAGTTCACAGATAGATTTTAGACATGCCTATTTCGAAGAATCCCTTAAGTAGACAAAGACTCTATTGTCAGTTCATGGAACTGAAATGAGTCATAGTGGCCAATTAGCTCTTCAGCCATCTCTTCTTTTGATTCCTTAAGCTGCTCATATACTTTAAGACCTTGGGAATTATGACCTTGTTCAAAATATAAAACGCCAAGACGGAAAAGAACCTCTTTGTCTGAAGGTCTAATCTTAAGTAGAGTCTCATATTCTTTGATCTCTAGTTCTGCAAGATCTTTGTCATGATAGATCTGAGCCAGTTGCGCATGGATCCATGGATCCTGAGGTGCGTAGTCATTGAGAATCTTAAGTTCTTCTATAGCTCTATCGCTTGCTGCGTGGAATTTTTCTTGCATAGGTGCCGAAGAGTATTCTGGCGATATCCATAGCAGTGGTGATTCAGGATTTGTTTTTTTCGGGTCTAAGTAGATTCTCGATAATGTGAGATAAGCAGATGCAAGGTTTGCATGCGCTTCTAAGTCAGTTGGCATGATTTTCACAAGAGCGACTGTTTCATTGATACTGGAAAGCAGAAGGAGTTCTTTCATTTTATGAACATCTTTCCAGTGGAGCCAAATACTAAATTTTTCGAGGAGTGGAGAGAGAGTTTTAAAGTTTTTAGGCAGAGGATAGTAGGTAGCTTCTTTATCGTTTAAGTGATCAGCAATCTGTAGGAATGCGTTTGATAAATTGAGATGATAGTCTACGGATCCTTTATCATTTTTTATGAAGGCCGTGCAATTATCATGAAATTCTTGTCTGAGCTCTAAGAACTGTTGAGGCTTTTTTGCTTGGAAATAGAAGTGAAGAACGAAGTAGGAAAAAGCTGTTAAAAATAGTGCAGCAATAGCAAGAGCTGACCAAGTGGATTTAGTGAAAAAAGAGAAGAAGAGAAGCATGCTTAAAAGCTGCAAGAAGCCCACTGCTAGAAAAGACATATGGAATAAAGCATAAAATCTAGTTAAAGAGCGAAATTTTGTAAGGAAGATCTCACAGCTTGCTTTGAATTTTCTTTCGACTGTAGAACCATCTAAAATGATAGTTGAGGATTCTTCACGAGTTTTAAAAGTAGAATCTTGTGTCAGCATATTACCTCTTGGACGTCTCTACCTACGATTTAACTCAAAGAGCCCTTTTGTCACAATTGATTCCTGATTAGCCCGCAGCTTTTTTTCTGAATGTGGGTATCGCAATCATGATAAATGCCACTGCGCAAGAGAGTGTTGTGAAAAGATAAACGAGTCTTGGATCGAAAGCGGTAATAAGTCCTCCAAGAGTAGGCCCTAACATACTAGCAAGAGCTGCGAATGATTGGTTGATCCCAAGAATTCTTCCTTGGATGTCTACATCGGTTTGTAGTGAGACGTTAGCAAGACAGTTTGACCAGGTGACAGCAGATAGTGCTACGGAAAAATAGAAATGAAAAAGAAAGGCCGGCAAAGATTGATCGGGCAAGAAAAGAGCTAGAAAAATACTGAGAAGACAAAGGCAAACAAGCAAAGTTTGTTTTGGAGCTAAAATTTTAGAAAGGCATTTGCTGAAAAGGAAGTTAGCTCCTCCCCATATGACGCCTATTCCTAGGAAGATATAGGTAATTTGCTCTGGTGTTATTCCATAGTATTTCATGAGATAGGTAGGTAAAAATTGCACGGTAGTAACCCAAGCGATCATATAGAAAAAGAAAACCATATAGGCAAGCTTTAAATGAGGAATCTTCCAAGCATGAAGAATGTTATGAATCCCTTTTAAAAGGTGAAAGTGAGAGGATTTGGGTACTCGATGGCTTTCTTTAAAAAACGTCATTAAAAGACAGAGGTTTATAAAAAATAGAGCTGCGATGATCCAAAAGGGAAGGCTTGGGGTGAAGATCTTCCCAACAGCAGGATTCGAAAAAAATCCCCCTATTGCTACAGAGAAAATGAAGCTTAAACCTCCAATCGATGCTAAAAGAGAGAAGTTCTTCGTTCTTTCACTTTCATCTTTGCTCATATCGACAAGAGATGCGAGGCAAATAGTAAGATTGCCTGCGAAAAAGCCTGTTAGCATCCTACTCAAAAACAGCAGATGGAGCAAGTGCATCTCAAGACCCACTCCCATTAAAATATACCCTACAGTCGAACCAATGATTGTTAATATAAAACCCTTTTTTCTCCCTATTTGGTCTGAGAGATCTCCAATAAGGGGAGCTCCAAAAAATTGAGCTAAAGGAAAGGCGGCAATTAAGAGTCCAAGTAGAATAGAGCCATGAGAGAATGAATAGGAATCTTTAAAAAAATGAGATTTAGGATCGAAAAATAATGGAGTAAAGATAGGAAATATAATCCCGAGTCCTAGATTGTCTAAAAAAAAGGTTAGGAAAATACTATACTTTGAAAATCTATGCAAAAAACCGCTCATGATCCCATTCTCCCTCTATGAGGGAACATAGAGGGAGAATGGGTCCTTGTCAAGAGTCATTCGTCTTTTGGTGTGGCTTGCCCGCCCTTTTTAATAGGCATTGGCTCTGTAGGCTCATCTTTAAAACGATACCCTATACCGCGAACAGTCTCAATCCAGTCGAAGTTGGGGCCGAGCTTTTTTCTGAGTGAGGCGATGTGAACATCGATATTGCGATCTACGATAAACGCATCATCATTGTGAATATCGTCTAGAAGCTGGTTTCTTGTGAGTACTTTGCCTCTATTCGCAAGTAGTCTTTTCAGAATTCCGAACTCTGATAAAGTGACGGTAATGGGAGTATTTCCTCTTCTTAAGATATAGCGCTCGATTTCTAGAGTGAAATTTCCAAAAGTCATTATTGTAGGGGCTTTTTCTTCCTCTTCTTTACTTCTTCTCATCACTGCTTTGATACGAGAAAAGAGTACTTTGGGAGAGAAAGGTTTGGCTATATAGTCATCCGCGCCAAGTTCTAAGCCGAGAACCATATCTAGTTCTTCGCTTTTAGCTGTTAATATAATGACTGGAATGTGCTTGAGCTCTGGATTGTTTTTCATTTTGCGGCATACATCAAAGCCGTTTTGTCCAGGAAGCATAATGTCTAGTAAAACAAGATCGGGTTTTTCTCTTTCAATTGCACGGTACCCATTGATTCCATCTACTTCAACATGTAGCTTGTAGCCTGAAATCTCAGCCTGTAATTTAATAAGTGCTGCAATGTCCTCTTCGTCTTCGATAAGAAGGATTCGTTTTTTTTGCGTCATTTGTACCGCCTTTAGAGACTCTGGATGTATGGCAAGTGTCCATTGAATCAGGTTATGTAAATTTTTTCACGAAAAATTTACATTATAGTTTGACTTGCTCAACGAAGGGAATGCATTTGCCTAAAAATGTTGCCCCGAGGCGTTGAAATTTTTCCGGGTCATCTGTTGTATAAAAAACAGATCTGCCCTCTTCTGTTTGGTTATTTATGAGGCCAGAGCTATGCAATATGGTTTTCACGCTTTCAGCGCAATTTAAAGCTGGATCGATAAGACGGCAGCCAGCCCCAAGAAAATCTTGGATTACATTTTGTAAAAGTGGGTAATGGGTACAGGCAAGTAATACGGTATCGATTTCCCGCTCTTTTACAGGGAGTAAATAATGGCGGATGCTTTCTTGGGTAATGGGGCTATCGATAAACCCTTCTTCTACAAGAGGAACAAATAAAGGACATGCTATTGCACTGACGGAGGTGTTCGGGCTCAATCTCTTTAGAGCATTTTGATAGATTTGAGATGAGACAGTTGCATGAGTTCCAAGTATGGCAATTTTTCCATTTTTAGAATTAAGGGCTGGAAGGCAGGGATCTACCATGCCGACAACAGGAAGTGAATGTAGAGTTGTTAGAGCTGGTAGAGCGACAGACGATGCAGTATGGCAAGCAATAATTAGAATCTTGATATTTTGAGAGGTGAGAAACTGGCTGCTTTCTAATGTGTAGCGTATGACCGTATCAGCACTTTTGTTTCCATAGGGGAGTCTAGCTGCATCGCCGAGATATATGATATTTTCATTAGGAAGTAGTTTTTTCACTGCACGCATAACAGTTAGACCTCCAAAACCGGAGTCAAAGATGCCTATCGATGCGGATGATGGATTAGGACTCACCATGAGGTATTTTTATCTCTTGTCCAATAACAATTTTCGTGGAGGTTAAATTATTTGTTTTTTTAATAGCTTCAACAGAGGTCTTATTGGTACGAGCAATTTTTTCTAAGGAATCACCCGCTTTTACTTTGTAGACATCAGAAGAGGAGTGACTACCTTTAATGGCTTGAGTAATTGTTTTCAGTGTGCCTTTAAGTTCCGTTAGCTCTTCTATCATTCTAGTTTGCGAAATAAGCTCTGTCTCTAGCTCTTTAATACGCGTTTGGTATTGTGTAAGAGATTGTGTCGTTTGGTTAGCGTGGTTGCTTAAGTTTTTAAGGTCAGCAGTTAGCCTGTCTTGGTTTTTTTCTAATTGAGTGAGCTTTTTCTCAATGAACGCCAGCTTCTGATCAGAGGTGCTTGCAATACTAGATGTTTGATTTTTGCTTTTCTGAAGGGTATGGTCTTGAGCGCGAACCTTCTCTTCAAGAATTTGCATCTCAACCTGTGCGTTGCTCAAGGTATGCTTAACATCAGAAAGCTCCATTCTCATTTCATCTATAGCAATGGACGTATCGTATTTGTCCTTTTGCAATACTGCAAGATGGGAAGAACATGCAGATGTTAAAATTCCTAAACCAAGCACACAGATAGAGAGTCTAAACATTTAGTACAGCCTTATTTTTGTTGGAAAATTCTAAATTCTGCACGTCTATTTTTTGACCAAGCAGAAGCTGTATTCGATTGATCCAGCAAATGTTCTTTACCATAAGAAATGGTGTGAATTTGCTCAGGATTTACCCCTTTCTGCACAAGCATAGATCTTACAGAGTTAGATCTTTTTGTTCCGAGGGCTAGGTTATAAGCCTCAGGTCCTCTTTGGTCACAATGTCCAGAAACGAAAATATACGTTTTTGGATGTGCTTTTAGGTAGGCTGCCATTTTATTGATAGCTTGGAGATCTTCTTCTTTTTTCACAACGTGTTCATCAGTGTTGAAATGAACTGTTTTAAATACGGCTGCGAGTGCAGAAGTAGGGATTTGGAATCCATCGATACCAGGTAGGAAGCTGCCATCTTCACCAGGGGAATTTTTAGGTTGCGCTACAGCCATATCGCTGAATTGCTGTTTTAGATCATCTTCTTTTAGTGGGATGAATTCTTCATCTTGAGCGGAAAAGGCTATAGTATCTGCTTGAGCAACATCCGTTGTGGAGCTATTTGAATCTCCCCAGAGTACGCGTTGTGCAGCACGCTTATAGCTGCCCATGCTGGTGTTATTGTCATCCCAAGTATCGCCATTTTTTTTATTACAGCCAGTTACCAGAAGAAGAGTGGCTGATGAAAGTACTAGCCAAATGTATGATGTTTTCATGAAATTCCTCATATTCTTAATTGTTATTACCTCTGTCCCCACGTTGGATAGTGCTTTTTGCCGGGGCCTTGGGTGATTCTTATTGCTTCAGGTTGATTTAAATTTACTAAGTACAAATCAGAGGTGCTAGAGTCGGTAGAGTTGAAGACTAAATGCAAGCTATTGGTCGCCCAGCAAGGGTTTTCTTTATTCCCCTCACCTGCTGTAAGCTGCGTTTCTTCTCCGGTCGCGAAGTCATAAATCCAGATTTGTCGTATACCATCCGTTTTAGCACTATAGGCTAATTTTGTTCCATCAGGAGACCAACTAGGGCATGAATTTTCTCTGTTTTTTTTCGTTAAAAGCAAAGGAGTAGCTCTTTTTTCGCTGCGTTTGCTTGAAATAGTATAGATCCTTGTGACTCCATCTTTATCTGAGACAAAG
>Ga0247840_10011753_pt1 | contig 10565 bp, 10 predicted proteins | sample LaCruzMarch2015__FD_192404 | JGI IMG/M metagenome (GOLD analysis project Ga0247840, IMG submission 192404) | Freshwater microbial communities from meromictic Lake La Cruz, Castile-La Mancha, Spain - LaCruzMarch2015_17m | ecosystem: Environmental > Aquatic > Freshwater > Lake | place: Spain...
CACTTCGCCCGCCCTCAGCCCAGCGCCTCGACGGCCGCCGTTTGCGCGGCCGCCGGGGCGGCCGCCCCGGCGGCGGCCAGGTCCAGCATCTCGCTGAGCGTCTCGCGGGCATAGGGCTCGCCCTCGGCGGTGGCCTGCACCTCCACAAGCTTGCCCGCGCCGGTCATGACCACGTTCATGTCCACCGCGGCGGCGGAATCCTCCTCGTAATCCAGGTCGAGCAGGGTGCGGCCATCGACGACGCCCACGGAGATGGCGGACAGCGAGTCGAAGAGCGGCACTTCGTTCAGACCGAGCAGGTCCTTGATCTTGAGCGCGACCTGGTACACGGCCACGTAGGCGCCGGTGATGCTCGCGGTGCGCGTGCCGCCGTCGGCCTGGAGCACGTCGCAGTCCACGGCGATGGTGCGCTCACCGACGCTGCCGAGATCGACGACGCTGCGCAGGCTGCGGCCGATGAGCCGCTGGATCTCCATGGTGCGCCCGGACTGGCGCCCGCGCACCGCCTCGCGGGCGGTGCGCGTGGGCGTGGCCCCGGGCAGCATGCTGTACTCGGCCGTGAGCCAGCCGCGGCCGGAGCCGCGCAGCCAGCGGGGCACGCCCTCGCTGAGCGAGGCCGTACACAAGACGATCGTGTCGCCGAGCGCGATGCGCGCCGAGCCGGCGGCGAACTTGGCCACCGCCGGCTCGATGCTGAGCGGCCTCAGCTCGTCGGCTTTGCGTGTTGTCCTCAAGGTGGTCCTCCCCGGCCGCCGCGGCGGCCTCGCGCGGCCGTCAGGCCGCGGGTCGCGGTAGTCCGAACATGTCGCCGCGGCGCTTGACGACCACGAGCAGCGCCGCGCCGCCGGTGGCCATCACGGCTGCTTCACCGGCGGCCACCCACACGACGCTGGCCCAGAACGGCAGTTCGAGCACCAGCGCCAGCATGGCCCCGACGCCGAGGCCGTTGACCACCACCGGCGCCACAAGAGCCACGAAGCGCGGCCCGATGCGATGCATGAGCGCGGCCGCGACCAGGGTCAGCAGCGAGCCCATGACGACATCGACGATCACCATCGGGCTGCCGAGGTTGCCCAGGGCCGTGCCCACCGTGAGGCCCGCCACGGCCGCCGGATCGACGCAGGCGAACACCAGCAGGGCCTCGGAGACGCGGAACTGCAGCGGCCCGTAGGACAACGCGTTGAGGCCGGGCGCCAGGGTAAGAGCCGCGTAGAGCGCGGCGTAGAGCGCGGCGCGCACGAGCAGGCGGGCGCTCATGGCGCGACGAGGGCGCCCAGGGTGTCGAGCGAGAGCTTGCGGACGCGCGTGAGGGGCATCTGCAGGAAACGCGCGCCGACGGTGCGGAAGGCCTCGACGTCGCCGGTCGCGTAGAAGCGGTACGAGCCCACGCGGTCGTCGGCGCGCGCGAGGCCCTGCCGCTGAAGGATGCCCTCGACCTCCAGGGCGATCTCCGTAGCCGGGTTCACGAGCGTGACGTCGCGCCCCAGAAAGCGCTGCAGCATGGGCGCGATGAGCGGGTAGTGCGTGCAGCCCATGATGACGACGTCCGGGCGCTTTGCCTTCAGCGGCGCGGTGAAGCCGCGCACCGCGTCGGCGAGCGCCTGGCTCGCCACGTCGCCGTCCTCGATGAACGAGACGAGGCCGGGGCAGGCCTGCTGATGCACCTCGGCGCCCTCGTCCAGACTTCGGACGGCGCGCGGGTAGGCGCCGCTGACCACAGTCGCCTCGGTGGCAAGCACGCCGATGCGACGGTACCGCGACGTCTGCACCGCCGCCCGCGCGCCCGGCATGACCACGCCCACGATGGGCGTGGAAAAGCGCTCCTGCAGCAGCGGCAGCGCCGCCGAGGTGGCCGAGTAGCAGGCTACCACGACCAGCTTCACCGGCACGGTCTCGAGAAAGGCCGTGAGCTGCCGCGCATAGAGCTCGAGCTCCACGCGGGTCTTCTCGCCGTAGGGAAAGCGCGCCGTGTCGCCGACGTAGGCGAAGCTCTCGCCGGGCAGGGTGACCAGGCATTCGTGGAGCACGGTGAGACCGCCCATGCCCGAGTCGAACATGCCGATGGGCAGGGCGGCGGGGTCGTGAGCGTCTGTGGAGGGGCTGGTCATGGGCGCGGGGCGCCGGGACGGCGCCCCGGTAGTATCCCCCACCGCGCGCGGCGCTGTCCAGATGGGCCGGGGCGCCTTGCCGGCGCCTCGCCGACGCCGTTGTCCGCGCGGGCAACGCCAGAAGTCAAGTGGCGGCGTCGTCGTTCCGATAGAGCTTGTGAGAGAGGAGGCGGACCCGGGCGGCGCCGGGGCGCAGGTATGGGCCACGACGACGACTACCGCATGGAGCTCTTCATCTTCCCCGACGGCACTGCCGTCGAGGTGATCGTGTTCGCGCCGGCGAGCACCCCATCGCAGGCCTCGTCCCGGCCGACGCGTGAGCGCGACGCCGGCCCGGCCGCGCGAGAGGCGCAGACCGACGCCAAGCCTACGGCGACGCAAGCGCCGCCGCCTCTCGGGCAGGAGCCGCGCGGAGCTGCCCACGAGTGCCCCCTCTGCGGCTGCGACCTCGTGCACCCGCTGGACTGGGAACGCAACCGTGAGGCGAGCTGGAACCTCGTGCTGCGCTGCCCCAACTGCGAGACGCAGCGCCGCGTCGTCCTCGGCCGCGAGGGCGTCGAAGCCTTCAACCGCGAGATCTACCTCGGCGCCAAAGTGCTGGCCCGCGAAGCCGCCTCCATGACCAGGCGCAACTTCGCGGAGGAGGCGGCGAAGCTCGTCGAGGCCCTGGCCCTCGACCTCATCCTGCCGATGGACTTCTAGCGGCTCCCCCGCCGCTGTTCGTCAGCCACACCCCCGCCACCACCACCACGGCGGCAGCCGCCTGCCCCGGCGTGAAGCGCTCGCCGAGCAGCGCGTAGGCGCCGGCGATGGCTACGATGGGCGTCAGGTTGATGAACACAGCCACCTTGCTCGCCGGGATGAAGCGGAAGGCGTAGTTGAGCAGCAGGTAGGCCGTGATCGAGCACACCACCGTGAGAAACAGCACGCCTCCCGCCGCGCCCGGCGTGGGGTGTCGCACGCCGACGAGCGCCGCCTCGGCGAGCGCCAGCGGGAGCATGAACAGCGCCCCGAAGAGGTTCTGGAAGGTCGTCACGAAGAGCGCCGGGCGGCTCACCAGCAGGCGCCGCGCAAGGATGCTGTACACGCCCGCCGACAGCGAGGCGGCGAGCACCAGGAGGTTGCCGGCGAGGTTGCCGGCGAGCCCGCCGCCCGCGCCGCCGCCCGCGCCGCCCGCGCCGCCGCCGAGCAGCATCAGCGCGGCGATGCCGGCGAACGACAGCGCGATGCCCGCCCACTGCCGCGCCGTGGTGCGCTCGCGCAGGGTGAACGTGTTCAGGATGACGACGAAGAGCGGGATGGCGGCGATGAGGATGGCGGCCTCGGAGGCGCTGGTACGGGCGATCCCCAGGTTCTCGAAGCTGAAGTAGACAGTGAGCGAGACGAAGCCCAGCAGCGCGAGGCGGCCGAGCTCCGCGCGCGAGACCCGTTCGGGCCCGCGACGAAGCCGCCACACGACCCAGAGGATGCCTCCGGCGAGGGCGAAGCGGAGCAGGGCGAGCAGCAGCGGCTCGAAGCCGCGCAGGGCGTACTTGGTGGCCACGAACGACAGCCCGAAGGCCACGGTCATGCCGACGGCGGCGGCGTAGGCCGAGGCGGGAGGGCGCGCATCCATGCCGCAAGACTATCTCAGGGCGTCAACGAAATCGGGTCGACTCCAGTGCCCCGAAAGCCGGCCCGGCGCCCAGGGTCTTAAGAAGAAGGCCTCTCCGTGCCGGCGCGCAGCAGCGACATGTAGCGGTCGTAGGCGAAGCGCCGGCGCCTATCGCCACCTGTCGTCTCGCGCAAGATGCCGAGGTCGCAGAACCTGGCGACCAGGCTGTTGGCGGCGTTGAAGGTGACGTTCAGATGCTCGGCGACAGCGGAGACGGAGACGACCGGGCGATGGTAGAGCAGGTCGAGCAGCCGCTGACTGTTGGCCATGCGCAGAGACGCCTGCACGAGCTCCGCGTGCTCGCCGCGCAGCGAAAGGATCTCGCGGATCGTCGCCGCCGACCCGCTCGACACCTCGACGACGCCGCGCAGGAAGGTGATGAGCAGCCGGCCCATGCGCCCGTTGCCGTCGAGAACGGATGGATGGTCTCGAACTGGCTGTGCACGAGGCCGCACTTGATGAGCGGCGGCGGCGGTCGCCTATCGTGGAGGAAGCCCTCAAGGTCGCCCATCGCCTGATTCATGTCATCGACGGCGGGCGGCACGTACGTCGCCTCGGTCAGGCTCGTGCCCATCGGACCGACCCTGTTCCGCGAACGCCGGAGCTCCCCCGGCTCCTTCTCCTCGCCGCGCACCCCCGCGAGCAGGCGCCCGTGGATCTCCCTGATCAGGCGCAGCGAAAGCGGCAGCTCCTCGATGAGCCGCAAACCGTGATTCATCGCTGCCACGTAGTTGACCGCCTCGGCGACGTCGCCGGGCGCCTCGGCCGAGCCGGCCCCCGCCTCGAACGCGAGCAGGTCGTCGAGCGACGCCTGCGTCCCTTCGATCTGCGAGCTGGGCACGGCTTCCTTGTGGACGAACATGGCGACGAACAGGTCGGGGTCGGGCAGCGCCGCGGCGACGCCGTCGAGGCGGCCGAGGCGGTGCGCAGACTGGTCAGCTCGGCGTCCAGCTTGAGCGCCGGCTTCGGCGACACATGACCATCCCCGTCACTCAGGCGCCGGTGAGCCGCGAATGGGCGCCCCGCCGCCGGCGCCCCCCGCGGGCGACCCCGGCGGCGACGCCGACCCTATGGAGAAGGCCGCCTCCTCGACCTGCTCATCGTGCCCGGCCGTCCGCAGGCGCGGCTGCCGGGGGAAGAGAGGGAAGGCCGCTTCCTGAGGGAAGGACAGCCTTCCCGCCCTGCACCTTCAGCGGCCGCGGGTCGCTGGCCCGCGCGCCTCGTCGCGCGCTTCCGGCGGCGCGGCTGCGGCGGCCGCGGCCTGGTCTTCCGTGAGGCGCAGCCGCGGAAGGCCGTGGTCGCCGCCCCGGCATAGTCACTGGGCGAGCGTATTCCGTTGGCGGTACTTCCAACGGTATCGTTGGAAGTACCGTCAACGGATCCGGCCATCTTCGACTATGCCCCCGCCGGCGGGCCACGCGCGCGGAGCGCGAACCTCGACGCTGAGGCCGCCGCCTCGTCGCGCCTCAGGGGATGGCGGCTCCGCCGCCCTCATCTCTACCGGCCGCGGGCGGCGAAGCCGCCGGGGGAAGCCGAGGGGGAAGCGCCTCTCGTTCAAACCACCGGTCCCTCGCCGGGCGCGCCCGGCGGGCGCGCGCGGCGGCCGCGGCGAGCGCGGCGGCCACGGCGGCTGCGGCGCGCCATGTCCGCCTTCTCGCGGCCGTCGATCCGGAGGCTGAACGCGCGACCGGACGGAAGGGGATGGTCATATCAGGCCACAAGGATCGAGTACTTCCCAGACACCGACAGTCTGTACATCGATCTCGCCGAGCGTCCCGGAGTCGACACGCGCGAGGTCGGCGACGGCATCGTGATCGACCTCGACGAAGGCGGTCACCCCGTCGGTATTGACATCGACCAGGCGGCGAAACGTCCACCCGCTCGCAGCCGAAAAGTCATCCGCGCAAGGCGCCCGGGCGCTTCCATCGGGGTCCCCTGGTCGCTTCCTGGCCACTGCGGCGTACCGATCGTCGACCCACATTTCCGTTGGACGCCGTCCCCATCGATGCGACGGCTGCTGACAGGCGCCGTGCAGTGCTTCCACATGTGCGCTACCAGGGAAGGGTGGGCCGCAGGAGCGGCCGGCCTCTACGAAATGGCGGATGATGGCGAAGACGATGCTCTCAAGCCGGCCCTGTCGATCGCCGGCTTCCCCGCCGCCGTCTCCGGGACTCGCGGGCTACGCGACGTTCTGCATCTTGTTTGCGAAGTCCCGCCCCGAAGTCGGCGGCGGCAGCGCCTGGCGGTCGACGAAGCCTGCCTGCTCAAGCCTGCCGATGAGCTCCTTGACTCCTCGCTATACCCACTGGCGGTCCCAGATGCGCCAACGCTGGGCCTGGGCGATCGACCACGCACGGACAGCCCCGTAGACGGCGCGGCAGGCGTGCACCAGAGCCCGCGCGTTGCGCAGGCAATGGCAGCATCTTGGTCGGCCAGCTCAGCGAGGCCAAGCTGCAGACGGCGCGCACATAGTCCTTGTGCACTTCGAACGAGCTCATCCGCAGGTGAGTGTGATACGCATGAGCAGCTCCATGTGCCGAAGCATACGACGGCTGCAGCGTAGCATCGATGCACCTCGGGGGTGACGTTGGCCGCGCTCCTCCACACTGCCGGGCGCGCCGGGTCTCGGCAGAGCCGCCTCGCGTCGGGCGCCTTGACGGTCAAGCACGGCGCCGCGAGACCGTCCGTGAACCGTCTGTGAGCCAGAACAGGCGGCACTCGGCCTGGGTAGGCGAGGATCTTGAAGAACCGTGAGGCGACCCGGCCGGGCGCTACGCTCGATCGCATGGACTTCTCCAGGTGCTCGCCAACCGTGACGACCGACCACAACGTCGCCGCGCCGAAGCCCCACCCCAGCCTCACGGGCAGGCAAGAGCGCGGCTGCGGCGTCCTCAGGCGCGAGCCAGGCACGGCATGAGTGAGCAGGTCCGCGACTGCCCGCGTCCCAAGGTCGACCTCGTCCTCCGCTACGCCCGCGAAGAGGCCGTGCTGCAAGGGCAAGAGGCGCGACTCGAGGCGTTTCGTGGCCGCGCCGGCGGGCTGCTCGCGTTCGCCGCTGTGTTCGCCGCCCTCTCCGTCGCCGCGGCGGCTGGCCGCGGCGGCGGCGGCGTCCTCATCTTCGCGGGCAGCGTCTGCATCGTCGTCGCCGCCTGCTTTCCCGGCGCGCCGGCGGGCTGCCGACTTGCGCGCAACCCTGAGCCGCAAGCGCTGGCCCGCGAGTACCTGCACATGGACGTCGAGGACAGGTCCCCGCCCCCGCGCCACGCAGTTGCACGCGGGCCTCCCCCACAGTACGACCCTCGGCTCTCCGCCCCGGAGCTTCGCTGGTACGACCTCCTGCCAAACCCGGGGCAGGTCACGCAACACATCTCGGGAAGCTTTTGCGATAACGAGTCGCTGACGCTCTGGCGCAGCTGGGCAGAACACGTGCGCCTGCCACTTGTGCTTGAGGTACGCCGTGAGCCACTTGTCGATCGGGAGGATCTCGTTCATCACGCCCAGTGACAAGTCCGGCATTAGTACGGGCGTCTCCGAGGCTTCACGCAGAGATGGCTGGTCCGGGATGTCGAGGATGATGTCATACTCGGTGAGGCCGTGGTTCGGGAGATAGGGGGCTGCCCTCTCAATGATCCGACGGGCGAGAGCAAGGCGGATCTGAGGCAGGCGTTTGTTGCCCGTGGGGCGCGTGATCGCGTCTTCGCCACCCTCCACAGTTCGAGAGGAGATAACGAGCGCTCTCTTTCGCAGACGTCGCTCCTTCAGGGATGATGTCCGCCAGGTACGTGCGCTCTGGGCGGGCAGCTCCAACGATGATGGCCGCGATCTCGTCCAGGTCGAGTTTGGCGAGCACAGGGAAGTCCGCCTCGTAGTGCTTCTGCAGGGCGCAGAAGTACTCGCGGAAAGCCTCGCTCTTCACGATGGCGTGCGACAGGAGCTCATGTGGCTTGGGCTGTCACCCGCACGTGGACACGGAGGCGCGGAATCGCCGTGCCGCGCGCTCAACGAAGTCACGGTCTTCCTGGGGCAGCTGGTCGACCCGTTGACGCGCACGCCAGCGCTGCGCCTCGTGCATTTCGAACACCGCGAAGTCAGGATCGCGGGCAGACAGAAGCCCGCCGACCTGCAGGCGCATCGGCGCACCTTCCAGCTCTCTCGAGAACCTGGACCAATAGCCGGCCCTGAAGCTGACATCATCGAAGAGATCGCGGATGTCATCAGGCAGGTCCGGCTCAGATGCAAGCTCGCAGAAGAACTCGTGGAGCACCGCGGTATTGCTGGTGAACTCGGCTTCATCGGACGCGGCGAAGACGCCGGCGACCAAGTCATCGAGCGTTGGGAGGGACAGGAGTCCGCACCGGCATGCGCGAATGCAGGTGCGCATCGCTTTCTCGATGCTCCGCCCCCCGACAGCGTCCGCGAAGCACTACCTCCTCTGCGGGCGGCTGAGCCTGAGCGCCCTCCTCGCGGCGCCGGCGGGGACGGCGCGGCGCCGGCGCGGCGGACGCCAGCCAGTCGGTGCGCGATCAGGGCACTCAAATCGCGTATGTTTTGTACCAAACTATCTTTTTGTATGCGAATTGAGTGGGCGGCGAGAGACACCCCCTGGAATCCACCGGGCGCTTCGCCCAGGTGAGGGGCCGCGCAGCCCCGCCGGAATCCGCGTCCGGGGTCCAGGTGGGCATCCGGGCCTTTCGCGCGGCGTGACCGGCTCCGCCAGCCGCGTCTCCGTGCGACACGGACGAGCCATGCGACGCCGGGGGCGTTCAACGCCGGCGTCGTCTACCGCCTCCCCTCGCGGACGCCGCGCCCATCGATGCTCCGCCCCCCGACAGCGCCCGCGAAGCACTACCTCCTCCCCGGACCGCTGAGCCTGAGCGATACTCGGAGGCGGCACGGGCGGCGCGCCCGCGCCGATGCCGCGATCGTCGATCGCCGGGTGGAGCCCCGCAAACAGCAGCTCCTCAGAGGAGCTCGGACGCACGCTGCGCCTCGTCGGCCGACCCCGCCCACGTCCCGCCGCCCGGCCGCGCGGCGCGTCGCCGCCCTCGTGAAGCGCTGCACCCCGGGCGCGCCTCGGGGCTCCGCGCCCCCGGCCCGCCGCCCGGCGGACGCGCCGGCGGCTCCGGCTTCCCCGCCGGCTCAGGCGGCTCCCGCGGCCCCGCGCGAGGTAGTGCGAAAGGGGAAGGCAAGGATCCCTTGACTGTCGGGTCGCGCACGGCCGTCCGCTGGCTCGCTCGCCGCGGGAAAGATGAGGATCCGGCGACTCTTCTTATCTTCCCTCACGGTACTACCCCGCCGCCGCGGCTCCCACGGCCGCCGCCGCCGCGCCGGTCACTCCGCCTCAGTACACCGTCAGCGTGCCCGACTGCGTGCCGGCCTGCGGGTTGCCGGCGAGGTCGTGCGCCAGCACCCTCATCCGGTAGGCGCCCTTGGCCAGCGTGATCGTGCAGGCGCCGCCCGTGCGCCAGGTGCGCGTGGGCGGCCGTCCGAGATCGTACCTCTGCAGAGTCTTGCCGGCCGCGTTGCTGATCACAAGTACAGCGTCCGCCGCCCGCGGGCTCACGGGGTCGGTGATGATGTAGCGCGGCTGCAGCGTGCCGCCGCGCGCCACTTTGGCGGCGGCGACGGCCGTCAGCGGCGGCTGCGTGTCGATGCCCACCTGCACCTGCTTCACCGGGAGCTCCCAGTTCAGCACTTTGTCGATGGAGAAGAACTGCACCGTGCGCAGGCCGTCGTTGGCGTGGTTGCTCGGCGCCTTGATGGTGACCTTCGTGCCGATCGTGTAGTCGCCGCTCAGGCCGACGCGGTAGAAGGTGCGCTCCACGCCGAGGCCGACGTCTGTGGCCACCAGGGTGAAGGTCGTGGTGACTCGGTGCCACGTGCCGTTGAGGCCAGTCACCGTCGTGACCGGCGGAACGCCGTCGTCGCGCACGTCGGCGAACTGGGGCGCGCTGAGCCCGCCGCCCGGCGCGGGCGTGAACACGCGCACGCTCACGGCGCCCGCGCGCGCGACCTGGGCGGCGGAGATCTGCGCCTCCAGGCGTTCGGGCGAGACGTAGACCGTCTGCAGGTCGACGCCCGCCCACTGCACGACGGAGGCGGAGGTGAAGCGGCTGCCCACGACGGCGAGCGTGAAACCGGGGCCGCCGGCCCAGGCGGAGACCGGCTCGAGAAGATCAAGCGTGGGCGCGGGATGGACGATGGTGAACACCCGCGCCGTCGGCGACTGCCCGCCGCCCGGCTCCGGGCTCTGCACGCTCACGAAGGCCGTGCCCGCCGCGGCCACGTCGCCGGCGCGGATGCTGGCCGTGAGCATGGTCGGCGCGATGAAGCCGGTGTCGCGGCCTTCGCCGTTCCAGAGCACTGTGGAACCGGGCACGAAGCCGCTGCCGATGACGGTGACGCCGAACGCCAGGTCGCCCACTTGCGCCTGCGCGGGGCTGAGGCCTGTCACGTCGGGGATCGGGTTGAGCTCGCCGACCGAGAGGACGAGCAGCGGCGACGTGCGCGCTCCAGGCGCTGGGTAGTCGCCCTGCGCCTGCGTCGCGCCGTTAGACGCCTTTGCGGGCGCCCCCGGGGCAAGATCCGCGCCCCACGCCATCGACACCGCCAGAAGAACGGCGACGACTCCGACTCGGGCGAGGGTGCGCATGGCTTGAGGCCCTTTCAGCGACTGTGCGACGTCTCTGATTGTACTACGACGGCCGCGCGCCTGCAGCGTGCCCGGCGCGGGGGCGGGGCGCGGGGGCGGGGCGCCGGCGCGGGGGCGGGGCGCCGGCGCGGGGGCGGGGCGCCGGCGCGGG
>Ga0247840_10011755_pt1 | contig 10565 bp, 10 predicted proteins | sample LaCruzMarch2015__FD_192404 | JGI IMG/M metagenome (GOLD analysis project Ga0247840, IMG submission 192404) | Freshwater microbial communities from meromictic Lake La Cruz, Castile-La Mancha, Spain - LaCruzMarch2015_17m | ecosystem: Environmental > Aquatic > Freshwater > Lake | place: Spain...
ATTGGCCTTTCAAAAGGGTGCTGCATCATGATTTGTTGGGGTACTTCGCTGGCACCACAGGAACTGTCTTTCATAGAGGCGCTGGTGTACCAAATAAATTGCGCAGCCTTCACAGGCGCATGTCCTGTGCGCATAATCAGTACTTTTTTGGCAGGCATTTTCATCACCTCATCAGGTCTTAATAAGGGTGCTGCTTGATAATGAGTGCTTTTAGATTGGCTATAGCCTTGTGTTTGTATGCTTTCAGAGGAACCCGCAACGCGCACAGTTCTAGTGCCTAGCAGTTTACTGACGTATTCTGCGTCATTCAGATCCTCTGTTGCGAATGCAATTTTGGTTTTAATGTTGGTAAAGGCTTTGGCCTCATCATGTGAGTATTGCTCATAGGTTTGGGCAATGTATTGCATGATAAGCACGCATCGAACACGGTACTCACGTAATAATTTAAGCGAACGCCTTAAGCGTTCTATGCGCCCAAGGGATGAGAATTCATCAATGAGGCATAATAAGGGATAGGGTTCATCTATGGGATCGGGTACACGCTTAATCATGCCTGAAATAAGCTGCTGCCAGAATAAAGTTAATAAGGGTGACAAACGCTCCATATCATCATCGGTAAATCCTACATAAACTGTTATTTTCTCCCGCCTTAATTGGCTTAAATCAAAATCAGAGGCAGATGTGGCAGCATCAATCATGGGATCATCAAATAACTCAAAATACCCTGAAAATGTTTCCAGAATAGAGCTGCGGGTTTTTTCATGGTTGTTCAGGTAGGAATATCCATTTCGGTAAAACTCGGGATCAAGATGTGTTGTTTCTTGGAGTACTGATGCCAGCCATTCATCAAAGCCTGCTTGTTTTACCAAACGATTGATTTCACCTAAAGTGCTTGGGCGTTCAGGAGTATCTAATAAATAAAGCACCGCAATTTTAAATAACTTGCGCGAAGCCTGCTGCCAGATGGGATCTGATTTTTTGCTGTCAGGAATAAGAATATGGGCTATACGCTGAATGTCCGTTAGTCGTTGTGCTTTATCTTCGGAAATTAAAGATAAGGGATTATACCGATGCGTTTTTCTGTCTTCACTGGCTGGTGCCCAACAATAGCATTTATGACCTAATATTTTTTCACGAAAACCGGATGTGGTCTGAAACATAGTGAGTTTTACATCATTACAGACTACTGAATAAGGGTAGTGAAAGAGATTGGGAATACCGATACTGCGTGTTTTACCGCTTCCAGTGGGTGCAAAAACTAATACATGCTCAAATCCATTGGAATAAAGGGGTGCGCCGTATTTTTTACCAATTAAAATGCTCTGTGCCTCAAACTTAAAAAATCCTGCTTTATGGGTTTCAAAGCCTGTTGAAAAATGGGCTTTTCCTAGTGTTTTTCGAGAAGGTTTAAACTGCTCAAATAAGGCAAGCAGCAATGCTAGACTAAGGATTGCTACTACAATAAATTCGGTTTGAATGAATTGTTGCCATAGCAAAGGATCTTGATGGCGTTGCCAAAATAAAGACACCAATCCATGAATACCAACTGGCTCATCCAGATAGAGGTAAGCGAAGGCAGAATACCCAAATAAAAAAATCAGGCTTAGGCTCAATAAACAAGATAAGGATACCCAAGACAGATAGCGAAAAAATCCTGTTTTGGATAAACCCAGAAGGCTAAACACCAGCCAGCTACTTAATCCTAGTGCTAATCCTGTTTCAATCCAAAAACCATGCCTAATAAAATCAATTAATGATTCTTGCGTGACCCATTGAGGGCTTCCTATAAAAACAGTGCCCAACAAACTGCTTAGTTCAAGCAATAAGACCGTTATTATAAAAAAGGAAAGGTACTTAGTACGCATCTTTATAATAGACCTCCACTAAACGCCTACCCTCACTGGTTTTTGCCAACTGGATGATTACATCAACCACTTCATGCAAAATTTTGTAGATGTCTTTCTCATCCATGCCAGCAATGGGGTTAAGTTTATAAAGCTGCGCCATACGCATGAAAGCTATTTTAGGGCTATTGGCATGAATGGTGGCCAACGCTCCGCTATGCCCTGTAGAACATGCGGACACAAAATCAAAAATTTCTCGTCCTCTGATTTCCCCCATGATGAGGCGATCTGGCCTTAGTCTTAATGAGGCTTGTACCAAATCGTGCATACTGACTTGCTGTGTTGCCTCTCCGACCTCTTTTAGTGTCTTTAAACGCACAAGGTTGGGATGAGGCACATTGATTTCAAAGGTATCCTCAAGAGTAATTAAGCGTTCACTCAAGGGGATTTTTTGAATGCAACTGTTTAAAAAAGTGGTTTTACCCGAAGAGGTTCCTCCTGAAATCAGGATATTTTTTTTAAATAAAATTGCTTGTGTTATAAATTCTGGCCAGTTTGCTGCATGATAAAGAGTGCGTAATAACTCTTCATGGGCTTCATTGCTCAGCGCACCAGAGTCTAAACTCACCCCTCGTGCTTTGCTAAAAAATCCCAGCCCTGCATACTCATCAAAGCTCATGTTTTTTAGGGTGAATTTACGAACAGACAAGGTTTCATGAAGTACTGCGGGTGGAATCACTAATTGTACCCGTGAACCATCCTGAAGCGTACCCGATAAAACAGGCCTGTCTTGTGACAAACTTTGCTTGTTTTCATTCGCAATCAGGGCGAATAAGCGCCTAAGATAAGGGGCGGTTAGAACAGGAATATCAAAACGTAGCATAGTACCTTCTCGCTCAATAAATACTTCTTGAGGTTTATTGATTAAGATTTCTGATACTTGTTCGTCATCTAAAAAGTCTTGAAGTGGAGCCAAAAGCCCCACACTTCCTGCTGAATAACAGGCTTTTATTGCTTCCATTATGCTCTCCCAGAAACGCGATAAAAGTCCAAATCATGCGCTACAAAGACATTAATAGAGGCACCTTGATTCACTTGCAGGGTTGGCCTTGTTTGCATGTCTTGTTGTAGTGTTTGATTCGCTGCTTGTTGGAAACTTCCTGCTATATTCATACGGTATTGAGACATGGAGTTGTATTCATCTTGCCCATGTACCCCACCTAAAGCGGTGTAGGCACCCAAGACAGAAAGCAAAGCACCACTGCCAAAACGCTCGAAAAAGTGCCTGTCTATATAATCAGCCGCTTGCCCTGAACGTCCTATAGAGTCGCTGCTTGGGCTATTTAAAGTTACGATAACGCCATTAGTCATTTGCAAACGGTTCCAGACTACAAAAACACGGCTCTGCCCTTGAGTGATTCCTGTATTAAATTGGCCAACCAAAGTTGAACCTTTAGGGATCAGCAATTTATCCCCTGATAAAGCATAAATATCTCTGGTCGTTACCGCACGCACCATGCCAGCAAGTTCTGAATTAATGGCTGTTTCAAGGGTTGCGGGAATCATTTCTCCTGCGGGTACTGTCTGGCTTGGATGAGGTAAGCGTTTTGCTGATACTGAGGTAATATCATTTTGCTGATTCAAAAATTCTGAATTCCCATCATGCCCCATCAGTGCTTTATCCTTGCCCTGATTTTGACTTGTAGATTTTTGCCCTGACTCACCAGCTCCCACACTAAAAAAAGTGGATGGCGCATTCATTCTTGCCAAGGTTTCTTTAGTTAAAGCATTTGTTTCTGCAATTCTTAATACAGGAGGATGACTGGGATCACCGCCTTGATAGCCCCTTGACTGGGTTTTATTTTGTTCTCGCATGGCAGCAATCAGCGCCATATTTTGGCTTAATTGCATTGAGGTATTTTCTTTGCCCTGTTCCTCATTAATTTGAGTGCTTTTACGCTTGGGCATAAAACTACTTAAAGCAATCCCCACACAAATTAGAACCACGCCAAGCAACAGTGCTTTGTCTTTAAGCTTGGTGTATTTGGGATTTTTAGCTACCTGTGTGCGACTGCCAACAGAGTCTTGCAGATTTGGTTTGTCATTCTTCATTGAGGTCTCCTGTTTGCAGCAATGCGGTTGATTTCTTGGGTATTAAATACAGAGGTTGCAAGCTTGCCTTGCCTTAATGTGTACTGTGGGGCAATACGTTGTACTATGAGGTATTTACCTTCTCGTCTGGTGTTGACCGTTGATTCTTTGCCGTTCTTGTCATCAACAGCAAACACCGCAGGTACTGCGCCATTAGTGCTTAATTCAAAATAGGTAAATTTGCCGTCATCAAATACATGCCGTGGCACTAATTGCGGGCTGCCACTAAAGCTATAGGCCGTATTTAATACTTTGGGGTGAACCAGTGGGTTGGCCTTGGGTAACGCTTGTCTTGTGGGTTGCTTTACTGCTTGGTACTCAAATTTTACCGCATAAGTTTTTTGGCTTGGATTAGGCTCTATTTTGTTATTGCTGGTTAAATGAAAATAATAAGCATGCTGATTAGTAATCACGGTCAGGTTGGTATTCGAACCCAAAATAGTTGGTTTCACGAATAGGGTATTGGATAGCTCTGGGTGATACGTCACCATCCATGCGGTACTGTCACCGCCTTCAATATCCAATACCTCCTCTTTAGCACCAAATTGAATTTGTGTGGTAGTAAAGGTCACTCCTTGAATAGGAACCACATTGTTTTCTTCATACAGCACATGCTTGATGCGTGCATCAGTAGAAAAAGAAACTGGATTATTTTGCGCCTGCACTCCTGTGGCAATCATGAGTGCCGCGGTACTTAAAATTAATGTTTTCATGCATGTTGCTCCACAATACGAGGTTGTTTGCTGTAACGGATGACTTCAAATCCATCCCAATTTTTCCAGCGGGTTTCAGGAGAGTTGGGCGGGTTGGTATAACGCCAAGAAATCATGGCGTTAAAATGCTCGGTTGTGCTTTTACCTGTAGATTTATCCGTATCAATCAGACTAAACACCACCTCAGCCAAGGCATGGTGGTCTTTATGAATATCGCGCTCATTAGCCAATAAGGAATCGAGGAAGTTAATGCTGTAGATATGCACTTCTCGTTTGCTGTGATTGGCCAAGGTATGCAGTGGTGATGCGGTATTAGAGGACTCATGCTCGCTCAAATACTCCTTGCCTACTTCATTATTTGAAAGCAGGTTCACCAATTCAAATTGGGCGCGGTAACTGGATACATCATAGGCTTCGCGTAACTCTATATAATGGACAATATCGCTTTCAACTTGGGCGCGGTTAATCGGTGTTTGTTCCTGATTAATAGCCTCAATCGTTGTAACCCCATTTTCGTAATGATGTACAAGCATGGGTATTAAGGTCTGATAATGGGCTAAGGTGCCAATAACCATTAAAGCCGTGATATTAAGCCCCATGGCACATAGAAAGGCTGCTTGATAGCGATTTCGCGATTGTTCTAATCGACCAAACTGATCGTCTGCCCAAGTTCGTGCTTGTTTAAAATAATGCTGTGCGTTTTTACTCATGATTTTCCACCTCTGATATTTTTCTGTATCTGTTTCCATAAGTTGTGGCTTGCAGTGCTCATCTGTCTGCCTCGTTCAAGCACACTGGAAGTGCCACTTAATCCCTGACGTGAAAGACTTAAAGGCTGTTTCAGCATGGTTTTTGAAGTGCTCCATGCACCAATACTGCCGCCAATAAATCCGCTTACCATGGAAGCCCCACCTGAAGTACAGAGTGAGCCGCCAATACTTTTACCTATGGCAACTGCTTGAGTAATGCCCATGACACAAAGGCAGGCCACTATAAAAATAGGAACCCAAATAGCTGCGGTGAGCTGGTCTGCGCTACCCGATAAAGCATTGGTTACCCAAGTGAGCAAATGGATGCAAAGACCTACTACGCTGGAAACAAAAATCAACACAAAAGCAAAGCCACTTAAAACACCTAGCCAACGCTCAAAAAAGGATTTGGTTTGATCAAATAAGGTAAACAGAATGAATAAAGGTGCGGTGCACAAAGTCACTGCCAACATGAGTTTGGCAATCACTATCTCAATAAAGGCAAGCCCAACCGTGATGCTGCCTGATAAAAACACCATCATGCCTGCAAAATAGGGAGTTAATTTTCTCAAGGAGCCTGCTTCAAATAGGCTAGTACCTAATTTTAAAATGTCGTTCAATACATTTTGTAAGCCTTGATTTACTGAACCGCCTGTAGATTGCTTATGCACCGCATGCATCAGTGCTGATGCAATGGATTCACTACCAACAACGAACAAATCACGAACATGAGAAGCAAACCAATCCCAATTCATGGCTGTCATATAAATCAAGCCCACTTTGATGCTAAATTTCAGTAGCTCATGTTGAGGCCGCTCAATAATGCCGCGCGTAATACTAAAGCCCATGAGTACTATATAGAGCACAATCATTGCGCCTAAAGGGGCTTTAAGTAAGGTTGAAAGCGCATTGTAGCCATCAAATACAAAATGGTTGGTTACTCTATCCATCTCATTAGCCAAATTAACAATGAAATTATCAAACTGTAATCCGCTCATGATGCACTCACAGGGAAATAATGAGGCCAACTAGTGGCTGCGGTTTCTGCATAGTCATCGGCTATTTTTTCAAACACTGCTTTATCAGACAGATCAGCCAAAGTTAGTTTTTTAAATGCGGGGTAATGATTTTCTTTAGCGAAGCCCACCATGCCATGAAGCAAATCCAAACAACGTATCTCAGGACTCTTTTTGCCTTCCATGCACTCCAAATAGGCGTAACCAAAAGCATCTTTCTTTATAGCGAAGTGCAGGCGTTGTTCCACGTTAGCCGAGGCATTCATTAGAAATAGCGCAGAGGCCTTGGGGGATTGGGTTTTTAAGGGGTTATCATGATGACAGGCAGTGAGTATTAAACTGCTGCATATCAATAAAGGTATACTCAGTTTATTCATGCTTTATCTCCAATTGGCTCTTGATTAATAGGGTACTGTGGGCAAGATTTTCCGAAGTTATAACAAGGTGCCTCTAAATCCGGTGGCCTACTGCATCCACTAAGAACCGCGAAGATAAACACCGCACTAAACCATTTATGTTTCATGTCACTGCTCCTATTAACGATTAGGTAATTTATTGAACTGAGCCATTTCTGCTCTGTCTTGCAATTCAGATAAGCTTTCTTGTGCTACTTGTTGGCTCATTAAGGCCTGTAGTCTTAGACTCATTAGTTGAATAAAGCCCAGCTCTGTAATAAGTCTTGAATTCAAATCAATAGCCCCTTTGGTATTTGCTGTTTTCTCAATTTGTTCTGAAAGCTTATGAAGGGCTGCAATGTGTTTATTGATTTCGTTGTAGCTTTGGGTGGTTTGCACTTGTACTGCGCGATTCACCGCCTTGTCTTCTTTAAAACGCGCTGCTTTTTCGGGCGTGGTATTTTTTGCATAGCTGCTTTCGCTTAAGGCTGGGTGGTTTTTTTCATAGGCATCAATTAGGCTTTGATAACGGTCTGGATTACCGCCTGATAAATTGTGCAGTGCATCTTCCCAAGTGCTGACTGGCGATTGCCAACTTTGTAGCGCGTCCAAACCATTGTTCAGATCACCTAAGCCATAATGACCGCTGTTCATTGATTTGAGCTGGTTCAGGTTATCTACTTGGCTTTTGGTGGCCTCATAGGTATCGTTAAGCACACGGTATTGGGTTTGTAACTCGTTTAATTGTTTTAGTGCGATGGCAATCATTTCTACATCTTGAACACCGAGAAAATCGGCGTGGGCTATGGATTGAATGCTTAGTGCAAAGAGAAACAAGGCTAATTTTTTCATTGCATACTCCTTTTGAAAAAGAGCGGTAGCCAGTGATCGGGGTTATCTCCTACCTCATCAATGAGCCTATCCAGTAACTTAGTGGATTGGGTATTTCCTGATAACACACGGATGTATTCGCTTAAATTACTTAAATCGAGCTTGCACAGCATGGCTTCATTGTCTTGCTTATAAAGAAAGATTCTGGACTCAGGGCTGTTTTCTTGAATGGCTTGATATTCAGATTCAGTAAGTTTTAATTGATCTATATAAGTTTCTCTGTCCGCTAAGGGGTTGGGAAAAACAATCATGGTGGCTAAATTATCCAGCACTATATGTTTGATTGGTGAATCAACTATGGTTTTAGGGGATTGGGTATCAAAAATGAAATGACCGTTTTTCTTGCGAATTGTGGGCAGCCATTCTTTAAGGCATTTTTCCCAAAAAGGTGAAGCAAATAATTGCCATGCTTCGGCCAGAATAAAAGAAGTAAGCCGTCCATCCAAGCACTGGCGCATACGGTGTAATAAGTATAAATACACGGGTGTTGCAATCTGTGGGTGGGTTTGATCCATCAGAAAGGTGACATCAAAGCCAACTTTGTCACAATTAAGATTGAGTACATCCTCGTGATTATCAAAGAGCCAGTGAAACTCGCCATCTATTCGTGATTGATCGCGCTTAAGCCATTTTCGTAAATGCGGCCAACGAGGAAAATCTATAGGTAAAAACTGGCTTAGGTGGCTTAAGGTTCGGTATTCGGGGGCTAATTGTTCAAAAGCATAATCAATGCAATCATTGATTGTTTCAGCAACATCACTGGGTATTAAATACTCTCCCTCTGCTTGTACCAAGGTTCCAAACCATGTTTTTAAAAAGGCGCGGTTTTCTGGGGAGTCTGGCAGTTGTAAGGGGTTCATAGAGACAGGACTTGTGGGAGCAATTTTGGTGTAGCTGCTGTTGCCACAAGCAAGTATGTAAATTTTAGATGATTCATCACGATCTATGAAAAAGCTACGCCCTCCAAAACGCATCATTTGGGCATCTAAAAAATTGACCAGCGTGGTTTTACCTGCATTATTACCACCAAAAACGGCTGCATGTCCTTTTGATGGGTTGGTGCGTGATCCTTTGGCATGGTAATTAAAATAAACGGGGGTTTTGGATGGGGTTTCTAATAGGGTTACCGCACCGCCTAGAAAATTCCCCTTATTAAATCCTTGGCGCGTATTATGCAGCGGGCAAAAATCAATGAAATTTTCTGAGGTGATTAAGGCTGCTCGGGTTATGAAGTGCTGGTTACAAGGTAATTGACTCCAAAAAGCAGGCTCTAAACCCAATGTTTCTCGAACAGCAACAATACCTATACTGGCATAGCGTTTTGTTGCTTCTAATATAATGGCATTAAGCCGCTCTTTATTTGGAGCTAAGAGCATAATAGTGTGTTGATGTGCGCCTAAAAGCAGGGTTTCACCCGCAATACCGTCTTCAAGTTCGGCTAAGGCATTGGTTTGACTTATGGCCTTATCTTCTGCGCTTAATAAGGTAGTGCGTTTTTGATTTATACGATGAAGTGCTGCATACCTAGGCAAAGGGGCAAAGGTATGTGTTGCTATAAACTCACAGTCCAGAGATAAAAGAGTATCTAATAAAATACTGACCGTATGTGTTGGGTATTTTTTTAAGGAAAGCATGGCTCCGAATTGGCACTCACTTTCGGTATTTCCTTGAAACTGGATGTATTCACCAAATAAAAGTTGATAGCGACTAACATACTGTCCCAAATGTCCCCTCGGATATTTAGCCTCCATGTGAAAGGTATTAGGAATGGTGTGTGTTATCGCAGGACTATTAATCGGTGTTTGAAAAGGCAGTGTTTGTCCGGCATTGACTATTAAGCCTAAAAATTCGGCCAATTCACTAAATCCGAGGGCCTCATCTTTTTCCCCTAATAAAGAGGGATGAAAAGCCGTCAAATTTGCTTTTAATTGCTGAATAGCTTGTGTGAGCTGGGTGATTTTTAATGTACGTTGATGTTCGGCAAGCGCTGCATGATTTTTTCCTGAAGTACGTTGTACCCATTGTATTAAAGAGCCTGTTTTATTGGAATCATCCCCTTTTAAAACCACTGTGATGTAGAGATGATTTACATAGAGATTTTGTTCTTTAAATCGTTGGTGGTACTGCTTATCCAGCGCACTAGCAAAACCGGATTGAAAAGCCCCTGTTAATTCAGCACTTGTTTTTTTTCGGTGGGTGGTTACATAAATAATAAAGCGTGAGTCCAATCCCAATAGAGCCTGATGCAGCAAAAATTTTTGGTGGTTTAACACATCGGGATCTTCGATTTCAAAGGCCACCCCTTTCACATGCAGTACTGCCCCAACAAAACCTAATTGGGATTCAAAAATACTGGGTGTATTGAGGTGGGTTACTGGAAATAAATCAGAAACTTTTGTTTCCTGATACAGACGTTTAAGTACTTTAGAAAGGTTCATAAGCGCGCGCCCTCCATAATGAAGCATTGGGTACTTGTGGCAAGGCAAAGCGTTTGGCACACAGAGTAAAAAAATGGGTGTCGTAACGGCAGACAGCCCATCCAAATAAGTGCAGGGGTATAAAAATCAGCCCATAAAGTGGTGCGACTCCAATAAACACACACATGGATAGAATTAAATTAAGCATGTGGTATTCAAAGGTAACGCCCATAGTCATAGCTGGTCTTGTTAAGGCATTAAATAGAGGACTAACGTGCATCTCGTTCATGTACCTATCCTTAACCAATCAGTGTTGAATACAAAGTAGAACCACCAAAAATGATCCCCATTCCCACCAAAATCATGAGAAAATATTCCTTGGGAAATTT
>Ga0247840_10011756_pt1 | contig 10564 bp, 9 predicted proteins | sample LaCruzMarch2015__FD_192404 | JGI IMG/M metagenome (GOLD analysis project Ga0247840, IMG submission 192404) | Freshwater microbial communities from meromictic Lake La Cruz, Castile-La Mancha, Spain - LaCruzMarch2015_17m | ecosystem: Environmental > Aquatic > Freshwater > Lake | place: Spain...
GGCATGTCCATTGTGCGTTCAAGAAGTTCTTACGTATAAAAAAAGTGACGTGAAACCGCGCCGAATCATATATTATACATATATTTCAATATCTTGCAAACAGGAATCAGACTGAACTAGTGCCCGGTCGCGGCCTTCAAGGACCTGGAGCTTGCCATCCTGCCGGTCGAGCGGGCGCTCGGCGAGCGCTCCACCCTGCTCGTCATCGACAACATGGAGAGCGTCCTGCTGCCGCCCTTCATCGCCCGGGACACCCCGCCCGCCCTGACCGAGGAGGCGCGCCTGGACCTCACCGCCATCCTGGCCCTCTGCGCCCGGCTCGCGGCCCAGTGCGAGACCCGGCTCGTCTTCACCAGCCGCGAGTCACTGCCCGCGCCCTTCGCCGCCGCGGACCACCGGCGCGAGTTGCAGCGGCTCGACCGCGAGGATGCCGTCCGATTGGTGGAAAAGGCGCTCGGGCGCGAGACCGGCGGGGCGGGCGCCGCCGCCGCGGCGGAGCGCACCGCGATCGAACAGTTGGTCGAGTCCGTCCACGGCCACGCCCGCACCCTGGCCCTGCTCGCCCCCGCGCTGCGCGACCGGGGTGTGGAGGCGACCCATCGCTCACTGGTCGAGCTGATGGAGGAGATGGAGCGCCGCTTCCGCGGGGAGCGCGAGCAGTCGGTCTTCGCCGGGGTCGAGTTGTCGTTGCGGCGGATGTCGGCGGCCAATCGGGAGCGGGCGCTGGTGCTCGGGGTCTTTCATGGCGGGGTCCAACTGGACGTGTTGCGCCTGATGATGGGCTGGGTGGAGGCGGAGTGTGCCGCGCTGGGGGACGAACTGATCGGGACCGGGCTCGCGACGGCCGATCCCTACAACCATCTGACGCTCAATCCCGCGCTCTGCCCCTACCTGCGGCGGCGGCTGGACCCGGCCAGACTTGAGTCACTGACCGCCGGTTGGGGTCAGGAGATGGGCCAGTATGTCGAGTTCCTCGTGCAGCAGGGGCAGCGGAACGCCGAGGTTGCGGCGACCCTGACCGGGCTGGAACTGCCGAACCTGTTCGCCCTGCTGGATCAGGTGCGGGCGGCCGGGGATGCGGCGGCGACCATTGACCTCACGACCTCGCTCTACAGCCTGCTGAAATCGCTCGGTCGGCCGCGCCTGCTCGGGCGCGTCGGGCAGGTGCGCGATGCCAGCGCCTTGGCCCTGGGCGATGGCTGGACCCGTGCCGGCTTCGAGGCGCAGCGCACCCGCATCGAGCAGCAACTGGCGGGCGGGCGCCTGCGCGAGGCGCTCACGGGCGCGGAGACCTTGCTCCAGCGCGCCCGGGCGGCGGGTGTCGGCGCCTATCCGGGCGCCGATTACGATCTGGCGATGGCCTTTTTCGTGCTGGCCCGGGTATTGAATACCGCCGGTGGAGCGGAACCCGCCTTGCCGCTCTTGGACGAGGCGCGGCAGGGCTTCGAGTCGATCGCGCGGGACCAGGACAACAAGGCGGCGGAGGGGATGGCGTCCAAGTGCTTCGCAGAAAGCGGCGGGTGTCTGCTTAGCCTGGGCCGGCTCGACGAGGCGGCGACCGCGTACGAGGAAAGCATCCGCCGCGCGGAGCAACGCGGTGACGCCCGGGAGGTCGCCGTTGGAAAATTCCAGCTTGGGACAGTCCGGCTGCAGCAGCGCCGTCACCCGGAGGCACTGGCGGCCTATGCGGATGCGCGCGAGCGGTTCATGCGGCTGGACGAAGCGGGCAGCGTTGCCGTCGTCTGGCATCAGACCGGTGTAGCGTATCAGGGGGCGGGGGAGCCCGAGGCGGCGGAGGATGCCTACCGGAACGCGCTCGCGATCCAGGTGCGGCTCGGCGATGTCGCCGGGCAGGCGAACACGCTGACTCAATTGGGGAACTTGTACAAGGCTGTCCTCGACCACCCCGAGGAGGCGGTCGCCTTCTACAGTCAGGCGGCGGACAAGTTCGCCGAGATCGGCGATTTGGCCGGGGAGGGTCTGGCAAGGAGCAATCTCGCCGAGACCCTGCGCGGGCTGCGCCGTTTCGATGAGGTGCGCCGGGAGGTCCGCCGGGCGATCGAATGCAAGGCGCCATCCGGACACGCCGCCGAGCCCTGGAAGACCTGGGGCATCCTCGCCGACCTGGAGACGGATGCCGGGGACCCCGGCGCCGCCGGCGAGGCCCGGGGCAAGGCCATCGCCGCCTACCTCGCCTACCGCCGCGACGGCGGCGAGAACCACAGCGGCTCCGGCCGGCTCGCACTCGCCGTGACCCAACCCCTGCTCGCCGGCGACCCGGCCGCCGCGGCCTCCCTGCTCCAACAGGTCGCCGCCGATCCGGCCCTGCCTGACTGGCTGCGGCCCTTCATCCAGCCCCTCCAGGCCATCTGCTCCGGCAGCCGCGACCGCGCCCTCGCCGCGACCCCGGGGCTTCACTACACCATGGCCGCCGAGTGCCTGCTCCTGATCGAGACCCTGGAAGCGGCCGGCCGCTGAGCGGTCGCGGCTTGCCCCCGAACGTCGCGCAGCGACGCTTGTGGGAGCGGCTTCAGCCGCGACGCGACCGCGCAAGCCGCCGTGCCCTCGTCGGGGCTAACGGCCATGAGCCTGAATCCGGGAGTTGCTCACGCCAAGACGCCAAGACGCCAAGAAATATAGCCTTCGCACCGAACATCCGGACGGGGACAGGCCCCTGGTGTAGGGGCGGGTTTGAAACCCGCCCCTACGTCCGGCCATCAGGTCCGAGGGCTATACAATAGATTGATTTGCGCTTATTTGCGTTCATTTGCGGCTAAGTACTCTTCTTGGGACCGTGCAGATTGCCGTGGTCTCGTCTAAGGCCCTGGTGGCGGTGCCGCGGTGCGAACTCCGACGCCGGGTTCCAGGCGCGGCCCGTCGCGGCTGAAGCCGCTCCCACAGCGTCGCTGCGCGACCTTTATTGCGGTCCGCGCAATCGAGGCCCGGTCTATATAGCGCTGTCTATAGCGCTGCACGCTGCGTGAAGCGCGAGGCACGGGTCAGGTCAAGCGGTCCGCTGCTTGAGTCGGGTGTCCGCTGTGGCCTAGACTAGGCCGCTCGCCGCGGTCCGCGACGGACCCAGGGCGCGGAATCCCATTTCACATTCATCGAGATTCATCATGAAAATCAGTGCACGCAACCAGTTCAGCGGAACCGTCGCCGCAGTCAAGGCCGGTGCCGTCAACAGCGAAGTGGAACTGACGCTGCCGGGTGGTCACACGCTCGTCGCCGTGGTGACGAACGAAAGCGCCAAAGCGCTGAATCTTAAGGCTGGTGCAGCGGCCGTGGCCCTGGTCAAGGCGTCCTCGGTGCTGGTGATGACCGACGGCTCGGGGCTGCGTCTGAGCGCCCGCAATTGTCTGGCGGGGACCGTCAAGTCATTGACCAGCGGTCCGGTGAACGCCGAGGTGACCATCGCCCTGGGCGGCGGTACCGAGGTCCACGCCACCATCACCCACGCGGCCGTGACCGAGCTGGGGCTCAAGGAAGGCGGGGCGGCGACGGCGGTCTTCAAGGCGCCGTCCGTGATCCTGGGCGTCCCGGTCTGAGCACGTCGTTTTCACCCCGATATTGCGGCGGGGCATGACCTGCCCCGCGACGGGGCGGGTCTGCCCCGGCCCGGAACCGAGGATGCCACCCTGATCCCATCGACACCGCCGGTCCTCGCGGACCATGAACTGCACCGCCTGCTCGCCGAGGACACCCCCTTCGGGGACCTCACCACCGATTCGCTCGGGATCAGCGCCCACCCCGGCACCATCCGCTTCTTCGCCCGCGACCCGATGGTGGTCTGCGGGGTCGAGGAGGCGGTGCGCCTGTTTGAATTGTGCGGGGCCCGGGTCCGGCTGCTGGTCCCCTCGGGGACGGAAGCCGCGACCGAGACCCTGTTGCTGGAGGCCACCGGCAGCGCCGGGGTCCTGCATCGGGGGTGGAAGACCGCCCAGACCCTGGTCGAGTGGTGCTCCGGGATTGCGACCAGCGCCGCCGCCATCGTCACGGCCGCCCGGCGCGGTGATCCGTCGGCACTGGTGGCCGGCACTCGCAAGAACGTCCCCGGCAACCGCGCCCTGGCGGTCAAGTGCTTCCGCGCCGGGGGCGCCGTGATGCATCGCACCGGTCTGTCTGAGACGCTCTTGGTCTTCGCCGAACACCGGTTGTTTCTGGGGGCCGAGCCCCCGGCGCAGACGTTGGCGCGGCTGCGCGGCCAGTGTCCGGAGAAGCGGGTGGTGGTGGAGGTCCACGGTGTGCAGGAGGCCCTGGCCTGGGCCGGGGCGGACGTGCTGCAACTGGAGAAGTGTACGCCGCAGACGGTCGCGCAGGTCGTGGCCGCGCTCGCCGCCGCCGGCTCCACGGCCCTGGTCGCCGCGGCCGGCGGCGTGAATGCCCGCAATGCCGAGGACTATGCCCGGGCCGGCGCGCGGCTCCTGGTCACCACCGCCCCCCACCTGGCGGCGCCGCGGGACGTGCAGGTGCGCTTCGAGCGGTGATTATCCGGCCGTTACTCTCACAAAGACACAAAGACACAAAGAGTTTCAACGCGATCTGTCGGTCGCGGAGGCCACCTGGGCGGGGGCCGGCGCAACGCCTTCAACCTGGAAAGAGCATTTGTTTCACGCAAAGGCGCAAAGACGCAAAGTTTTTCAATTTGTGTCTTTGTGAGAGGAATTCCCTTATCGAGGTTCAGGGTGAGGCTCAGGGACCTGGCGCCGCGTCGTCCCCATGCCCGAAACACAGCGCCACGTCCACGCAATCCGCGCAGTTGGGCGACTTGCAGATGGGCACCTCGGCGCGCTCGCAGAGTTGGCGATAGAAGAACTTCTTCCATTTCATGTCGCCGACATTGCGTGCCGCAAGGGCGGGAAAACAGGTCGCCATGAGCCGGGACAGCAGGGGGCGGTTGGGCAGCCCCATGTCCTGCCACAGATGGTTGTTGCGCATCGCCGCCGAGGCGATGGCCTGGCTCAGCCAGGTAAGCGTCTCGCTCGGCTCGGCGCGAAACTCCAGCAGCAGTTCCAGGAGGTCGTCCAACTCGTCGGGCGGGGCCGGGTCCGCGGGCGGGTTGCCGTTGTGCAGGGTCGCCCCCGGGAAGACCTCGGCCAGCAGGCGCTGAAAGTCCGCCTCCGCGAGGCCGCGGATCAGGGGTTGCTGCCCGGCGTCCTGCGCCCGGCCGATGACGCCTGCGAAGGCCAGGGTCAGAGGCCCATCCGGGTCGCGGGCCCAGGCCAGGAGGGGCCGGTGGTCGCCCGGCGGGGGCGCCGCACCCCGGTCCGGCCTGGCGTGTGGCAGCGGCCCGGTCGCCGCAGGGGAGGCCCAGGGGTTGTCGTCGGCCTGCGCCGTGGGTGGGGGCGGGGTTGCCATCGGGTCGTTACCTTGTCACCGTGAGAATCTTCAGTCCGCGGCCCCGGGGGCGCGGGTGGCGCGGCGCCAGACCTGGGCCGCGATCATAACTCCGGGCATCGTGCCGGGCGGGAGGTCGCTGGTCCGCACAGCGGACCCTACGGGCGGCCGGCCTCGGCGATTGTGTTACGTACGCCCGGCCGGCCGCGCCGCCCGCTGCCCTGCCGGACGTCGTGCCGCTGGGGTCCGATGGCAACTCCTGTGACAGTACGGAAAGCCATCGGCGATCAGCGTCTCGCGAAACCGGGGAGGGCGATCGGCAGGACAGCGATGCCGACCAGTCGCCTGATGTCGGATAGAACAATGGGACCGATCACCGCGGCATCCGCGCCGCAAACCCGAAGCTTCTGATCAACTCGCCGTCATCGCCGAACGGCTGCCGCCGCTCGTGTACCAGCCAGCGCCCGTTGCGCAGCCGCCAGGCCTTGAGCGATTGCGCGTAGGTGAGGGCGGGATAGACTTCTTCATCATCGTCGCAGCGCGGTTCGATCATGGCGTGCGCTCCGCTCGGGTGTGTCCAGCCCCCCGGGCGCACCCGCCCGGGGTGGGTGGGTCAGAAGGCCAAGGCGATTTGCGCCACGATGGACCTGGGCGCGCCGGGATAGTAGATGGTGTTGGCGTCGCTCAGGAGCTGGTAATAGCTCGCGTTGATGAAGCCGATGTACTCGGCATCGAACAGGTTGTTGCAACTGAGGCTGGCGGTGAGCGTGCCCCGGGGGATGCGGTGCTGATAGCGCAGCGTCAGGTCCACCGTGGTGTAGCCGCCGACCTGCTGGGTGTGGGCCGTATCGCCGTAGCGCGAGTCCATGTAGCGCACCACCGGGGAGACCGAGAAGGCACCACGCTGCCAGGTGGCCCCCAGATTGCCCGACCACAGCGGCACGTCCGGCACCTGGGTCCCGGCCACCGCCAGCACGCCGCCGCGCAGGAGCGGCAGGTCATCGACGAACTCGTTGTGGTCCAAGGACAGCGAGCCGAAGACCGTCAGCCCCGCCAGGGGCGACCAGTTGCCCGCGAGCTGCGCGCCCCAGGCGCGGGTCTGCCCGACGTTCTGTGAATAGGCGACCAGCGGTCCGGTCCCGTCCGCGTCATAGGCGACGCTCTTGTTGAAATAGCGCGCGACATAGAGGGTCGGGGCGATCCAGCCACGTTCCAGGTTGACGCGCAGGCCCAGGTCCAGGGCATTGGAGGTTTCGGGTTTCATTGCCTGCCAGAGTTGGTTGGCGGTGATGCCCATGGCCTTGAACACGGGATAGCTCGTTTGATAGACCGGCCAGACATCGAAGCCGGGCGCGCCGTAGTTGCGCCCCAGACTGGCCTTGAGCGACACCCGGGGGTTGATCTCATAGCCAAGCGCCAGGAAGGGTAGTGCCTCCCTCAGGGTGAGCGGCGTGACGCTGCGCCCGGGGATCACCCCCTTGGACTGGGCCAGGGCCTGATCATAGGAGACATTCCCGATCCCCGTGGTGTCGTAGAACTCGATCCCCGGCTGGGTGTCCTGGACATAGCGCAGCCCCCCCTGGACCTGGAGTGCACCGAAGCGGCGGTCCGCCATGGCATAGGCGCTGTTGTACTGCCGCCGGTCCGTGACATTGCCCAGGATGCTCCAGGCGACCGGCCCCCCGAGGGTCCCGGCCGCGTTGGGGGTGTAGGTCTTCCAGGCGGTCGGCGGGCCGGGCGGGTCCAGTGACTCCCACCAATAGCCGATCTTGAGATCCGTCCCGGCCAAGCGGGTGACGAATTCCAGGGTCATGCCGTACCAGTCGTGGTCGATCAGCCATTGGCGAACCTTGCCCGTCGCCTGGCCGTCCAGATAGTAGCCTTCTTCCCTGACATAGAAGGGCTTGAGGACGACTTGGGACACCTCGCCCAGGCGCCAGGACAGCTCTGAGAGGATGGTCCAGTCCCTGAAATCCTGACGGTTGTAGCCGTAATAGTTCACCGCCTCGGCCGGTTTGGCGCTGGAGGTGTCGCTATAGTCGAAGAAGCGGTACTTGCCGAGGTCCCGCGCCTGGGCATAGGTCAGGGCCCGGTAGTTGTCCTGCTGCATGTCATTGTAGGCGGCATAGACCTTGAAGTTACCGCGCTCCCCCAGCGGCCTGGACAGGGCCGCCTCCAGGTTGGTCCGCTCCCCCGGAGAATCTCCCGGACCGCGCCACTTGGACGCGCTGGTGCGGGAGCCGGAGACGAAGATCGCGGTTCCGTCCGGCAGGCGCCCGGAGTCGAGCCGCGCGAAGGTGCGATCGAGGCTGAAGGAGCCCAGGGTCTGGGACAACTGCACCCCAGGGCTGGCCTGGGGCCAGAGCAACTCGACGTTCAGGGCGCCGGTCGTGGTATAGAGGCCGAGCCGGTCCGGCGCGATCGGCCCCTGGGCCAGGGACACCGCGGCAAAGTTCTCCGCATCGAAGAGCCACTGATAACCGGGTCCGGGGCCGATGCCCGCGAGTGCGAGTCCCTCCACCGTGCCGGTCCCGCCGTGGGTGCTCAACTCCCCGCGCACGCGCATCCCTTTGACGCCCCCCGGCAGATTGGTGAGGCCATAGGCGTCGGGGGTCTGGGCATTGACCGAGGGCATGCCGCTGACGGCGCGATAGGGGTTGGTGGCGCCGTCGCCGCCCCAGAGCCGGATGCCCTCGGGGTCCACCTCATAGGTGGTGGTGGTCGGGCTGGGCAGGGTGACGGCGGCGCCCTGCGAGGCGGCGGCGCTGACCTCCACGGTGGCGAGTTTGGCCGCCTCCTCGCCCGGCGCGGGCGGGGCCAGGCCGAGGGCGGCGGGCAGTGCGGCGAGCGCCAGCGGCCAGGGGGAGCGGTGATTGGTCAGGTGTGCAGACAAGCGTTATCTCCTTCGGTATATAACGAAAGGCAGTAATGGGAGCACAGGCAGTCGACCTGCGCGGACGCAAGCGACCCCATCCAATGGGCGAGCGGTGAGGCGGTGCCGCACCGCGTCCGGGTGAGCGGCGCTAGGCCGTCAGGTGGTTCTCTTATTCGCGTTCATTTGCGGACAAAGTCTCCTAAGGCAGCGGCCGGGGCTCGGTGACGAACCCGATATGGGTCAGCCCGGAGCGCGCGGCGAGTGCGATGACGGCGGCGACCTGCCCATAGGGCACCCGGCGGTCGGCCTGGAGGTGCAACTCGGGGACGGGAACGCCGGTGGCCGCCGCGGTCATGCGCTCGGCCAGTTCCGCTTCGGTCAGCGGGGCCGCGTTCCAGAACAGGGCGCCGTCGGCCTGGATCGTGAGGCGGATGGCGTCCGTGACCGGGGGCCGCGGGGTGCTGTCGGCCTGGGGCAACTCCAGCCCCACGCGATGGGTGAGCAGCAGGGCCGTGATCATGAAGACGATCAGCAGCACCAGCATCACGTCGATGAGCGGGATCATGTTGATCTCGGCCAGGGGGCGCGGCGCCTGACCGAAGGGGCTGTCGCCGAAACTCATGGGCGTGCCTCCCCGCTGTCGGCGAGGGTCGCGGGTGACTCGCCGTCACGGCGATCGGTCACGAGGACGCTCAAGAGGTCTTGGGCGAAGCCCTCCAGTCGGTCGATCAAGACCCGGTTGGCGCGGTTGAAGGCGTTGTAGGCGAGTACCGCCGGGATCGCGACCGCGAGCCCGAGCCCGGTCATGATCAGGGCCTCGCCGACCGGGCCGGCCACCTGCTCCAGGCTGCCGTGCCCCGGTTGGCCGAGACCGAGCAGGGCCTGGTAGATGCCCCCCACGGTGCCGAACAGGCCGATGAAGGGGGCGGTCGCGGCCACCGAGGCGAGCAGCGTCAGACCAGACTCCAGTCGGGTGCCCTCGTGGGCGATGCCCAGGGCCAGGGCGCGGACGATGGGTGCCTCGGGGACGCTCTGCCCAGGCGCGGGCAGCGCCCGCGCCTGGGCGCGCAGTCCGGTCTGGGCCAGGCGGGCGAAGGGTTCGGTCGGGGCCGCGGCCGCCAGTGCCGCGGCCGTGGGGGCGCCTTCCGGCAGGTCCCGGAGTCGGGCCAGGAAGGCCCGGGAGCGGCGGTAACGCCGTAAGCCTTGCCAGGTCTTGGCGAGGATCTGGTACCAGGAGGCGACCGACAGGATCAGCAGCAGGCCAAGCACCGCCAGGGCCAGGGGATTGGCCTGGGTGATGAAATGGGCCAGGCCCAAGATGGGTAGAGGGTCGTTCACGGTCATCTCCGCAATGAAAAGGACAGGGGCACCAGCACGGTGCCGGCGACCGCCACCCCGCCGCGCCGGGCCGGGACGAAGCGCCAGCGTTGCACGGCCGCCAGGGCCACGCGGTCCAGCGTGCGCGAGCCGCTGCCGGACTGGACCTGGACCCGCTCGGGCAGGCCCGCGGGGCTCACCTGCACGCGCAGCAGCACCCGGCCCTCCTCGCCGCGGCGCCGTGCCTCCTCCGGGTAGGCCGGCGCCGGGTTGTGCAGATAGGCGGCGTTGAAGCCGGGTGGGCTCGCCGGGCCGGCCGCTGGTTTAGCGGCGGGGGGGCGGGCGGGCGGGGCGGCCCTGGCATTCGCCCCGGTGGCCGTCCCGGTGGTCGCGGCCGGCGCGCGGGGGCCCGGGTCCGCGGTGCGCGGCCCGGGTGCCGGTGGTTCGCGCGGCGGCCGCTGGACCGGCGGCTGGGGTCTGGGCGCCGGGGGCTTGACCGGCCGCCCGGCGGCGGACTTGACCTTGGGTGGGGCCGGTCTGACCGGTCGCTGGGTCTTGGGCCTGCTCGCGAGGAGCGGCGCCGGCCGCGGCGCGGCCGACGGTGCCTCCACCGGCGCCGGGTCCGGCGCGGCCGGCGGTGGCGCCACCGGTGCCGGCTCCGGCGCGGCGACCGCCGGGGTTGGGGCGGGCAGCGCGGCCGGTGCCGGTGCGGCGGCCGCCGTTTCGGCCGGGAGCCATTGGACCTCGACCAAGGCGACCGGGAGCGGCGCGGGCGGGGTCTCCAGTTGCCCCACCAAGGCCAGCCCCGCCGCGCCATGGGCGACGATGACCAAGGCGAGCAGCACCGGGCTTGACCCCGGCCGCGTGTCGGCCCGCGACCGGGTCGACCACCCGGCGTGGGGGGGCGCGGACCCGTCAGGCACCTGGTCCGCGGGTTCAGCCATGCGCAGCACGCCAGGTCGTTACCAGCTCCGGGACCAGGGCCAGGGGGCCGCCGGGGATGCGGTACGCGCTGACCGCGAGTCCGGTGAGCAG
>Ga0247840_10011765_pt1 | contig 10558 bp, 6 predicted proteins | sample LaCruzMarch2015__FD_192404 | JGI IMG/M metagenome (GOLD analysis project Ga0247840, IMG submission 192404) | Freshwater microbial communities from meromictic Lake La Cruz, Castile-La Mancha, Spain - LaCruzMarch2015_17m | ecosystem: Environmental > Aquatic > Freshwater > Lake | place: Spain...
AAATCAGATCGCCACCTACGCTAGTATCATCTTTAATGGTTACTTTAGTCAGATTCGCGTTGCCAGTTACTTTTAGGTCAGTGCCAATAACTAATTTAGTTGCAGTTAGATTGGCGCCAATGGTGAGCGCTTCAAATTTGTCATTTTGTAAAGTGGTGTTGCTTTCGCTAAGAGTGGCTGGTCCCATTCCGTCACCACTAGCTTCGGCCGTGGATGAAAAGCCACCGATGATGGTTGCGCAGCCGCTAAGGAGGATAGCGCTAATTAGGAGACTAATTAAGGTTAAAGAGCCTTTTTGCATGGGTAAATCTTTCTAAGGAATTTATTTCAAGGCTTGATTTTAACATAAGCGCCAAGTCGTAATATGGACAAAGACCCAAAATAGAAACACTGGGAGCGTTTTTATATCAACTGAATTAATGGATTGCAGCTGATTAGTTTTGCGCTAAAAGTTAATTACATAGATGTGTGGCAAAAAGTCACACTCATTTAGTGCGGATAAAGTTAAAAATTAGCTAGAATAATAGATTATTTGTCATAAGTAACGTTTTGGCACAAAAGTGTCCATTTTTTAAGCTACGATTAAGATAAAATCCGAACTTATTATAATTATCACAAAATTAGTTGCAGTGTTGACTTGAACTGGTGAGAAGAAATAATTCGCAAGCAAAGCGGAATTATTATTTAGTTGGTAATGATAGTTTGCTACAAGAAAATATCTCTGTGACTAATTTGCTTGGTGCTGGAACTGCTGGTGACCTATATTTAGGTAATGCGAATTTAGATCCAATGACGAATTTGAATACGAATAGTTTGCCGCGTGGTATCGTGGTTGATTCAAGCTCAACGTGTAAAACTAATGGTGCAGTAATAACTTTGGAAAGTGGTGGGGCTGATTGTCAGTTAGTTTTAGTGCTTAATCGCACAATTTTAGCCACATTAGGTGGAGCGGTTCTGCTTAATTTTACAACGCCAACTGTATCATGGGCAACTTCAACGGGCTTCTATAGAACGGGATTGACTTATGTAACTTATCACCAACCAAGTGTGATGATGAGCTTGTCAAATAATAATGCTAGCTTTCTATGATAGCGATGAGCAGGTGACGATTCCGATGATCTTTAGTGTTCCAATGCCAGCTTATTTGAATCCAAGTTATATGGTCATAAATTATATAGTACCATAATTTGTGCATAGATGCAAAAGTTAAAGATAGTTTAATTTAAGTTATTGAATTCTGGACGTTATTGTATCATTACAGTAGTGGCCTAATTAAAGTTAATTAATTTTTTAGGGTGGTCTAATATGAAAAAAATAGCACAACTCGGCTGTGGTTTGGTAGCTGGGGTTCTTTTGGCTGGTTGCGGTAGCGCTGGTTCTGGTGGCGGTGGCGTCACTCCTCCTGCACCCAATTCAACGCCTGTGGTGAGTATTGATGCAATGACAACCGTGCCTGTAATTAATGGCTCGGGAACTCAGGGTATGCTATATGTACATAACTATGGTAAAACAACTGCGAATAGTTTGAGCTTTAGTTTAGGTTCAGCGACAACAAGTAGTAAATTAAAATCAGCGTTAGCTAAAGTCGGTTTAAATCTTGGTGGCTCTTTGCAAGATACCCAAGGTTTTGTGCTTGATGCGAGTACTTGCGGTTCAATCCCTGCTGGTGGTTCATGTGCGGTTAAATTTACCACGCCAAGTTTGAGCGTAGGTAACTTAGGTAACTCATTGGTTAAATTAGCTTATACTGCTGAAAAAGGTGCGGCAACCACCACTCAAGTGGTAAATTACAAATATGTAAATATGGCGGCTTTGAACGGGGTTAATTTCACAGGTAGTTTAAATGTGGTTGGTGCTCAGGGCACGACACCACATGTGGTGGGTTATGTTTATGGTGGTGGTGCTAACGGTACTATTTACAAAAACGTTAAGTTAAACTCAACTAATGCAACTACGACAATTAGTCAAGGCTTTATTGATGGTCAAGAAGTGGCGGCTGGTCAAGTAATTGCGGTTGAATTTGCGGTCGGAATGCAAAGTAATAAAGCTAGTACCGTTACTGTGACACCAAGCTGGGGTGGCAGTAGTAAACTGCAATCAGGTTTGTTAAATGGTAGTGGTGGTAGTGGTGGTAGTGCCTTAACTTTAAATTTAGCACCTGCTCAGGATACGGTTAACTTCATTTTTGGTGATTTAGCTTTGTTAACGGCACCACAATCTACTCCTGCGGTAGTGAATGTGGTTAATAATGGTAATGGTAATTCGGCTGGTGGTTTAACTGCGGTAGCAACTGGTGGTGATGCAGCTGGCTTAACTATTACCAATACGAATTGCGCTTCAACATTGCTGTTAGCTAATGCCGCAAATTCTTGTCAGTTTAATTTTACGGTAACAGGTTATACATCTGGTACGACTACGGTAGAATTTAAAGATAGTTCTAATAACGTAGTTGCGAGTCAAACTGTTTATTGGACTAATGACCTGCCAATTGCAATGCTGACGATTGTGCCAACTCCATCAACCTTTACACTGGGTAAAGCGGTAACGGCTACTGAAAGTTCAGTTGCATTTACTATCACCAATATTGGTCACGCTCCATTAACTGGTGTAACTTATACACCTGGTAATACAGGTCCAGGAACTTGGGTGCAAGATGGTTCGACGTGTACTACTACTATTGCTGTGGCTGGGTCATGTGCGATCACTGGACATCTAGTAGGTACGAACGATGGAACTGGTTATGTTTATTATAACGTTGTAGGTACGCAGCCAAATGGAAATAGTGGTAGTTTTGTTGGTATGCCATTGTCTTACTCAGTTACAGCACAACCATCATTGGAAATCACTCCATTTAGTGCGAATATGACTGTGATGGCTAATGGCGTTGAGAATAAAACGCAAAGCTATTTAGTTACTAACACGGGTAATGATCCAGCCTTGTTTAGTGCGATTAACTTACTTGAGTCAAGTGCTAATGCATATAAACCAGCTATTGTGAGCGGTGCCGGAGCTGGTACTTGTACGGCAAGCACAACTTTAGTGCAAGCTGAATCATGTACCGTAGTGGTTAAATATGGTCCAATTCCTTACACTGCAGCGATTAACGAATCAGGTATTTCAACCTTGCAAGTTGATTATCATGGTGGAACACCAGATACGGCTTATAATTCACAATCTACTTTGAATTATTGGTTAGTTGGTAATGATAGTTATCTTGAAGAAAGTGCGCCACTTGGTACTAATTTAGCTGGTGCAGGAACGGTTGGTTCTCCATTTGCGGGTAATGCTAATTTAACTGGTATGTTGATAACCATCAAATATACCAATGTATCACTTAACTATCCGATGTCAAATCTGAATTTTAACACCAATAATTTACCGCGTGGTTTAACCGTTGATGGTTCATCAACTTGTGTAACTGGTAGTAATGTTATGACGTTAGAAAGTGGCATTTCGTGTAACTTAGTTCTTGCGTTGAATCCTGCTACGTTGGCAACTATAGACGGAACGGTCTTACTTGACTTTACCTCGCCAACTGCAACTTGGACTACACCGTTGGGCTTCTATAGTCAAACAGGTAGCCCGATATATGTCGGCTATATTCAACCTACAGTAGCAATGACATTGTCAAATAATAACAGTAGTTTTGAGTCAACCATTTTAAGCATGACTGGTGCTAATTTGGACAAAGGCACTGATCCAGTGGTTAGCGTGTCAGGTGTTTATGGCATGTTAAGTGAATCACCGGTTGAGCCATCAGCTAATTGTACGGTTGAATCAACGACTTGGGGTGTTAGTTGTGGTTTAGCTGCGGGTGGTAATACGTCAGCTAACGTAACTTATATGATGCCGACATTCTTACAACCTGGTATCGCAGAGAGTATTCCGTTGGTATTTAGTGTTCCAACTCCAGCTTATTTAAATCCTAAGTACACCTTCATTAATTATGTAGCGCCGTAACTATATTAGATAAGTAATTAGAAATGATTTAATTTAAATCATTGAGTTTAGGTCGTTGCTGTATTCATACAGCAGCGACCTACGCTAAATGGGTTAATTGAAATTTAAACCACAAAATAGGCTTCATATTGAGTATGAAATTTAACTGGTTAATGAAACGAATTGATTTTGTAGCTGATTTATTCTGCGCTTTATTGTTGTGTGTAATATGGCTGGGGTTAATGAGTTTGCTTGGTGCCTGTAGTCAAGATAAAAATAGTGTGGCAACTGGTGAGGCTAGTTCAACGAATGGATTAATTATTGAGAAAGCCACCGTAGTGCCTGTTTTGGATGGTAAATCCACGCAAACAGGGATTTATATTCATAATAACACTGGTCAGACGATTAGTGGGATTCAGTATCTTAGTCTGGCTAGCGGCGAGAGTGATCCAGCGCCAAACAGCCACCGCTTACAAATTAACTCGAGTGGTTGCCATTCAATTGCCGCGAATAGCAGTTGTTTGCTTGTGTTTAGCACGCCTAGTTTAAGCTTTGGTCAAAGCGGCAGCGCCATCATTATAGCTAACTATAATGGAGTAACGATTAACCAAATAATTAACTATAGTTATTACACCAGCAAAGATTATACTGGGGTTAATTTTAGTGATGGCAGCGTGAGTTTATTTGGCAGCAATGATTATGCCACAGTCTATGTTTTTGTTGGCAACTCTCAAATCCAACCTCAAGTTGGTTTTAATCTTAGCGATTCGAGCTTGGCAATTAGTAATGGTTTGATTAATGGCAGCGTTGCGATTAGCGCGAATCAGGTCATTCCGTTAGAATTAAAATCCAATCAAAATGTGACCAGCAATTTGGTTACGGTCACACCATATACGCAGTTTAGTTTCAGCCAACTAGCTAAATCATTACAAGACGCTAGCCAGCAGCATCAAAGTTTACAAATAACAATTAGCCCAACACAAAAAGCTAACCTAGTGATGAGTAATGTGCCGCTGCTAAATGCGGTGAGCAATCTATCGGCAACCATTACGATAAAAAATAACGGCAATAAAACCGCCACGTTAATTCATTTGACTTCAGCAGATACATCCAAAACAAGTATTAGTGCGGTAACTTGTGTATCTGGTGGCAGTCTTGCTGCTGGCGCGAGTTGTACCGATACGGTTACTTTAAAAGATTTATATAACAATGGTTCATCGAATATAAATTTGGCTTATAATAACAGCTTAGGTAGTGCAACGGCAGTTCAAACCGTTTCCTATTACAATACCTTAGCTCAGCCGATGATAAAAATGTTACCAGCGAGTAGCAGTTTAACGGAAAGTATCAATTCCGTGAAAACCGTAGTTTTTAGCGTACAAAATATGGCAAATGCACCTTTAACTAGTTTGACGAGCACGGTTTATACTAATCTAAGTCAAGCGACGGTGGCTAAAACCACCACCACGACCCCGTGCGGAACGACCTTAAATGCTCGAACTAGTTGTACGGTTACTGCGCGGATAACCTCGAACGCAAATGTTGATAGTGGCGTATTTTATGTGGTGATGCGCGGTAGTTTTACTAATGGAACCACCACTAATTATAGTTTTGTTAGTCAGCCCGTTGCAACCACGATTTATGACCCAAGTGTTGCCACCATTGCCTCAACCACGCCAACCGAATCAGCGACTAACGTCAGTATTAGTACCAATGTTATTCTGAATTTTAGTAAAGCCATGGATCCAACCACGCTAAATAGCAGCAATATTCAGCTGCAAAAAGTTAGTGATAGTTCTAGTGTGCCATTAACTTTTCAAGGGGTAACTAATGGTAACCAAACGGTAACCTTTACCCAAACTAGTGGTCAGCTCTTGGGATCAACTCCGTATAAGATTGTAATTAATCCAAGTGCGATTAAAGATTATAATGCTAATCCGATGGGCGCGGCAACTAGTCAACGGGTAGCGAGTTTTACCACCGGAGATTTTGCGGCACCCACGATTAGTTTGGTTAATCCTAGCAATGGTTCCACCAACCAGAGTAAAACCCCAAACATAAATATTACCTTTAGTGAACCTATGGCGTTGGCGGGTTTAACCAGTAGCAATATCATGTTTCAAACTCAAGCAGGTGGAACGGTGGCAGGGACGAGCTTGGTAATTAGCAATAATAATCAAACCGTGACGGTCAATCTAAATGGCATACCGCTAGCCGATCTGAGCAGCTATCAATTGGTTTTAAATCAGGCGAATTTAACCGATGTGGCAGGTAATCCGTTGGGTACTAATCCTGCTTATGTTGCGACGTTATTCACTACAGGTGATTTTATCGCACCAACTTTGAGTAGCGTAATGCCGTTAAATGGTGCAACCGACGTTGCTCTTGAGTCGGGAATTAGCTTAAGCTTTAGTGAAGCGATGAACACCGCCACCTTGACAACTAGCAGTGTGCAGCTAATTCGTAATAGTACGAGCACAGCAGTAAGTTTAAATTCGCCATTCTTTAGCAATGGCAATCAAACGGTGAGCTTTCAGCCTGTGAGCAATTTAGCCAGCAACGAAAGCTATAGCATAGTCATTAATCCGAGCCTGATTACCGACACCCACAATAATCCGATGAGTGCGGCAACTAGTCAGACGGTAAGTGCTTTTACCACCGTATTCGTGCCGATCTATGGACAAATAATGCTAGCTGGCTATAAAGGTCAAATGCTACTCTTAAATCCAGCGACCAGTGCCATGTCGGTTTATAATCCATACTATTATAGCTGTAATGCAATAGCTTATGGTCAAGGTAAGTTTGTCGAAGTTGGCAATGGAGGAGAAATCCGCTATTCTACGGATGATGGTGTAACTTGGACAACCGAGGCGTTTGTGACACCCTATGATTTGCGTGATATTACTTTTTCAGGATTTATGCAAAAATGGATTGCAGTTGGTGATGGTGGCTCGCTCCTTATCTCTAGTAATGGAACTTCTTGGACTAAAATTAGTAATGCGATAGTTCCACTGACTACATCGCTGGTTAGTGTGGCAGTCAATAATGGTGCTGATTATGCCGTTGTAGTTGGCAATGATGCTTCTAGTGGAACTAAATCTGGCTATACCTATTATTCGACAAAATCTGATACTAGTCTTACTTCGTGGAATAGATCTCCTACGCCTGTTTATGCTAGTTTAGTCGGGGTGGCTTTAGGTTCTCTACCATCTGGTAGTGGGTTTTTTGAAATCGGGGTTGAGAACAGCTCCAGTAACACTGGGGCAATTGGTAGTTATGTTAGTTCTGATGCTAATTTCGGTAGTTTTGCATGGACTTGGTATCCTACAACTGTGAATGTACCTGTTTATGAGCTTTATCGGAGTAGTAATGGTCCTTATGGTAATGTTTATGCGACTGGGGAGCAGCTATTTGGGGTGTATTCTTATAATTTAGTCTATGTCCAATCTGTAAATTCTGGTGTCTTGACGTGGACTTTGGTTTATCCCTTGGGCTCGATGACGTACGCCACTAATAGGTATACTGGTATTAGTTTTGTAAATAATTATTTGGTGATTCTTGGGAGTAATGCCAGTATTATGTATAATAATAGTGGCGGTTTGAGCAATTGGAGTGCAAATACGGTTGGTAATGGCGGTGGTTATGATGTTACAGATGTTGCTTATAATGCCACCTCGGGTAAATATGTTATTTGTGGTGCTGGGGCTAATTATGGAGCCTCGAGTCTGGCTACTCCCGCAGGAACAGGGTGGACGACCAGTTTAATGAACCCCTCAAGCATAACCAGCGCCACTATTACGGTGATGGGGGTTAGTAATACCGTAAACCCGTCCTATGTAATGATCAAGGATAGTAATGTACCGATGTATAATACGAGCGGCAGTCCTGTGAGTGGCACATGGCAGACGGCAACTTCAACTGGTGGTGACCCTGTAACTGGTTGGTTGTATCAAACTACGGCGATGGCTTATGGTAGTAGCGGTTATTTTGTTGCAGTTGGTGTGGGTACACCTGGTTTGCCACAGATCATGAAATCAACTAATTCATCTGGTTCTGCGTGGGTCGCCGAATCTGCCCCCACAACCGAATGGCTATACGGTGTGTCCTATGGAAACAATCAATATGTAGCGGTTGGTCGAAATGGAACAATCCTGACCTCGCCAACTGGCGAAACTTGGACGGCGCGCACCTCTCCAGTGGCTTCTGCTAATTGGATAAGTATTACATATGCCAATAATCAATATGTAGCGGTAGGTGGATTATCTGGAAGTGGCTATGTCATGACTTCTACAAATGGAATTACGTGGACGGTTCGTTCAACTCTTGCCTCTACTACATGGAATAATATAACTTATGGCAATAATCTTTATGTGGCGGTTGGCGCGGGTGGTAAAATTATAACTTCACCTGATGGAATTACGTGGACAGCGCAAAGCTCTGGAGTGACGACAATTTTATATAATGTGAATTATGCGGGTGGCAAGTATGTTGCAAGTGGTGAATTGGGGGTGATTTTAACCTCTTCTGATGGCATAACATGGACGCAAATTCCGCCGCTCAATGGTGGTGGCTTGCTAAGCTCGATTCCCTTTAATTAATATCTAGGTGTCTATTTGAATTGATTTTGGCTCATGTTTTAAATTCAAATTTTGGCTGAGTAAGGAATATTAAATTTGGGTGAGATAATTTTAAAATGAGAGTGACAAAATGGATGATAAACAAGCGCTAGATTTGGCGGTGGCGTTTAATAAACAGATTGGAGATGGATTATTTTCAATAATAGTTGGTTTAAATTTGCTTATTTTAAGTGAGTCACCTCAAGCTGGGATCGTGGCGAACACTCAAGGTGGCACCTTTGTAAATAAAAATATTTTGGAAGTTGCCGAAGATGAGTGGCGAGAAATTTTAGTTGCTAAGATTATCGCTAAGTGCATTACGAATAAATCTAATGCAAAATGGTTGTCGTTGCGTTTTTCGCGGCAGTATGAGTACTGGTTGATAGTTCTTAATTATCAAGCCTTAGTTAACTATGCTACAGGTAACGTAATTGGTGTTAAAATTAGCGCCGAAGTACCGCAATATCCTTTGCATTTTTATGCCATTGACAAAATTATAACGCGGGTTTATAAATCCATACCAGTTAAGGTCAAGTTAGATAAAAAATTAACCAATCGCGAAGTTGAAGTGCTTTTTCTGTTATTTCACTGTGATTCATATGAAAAAATTGCGACATTATTAACGTTAGCGAGTGGTCAAGAAGTTTCTAAGAATATGATTGCAAAAAGAGTTTCGCGTGGCTTATATCCTAAATTTGAAGTTGCCAATTTGGAAGCGTTAAAAGCGGCGGCAAGTGCTAAAGGTTACCATTGGCGTGTTCCAGTGACACTTTTTGGTGAATTCATGTACCCACTAAATAAGCTGTAGAAGGATGATTTAGTCTCTCTTTCCACGTATCGAAACTTCTTCAATCCAATGTTGTAATTTAGGTGTAAATTTGTCTATTTAGACACTCTGCCAAACGCTTAGCACTTGTTGCAAAATTTAACTCTACATCACCAGAGATTAATTCACTTAAATTTACTACCTGTAAGCCTGCATAACCACAAGGATTGATATAGCTAAATGGGGTTTTATCTAAATTAAAATTAAAACTTAAACCATGATAACTGCAGCCTTTGCGAATCTTTAGCCCCAGGGATGCAATTTTTTTGCCTGCAACATACACCCCAGGTGCATCACGATCGCCATTGGCAACGATGCCAAGTTCTGCCAAATAACTAATTACACCATTTTCAATTCGCGTGACTAATTCCCGAATCGAGAACTCTAAGCGCTTGATGTCAATCAAAATATAAATCACAATTTGTTGTGGTCCATGATAGGTGACTTGCCCACCACGATCGCTGCGGATAATTGGAATCGAATGCTCTTTAATTAAGATGTGTTCTTCTTTGCCCGCCAAACCAAGGGTGAAAACTGGATCATGTTCGACCAGCCACAGTTCGTCAGGCGTAGAACTATCGCGCGATTCGGTAAATTGCTTCATTTGCTCCCAACAGGCGTAGTAGTCAATTTTGCCAATTGATTTTATGTTAGCTGGAGTCATCATAAGGTTATTTTTACCAATGGATGGTTGTGAAGTGCTTGATAAATTATGTCCAGTTGAGCTTTAGATTCCGCGCGCATCATTACGGTTAATGCCACGTATTTAGCCGAGCTACTTGCGCGCGTGGTGACATTACCTTCGGGGTCAAAATCGCTGCAATTAGCGGCGATAATCGCGCACACTTCGCTGACTAATTCGGGTTGATTATAGCCCATGACTTTTAAATTAAAGTCACAAGGAAATTCCATTAATTCTTCGAGAGCTGAGGGTGGGTTATTTGGAGTTGTCATTGTTTTTGTCCTTTTGATGATCATATTCTTCAATTAGATCATGATCTTGATTACGAATAAGTGATTCTTGTAAATTAGGTAGTGGTGGTAATTCATCAAGTGCTTGAACACCCAAATCATCTAAAAATTTATGCGTGGTGGCAAGTAATTCTGGACGCCCAGGTAATTGTTTATGCCCGATTACCTCAATCCAGCCACGCTCAAATAGGGTTTGAATAATTAG
>Ga0247840_10011767_pt1 | contig 10558 bp, 12 predicted proteins | sample LaCruzMarch2015__FD_192404 | JGI IMG/M metagenome (GOLD analysis project Ga0247840, IMG submission 192404) | Freshwater microbial communities from meromictic Lake La Cruz, Castile-La Mancha, Spain - LaCruzMarch2015_17m | ecosystem: Environmental > Aquatic > Freshwater > Lake | place: Spain...
CATCTCACTGTGAGTAAGTGTCGTCGAAGGCATGGTGACCGTCCAAGATTTAGAGTCCTCCGAGGGCTGAATTCGCTTGGCCCACATCAAAAGAGCGTCCTTGAAATTCGATTGATGCGCCTCCCGCAAAAAATGATATATCTCCGCAAGAGTCAATGAGGTAAATGGAATATGCGTGAATTCACGAATCAGACCAAGCAAATCCCCGTGATTACGAGGAAATCTTTTGGTGGTCAGCCCGTCCGCTTCATCGACATCAGGCCACAACTCAGCAAGTTTCAGCGCGGCAAACAACTGCGCTCGGGCATCGTAAGTCAATAAAAAATCAGGGCCATCAGAGAGGAAGATGGATCTCCGCCATTCCTCGGTAGCTTCCTCGATAGGAACAGTAATTTTTCTTCCGCGAATCACAGCGGTAACAAAAAACTTGTTCTTTTCGTCATCATCATCAGGTGGTTCCCAGGCGCCCGTTATAAATCCGTCCGCAAGAGAAGCCGGCAACCGCATTGCGCTATACCCACGCCAGGCAATAGTAGCCTCTGCCCGCCCAATAAAATACGGCAGCGAGGTCTCCGTCACAATCCCGCGAAGTGCCGGAGGAATAACGCCAGCCTTAAAGTCTTCCAGTAAATCCTCCACAGTTAAGTAGCATGCCCCGCCATGCTCGCCTTCTCGCAAAGCGCGAGCTTCATCTTTGCTAACGGGGAATAGCGATATGGGCGTTTTGTCGTTATCGACAATCATGTTGCTGTAACATTTGTGACGGTAGCCGCATTCGATACAATGTTGGCTAAACGCAGGAATTCCATCGTCATGCCAAAACTTATCGATTAGAACATCAAGCCCGTTCTCAAAGTTTCGAAACGACACCCGCTCCACGACAATGGCCGCAAGAGCCCGCTCGCGACTATCAGCGCTCGACTTCAAAGCAAACAAAAACCCGGGAGCACAGTGCGCAATGAACCCATATTCATAAAGCGGAAGCTCGGGAAAGATAGCGCGAAAAGCGCGCGCATAAAGTGTCACCTGGTTCGCGTAACTGGCCCGTCCGGTCTCAGAGCACTTGATATCTCCAATAACCCAATAGGTGCCCGTCCACAGCAGAAGGTCAATCTCACCCTCAAAAGGAACCGCCCCTTCCTGGATGACAAGTTTTGAATCATCCGCAGATAGAAAAAGAGGAACACCAAAAAACACTGCCGGTGTCCCCCGCTGACACGCGCGGATAGCCGCATAAGCAACTTCCCGTCGCTTATGCGGAGTCAAATCATCATACCTCAAATCCGTATGAGCCGCGACAGGACATTCAATGCCCATCGCCTCCTCTATTCGCCCCACCCAAGAATGCAATCTCTTAACGGCGTGGGCCTCAAAAACCACGCCGGATAGCATGAAATCAGATGTAAACTTCGTGGGTGAAATTGTCTGTTCGCCGCCACGGTGATACACCCCCTTCTGGGAACACGTATCATAACTCTGCAGGAGCGATGCCGATACAGCTCGACCAGTGCGCGCTTCCGAGAACTCATCAGCCCCGGGCAGCGCCTTCTTCGTGCCATGCTCTTTCCGTGCCGGCACCGCATACTCCTCACCGCTGGCATCAAATGGGTTAACGAAATCGAGTTTCATGCGCTTTCACAAGAATATAACCAATACAACACGCCATTTGCCATTTCCAAACGCGGTGCGGCGCACCCTCGGCACCGCACCCGATGGATTGTCTCCCCATCTTTGTGCCAAACATGCAAATAGTGCTCGCCAAAGCTGCTGTCAGTCCACCACCCGCGTGCCCAGTCCAGATCCACCAGTCGAGCGCTGGAACATGCCGAATTCCGCGCGCTAGAAACCACCCGGCGAACAAGTCTCGCCTGGTTTGGAAGGGTTTCAGTGGTTTTTTGCTTCGCTGGCACAGGTAGTCTCAAAAGTAAGGTTCACCTAAGATACAAATTTGGCTCGCGATTCGCGTCACCAACTATTAATAATCACAAACCCTTTTCGCCCGCCGCGCGCAATCAAAAGCATTGCCCCCTTTTTAAGGTTTGACGAGGAAATTTGCCTCATCACATCTTCCTCGCTCTTCACCGGTCGCCCTTCAACAGCCAAGATGGTATCACCAACTTGAACGCTGGCTGTCGATGCCATGGTGCCCGGGAGAACCTCTTTCACGACCAAGGTGCCATTTTCAAATTTGAGTCCAAGTGGTCGGTTTGGGTCGTCAATCAGGGGCGGCAGAGGCACCAAATTGCCCCCGTCACCAGTAAGAGCTTCCTGTGCCTTGGGAACCAAAGCGACATCAAGAGTTAACTCTTTCCCGCCGCGAACAACAATCAACGGGACATTTGCGCCAACACGGTAATTCAAAAGCTCCTTTTGTATCTCCCGCGCGGTGGTAACTGCCACACGCCCTGCCTTAACAATAACATCCCCCGGAAGCACCCCCGCATCAGCAGCCGGAGAGTTCGGCGCGACACCAACGACCACTGCCCCTGACTTCAAAGGTGCATAGTAGCGCGCATATGGGCTCCCCGCACGAATCGATGTAACCTCTGCACCCAGCCAAGGCCGCGAGACAAAACCCGTCTGCTTAATCTGGCTCGCGACATCACGAACGACATTGCTGGGCACCGCAAACCCAAGGCCGCGATTTATGCCATTGATAAGCGTGTTGACGCCAATGACGCGGCCCCGGATGTCTGCAAGTGGGCCTCCGCTATTGCCGGGATGAATGGCCGCGTCGGTCTGGATATACTCTTCATAGTGCGGCGCGTCGGTAATGTCTGTTCGCCCCACTGCGCTGATGACCCCTACCGTAAATGTGCTTGGTAATTTATAGGGAGACCCGATGGCGCCAACAATCTGGCCAACCTGCACTTCGGAGCTATCCGCTAGAACAGCGGGTTTGAGCCCCTTGGCGTTAATTTTTAAGAGTGCCAAATCCGTGTCAGTGTCATACCCAAGCAGTTTGGCAGGGAAATCTCGCTGGTCTGCCAGTCGAACGCTTATTCGCCCGGGAAGCGCGTTCTCGATTACATGCTTATTGGTAACAATTGTGCCGTCACCATCAAGAATAATTCCAGAACCCTGTTCATCGGGAACAGTGATCCCCCCGGTTTCAGGAGAGCGCAACGCTCGCTCGACTTCTCTGGGCAACCCCTCAATAGTTCGGGGGTCCCTCTCGACCGTAACAACAACAACCGATGGCGCAAGTTGCTTGTAAACGTCGGACAGTTCGCCGCTTAATTGGTCCAGCGTCCCAGCATGCGCCTGCCCAAGAAAAGCGAGCGCACATAGTATACAAAGAAGGCGATTAGGCATCAAGGAAAGACATTACCCGAAATACTGCGATAGATCAAGGTTATCGCCGCAACAATAGCGACGTGGGATTAAAATACTTCACATTTCCAGACCGACCTTTAAGCTGGTTGGCTTCCCCGCCAGGAACAAAGGTCTGAACGGACGGGACAGGCGAAACGACCATTGCACCTCGGAAATCAACAGTATCAACAACATCCCGGTAGGTGCGCGAAAGGTGGTTAACAATAAGACTTTTCGCTCCGCTTTTCTCCCAGGCCGCCAGCGCATCTACAAGAGTAGAGTGCTCGTGGTCAACAATCATGTCAGCCGTAGGATAGGTTGCCTCGTGAATCAACACTTCAGGGCGCCCGATAACATCTGCCGTGAGAGGCAATGTGTCGCCCGTGTGCGTCAAATAGTGATAATCAAAGTCCTCGCTGAAATCCGGCTTCCTCCCCTCAGAAACAGCCTTCCTCGCCAACGCGGCAATCTCACCACTCGACAGGCTCGCATACTCCGCCTTTTTCCTGGTGCGAGCATCAAGAATCTGATAGCCAACGGCCTTACCCCGCGCATGATTAACGGGAATCGGAACAGCCGAAAGAGTTTTGGAAATCCGAAGCCGGTCACCGGGGTCCACTCGCACCCAGTCCGCGCGGTCCGGGAGCATCCGGCGAAACGCATCAAACTTATGAGAATCATACGGATAGTAAACAACCAAATCGTTTTTGCCGTTTTTCATTCGCTCCCTCAGATTCAACAACTGGACCAAACCAACTACATGGTCGTAATGGTCGTGAGTCAACAAGACCGTCTTGAGCGCCGCCATCTTTTCAAGCCCAAGGTGCGTTGCAATGCCCTCCCCCGCATCAATGGCAAAATCGTGGTCTCCGTTATAGAGCCACGTCGAGTGTGCCGCGATAGAAAACATTTTGAACTGCATGGGGCAAAGATACGCGAGTTGCGGTTTATGGCAATAAGACGTTTACGGGTGACGCCGCGCCAGGTAAACTGCGCGCAGCAAGTTGAAAGTCTTCGGCAAGTTCACCAAAAGAAGCGGCCAGCAACAAATTGCGTGTTTTATCGTCCACTTCGGCAACATCTCGCAACACCCGCCCACCTTTATCGGTCTCCGCCAAAAACTCGACAGGAATCGTGCGATATAGCGGGAAACCATCATTATCAAAACGCTCCACCCATGGCTCCCCCGGCGCACTCCTCCACCGCGACCAGTGTGGCTCTATCGCCTTACGTCCGCCATATTCATGCTCGCTAAACTCGCCAACGTGCTCCAGCTTAACCGCAATCCATCGCGTCCCACAAAAATCAATAGGGCGGTCAGCAAACGACCCGCAAGACATGCCCCCCTCGAAAATGGCATCAGCGTTCTCGTCTGTAGTGCAATGAAAAACCCACCCATCGGAATGTTTAAGCCTTTTCATATGCGCGACTGTTTAGCCCGCCGCCCCCCAAAAATCAAGCTTTAACAGGCGCTCCAGGTGGCGCAAATCGCTGGGCCACGGTCTGATAAAAATCAGAAATAACCTGTCTCTGGGCCACATTAAAACCAGCGATTACATCGTCGGGGACTGATTTAAGAAATGCCGCGCAGTTGTTGATGCCAAGAAGGCAGGCGCGCGGGCTGTCGGTGGCGCCCATCAAAGCCGCAGCGATGTCCTCCGCGCAAACGTCAACTTCAACCTCCTGCTCAAAACTGATAACTTTAGGGATTTTCATAACTCAAAACGATTTTGCGAATTCGACGTATTGCTCTCGCGGCAATGCGCCGCTTAGAAACAGGTAGGATAATAGGTATTTTTGCTGTGCCGCCAATACCCGAGAAATGTCCCGCGAAGGCAACAATGTTGCCACACGCTCGGCCCGTGAATTGTGGCATAAGTCGCCTCGCTTACAAAAAGTGGCAATGACGTCTTGGGAAATATGCAAAATCTCCTCGCCATAAGGCATGCCCTCGGTTCTTGTAAGCATCGTCACCCGCTTCACAACCTCAGGGTGAACTCCGAGGCGGAGGAATTTTTCAGGATTAGCCCGCCTTGGTTGGTCCTCAAAAGTATCGTGAAGCCGCGAAGCTTGAAACGTGATAGAGATAATTTCGGCAGGGCTGAAGTCTCGCAAAAGCAAGTCGCAAGCCCCAGACTTTAAAGCGTCGCGCGCAAAGCCAACAGCAATCTCGCTAACCGCTTCTGGATGCAAATAATAAGGCCCGCCATCGGCCGTTGTTTGCCCACGGTGAATTTTTTGCGACAAAACCGCCACCTCAGCATCAGATAAATATTTTTTCATAAATCACACACTCGACCTTTTCGCTAAAAACCCCGAGTCGTCAACCGCTGCACCAAGAATACCCTCATCACGCAAATATCGCAAGATAAGCCGCCTGTCATCGTCTGCCGGCACAATCTCAACCGCAAGCTCGCCATTGACGCCATCAAGCACAGCGGCAACGCAAACACCACAGCACTGCCCTCGGAAAAACGAAACAGTGTGCCCAAAAACACGAAACCGTTTCACAAGAGTCATTTCACAAAATCGGACGGCCCCGCCCCGCGCGCCACGAGGTCAAGCGTGTTTCCATGAAGCTGAAGTCCAATTTCGCGAACAGAAGGGTTAAGCTTCGCCACGATCAACTTTGAAACCCGAAGCGCATGCTCAGGAAAAACCTTAACCATCAAAACATCCTCGCCAGAGTCCACCACCTTAAACCGAGTATCCTTCGATTCAAATTGCCCCGTAAGCTTCATGGTGATTGGACTCCGACCACGATTAAGCAACAACCGCGCAGCCTCCTTCCGAGCCACAGCATCAGGCAGCAAAATTGTAAACACATCACGTGCAGAGGGCGCATGAACCAGGAGATAAAACCGTTTTGACATATAATACGAGTCACTAGAAATATACCGAATTCAGAATAAAAACACAACCAAAATCAAAAGCCGCCCCCACAACAGCAATCTGCGCACTAGACGCGTGCCATGCCAACCGGCGTGTTCTGACGCACCAAAGGACCTCGCCCGCCCAGCGGAGAATGTTCGCTCACCGCAGAAGTGTGCATAAGGGAGTCAATAATTTTCCCCATGCCGGCTGGCGTTTCAGCCCGGAATTCCCTGACAATGTTTATTTGATTCGGAGAAAACGCAATATAAGAAACAGCCAAATCAGGAAACCGTTTAAGCCATTCTTCGTCGGTGTTGTATTGCCCGCCCCGCACGTTATCCAAAGAGTAGGAGCCGGCCCACATCTCAAGGCTTTGTGCAGCAAGAGGCCTCTCATAACGATTAAGGTAAGCCACGGAGTCAAAGCCTAGCTGAGCAAGAAACCTCTTTATGCCAGAAGGCGTTTGCCGAAAACAGCAGGTCTCCGACAACACCCCTTTTCGACGAAGCTGATTAGCAACGATATGCGGCTCCCAGCAATGATGGTCTTCTAGCTGAATCGGCTTCTCAACACTAACCTCACACTCAAGCAACCTCATTAAAGAACAATCTCTCGAAATAAGTTTCGGCGCCAATAACGCCGCCTCACGCAGCCCGCCAAAATGGGCTCCCAAACTGGATCGCGACGTAGTTTTAAACCGAGAAAACTCAGAGGTGGTTAGATGGAACAGCAACATTCGGGAGACTCAAGATACAGGCACAGCTAGGCCGACCGCGCTCCTAAACCTGCCAAGCACCCTCCGCGCCGCTTTGCGCGCCTCGGCCGCACCACAAGCAAAGACATTATCAACATCAGCCTGGGAAACCGAGGCAAAAGAATCGCGGAGCGGAGCAATAAACGCATCCATTTTGTCGAGAAGCTGGCTCTTGTAATGGCCGTAACCCACCCCACCCGCATCAAACGACGCCTCCATCTCTAAATACTCGGCATCGCTAGCAACCTGCCGGTAAAGCGCCAGGATAGGTGAGTTTTTAGGTTTTGGGTCAGCAATACCAACCGGCTCCGACACAATAGAATTGATTTTCTTACGCAAGTCAGCGTAATCTTCGAAGACGGCAATATAGTTACCCGCGCTCTTGCTCATTTTCTTCCCGTCAACCCCAGGAAGAGTTTCAGACCGAGAAAGCTGCCCCTTGGGAATAATAGGAAAAACGCCCTTAAACAAATTGTTAACCCTCTTCGCCGTATCAACAGCAATCTCCAAGTGCTGTTGCTGGTCCTGGCCAACAGGAACCACCTCGGCCTCGCACGCAAGAATATCGGCTGCCATAAGAATAGGGTAAGTTAAAAGGCCGAGATCGCAAGCCACACCCTTTTTGATTTTATCACTAAAAGCGTGTGACCGCTGCAAATTACCAAGCCGCGCAAACATCCCAAGCAAAAGCGCGATCTCGGCAATCTCAGGAACGTCAGACTGCCTGAACAAATGGCACTTACCCAACCCACAAGCCACCATCTCGCGACACAGCCGCGAGACATTTTCGCGCAATGCAAGCGGGTCCCGCTGCGTCGTCAAAGCATGATAGTCGGCCACAAAAACAAACACATCGTGGCCAGCCTCCGCCGCCGCAAGTATCGGGCGGATAGCAGAAAAATAATTCCCAAGGTGCAAGCGCCCCGAAGGTTGAATCCCAGTGAAATATCGCATATTTAATTCCTTTTACGTTTACATTCAGCGCCAATGCCCTCGCGAAGGCTATCCGCATTCGCCAGCGGGCGATTACAAACGCGGCACCGCCCAACATAAAGATACTGGGAACCCAGCGCAAGAAAATGTTCGCGCCGATTCAAAACATCAGCCAATTGATAAAGCGCGGTGTCGTTACCAAGTTTCCGAAAAACCCGCACCCCACCATCAGTAGCTACGCCAAACATCCGCCAATCATCTGCGCGAAACTTGTCGCCTCCAACAAAAACAGACACAAAACGAACAGCCTCTCCACGCTTTGTGAAAATGTGGAAGAATTTTTGAGCCCCAGTGCGCCCACTAGTAACAGCGATGAAACCGTTATGCGTGCGCACATCAAAAGCGCACGCATCAGAGAACTCTGAGATATCAGGAAAAGGAACTTCGCGCGAGAACAGCATAGTCAAAACCCAACCAATCCAAAACCCTTCGCCTTCGCATACGCCACCAGCTCCTCATCTTGCCGCAGCCGCTCGCTCGCATACAAAACAGGACCCTCGCGCCACTCAAACGGAACCAAAGCCAGCGCATCCTCGACTGCGCGAACAGCATCAGTGCAGGTGCCTTCAACGTATCGAGTGGCAACGCTAATCTCAACCGCCCCCGCCCTGCCAAACCCGGAGTCGTGAACAATCGCCCGCGCCTCATACCCGTCCCGCAGCGCGGAAACCGCAATACCAGTGCAAAATAAAGGAAGCTTCATGACTGGTAAGATACGAAAAAGGCCTCGGTAAAAGAAAATTTCGATTGACTGGCGGTGGTTTGTGTATTATAAACAATAAGTATGAAGGCTTTGATTAAACAACCCGGGCTCGCCCCAAAAATGACGGAGGTTCTTGTTCCGGCGGAAAACGTCATAATCAAAGTGCTTACCGTAGGGATTTGCCGCACAGACTCACGGGTAGTCGACGGAACAATTCCAGTCGAAAAGCCCACCGTCCTCGGACACGAATTTTGTGGCATCGCCCAAAACGGCAAATACGCTGGCCAGAGAGTAGCAGTTGACCCGCTGATAAACGGGCTGTTTATGGGGGTGGATATAGATGGCGCACTCTCGGAATTCACTGCGGTCCCCGAGGAGAACGTATTCCCGGTCGGCAACAACCTTGCCGACGAAGAGGCCGCTTATCTTGAACCCATCGCTGCTTCGATGGCGGTAACAAAATCGTCGGCCACAAAAGAAATGGTCGGAGGAATTTTTGGTGTCGGAAGAATAGCGGAATTGACGAAACTCATCCTGCAAACGGAAGGATACAACATAGAATATCTCCAACCTGGGATACAATACGACTATGTGATTGAAACGGGGCCAGCCGATTTGACCCCTGCCGTCGAAGCACTGCGCCCCAAAGGGCTGCTGATTATAAAGAGCCGTGGCCGCACAGCGACCATTCCGCTCGGAACAATGGTGGCGAAAGAACTCCGCGCCGAAGCAGTGGCGTATGCGCCATACCCTGAGGCAGTCAAATGGTTGGAGGCGAATGCAAGCCTACTCCGACCATTCATAGGGGAGACATTTCCTTTCAACTCCGCTATGCTGGCATTTGAGACAGCAAAAACCACCGAGTCGGTTAAAACGTTTATCCGCGTTGGCCAGCGCGACACCTAATTTGCATAAACAGCCATTTGCCATGCAACTTCCGGTGTTACTTGCGGTAGATTATAAAAATGTGCGGCATCCTCTGCTCAGTTAACACCAGAATCCCAATGGCGGAAGCCTTGGCCTCGCTCCGGCACCGTGGGCCTGATGACTCTGGTTTTGCCGAACTGGCAAATGTGCAAATGGGTCATGCCCGTCTATCTGTTACAGGAATAGGAAATGGCCGTCAGCCTATTAAAAACGAAACAGGCGATGTGATAGCGGTGGTTAACGGGGAATTCTACGGGTGGAATAAACTGCCCAACCATCACTACGCTACCGACACAGACAGCGAGCACATCGTGCACCTCTACGAAGAAGACGCCACAAATTTCGTTCAGAAAACTCATGGCGAGTTCGCTTTTGTCCTCTACGACCAAAGAACAGACACAACGCTTGCCGCCCGCGACAGATTTGGCATCAAGCCGCTATACTACGCTCCACACAAAAACGGATGGGTATTTGCGTCCGAGATGCAAACCTTGATAGCGTCCGGAATCCACGCCGAATTAGACGTTGAGAGTTTTACATATTGCGTGTCACATGGCTATTTTAAGCCCGGCACAACGCTATTGAAAAATGTGCGCATGGTTAAACCGGGTCACATAGTGCGCATTCGAAAAGGAACACTATCAGAAACGTTATACTGGGAGCCAACGTTTTCGGAAACGGGCGACACAGAGGCGATCCGGCCATTGCTATATGAGGCGGTGCGCAAAAGAATACCATCCGAAACGAAGTGGTGTTGCCATTTAAGCGGGGGTTTGGACTCATCGCTAATTGCGGCAATTAGCACCAATTTGGCCGGAGCACCAACCCAGTGCTATTCCATAGCGTTTGAAGGAAAGGATTACAGCGAACTTTCTGATGCCCAAAAAACAGCGGAGTTCCTGGGCGCCAATTTAACGGTGCTTCCCGCGACAACGACGGACATGCTGACTAATTTTCCGGCGGCCGTGCTGGCCTCTGGCGGACCAGCAAAC
>Ga0247840_10011769_pt1 | contig 10557 bp, 10 predicted proteins | sample LaCruzMarch2015__FD_192404 | JGI IMG/M metagenome (GOLD analysis project Ga0247840, IMG submission 192404) | Freshwater microbial communities from meromictic Lake La Cruz, Castile-La Mancha, Spain - LaCruzMarch2015_17m | ecosystem: Environmental > Aquatic > Freshwater > Lake | place: Spain...
TGAGGGTTCGGGAGTCCTTGGTGATACGCGCGAGTTGCAGCATGCCCTCACTACGCCGACCAGCTTCATTAGCTTTCCTTAACTATCCGGGAACAAGTCTATTACAGCATCCTCGATTCCTGCCTGGGCCAAAGCCCGCCCATCTTCCTCCGCACGAATGACGCGCTCCATCTCGCCGCTGCCAGACGAGCGAATCAGTCGGAGGTCGTCAGCACGGACAAGGGTTTGAGAAAAGCGGCGCTGTTTCTTGGCTTCACCGTATTTCCAACACCGTGACGCGGTGGTCATAGCTCGCTGTCCACTCGATTTCCGACCTCAGCCCCAACGCCCTCGGCAACGGTAGCACATGCGCCCCGCTGATCGTCGCAAACAGCAGCGGATACGGCTGCGCAGCCGTGATGCGATGGAGGAGAGGCGGGATGATCATTTTCTTGATTTGGCTGCTTTTGCCTTGGGTTTCTTGGCGGGCGCTGACTTTTGACGAGGCTTCACAGCCTTTTTATGTGGATCAGGCGGGATTAGCGTTTTCAGGCGGCAGTCGAGCACCTTGGCTCGGATGCGGTAGGGTGGCTGGCTAAGCTGGGTGGCTTGCTGATCCAACTGTGCCTGGGCTTGTTCGAGAGTGAGACTTCCATCCTGAAACCAAAACACGAGGTAGATCCCGTGGGTGCGGTTTTTGCCTTTGAGATATAGCGTCTTGAGCTGGGTTTCCATCTTCTCCATGAGATGGTCGGAGTCGTCTTTTTTGACTTCAAGCGTCAACTCAAGTGGCTCACGTCCGACCTGAGTTAGGGTGATGTTGAGGTCTTCTCGTTTGTCGTGGATCGTCTTCACCTCACGATGGCCGATGATGTGGAGTTTATCGATGAACCACTGACGCAAGCTATCTGTGATCTCATTTTCCAGCCGGGATGAGCCATTAGTATTTCGGAGCTTCCTGCCATGATCGGTGGTTCGCAGGTCCACCTGATAACGTTCCAGCGCCCTCATCACGGCGCTAAGAAGTGCTTCCTCATCTTTGACGAGGGCGAAGTCATGCTCCTTGGCTAGCATCAACAGGTCAGCAGGAGCAACGGTGGGCCATTCGGCGGCTTGTTTCGTGCTTAGAGCGCGGAGATGCACATGCCAGAGCCAGCGCTCAGAACCACGGAGTCCAAGTTTCAGCAAACGCTGGATGGCTGAGGCCATGCCGAGATCTCCAAGAACAGAAACAAGGCGATCTCGCACATGCTGCACACCATCGAGCCGGCTGACGGTCCCATCCTCGGAACCTTTTTTGTCCCTGCTAGGTGGAAACGTGATGAAGATGAGTTCGGTGATGTCGGCGGTGAATTCCTGAGGCCACTTGGCGACTTCAATTTCTTGATCAAAATCAAACCCAATGGTGCCAAACGCTAGTGACAACACCTTTGTGGCTAAGTCAGGCCGACCCCACAGTCTCTTCCTCAATTCATCCCATAGATTGCCACGAAGGTGTCGGCACATCGCGGCGTAAAGAGCGGCATCATGTTGTTCCAAGCGATCAGGCGGTATCGCCTGAAGCCAATAGCCAGCGACCTCGACTGCTTGCTGAAAGTCAGCCACAGCCAGCCAGCCCAATGCATGACCGATACCCTGTGTCTGAATAGGATTGGCTAAAAGCAGCTCCTTCATCATTCGTGACGCTTCGCCACCGAGATTTGTCAGAGCCTTTAAGTAGTAGAGTTCTCCGTTGTTGAGGTAATCATGCCTGATGATCTCAAAGAAAGCCGAGACTCCATCTTTGCCAAAAACCTGGATGCAAGACTCCAGTTGAAAACCTTGGTCTGACCAACACGAACGCACCATCTGATTGTAGGCGAAAGGAAGCCATCCCTTACTGATGCTCTCTCTAAACTGCGCGTCACCTTGGACCTCTCCCCAAAGAGCAAACAGCGCCCAAACCGAGGAAATACCACAGTTGAGTTCCTTCTTGTCATCGCCACTTGGGAATACAGGAGCTTCATGCCTCAGCCACCTTCGAGCTGCTTCATACATCCAAGGCTCGTTCTTTTCGTGAATCAGGTTGATGTCTTTAAGCTCAAGCCCTCCGCCGCTTGGATTCTGCTCAAAGAACAGTGCTTGCTCGATCCAATTCCAAGCTCGCCAGTCGCCTTTGTCGAAAAGCTCTTTGGAATTCACTCGGAACTGGTCCATTCGCATCCTTCGCTCTTCTGCCCATTGCTCACGTTTTTTGGCAAACGATTCGGCTCGCTCTGCGTCTTTTGCCTTCCGCTTCATTCGATCTGCTTCGATCTGCCCGAAGATGTCGGACTCGACTTGGGGGCGTGGCAATAAAGCGCGCACATGCTCACAACGTTCATAGAGATCTTGTAGAAGGCGTCTCCTCTCGGGCATGAGTTCAGGAGAGAAGTATTCGCCGCTAGCATGGTGGGCGAGGATGCGCTGCTCACGATCCGTGCCTTTCAAAAGACGTTCGACCAGCCAGGGTAGGTCCTCTGGCAAGCAGATGAACTCACTCAAGAAGTTCCAGAATACATCTCCTTCCCCTTGATGGGGACGCTGTGAAAACCGAAGTGTCTCTTCCACAAACAGACGCCGCCGCGTGATGTCACTAAAACCCAACTTCGCAGGTGTGATTCGATTTTCGTTCCAGTGGGGAATGTAGCGATTGTAGCGAAGGGCAGTGACCCACCACTCGACTAGAAGTGACATGGCGGATGGATCATCGAGTTCTTCGGATAGCCACTTTAGAGCTTTCGTCACCAGAGTTTCTTTGTCGGTATCATAGGCTCTAACGGCATAACCAGCGGCTTGGTGCTCCATTGAATATTGAACAATGGGCCGCGCGTCTGCCATTTCGACTTTTTCGAGCATCAGTGCACACGCCTGAGTGTAGTAGCCGAAGATGTTAAAGTCCCGCTGAGGGATCAGGTGACGCAGCACATCTCTGACTTTGAGCACTCGTGGTACCATTGCCATGAGGGCGGCACCGAGGAGGGCACCCTGTTCGTCGAGGGGTATCTCGCCATCAAGGACGGCTTGCCACTCGGCATCGCAGCCATCTTTGGCGATGGAGAAAAGAGCGTGGGCGATGTCGGAGCGCAGCTTGATGTGCGGCTTACGAATGGCTTCCCAAAGGATTGGGGCGGCTTCTTTGACGTGGGCTTCAGTGACGATGTCGATGGCGAGATCGCGAGCGGCCTCGTGCGAACCTGAAAAATTCAGTAAGTAGGGGCGGAGGATGTCCACCAAGCCAGGGCAGGCGAGACTTCTGAGATGTCGGTGCCGCCAGCCGACATCTACTGCCTGATCCGCGACGGCACGGCGGAGTAGCGCCTCCACGATGCGTCTCTTTTGCCCAGCGGGCAGTATAGCGGCATCGGCACGCAGGAGGACAGCGGGATCGTTTTCGATGAGGAAGTCCTGCCAATCGGTCTGCGCCGGATTCGATGCCAGCCAAGCAGCAATAGGTGCAAGCTGCGGGTAGTGTCGCCATGTGCCATCAAGCGTGCGTGATCCAAAAAGCGTCTCAAGCTGTGGCACGGTGACTTCGCGCTGCGCCAACCAAGCGGCAGCCATGAACTCGCGGAACATCTGGTGGGCAAAGCAGAAGCGGCCCTGGGATAGAGGCCTAAAAAGTGCCGCCTTAAACAAGGTGGAGAGATCTGGCGCAGTGATGAGCTTCGAATTGTGATCCAGCCAAGGTTCTGGGTCGCTGAGGATGTCTGTCGAGCTGATGCATCTGGTGTCGGCAGTTCGGGGGCTGATTTGATGACGGCCAGAGAAGCAGCTCAGAGCTGCCAACCGACCGGCGATTCGATACAGCCACGGGATGTCAGCGGGCTTGTCAGGGTGACGCTCCGGGCGGCCTGAGTCCGTGTCGCTGTGATGCGGATCACAGCGACGATGGGCGGCGTTTTGGATGAGTTTAAAAAGGCTTGGCGGGAGACGTCCGCCATTGAGGTGAAACTCCTGAATCAGCTCGCCGAGGCTGTGAGGCCAGACAGCCAGGAACTCGACCTTTTGCTGAGTCACTTGAGTCCAAAATGCGCCCGCTTGCTCACCAAGATGCTTTTTGACAAAGTCTTCAGCAGCGGTGGCTGTAAGCTGGCAGAGACGTGCAATGACGCATTCTTCACGGGGCCAGATGGCAACGTCTTCAGGCCACTCGGCATGGCGGCAGGAAATAACAATATGCAGGCAGCCAGGTGGACGTGCCTCGCGTTCAATGCGGAGTCGAGCCGCGAGTTGATTCACATAGCGCGGGCTCTCCATGAGAAGCTCATCCACGCCATCGAGCACGAGCAGAACGGGCTGACCTGCCGCCGCCTGCCAGCGGGGATCTTGAAAGAGGGTGGCAGCGTCGTTAAAACATTCCTTGGCATCGAAGTAGATGACCGTCCTGCCAGCCAGAGTAGACTGATCCCGCAGGGCGATTTCGAGTTCAGTGGATTTGCCCGAGCCTGGGCGGCCAAGCAGGATGGCAGCAGGCTTTTCGAGCAACTGGGAAAGCGTGCGATAAGGCGCGGCAACCTCGACTTCATCCTCTGGCAGCAAGGATAGGCGGTGGACATGCAGGAAAGTGCTTTCGCCATAATCTTCTTCTGAATCCCCCCCCCGCACTGAGTCCTGCACCTGCCAGTAGCGGGTCCAAGGAAAGCGAGGATCGATGGGCTTGAGAGTTGGGGGACTCATTTTGAGTATTTGCAATTCGCGAATCGCGAATCAAAAATGCACAGCCGTGCTCAAACCGCAAGACTTGCTTATCACCCTCCGACTGCTCATCGCTCAAAAGCGCCGGGAGAGGGTGACCTATCCTCTTTTGAGCCAATGGACGGGTTTGAGCGCCTCCGAAACCCATGCCGCCGTGCGGCGTGCGGCAGAGTCGGGACTTTTCACCCGAGTTGAGATGGATGCGGACGGGTTTGCTTGGCGAGCTGCCAATGTAGCCGTTGAGGAGTTTCTATTTCACGGACTGAAGTATGTGCTGCCACTCACCACTGGTGCCATCACCCGTGGTGTGCCCACGGGCACGGCGGCACCTGGAATGAATGTAGGAAGTCAGGCCGTGCTAGAAGGCGATGTGTGGGTTTGGCCTCATGCGGAGGGGACGGTCAGAGGTCTCGGTTTAGAGCCGCTGTATCGAGCTGCACCCGAGGCGGCGATGAAGGACGAAACGCTGCATCAGGCCCTGGCCTCGCTTGACTTGCTACGAGCACCCAATCACCGCCTGCGACGGCTGGGAGAGGACTGGCTGAGAACGAACCTGCTACGCTCATGAAAATCTCTGCCATAGAAAGCCGCTTAGCTTTTAAAGCCATTCACCTCGCCATCGAGAAGTCTCAGCAATGGCAGCCGGTGCCAAGAAGATTTGTGTTTGTCGGTGGTGGACTTGTGCCGTTGCTAATCACAGACCCAGCGGCGGCTCCTGCCCGCCCGACGAAGGATGTAGATGTCGTCTTCTCCGTGGCCTCGCAGGGCGAATATTCTTACCTGCGGCAGGATTTACTCAACGCGGGTTTTCACGATGACATCCTCATGGATAAGCCCCAGTGCGCTTTGTTTTATCACGAATGGCGGGTGGATTTTCTCTGCGCCAGCCCAGAGGTGATGGGCATGGGCAATCGCTGGTTCCCCGCTGTGATGCGTGATGCTGTGCAGGAAAAGATCGATGATATTATGGTCTGGCGAGCGTCAACCCCGACATGGATCGCCACGAAGCTAGAGGCATGGTTCAATCGCGGCCGCCTACCAAGCGGTGCACCCGATTACTACCACCAAGATATTGAGGATGTGCTGGCCGTCTTTGATGGACGGATTGAGTGTGTGGCCGAAATCTCTGAATGTGCAGAAGATGTGCGAAGTTTTCTGCGACACACCTTTGGCATGATGATCTCGAATCCTGACTTCCTGAGTGCTTTGCCAGGTCACACCAGCGGACATGCGCGGGCAGAGATCGTGCTACGGAGGATCAAGCAGGCGGTGCTAATCTAAATTTGCGCGTCGCGCCTCCACCAGCAACGCATTCGCCGCCTCATAGTCCGGCCTTTCGGGCAGCTTCGTCTCTGCCAGTGCTTGCTCAAAGTCGCGGTGCAGTTCCTGTCGCCAGGCATCGACTTGTTGCCAGGAAAGCTCGCCGCGCTTCACGGCGAGGAGTTGAACGCGGTGATCACCGACATTCACGGGGACGCGGCCTTCACGCAGCGTGGCTGCGCCAGTCATGAGGAGGCGGAGGAGGTGCATGGCGTGCTTCCAGCGCACTTCACCGTGGTTGCGGAGGTCTTGCTCGATCTTCTTGAACTGACTCAGGGCGTAGCCGTTGAAGGTCTGGAAGATCATCTGGGACAGGAAGCGGTCGCGGATGGCGAGGAGCTGCTGGCCGATGGGTGTCACCTTGTCCACGAGGGGCGAGTAGAGGCACTCGAGGATGTTCGGGTTGGCTTTGAGGGCCATGACGAGGAACTTTTGCAGCTCCCAGTAGCAGCTCTGCGTGGCGTTGTCCTCAAACTGCTCCGGTGCGCCGTAGAGCGACCAGTGCAGCTCAGCCGGGGCGAGGTAGATGCCGCGCAGGTCGGTGTCTGAGGTCTCCGTTTCCAGGCCGTAGGCGCGGGAGCCGACGATGCAGCGGTAGATGACGTGCGCTTCGAGATCGAAGTCGTGAGCGCCTGTGGGATCGAGGCGGTCTTTGAAGTGTTTCAGCACCTCCAACTCGTCGCGCAGCAACGAGGCCTCGAATCCATCCGGGAAGCGCACAAGGAAGTGCTGTTCATGCCCGCAAGGCGTGCGCGTGACGATGCCGACGGCTCCACGCGGATGAACGAGCGCGTTGCTGCTGCCATGCACGCCGACGAGAGTGACGACCTGCGTGCCGGCGTGGATGTTGAGCGGCTGATGGGCCATTTTTAGACAGGATTTACAATATCTCAGGATTAACGGGCAGACTCTTTGAAGCTAAACGGCGAGACAACTTGGTTCACCCACTACTGCTCAAAGTCGGTCCGATAAATCCTGTAAATCCTGGTGCGCCAAGCGAAGTCCAACAAATCTAACTGAATGAAAGGAGTCAGTCGTTACAAAAGGTTGAAGTCATGTAGCCGAACCAGCGGCGCGCGGGAGCGATCTTGCGTGTCGGAGCCTGGGGAGGCGAACCACCGAGCCGCAGTTAACTCAAATCCAAATGAGCCTCGAAATACTAAGATGAGAACGGCCAGAGGGTCAGGATACATGAAGCCAGCACTCATGCAGGTATCAACCAGGCAACTGCATGGGGTTCTCCGGGGTCAAAGGGAGCAGCGCGGTGGGACAGAAATGTTGGGAACTTGGGAGAACCTCGGCAGCGCGAGCGGTGTCAGCCGTGAGCAGAGAGCGTGGCATCCAAACCATAAGATGCAGTGCTGCTGGCGAGGCGTCGGAGAGGTCCATAGTACTGATGAAGCTGGTGAAAGCCGGTGGAGGGAAGGGGCCTTGGCTACAGGCAAGCTGACTTAGAAGCGAAGGGAGCTGATTGGAAGATGAATAGTCATCCTATGACAGGAAAGGACGCGGCAGCCATTGAGTGCCATCAAAGCGCACCGCTGGCGAAGTGGCCGAAACTCCAGACGCTGAGAGCGACGCTGGGCCACAAGGCCAAAGAGGAGAAGCGGTTCCGCTTTTACAGTCTCTACGATCACGTTTGTCGCACTGACACGTTGTGGGCCGCCTGGGAAACGGTGCGGCGAAACAACGGTGCGCCAGGCGTGGACGCAGTAAGCATTGAGCAAATCACCGCGACGCTGGAAGGCGAAGCGGCATGGGTCGCAGCGATCCAGCAAAGCCTCAGAGAGAAGACCTACCGCGCGCAACCCGTGCGGCGAGTCTATATCCCCAAGGCCGATGGCAAGCTGCGCCCCCTTGGCATACCAACCTTGGTAGATCGCGTGGTGCAGGCCGCAGTGAAGCTCATTGTTGAGCCGATCTTTGAAGCAGACTTTGAGGACTGCTCGCACGGCTTTCGACCCGGACGCAGCGCGCACGATGCGATGAAAAGCGTCGAGCAAAGCATCCGTGAAGGACGCAACGCGGTCTATGACGCCGACCTGGCGAGTTACTTTGACACCATCCCACATGATAAGCTCATCGCCGGAGTGCGGCAGCGTGTGAGAGATGGCCGAGTGCTCGCCTTGATCCGGCAATGGTTGGACGCACCCGTGATGGAGCCACCGCCCGACGCCAAGAACGGCGGCAGCGGCAAGCCACGGATGACACGACGGACACAAGGCACCCCGCAAGGCGGCGTCTTGAGTCCCCTACTGGCAAACATCCACCTGCACTGGTTTGACCGCGCCTTTCACGGCAAAGAGGGACCGGCGCAATGGGCCAACGCCCGACTGGTGAGATATGCAGACGAGTTGCTTCGGGTCGCCCCACGGCCCTCACCCTTCCGCTGCGCTCCAGGGCAGCCTGTCGGCTGGCTGTCTCGCTCCGCTCGGCTCGTGATCCTCGCCCGCTACATGGGAGAGAGGATCGAAACCTGGGTGGAGGAGAAGATCGAAAGACGCCTCGGGTTAAAGATCAACCGGGAGAAAACCCGCGTGATCCGCGACCTGAGAGCGGAAGGCGAACATCTCGACTTCTTAGGCTTCAGCGTGAAGCACGCGCCGAGTCAGTATGGGAAGAAGGCAGGCAAGTATCTGTGCATTGAACCGAGCGCGAAAGCCTGTGGGCGGATGCGCGAGAAAGTGCGGCAGACGCTAGACTCGAAACAGGGGTTCACGCCCTTAGCGGACCTCATCGAAAGACTCAACCGTCAAGTAGGCGGCTGGGGGAACTACTTTCGGCTGGGGTACCCGCGCAAAGCGTTCCGAGCCCTCAACAGCTATGTGAACGAAAAGTTCATCCGGCACCTTCAACGTCGTAGCCAACGCTCCTGGGAACCTCCCGCAGGGGAGAGCACCCATGCCTACTTCAAACGGATGGGACTGAAGACTCTATGAAGACTCTATAAAGCCAAGTGGAAGAGACGCCAGTAGCGAAAGCCGGATGCGGGAAATCCGCACGTCCGGTTTGACGAGGGGGAGGGCGACGGCATCACTGCCGTCCCCTCTCTACTCTACTCAAAACAGCGCCGATCTTCGAGAGATTCAATCCCCGGCCAGCGCTTCCAGGAGATACTTCGAGGGCTGGAAGTGTTCGATGAGGATCTCTTGCTGGCCGCCGCGGTTCATGCGGACCTGCTTGATGTCGAAGTTTGGCGTCTTGTGCGGGGCGAAGAGGATGTCGTCATGAGTGGCGTTTTGGTGGCGCTTGAACTGGGCGGGCGTGATGTGACCGCCGAGGTGGTCATCACGGCCGGTGGCGAGGTGGCAGGTGCCGAGGACTTTTTCATCCTGGATGTCGGCACCGGATACGGGGAGGACTTGCGTACCAAAGCCGAGCTCGCCGAGCACACCGGTCATTGGGTCATCGGCTAGTTTGGCGTTGTGGGCGTCAATGGTGGCTTGATTGCCAGCGATGATCTCGCTCTTGATGATGCAGCCGCTGGTGACGGTGAGTTTGCCGAGCGTTCCGTCCTCATACTTCATGGGGAAGTGGCCTTCGGCTCCGGTGGGGACGAAATAGACCTCGCCTGCCGGGAGGTTGGCGACATCGGGCGTGTCACCACGGCAGAGGCCGTGGCTCTTTTGCGCTTCCTGGCCGCTGAGTTCGAGCTTGGCGGTGAGGACTTCGCCGGATTCGAGGGCGAAGTCTATTTCCACGCTGTCGGCGCGGGTCATGGCACGGCGGAGCTTCTCGGCATCGCGGCTTACTTCCTCGTAATCCACGGCGAGACCGGAGTTGAGAATGACTTCATTGACGCCGTGGAGGGTGGCACCGCGAAAGCCATATTGTTTGGCAAAGGCGGTCAGCGGGGCAGTGGCAGAGAAGGTGGAGATGCAGAGGATGATGTCGTAGTTTGGATAGACATCGCGCTCCAGACTGAGGCATTTGCCGGTCATGTCTGCGCACTCGTCGGGCATATCCAGATTGCTGCCGCCGGTCTGTGTGTAGGCGAACATTTCGCCGCCCTTGAGGACCAGCTCGTCCATGACGCCGTTGTGCAGACCCTGGTGAAAGTACTCATAGGCGCGGCGCTGGATGGCGCGGTCTGGGTTATTCAGGAAGGCCATGTCTTTTGCCTCTGCGAGACTGGGCAGGTCAATGAGGATGCAGATGCTGCGGCCAAAAGTCGGCTGAAACACGGTGTGGAGCAGGCGGTAGAGGTCGAACTTCGGGAACTGGCGTCCGCTGGCGGTCGTCTGAACGGTGGGCATGGTGGCGGTCATCATAGGAGAGGATTAGGATTGGGGTAGTAGCGAATACGGCGTTGTCCAAAAAGCCGGGCGCGCTTTTTATTTTTTAACTTTGAGGCAACCGGGCATGGCGCTATTCCCTGCGGGATCATGGAGAAGCCAAAGATCGTCGTCATCACTGGATGCAGCCGCGGCCTGGGGCGCGCGATGGTTCCGGAGTTCATCCAGCGCGGCTGGACTCTTGCAGGCTGCGCGCGGGATGCGGCGATGATCGCCGGACTGAGCGGCGAGTTTCCCGCTCCGCATC
>Ga0247840_10011770_pt1 | contig 10556 bp, 8 predicted proteins | sample LaCruzMarch2015__FD_192404 | JGI IMG/M metagenome (GOLD analysis project Ga0247840, IMG submission 192404) | Freshwater microbial communities from meromictic Lake La Cruz, Castile-La Mancha, Spain - LaCruzMarch2015_17m | ecosystem: Environmental > Aquatic > Freshwater > Lake | place: Spain...
ATATGTGTGGTTATGCTGCACCAAAACTGGATAAGGTGAGGATTGGTTTTGTTGGAATTGGAGACCGTGGCTCGGATGCGGTTGAACGAATGACTTATATTGATGGAGTTGAAATAGTTGCACTTTGCGACATTCGGCAGGCTGCTGTTGACGGCGCTCAGAAAATTCTGGCCGATGCCGGTTTACCAAAAGCAAAAGAATTTGTTGGCGGTGATTTAACTTTTAAGGATTTGTGCAACAGTGGTTTGTGCGATTTGGTTTATACCGCAACACCATGGGAATGGCATGTGCCTGTTGGATTGGCTGCAATGGAAGCTGGTTGCCACACAGCCATTGAAGTTTCGACAGCTAAAACAATGGACGAATGCTGGCAAATTGTGGAAACTTCGGAACGGACCAAAAAACACTGTGTAATTCTCGAAAACTGTTGTTACGATTTCTTCGAACTGCTGACATTGAACATGGTTCGGCAGGGAGCCTTTGGTGATTTAATTCATGGTGAAGGTGCATACATTCACGATTTGGATTACTGGCATTTTAACAAACCCAAAGACGATAAACTGGCAGATGGTGCATACACAAAAATGTGGCGGTTGCACGAAAACAAACGCAAGGCAAATGTTTATCCAACGCACGGACTTGGTCCGATTTGCCAGGCGATGAGTATAAACCGTGGCGACAAAATGGATTATCTCACAGCAATGATGGGGAATGATTTTACGCTGAAACAACGCATCGCCGAAAAGGCAAAAGAAGACCCGTTTTTCGAACAGTTTACAGGTTGGGAAATGCGTGGAAACATGGATATGCAAATGATTCGCACCAGTAAAGGAAGAACCATTTTAATTCAGCACGATATTTCATCACCGCGGCCATATTCCAGAATTCACATGTTAAGCGGCACAAAATGCTTTGCCCAGAAATGGCCCCTTCAACATATTGCATTTGGACACAATGTTGCCGATGAAGCTAAAATGAAGGAACTGGAGGAAAAATATCAGCCCGAAATTGTAAAACGAATGGGAGAGATGGCCAAACAGGTTGGTGGACATGGCGGAATGGATTTTATGATGGACTGGCGAATGATTGATTGTTTGCGAAACGGTTTACCCATGGATATGGATGTTTATGATGCTGCTGCATGGAGTTGCATTACTCCGCTCAGCGAGTGGTCGATAGCCAACGGCTCGGCACCCATTGAAATTCCCGATTTTACACGGGGTGCCTGGAAAACAAACAAACCTGTTGAAATTACTTTAAAGGGAGGAGGAACAACCGGTGTAAGAAATCTGGCCAAGGCCAATCCTGATGGTCAGTTAAATGTGAAATAGGAAGTTCAGTGTTAAAGTAAGAGGGGAAAATTCAAATGAATTTTCCCCTCTTACTTTTCTGCCTATTTTGATTTTAATCGTTCGATTTGTTAAAAGTTGGTGCCGCCCACCGGAAATCACCTGTTCCGTTAGGTTTTCGGGCATACGACTGTTCAAGCACAGTGGCCGGATATTCAACTAAATTAATAACTTCCCGGGTTGGCGACAATAAAACAATGTTTTCGCCATCGGCAGATAATTTATAATTGGTGTGTAATCCCGAAACATGAGTTGAATCTTCATCGGCCCAAACAATCAGATAACCATTTGCAATAATTTTGGTGCCTGTCGGAAATTTCCATTTTGTAGGATTTTTTTTGCTGTCGGTAAGATAATATCCTGAAATATCCTGATCTACATCTGACGGATTGTACAATTCAATCCAATCATCGAAATCACCATCCTGATCTGAACCATTCTGCGAATTTTTAGGTAATACTTCATTGATTACAACATCGGGAGTTTCTTCAGTTGGATCGTCATTATTACAATTTGTTAATCCGATAACCAAAAAAAGTAACAATACAATTTTAAAGCTTTTCATTTTCTGTTTCTTTTGACTTTGTTTCTGAGGGCGAAAATTACAAATAATAATTTGAAAGGAATACCGGGTTGAATCAGTAATTCGGGGGATTTAAGGATTTTTATTAAGTATTTCCCAAAGTCCAACAAAAAAGCCACTTTCAGTCTGTTGACCCAAAGTGGCTTTCATTTATTTAATCGGAATATGGCTAAAAATTAGCTTCCAAAATCATCAAATGCTACATTTTCATTCGGAACTCCCAAATTGTAAACCATTTTCTGAACGGCGTCGTTCATCATTGGCGGACCACAAAGGTAGTAGTCAATTTCTTCCGGTTCCTCGTGTTTGCTGAGGTAGTTATCGTAAATTACCTGGTGGATAAATCCAACCGGGCCATCCCATTTGTCCTCCGGAAGTGGTTCTGAAAGTGCAAGATTAAATTTAAAATTGGGAAAATTCTTTTCAATCTCACGAAATTGTTCGTAATAAAAAACCTCTTTCCAAGAGCGGGCTCCATACCAGAAGGTAACTTTCTTATTTCTTTCTTTAACCGTGTGGAACAGGTGGAAAAGATGCGAACGCATTGGTGCCATTCCTGCACCACCGCCAATAAACATCATTTCGTTATCGTTCTTTTTCAGGAAGAATTCGCCGTAAGGACCCGAAATCATCACTTTATCGCCGGGTTTGCGTGAGAAAATATATGACGAGCAAATACCCGGATTTACTTTTTTGAATGCATTATTGGCGCGATCCCATGGTGGTGTTGCAATTCGGATATTCAACATCACAATATTTCCTTCGGCCGGGTGGTTGGCCATTGAATAAGCGCGAAATGTAGGTTCCGGATTTTTCATTTGAAGATTGAAAATGCCAAATTTTTCCCATTCATCACGGTATTTATCTTCCACTTCCATATCTTTAAAATCCACATCGATTTTTGGAACATCAATCTGAATATAACCACCTGATTTGAAATTAAGGCTTTCACCTTCAGGGAGTTGCACCACAAATTCCTTAATAAAAGTAGCCACGTTGTTGTTCGAAACCACTTCGCATTCCCATTTTTTAACACCGAGTACATGTTCAGGAACTTGTATAGTCATATCTTCCCGCACTTTAACCTGGCAACCTAATCTCCAATGGTCCTGTTGTTCCTTACGGGTAAAATGGTCGGTTTCTGTTGCCAGAATTGAACCACCACCTGCAATAACCTGACAACGACACATGGCACAAGTTCCACCACCACCACAGGCTGACGGAAGAAATATTCCGGTTTCCGACAGTGTTGAAAGAAGCGTATTTCCCGGATTCACGGTAAGTTCCCTGTCTTCGTTGATTTTTATTTTTACCTGACCGGTGGCAGTTAGTTTAGCCCGTGCAAATAATAATGTTGCAACCAAAACCAACACAATTACAAGAAACGCAATTACACTGGATGCAATAACAAAAATAGTTGAGCCTAAAATCATTGGATTTTTGTTTTATTCGATTTATATTTTTATTCCAAGGAAACTCATAAAAGCAATACTCATCAACCCTGTTACAATGAATGTTATTCCCATTCCCTTTAATGCCGGCGGAATCTTATTGTATTTCATTTTTTCGCGAATAGCAGCTAGCGAAACAATTGCCAGCATCCAGCCGAAACCTGACCCAAATCCCCAGGAAAGTACCTGTCCAATGTTTTCGTATTCACGCTGTTCCATAAAAAGCGAACCACCCAAAATAGCACAGTTTACAGCGATTAATGGTAAAAATATTCCCAATGAATTATATAAAGCCGGTGAAAATTTCTCCACAATCATTTCAACCAATTGAGTCATCGCTGCAATAGTCGCGATAAAAACCATAAAGCTAAGAAACGACAGGTCAACTCCCTGGAAATTTTCTCCGAGCCATGATAAAGCTCCTGGTTTCATAACGTATTTCAGAAGCAGGTAGTTTACAGGCACTGTTATTACCTGAACAAAAACTACTGCAACGCCAAGTCCAATAGAGGTTTTAACAGTTTTCGAAACAGCAAGATAAGAACACATTCCAAGGAAGAATGCAAATATCATGTTGTCGATAAAAACCGATCTGACGAATATGTTAATTATTTCCTGCATAATCTTTTCAAATTAATAGGTTAATTTTTTTCGTTTAATTGTTTAAAATAACTGCGTTGAATCCAGATGATAACACCAACCAAAATAAGGGCCATAGTTGGCATAATCATCATTCCATTGTTTACGTAACCCGCATCAAAAAAGGCTTGCGGAACAATTTTATAACCAAGTAATGTGCCGGAACCAAAAAGCTCGCGAACAATGGCTACCACAATTAAAATCATCGCGTAGCCGATTCCGTTTCCTATTCCGTCGATAAACGAAGGCCAGGGTTTGTTACCCATAGCAAATGCTTCGAGCCGGCCCATGATAATACAGTTGGTGATAATCAGCCCAACATAAACCGATAATTGCTTACTTACATCGTACACAAAAGCACGAAGTACCTGGTCAACCAAAATTACCATTGAAGCTACTACTACAAGTTGAACAATGATTCGGATACGTGGAGGGATGGAATTTCTCATCCAGGAAATAACAAGGTTCGAGAATGCAGTTACAACGATAACTGAAAGCCCCATTACAATAGCGGGTTTCACCTTAACAGTAACCGCAAGCGCCGAACAAATTCCCAAAATCTGCACCGTTACCGGGTTTTCGAGATTAAAGGGATTTGATAATAATTTTGAATTTTTATTTGATGACATCGTTTTCAGATTTTATTGACGGTTTGACAAAAAATAGGTTTTATACTGAACAAGACACGAATCAAGCATGGCTTCCAGCCCTTTAGATGTAATTGTACCACCTGAAATTGCATCTACTGCATGAGGATCATCATCAGGAGCTCCACCTTTTAAAACTTTTACTGAAACAAATTCGGTTGAGTCTTTAAAAATGGTTTTTCCACGGAAAGGTTCCTCAAACCAGTCGAAGGTAATTTCAGCTCCAAGTCCGGGTGTTTCACCCTGGTGGTCAAATATAACGCCGTAAATGGTATTCAAATCGGGTTCAAATGACATGTAACCCCAGATTGGACCCCAAAGTCCTTTACCACGTAATGGAGTAACATATGTTTTACTGCCATTTTCGAGTGTACCAACAAAAACCGGAAGCATCCTTTCCTGAGCAGGTTTACTAAGTTCAGCTTTCATGTCAATAGCAAAAGCATCGGCGCTTTCCTGCTTTTCTCCTTTGTTATTAACGACAAAACTTTCGGTAATGTATTTGGCATACAAGTCAACTGCATCAATCGGAGTTGAGTTAATCCTAACCGAGGCAAGTATGTTTTGTTTTTTCTCAATTTCGATATTCTTATCCTGAAATGGTTTTAACTGTAAAGCGGCCAACGATAAAAGCAACGCAACAGTGACAACCATTATTACTGAAAACGTGTAAATATAGGTATTGCTAAAGTTTCTCATAATCAATCAAATTAAGCGTTACTTTTGATTTTGGCCCTTTTCAGACGGCGTTTAACGTGACTTTCTATTACGAAATAGTCAATCAGTGGCGCCCAAACATTCATTAGAAGAATGGCAAGCATCATTCCTTCGGGATAGGCCGGATTGAATACCCTGATTAAAATTACCAGCACTCCAATCATGAAACCGTAAATCCATTTTCCTTTTTCGGTGCTTGATGCTGTTACCGGATCGGTTGCCATAAACACGGCTCCAAAAGCAAAACCTCCCATTACAAGGTGAGTATATGCCGGTATTGCCATGTATTCGTTAACTGCAAGTACATTACAAATGAAACCCATGAACAGCGCTCCCAAAACTGTTGAAAGCATAATTTTCCAACTTCCGATTCCGGTAAAAATCAGTATTGCAGCACCAATTAAAACCGCTAAAGCTGAAGTCTCCCCAATCGAACCGGGAATAAATCCTAAAAACATATCCTTAATTGAAGCCATACTTTCCGCAGATCCCTGGGCGGCCTGTGCAAGTGGAGTTGCTCCTGAAAAACCGTCAACCGGTGCATTTTCGGTTAACCCGTAAATCCATACCAAATCACCCGACATTTGCGAAGGATAGGCAAAAAACAGAAAAGCACGTGCAATCAAAGCCACATTCATAATATTGTATCCTGTTCCACCAAATATTTCCTTACCGAAAATTACTGCAAAAGCGGTAGCAAGGGCAACCATCCAAAGTGGAATGTTAACCGGCAAAATCAGTGGAATCAAAATCCCTGAAACAAGGAATCCTTCATTTACTTCGTGTCCGCGAATCTGGGCTACAATAAATTCAATACCAAGTCCAACGCCATACGATACAATAATTATCGGAAGAACTTTCAAAAATCCGAAAATGAAGTTTTCAATAATTCCCCTTTCTATTCCAAAGGCCAATCCGTTTTGATAACCAATATTCCAGCTTCCGAAAAGAAGGGTAGGAACCAACGCCAGTACAACTACAATCATTGTTCTTTTTAAATCGATTGCGTCGTGAATGTGTACACCCGATTTTGAAGTATGGTTTGGAGTAAAAAGGAATGTTTCAAAGGCGCCGAATGTAGATCCAAATTTGGATAACTTCCCTCCGGGTTGAAAGTGTGGTTTATTTTTGTCTATTAAATTTCTGAGTGATTTCATTTATTTCATCCAAATTTAAATTCTTAATTACCTAATTCTTTAATCATCAGGTTGATGCCATCACGTATAATTTTCTGAACTTCAATTTTTGAAGTGCAAACAAATTCGCACAAAGCCAAATCTTCTTCAATGATTTCGTAAATGCCCAACTGCTCCATTTTGTCAATATCATCAGCAATAATTGCTTTGATTAAATGAACTGGAAGAATATCCATAGGCACTACTTTTTCATATTGACCGGTAACTACAAATGCGCGTTCTTCTCCATTAAGATTGGCATCGGCAACATAGCTTTTTGCGCTTGATAACCATGAAAAATAGGATTTAGAAAAACTGAATTTATCTAAACGGGGTTTTGCCCATCCTAAAAATTCGTAATTATCACCTTCAGGAATTACTGTAACCTGCGAATCGTAATAACCAACATAACTTTGAATTTTAACCCGTGAACCGGTTAACACATTTCCGCTGATGATGCGTTGTTTGTAGTCTGCCTTTTTTAGTTTTTTGTCGGTTAGAACTGCAACCGGCGTTCCCAATACTGTATTGTAGTACTTTGGATTTTCAACTTCGGAACCTGTTAAAGCGATTATTTTGGTGAAATCAACTTTTCCGGTTTCGAATAAACGGCCAATAAAAAGCACATCCTGAACATTAACAGTCCACACCACATCGCCCTTGTTAATTGGGTTTGTATTATGAATCTGAATGCCCACATTGCCGGCAGGGTGCGGTCCCTCGAATTTATTTACAACAACATTTTTAACATCGGCAAAAGTTGAATCAGGATTTAATCCCAGGTAAACTTTACCGCTGGTTAATTTTGCCAATGCATTTATTCCGGTTTGAAAACTCCCCATCTGGCCTTTCAAAATAAAATTATAATCAGGCGCAAGTGGGGCTGTATCGAATGTTGATATGTAAATTGAGATTGGTTTCTCGTTGGGTGAAGCAATAACTCCGTATGGGCGTCTTTTAATAAAGGGCCACATTCCGCTTTTCAGAAGCTGATCTTTTATTTCGTCGCCTGAAAGCGAATTGGGATCAGCTTTGATAAATTCAACCGAACCAGCATTTGCATCAGTTTCGATAACAATTTCCAGAATTTTACGCCGTTCACCGCGATTAACTGATACTACTTTACCTCCCAAAGGGGCGGTAACAATAATTTCAGGGTGATACTTATCGAAGAATAAAGCATCGCCCGTTTTTACCATAGTATCGGTTTTTGCCATGAGTTTTGGAGTAAGTCCCGGAAAATCAGTAGGTTTCAGTGCAATGGTTGCAGGAACAGGAATCGTTTCGAGTTCAGCTTTTGCACTTCCTTTTAGCTTAATATTCAGCCCTTTCCTTAACTTAATAGTTTCTGACATATTTAACTCAAATATTGATGTTTTTTGTAGAGTGGCAAAAGTAATAATTTATTGATTTGAAGCAATTATTAAATTATAAACTTAAACTTTTCTAAATATACAAATAGGTCGATATATTTTTAAGCAACTATTGTGAAACAACCTACAACGATTCTGAAGTAATTTTCCTGAAAAAGTGAAAACATTTAGATTAATTTGGCAATTTTAGCGTTTATATTACTGATTTTAAAATAATGGTAAGTGTTTTCAAAAGGTTATAATTATGAGATTCCATCGAATTATTGTTGTTTTTTTCTTCTTTGCGGTTTTGTGCAGTAATGCTCAGGAAAATAAGTTTTATTACGAAAACGCTGTATATCGCGAATATATTAAAACAGTTCAGATGTATCGGGCCGGATTTGATTTATCGCATCCGGTGCTGACTTTGTCTGAAGATGCGCAACTGCTTTTTAAATTCGATGATTTGTCGGATGAACCAAAAGATTATTACTATACCGTTATTCACTGCGATGCCAACTGGAATGAAAGTTACATTGCTCAAACCGAATACATCAACGGTTTTCCTGAAAACCCGCTAACCGATTACAAATTGTCTTTTAATACAACTTTTAATTATACCAATTACCAGGTTTTATTACCCAACGATAATATGAAGTTTAATTATTCAGGGAATTATGTGTTGGTGGTGTACGAAGACAACGACAAAGAAAAGGTAATTATCACCCAGCGTTTTTATGTTGTCGAATCAAAAGTTGATATTCAGGGTTCCGTGCGCCGTGCAACCAACGATCCGTTTCAAGGTTCGAACCAGGAAATTGATTTTGTAATTACCCACAACGATGTATTGATTGAGAATCCGCTGAAAGATGTTAAAGTAGTTTTGATGCAGAATGGGCGTTGGGACAATGCCATCCGGAATTTAAAACCCCTTTTTATCCGGCAAAATCGGTTAGAATATGATTATCAGCGCGAAAATGTTTTTCAGGCAGGTAACGAGTTTCGGTATTTCGATAACCGGTCGAACAAGTTTAATGGCGAAAATATTGCTTCAACCGATTTTCATCGACCCTATTTCCATAAAACCATTATGAAAGATGAAGTTCGCGCCAACAAGGATTTCTTTTTGTATAAAGAAATGAATGGCAAATATACAATTGAAAGTCAGGATAAAGAGGTTCGCGACCCTGACACAGAATGTGATTATACTTTTGTACATTTTACTTTACCGCTGCCATCGATTCTGCTGGGTGGTTCGGTAAATGTTTTTGGCGCTCTTACGGGTTGGAATGCGAACAAAGGCAACGAAATGACATGGAATTTTAATACCAGCGCTTACGAACTGTCCCTGTTGTTAAAACAAGGATATTACAATTATCAGTATGTTTATGTGCCACAGGGAGCTACTTCTGCAGATCATACCAATATTGAAGGCAGTTTCTGGGAAACTGAAAATGATTACCTTTTATTTGTTTATTACAGCGATTTTTCGGCAAGATATGACAGGTTGGTTGGCTTCAGGTTGTTTAACTCAACTGAGCAGTAAGACTGTATCTATTTTACCAGCGATAAAAATCCTTTTCCATTTTTAAAAGGTAACGAAAACCAGAACTTACTGCCTTTACCAACAGCAGTTTCAAATTCAAGTTCGCCACCAATTAATGCCACATAATGTTGAACAATGGGGAGCCCAAGTCCTGATCCCGAAGTGGTATCGTTGATTTCGTTTTTAATTCGGTAAAATCTGTCGAAAATGTGTTGATATTCATCTTCAGGAATTCCTATTCCTGTATCTGAAACTATAAATTTCACCCACTCATTTCTTATCATTTCATAGTCGATGGTGATTTCTCCATTTAGTGTGTATTTTACAGCATTATCAACCAATAAAGATAGAATTTCGCCAAGTAGATTTGGATCGGTTTCAAAACCAAATTCCTTGTTAGGCACGTTGATTTTCAGATTTAATTTAACATTTTTCGAGTCGGGAATCAGTACCAGATATTTGTTGTAGGTATCGCGCATCAAACTGTTAATATTGCAGAATTTAGTAACAATTTCTACCGTTTGTGTTTCAATTTTCGACAAGTGAATGGTATTGTCAATCATATTCAGCAGTTGTTTTCCGTTTTGGGAAATCGCGTCGGTTAATTCAAGTTTTTCATCATAGTCGAGGTCGGTATCCGCTAATATTCTTGTGAAATTATTGATAATGTTCATAGGAGTGCGTATTTCGTGCGACAGGTTGGCAAGGAAAGCCGATTTTAACTTGTCTGATTCTTCAGCACGGATTAGTGCTTTTTCAAGTTTAAACTCAGCAGTTTTTCGTTTTGTAATATCACGCGCAATCGAAATAACGGAGTGGGCATTCAATTTTGCAAGTCTCATTTCAAACAGGAAAGTTCCGTTTGGCGTGTTCATTTGGTATTCGATAGATTCAATCGAATTTGTTTGTAACGATGTTTGAATGCAACTGAAAATCTTGTCGGCCATATTATCCGGAAAACCAACTTCAAAAATTGTACTTCCTATTATGTTGGCATCTTCAATTTTAAATAAATCACTCTCTTTAATAACAAAATCCTCGTAAGTTCCGTCTTTGTCAATAACAAAAAATATATCGGGTATTGCCTCCAGCAGAAC
>Ga0247840_10011778_pt1 | contig 10553 bp, 3 predicted proteins | sample LaCruzMarch2015__FD_192404 | JGI IMG/M metagenome (GOLD analysis project Ga0247840, IMG submission 192404) | Freshwater microbial communities from meromictic Lake La Cruz, Castile-La Mancha, Spain - LaCruzMarch2015_17m | ecosystem: Environmental > Aquatic > Freshwater > Lake | place: Spain...
GGGTTGTAATAATTTCAGCAAAAATTAAAGTGTATGCATTATCTTCATTGAAGGTATTTATGGGTACAAGTGATATGGGGAATTCAACAACATCAAATAGATGGATGCCTGTTGTTCAGGGGTGGCGAACAGATTCTGGACAACCACTTGGGGCATTATCATGTTTAATGGACACAAGTGTTTATGATAAATTTACTATAAATGGATTATCAAGCTCAACGACATGTCAAATAAGAATTTCTTTTTAATATTATTACTATTCATTATTCCCTTCTTTAGTTACTCTCAGGTAACTAAATTCATGGGGAGATATGAAGTATCTCAAGTAGATTCCATTAATGATTCCACTTGGACATTAACAGGGACATTTGTTGATGTAACTGGTTCTTATACTGCTTTAGATGCAGATACAGGTTTTAAAATATTACAAAGAGGAACTAATTCATTAGGACAAGTTGTATATGATAGATATGTAATTCGCGGAATTCTTTCTCAAACTTCAACAGATTTAGTTGTTAATGTTGAATCTGATTATCCTACAGGAATACAAAATTCTTTTGGATACCCATTAAATGGTGCTTTCCCAATTGCTGCTCCGGTAAATGATAGTTCTTCGTTGACCTACAGAGCATCTATGTATTTGAACGAAATTGATTTGGATTATGATGCTGCGTTGGATAATTTGAATATTGGTGAATTGAATGTTGTTGCTCAGGAAGCTTATAATTTGTTTCGCTATACAGTATATTCAGTTGGGAATAATACTGTAGAAGTATTGGCATCAACTCCGAATATTACTGCTTCATTGGCCGGAACTCAGTTTACATTCGTAATACCTGTTGGAACAAGAATAATTTCAGCAAAAATACGAGTGGAGAGTTTTTCTTCTCTTACATTTATTATGGGAACGAATGATTTGACTAATTCTTCAATGGCTAATAGATGGATGCCTGTTGTTCAGGCATGGAGAGAAGATACAGGTCAACAATTAACAGGAATAACTTCTGTGATGGATTTATCAAATTTTACAAAATCTACTGTTAATGGTTTAATAAGTTCAACTAAATGTCAGGTGAGGATAGTATTTTAATGAAAAAATATTTTCTTTTATTTTTTATATTCTTATTCATTTCATTGCTCAGTACAGCACAAGTGACTAAATTTATGGGTCGCTTTGATGTATTTCAGGTAGATGAAGTGAATGATTCTACATGGACACTTACAGGTGAATTTGTCGATATGACAGGTTCATTTACAGCAATGGATGCTAATTTGGGTGATAAGATATTACAAAGAGGGTATGATTCAATAAGTAGAACAGTATACGATAGATATATTATTGTAGCTATAATTTCTAGGACTACAACCTCATTGGTGGTTAATGTACGTTCTGATTTTTTATCAGGGGTACAAAATAGTGGAGGGATGCCATTCACGGGAAGTTTCCCTATATCATCGGAATTAAATTCAATTTCAAAGCTCACATATAAACCTTCATTCATAACTAATCAAATAGATCCAGATTACAGTGAGGCAATTGATAATCTGAATTTAAAAGAAACTATTAATTGGTCAGATACAACTAATATTGTAGCAACAAAACATGATACTGCACATATAATAGCAACCAGATATGATTTAGACACATTAAGTGCTACTGTTGCTATTGGAGGAGGAAGTCCGTGGGAAATTTTTAATGGCAATATAGTTCAAAAAGATACAGTTAAAAAAGTTGGTGTAGGAACAAGGTATCCTAATTTGAATTTCACATTAAAAGGAAATGAATCTTATATTCCTGTATTTGTGGATAGTACAATGGTTGATAATGGTATTTCTGCTTCAGAGATGAGTCGGGTTATGGTTTATAATGATACCCAATCGTCCTGGTATGATTGGGTATATGGCGATTCTTTAATAGCTGCTGGCCAAGATGGACAACTTATAACTTTGTATTCCATTGGTACTGGTATTTTATATTTAAGAAATAATGATACAACAGGTACAGTGGTGTTTGATATGTATGGTGGGGATAATATCACTATGCAATATCAAAGTAATACATGGGTTGAAATATCAAGAGTAGATATGAGTCCAGTTGCAGGAATAGCAGAAGCGGATCCAATATTTTCTAGAGATAGTATTAAATTATTACACTGGACAGATAGTATCAGTAAGATTGCTACAAAGTATGATTTAACTCAATTTGCCGGTGGTTTAGAAGCAGACCCTGTTTTTGCTCTTGATTCATCTAAAATATTACATTGGTCTGATAGTATTAGTAAGATAGCCACGAAATATGATTTAACTCAAATTTCTGGAGCAATTGAGTCTGATCCTATTTTTAGCATTGATTCTTCAAAAATAGTTCATTGGTCGGATAGTCTTATTAATATTGCTACAAAATATGATCTAGATACACTTTCTTTTTTAAGGACATTTACCGAATCTGATCCTGTTTTTACTGCCGATTCAGCTCAGTTGATTCATTGGTCAGATTCTTTGGTGAAAATGGCAACGAAGTATGATTTAGATACCTTGTCTTTTTTAAGATCTTTTACAGAAACCGATCCTATATTTGCGCTTGATTCGGCCAAAATAATTCATTGGTCTGATTCTCTTGTTAAAGTTGCTACAAAATATGATCTAGATACTTTAATGATTAGGATAAGTGCACTTGATACCTCTTCTTGGGTAGTGAATAGTATATATAAGCAAACGAGCAAAACCGATTCGGTTTTCCAGAATGTATCTGTTTATAATGCAAGAGCAAGCCAATATATTTATAATCAATTGGGAGAGGGAAGTTCACTTAGGATTGTTGCTGATAGCGGAAGAAGCTATTTATCTCTTGCCGATGAGCCTGATTATAATGTATTTCAATTATTTGCCGGAAAGGGTGGTATGTTCCCATATTCTTCTATTACAGGTAGTGGGATAAATGGCCTTATTTATACAGCAATTCAGGAAAATGGAACTAATTATGATATAACACACAATTTTGATACTGCTGGTTATTTTATGACTGGGACAGGTAAGAAAAATATAGGGAGGGCAGGGAATACAATAGATACAGTCAGAACAGATCATTTAAGAACAGCATTTTCAACAGGGACAGGAACAGTGGTTGTTGTTGATGGCAGTGGAAACTTACTTAATTCAACATCTACATATGGTTCTGTTTCTTCTATATCTCAGGGAACGTGGATGTTGAATTCTGTTAATCCAATTATATCTACAGGAACAATTGGTGTAGATACAAGTAAGGTGGTTGGATTTAATGATACTCTTTCGCTCGGAAAAATAGCAACAAAATATGATTTATCACAAATATCAGGAGGAGTAGAGTCTGATCCTGTTTGGGTAAGTGATTCGGCTGATTATTTATCAAAATGGGATACCTTAACAAAAGTTGCATCTAGAAAATGGGTGATTGATTTAGGATATGTTAATCATGATACATTAATAACAAGAGTGTATCAGGGGACGGGAATATTAGTTACGGGTTCGGCTCCAAGTTATACATTAAAAGCAGATACAACCTTGCTCGAAACAAGAGCATTGGCAACTTCACAATTAGCAACAAAAGCTAATACATCTCATACTCAAGCAATCAGTACAATAATTGGATTACAAGATTCATTAACAGATAGCTATAATAAACAAGATACAGCAACAGTATTACTTAATAGAGCAAGAGCAGCATCAACATATGAACCTAAAATAGCAGCCGGCACAACTGGTCAATACTGGAGGGGCGATAAGACATGGCAAACGATGCCCGAAGGAGCTGCGTATTCTGCAGGATATAGATTAGGATTAAATGGGAGTGTGTTTTTTAATTCTGATTATTGGAAAAATCAAGATACATTAAATGTATCAGATGGAATAGTAGTTGCAACTTCAAAGAAGATCACCTCTATCACGAATAATTCAGTTCAATGGAATAATGCAAGAGCGATAAGTAATCATGACTCACTTTCTACTTTAGATGAAAAATCTTACAATAGTTTAACCGATAAGCCCACTGCATGGGCTATTTCAGCAATAACAGGTTTACAAGATAGCTTAAATGATTCTTGGAATAAAAGGGATACAGGTACAGTTTTATTAAGTAGAGCAAGGGCCACTTCCACGTATGAACCTAAAATATTGGCAGGAACCACGGGACAATATTGGAGAGGAGATAAGACTTGGCAGACTTTACCTGAAGGAACGGCATATTCAGCGGGTTTTGGTTTAGGATTAACTGGTACGGTATTTTATAACTCTCGATATTGGAAAGGGCAGGATACAATCAAAACAACCTTGACAGGACTTGTGAAAGCCACTTCAGGGGTATTATCCGCTATTACAGATAATTCAACTACTTGGAATAATGCTAGGGCAATTAGCAATCACGACAGCTTGAGTACTCTTGATGAAAAATCATATAATAGCTTAACCGATAAGCCATCTATTCCTTCTCCGGAAAGTACATTTGGTACTGTAACTTCAATCGCAACAACTTCTCCTGTGGTTGGTGGAACAATCACATCAAGTGGAACTATTGCTATTCAGACAGATACATTATATCAATGGAGATTAAAACAGAACAAGGGTTCTGTTGCATACGGATGGGGCAATCACGCTTCTGCGGGATATATTACTGATGGCAATACTGGTTGGGACAATTCGTATGGATTTATAACAGATGGAAACACCGGATGGGGCAATGATTATGGCTTCATTACTGGAGTTTCGATAGCCACCACTTCTCCGGTAACAGGAGGGACAATTACAAATTCAGGGACTATTTCTATTATTTCTGACACTCTTACTCAATGGAGAACTAAGCAAAATAAAGGAGCAGTTGCATGGGGCTGGGGTAATCATGCATCGGCTGGATATTTAACTTCTCAAACTTCTCACTCTGATGTTTTAGTAGATGGGGACTTTACGAGTCAGGGGATAATGTTGCGTGGTGCATCATCCGGAACATACTCTATACTTACGGATGCTTCTACGAATTGGAATACAGCATATGGCTGGGGAAATCACGCAAGTGCAGGATACATCACGGATGGTAATACAGGATGGGATAATTCATATGGGTTTATAACAGACGGAAATACTGGCTGGGACAATAGTTATTCATTTATAACAGGAGTTTCAATAGCAACCACTTCTCCAGTTACAGGTGGCACAATCACCAATTCAGGAACTATTGCTATCATTGCAGATACACTTACCCAATGGAGAACAAAACAAAACAAAGGGAGCGTTGCATGGGGTTGGGGTAATCATGCATCAGCAGGATATATAACTGACGGTAATACCGGCTGGGATAACTCTTATGGTTTTATCACTGCTTCTTCTTCGGAAACTTTGTCTAATAAGGGTGGAAACATTTCTATGTGGACAAATAATTCTGCGTATATAACAGATGGTAATACGAACTGGGGAAATGATTATGGCTTCATTACTGCTTCATCTTCAGAAACTTTGAGCAACAAAGGAGGTAATATATCCATGTGGACCAATAACTCAGGTTATATCACTGATGGTAACACGGGGTGGGGTAATGATTATGGCTTCATTACAGACGGAAATACTGGTTGGGATAACAGTTATGGGTTTATAACAGGAGACGCATATGTTGGAACGGTTACAAGTATAGGAACAACATCTCCTCTTACTGGCGGAACCATTACAAGTTCAGGGACTATTGCAATTATTGCAGATACCCTTGTTCAATGGAGAACTAAACAGAATAAAGGGGTTGTGGCCTATAATTGGGGCAATCATGCTTCGGCTGGATACATAACTGATGGAAATACTAATTGGGGAAACGAATATGGTTTTATAACAGCTTCATCTTCTGAGACTTTATCGAATAAGGGTGGAAATATTTCAATGTGGACGAACAATTCAGGATACATCACAGATGGTAATACGGGTTGGGATAATAGTTATGGATTAATAACCGATGGTAACACTGGATGGGACAATAGCTATGGGTTCATAACGGCATCTTCTTCTGAAACTCTATCTAACAAAGGTGGAAATATCTCAATGTGGACCAATAACTCAGGTTACATAACCGATGGTAACACTGGCTGGGGAAACGACTATGGATTTATTACTGATGGGAATGTTAATTGGGATAATTCTTATGGATATATCACTGGGGTTTCAATTGCAACCACTTCTCCTGTTATGGGTGGTACCATTACCAATTCGGGAACTGTATATATTCACGCTGATACATTAACATCATGGAGAGATAAACAAAATAAAGGGGCAGTGGCTTATGGCTGGAATAATCATGCGTCAGCTGGTTATATAACGGATGGGAATACTAATTGGGATAACAGTTATGGTTTTATAACAGATGGAAATACCAATTGGGGTAATGATTACGGATTTATAACAGCATCATCCTCTGAGACTCTTACTAATAAAGGAGGTAATATATCCATGTGGACCAATAATTCAGGCTATATTACAGACGGAAATACTGGTTGGGATAACTCTTATAGTTTTATTACAGATGGTAATACTGGATGGGATAATAGTTATGGATTTATTACAGCTTCATCATCAGAAACTCTATCTAATAAAGGTGGTAACATATCTATGTGGACTAATAATTCAGGCTATATAACCGATGGTAACACTGGTTGGGATAATTCCTATGGACTTATCACAGACGGAAATACTGGTTGGGATAATAGTTATGGGTTCATAACTGATGGTAACACAGGATGGGATAATAGTTACGGGTTCATTACAGCAAGTCATTCTAACATTTGGAGCGATATTACTCCAAATACGAGATATGATGCCCAGGATGATATAACTACAAGAACGAATTCAGGATTTTATCAAACATCAACAGGAACTACAGCAGAAGGATGGCCAATAACCAATGATACGTGGCAACATATGTTATCTGTTACTCATTCAAACACGGAAAACTATTATGCTATGCAAATTGCTGGATCTTTTTATGATAATGTTTTTTATGGAAGAAAGACTAGTGGATCAGGAAGTACAGCATGGGTGAAATTTTGGACATCGGGCAATCTTGATGCCGGAACTCAAACAGGACAGATAAATTATTGGGACGGGAGTAAATGGACTTATTCAGATACTACCTATGGTAAATATACATCTGCTTATTTCAGATCAAATAAAATATTGTCAAACTGGATTCAACAAACAGGAACTGCAAGTCCATCTTATCTCTTTTTTACAGGATCCTCGGTACATCTTAACTCAGCCAATGGAGCTTCAAACTATGCTCAAAGCGGTGGAGTGCATATTTGGTCATGCGAAGGTAGTGCTGAAGTGGTTCTTAATAATGCGAATTTATACCCCTATGCCAATGCAGGTTCGAGTTTAGGGCAATCGGGTAATTTATGGAATAAGGTTTTTACAAAAAATATTTATGTCTCAAGTTTATCTGATGAAACAAGAGCAGATTCTTTAGTATGTGTCGTAGACGGTGAATTAAAACGAACAGCATCTCCTTTTAATATCATAAGGCCATTATTTGGTACAGCAATAGATAGTTCTTTGATCAACACCACAATGAAATTCCCAATAGGTTATTCAAATACCATTGTGGTTGACTCTTTATTTTACATCGCAACAACGATTGGATCTGGGACAGTAAATGTTACTCCAAAAATTTATTGGGGTCCTGATATAGAATCTACAGGCACAGCCTTGATCACTTCTCCTTCTGCAGTGACTTCTCATACGGGCGTTACCCGGATAAGTTCTTTTAATAATGGCACTATTCCTAATGGATATATGATTTGGATGGTATTTACAGATGTTACAACAAAACCTAGGAATATAATGGTTCAAATAGTGGGGCATTAGAAAGATATGAAATATTTAATTGTAATATTTATTTTGTTTGCTCCTGTAGTTAAAGGGCAAATATTTACTTCGTACACTTCAGCTGCACCTGTAGGCCCTTGTGCTGGAGAAACAACTGTTGTTTATAGTGATGTAACCTATGATATAGTTGCAATAGGAACTCAATGTTGGTTTGCTGATAACTTGAATGTGGGGGAATATCAGAGAAGCAGTGTGACACAGTCAGATAATAGTGCAATAGAAAAATATTGTTATGAAGACGATGAGGGAAATTGTTCTACTTACGGAGGACTTTACCAATGGGAAGAAGCTGTAAATTATGAAAATCCTGATTTTTGGGATAAAGCACAAGGTATTTGCCCAACTGGATGGCACATTCCAAATATAGATGAAATGGCAGTGCTTGATAACTATTTATCTGGAGATATGGGTGATCTTAAAGAATCAGGAACAACGCATTGGTATACTCCAAATACAGGGGCTACAAATTCTACTGGGTTTACATTTCTTCCGGCTGGTTATTTTTCAGATGAAGATGTTACTTTTTATGGGTTGGCTTGTAGAGGTGAATTTTGGACATCAACAGTTAATGCTCCGAGTAGAATAAGAACTGTTTTCGCAGTATATGACAATGCAGCGTTTGGATATAGTGCTCAAACTTACACATGGGCGGTCTCAATAAGATGTTTAAAAGACTAATATGGTGAAAAAGATATTTTTTATATTATTTTTATTTCTATTTCAGATAGTTCTGTTTGCGCAGAATACAAAATTTACTGTTCCGTTATCTGTAGCACAAATAGATACATCTTTATTTGTGAAGAAATCAGTATTCATTTTATTCAGTAATGATGTTCAGGATAGTTTAGATAATCATACCGATACACTTCAATCTCATAATTTAAGACTTATTGCTTTATTAGATTCGATAATTAGGCATTCAGATAGTTTAAGTAATAAATGGAATAAACAAGATACAGCAACTGTATTATTGGGCTGGGAAAGAGCAGCAAGTACGTATCAATTAAAGGGGGCATATATAACTGTAGAAACCGACCCGATATTTACTTTAGATAGTGCAAACATTGTTCATTGGTCTGATTCACTGAATAATATTGCAACAAGGTATAATATAGATACCTTAACATTTTTAAGAACATTTACAGAAACCGATCCAATTTTTGCATTGGATTCATCGAATCTATTACATTGGTCAGATAGCCTCACCAGGATAGCCACTAAGTATGATATTGATACATTAACTTTTCTCAGGTCATTTACAGAAGTAGATCCAATTTGGATAAGTGATAGTTCTCAATATTACAAAAAGACTCAGGCAGACAATGTATTTCAGTCTAAGTTAACCAACCCCGTAACTGGAACTGGAACATCTGGATATGTATCTAAATTCACAGGAGCATCAACATTAGAAAATAGTCCAATTTATTATGATGGCAGTGATTTAGGAATTGGTCATACAGCCCCAAGGTTTTTTATTGATATTGCTAAATCAGCCACATCACATTTTACAATAGGCCCTGTAAATGGGCCACTTACTCAAGATGTAATTTATACTTCTATTTATCAGTCAGGAGAAGTATCAATATTACAAAGTACAAAAGGAAATGTAGGTTCTCGGAATTTATCTTTAAATCCAAGTGGTGGCAATATTGGCGCTGGAACCCTCAATCCCGGCAATAACAAGGTAAAGATTTACGGAGCAAAGACTACTGATACATTATTAAAGGTAAGGAATGATATTATAATGCCTGAGGATAGTACGTTTGCAGTAGGTGCAGCAGGCAAGGTTTATGCCCCCGGTCTCTCATCCGCAGCATCAGAAGATACCCTTGTTGGTTGGAAAAAGTCAACAGGAGAAATGGTAGCAATACCGACCACACAATTCATCAACAAAGCCGACAGCAACAAGACATCAGCCGGCAACTACATGACAGACGCAGGGATAGCGAAAAAGTTGCAGAACTTATCCTCACAAGGTAAAGCCTATCAGTTCGATGGGGTAAATGACTATGTTTCGCTTGGAACTTCTACGCAGTTGGATTTGGGTACGGGTGATGGAACGTATTTCGTGAGGTTTAAGAATGATGGGAATGATGGGGCAAATAATTACATTTTTGATAATTACGATGCAACGACAAAAGATGGATCAACATTTAATATTGGTACAGATGGGACAGTTGCTGGATATATATGGGAAAACACGGGCTATAAAGGTATTGGCTCAATAACCAATATTGGCGCAGATAATAAAGTCCATTCAATGGCATTTACAATTCAACGTGAAAGCACAACAGGTTTAAATATTTACTTAGATGGTAAATTAGATGCAACACCCGCAACATCAGTTGGATTATCTGGTAATATAGCATCAACAGGAACAAAGTATATAGGCGTAGCAAATGATGGAACAACACAACCCTTCAAAGGCAGCATCTACAACTTCCGTTATTTCAACTGTGCTTTATCAGCCGCAGAAATCAAAGACCTTAGTGAGGGTGGAAGTACACCATATAAGTATGTGGGGGCGAGTAATACGAAACTGGTAACAGACCAACACAATAGAGACTTTAGTGCAGCGAATGAATGGGCAAATAATAGTTTTAACTCATATGATGCAAGTGCAGATTTATCAATATCTGCAAATGGTGCTGGACAAAACTGTA
>Ga0247840_10011785_pt1 | contig 10551 bp, 7 predicted proteins | sample LaCruzMarch2015__FD_192404 | JGI IMG/M metagenome (GOLD analysis project Ga0247840, IMG submission 192404) | Freshwater microbial communities from meromictic Lake La Cruz, Castile-La Mancha, Spain - LaCruzMarch2015_17m | ecosystem: Environmental > Aquatic > Freshwater > Lake | place: Spain...
TCCCGCGCTGGCGGAAGTCGCGATCGCAGTCCCGTCGCGCGGACGCAAGCTCGTCGCCTCGACGATCAAGACGACGCTCACGCGCGACGAGGTCCGCGCGATCGCGCTCGACGGGTTTTTTCCGGTTTCCGGCCCGGAGGAAATGCCGGTCATCCGCCGTGCGGGCGGGATCCGCGAGTCCGGCCTCCCGTATGCCGCCGACCCCGCGATCTCGAAGCACCTTGCCCGGTTTCTCGCGCGCGCCAAGGCGAACGTCGAGTCCTCGCCGCACCTCACCGGGGTCGTCGGCGGCGCGGAGCGGCTTGCCCGTTCGCCGCTGCTCGTCCCCGATGCCGTGCTTTTTAACGGAGGGGTCTTCAACGCTCCGGTCCTCCGCGACCGCGTGCTCGACCTGCTCGGGAAATGGTCCGGCCAGCCGGTCCGCGCGCTCGACGGATCGCGCCCGGACCACGCGGTCGCGCTCGGCGCAGCCGTCTATGCCCGCCTCCGCGCCACCGGCCAAGGGCTCCGCATCCGCTCGGGCACCGCGCGGTCCTACTACATCGGCATGGAATCCGCCGCGATGGCCGTCCCGGGACGGCGTCCTCCAACGAAGGCGCTCTGCGTCGCGCCGCAGGGGATGGAGGAGGGCACGAGCCACGCGATCGCCGGACAGGAGTTCTTTCTCTATACCGGTGAGGCGTCGGAGTTTCGGTTCTTCCATTCCGAGGTCCGCGCGGGCGATGTTCCGGGCGGGCTTCTGCCGGATGCCGCCGAACTCGAGGAAAGCGCAAAGCTCGAGATCGCGATCCCCCCGCCGCCCGGACACGAGCCGGGCGAGGAGGTCCCGGTGCGCGTCGAAACCCGCGTGACCGAACTCGGCAACCTCGAAGTCTATTTCGTCCACGAGCCGTCCGGCGACCGCTGGAAGCTGGAATTCCATGTCCGCATGCAATAGCCGGTTCCGCATCGGGATTGACCTCGGCACCACGAACTGCGCGCTCGCCTCGGTCGCTCCCGACGGCCAGACCTCGTCGGTCCTCGAAATCCCGCAGCCGGTCGCCGAGGGCGCGACCGATTCGCTCCCGACGCTCCCGTCGTTTCTCTACCTCCCGCCGGCCGGATCCGCCGGATCGGCCGGATCGGCATGGCTCGCCGGACGCTGGGCGCAGGCCCGCGCGGCCGAGGTCCCCGGCCGCGTCGTTGCCTCCGCAAAATCCTGGATGGTCCACCACGCGGCCGACCGGCGGGCGAGCTTCCTGCCGCTCGGCACGGCCGACCTCGATCCGGCCGACCGCCTCAGCCCGCTCGGCGCGCTTTCCCTGCTGCTCGAAAAAATGGCCGCCGCATGGGATGCCGCGCACCCCGACGCCCGCCTCGCCGACCAGGACCTCGCGATCACCGTGCCTGCATCGTTCGACCCCGCCGCCCAGCAGCTCACCCTCGAAGCCGCCCGCATGGCCGGCTTCCCGGATTCCACGATCCTCCTCGAAGAGCCTCAGGCCGCATTTTACGCATGGATGGAATCCTCGCCGGGCGCTCTCCGGACGCTCGCCGGAGAAAATCCCGCCCACGTCCTCGTCGTGGACATCGGCGGCGGCACGACCGACCTCAGCCTCTTCGCCATTGAACCCGCCGACAGGCCGACGGGAAGTGCGCCCCGGATGAGCCGCATCGCGGTGAGTGATCACATTCTCCTGGGCGGAGACAACCTCGACCTCGCGCTCGCGCACCATCTGGAATCGCGGCTCGTCCCGGACTCGCAGCTTCCCGCAGGGACGTTCGCGCGGCTGCTTTCGCGATGCCGAGAGATCAAGGAGGAGGCGCTGGGCGCGGACGGCGGGTGGGATGGCGAGCGGGTTTGGCCGGTTGCGGTTGCGAAGCCGGGCGCGTCGCTGCTCGCGGGCACCCTGCGTTCGGAGGTTTCCTCGGCCGAGGTGTCGCGGCTTCTGCTTGAGGGGTTTTTCCCAGATGTCGGCGCTCGGGAGATCCCGCTGCGCGCGGCGGCCGGACTCCGGGAAATGAGCCTCCCGTATGCGAAAGATCCTGCGGTGACCCGGCATCTGGCGGAGTTTTTGCACGGCCGTCCGCCGGTGGATTTCATCCTCTTCAACGGCGGGATCACAAAGGCACCGACGATCCGCCGGAGGATTCTGGAAAATATCGCACGCTGGCAGGGTGGGCGTGCGCCGGAGGTTCTGGAAAACGCGCAGCCCGATCTGGCGGTTGCTCGCGGGGCGGCGCGGTTCCTGCACCTGCGGGCGGCGGGCGACGCGTCGCAGATCGAGGCCGGGGCGGCGCATTCGTATTATGTCGGGGTCGGCGGCGGCAACCTTCTCTGCGTGCTGCAGCACGCCGCGGCACCGGAGGCTCCGCAATCGGCCGGGCATTCGGGGCTGCACGCGGTGGTCGGGAAACCCGCCTCGTTTTCGCTTTTCCGCCACGCCCGACGGCAGGACGACCTGCCGGGCGCGCTCGTCTCCGGCGACGGGTTTTCCGAACTGCCCGTGCTTGAGGCCGTCCTTTCGCCGCCCGTCGGCGGGAAGCCTCCAAAGAAGCCCGACGTGCGGGTCGGTCTCCGCACGACCCTGCGCTCGACCGGGCTCCTGCGCGTCGAGCTTCTCTGCGCGGAACGCGCGCTCAAATGGGATATGCCGTGGCCGCTGGAATTTTCCCTGCGAAAACAGCGCCCGGATTCCTCAACCGCTCCCGCGCCGAAAAAATCTTCCGCGCCAGCCGGCTCGGTCGCGTCGGCCGCAGAGGTGATGGCCGCCGCGTTCGACGGCTCGCGCAATCCGAACCTCGCCAACCAAAAGATCACCGCCAACGCGGTATTTTCAGCGGGAGAAAAAGCCCTCGGAATCCCAAAATCCGCATGGACCGGCGGAATCGTCCGCCAGCTTTTTGACGCGCTGCCGCGCCGCACGGAATCCGCCGACCGCGAAGAGTCGTGGCTCCAGGTCGCGGGGTTTCTTCTGCGGCCCGGATGCGGGGTGCCCGGCGACGAGACGCGGGTGGAGCCATTTGCCGGGGTCCTCTCCGCGCCGCCCGCATGGCCGTCGGGATCGGTAAAAATCCAACGCTGGATCGCCGCGCGCCGGATTGCAGCCGGCCTCGACGAGCCGCGCGCCCTCTCGGTCTGGAACTCCGCGCTCCCCGGCTGGCGCGAACCGGAATCCCCTCCCGCAGAGATCGCCCTGCTCGCCGGCGCGCTCGAATCCCTGCCAACCGCTGCCCGCGAGGACATCGCCCGCCGGATCGCCGCCGCGATCGCCTCGCACCCGCAAAATTCCGCATACTGGAAATCCCTCGGACGCCTGCTCTCCCGCGTGCTTTTCCACTGCGGAGCCGACCGGATCCTGCCGCCGGATTCCGTCGTCGGCATCTGGGATGTCCTCCGCGGGGAGGACGTGCCGGAGGCGGTCCGCCCGGACGCCGCCGCCGCATGGCTCCGCGCGGCACGGCTCACCGGGCTGCGTCCGCTCGATGTCCCGAAATCCTGCCGCCACGAGATCCGCGCCCTCCTCCGCACATGGGAGATCGGCGACGTCCGACTCCGCGTCCTCGAGGAAGCAGTCCCGGTCGCCGCCTCCGACCAGACCGCCCTCCTCGGCGAAAGCCCGCCCCCCGGGCTCAGCCTCGCGTAGCCGCCGCTCCGCGATGACCGGAGGTCGGACTGGATTGGCGCAAAGTTCAGGCGAAATGGGTCGCTGGGCGAATGCCCGGAACGAGGTAACCCGGTTGAAGCGGGCTGCTTCGAGTGGTTGCCAGCGGGCCGACTTGCGGGCATGATCGGCGGATGATTTCGCTCACCTCTCCCGCAGGCCAGCTTCTTGATGAGGAATCCGTCCGCGACGCGCTCGCCCGCGCGCTTGCCGGAAAATTTGACGGGAAGAAGGTTCTCGTGTTGATCCCTGATCACACGCGATCGCTCCCGCTGCCCTCGTTGTTCCGCGCGCTCGTGCGGATTCTTTGCAAGGCGTCGCGCCTTGATTTCATGGTTGCGCTGGGCACGCATCCGGCGATTGACGAGTCCGGCCTGCTCCGGCTGGTGGGGATTTCGCCGGAGGAGCGCGCGGGCGAGTTCCGGCATGTCGGGCTGCTCAACCACGCGTGGCAGGATCCGTCGGCACTGGCCACGCTCGGGACGATTGGCGGCGACCGGATCCGCAAAATCGCCGGCGACCGGTGGCATCCGTCGCTCCCGGCATCGGTGGATGTGAGGATCAACCGGGCCGCGCTCGAGTGCGACGAGATCATCATCCTCGGCCCGACATTCCCGCATGAGGTCGTCGGGTTTTCGGGCGGGGCGAAATACTTTTTTCCAGGAATTTCCGGTGAGGAGATGATCAATGCGACCCACTGGCTGGGGGCGTTGGCGGGAGTTGTCGGGACGATCGGCGTGCGCGACACCCCGGTGCGCGCGATGATCCATGCCGCCGCCGCGATGCTTCCGACCCCGGTGACCCTCGCCGCCCTCGTGGTCGAGGGCGACGGGCTTGCCGGGATTTTTATCGGCGACCATGTCGAGGCATGGACCGCCGCCGCCGATCTTTCCGCACAGCGCCACATCCGGTGGTGCGACAAGCCGTTCCGGCGGGTGCTCTCGTGCGCCCCACCGATGTATGACGAGCTCTGGACCGCCGCCAAGGCGATGTATAAAATCGAGCCGGCGGTCGCGGCGGGCGGGGAGGTCGTCATCTTTGCGCCCCACCTCGACGAGGTCAGCTTCGTCCACGGAAAATTCATCCGTCAAATCGGCTACCACATCCTCCCGTATTTCCTCGCCGACTGGGACCGGTTCCGCGATGTCCCGCTCGGGGTTCTTGCGCACAGCACGCACGTCCGGGGCTCGGGGGCAATGCGCGGCACGGACGAATTCCCAAACGTGCGGGTGACGCTCGCCAGCCGGATCCCGCCCGACGAATGCGCCGCCCTCGGGCTGGGATACCTCGACCCCGCGTCGGTGGACAAAGCGGAATGGATCGGCCGCGAGGACGAGGGAATTCTCTTTGTTCCCAAAGCCGGAGAAATTCTCTACCGTTGCAGGGCATGATGATCCGTCTGTTCCCCCTCGCCTGGCCGCTTGCCGCCGCGCTCGCCCTCTGCGGATGCCCGAAGCCGCCTGCGCCTACCTCCGCGTCCACCTCTGCGTCGCCGACCTCTGCCGTGCAGGCGCCCAAGGAATCCGTGGCGGTCGATGTCGCGGCGGTCGTCGGCACATGGGCGACCGCCGACGAGCAGGGACAACCGTTCGAAATCGTCCTCTTCCCGGGCGGGCAGGCGGTGAGCACCTGGACAAAGGGCCCCGCCGGGGCGCACGGCGGACGCGGGTTCTGGCGCACCGAATCCGGACGCGTCCTTGTGTTTTTTCAGGACGGCTGGACCGATGAAATCTCAGCGAATGCCGGAGGCCACATCCATCGGAGGTTCGAGGGCGGCGCAGATCTTGGTGGAAAATGGAAAACCGAGTCGTCCGCCCGCAAGCTCGACGGCGACGGGTTCACCGGAATCTGGGAGCTCAACAAGGAACCCGACGGATCGTACCTCTACGTTGCGCTCCAGTCGTCGGGCCGCGCTTTCAGCACGATCGGCGGCGGCACCGAGGGGAAGTGGTTACTCACGAAGGACGGCGCGCTCTGCTCGTGGCCGGACGGATGGAACGACCTGATCTTGCCCTCGCAGGACGGCTATCAGAAGCGCTCATGGGTCGGACCCACCGAGCAGAACGCGACCCCGCCGGATATCTCGCCGGCCGTGCGGGTCGGAACAGGACCATTTTCCATCACCCCATGATTTTCCCCCGATGACCGCAATTTTTCTGATGGCCGGGTCCGCCGCGATCGCGATGGCGATGATGGTTGTTGTGTGGATTTTCGCGAAGCGCATGAACAATGCGGGGATCGTGGACATCTGGTGGTCGTTCGGCTTCGTCCCCGCCACGATTTTCTGCGGGGTATTCGGCAGCGGGCATCCCGTGCGCAACGGGCTGATCGCAGCGATGGTGTGCGCGTGGAGCCTGCGCCTTGGCTCGCATCTCTACCGCCGGGTCATGGCCCACCATCCGGATGAGGATCCCCGCTACGCCGACCTTCGCGCGCAGTTCCCCAACCACACATGGCTGATGTTCTTCGGTTTTTTCCAGCTTCAGGCGGTGCTGATCGCGCTGCTCTGCGCGCCGGTCGCGATCGCCTGTGCGAACCCCGGGCCGGGAATCGGCGGGTTCGAGTTCGCGGGGCTCGCGCTCTGGCTGATCGCCATCGGCGGGGAATCGGTCGCCGACGCCCAGCTCGCCGCGTTCCGCGCGGTGCCCTCCAATCGCGGGAAGGTCTGCGAGTTCGGGCTCTGGAGATTCTCGCGGCATCCGAATTACTTTTTTGAGTGGATGGTTTGGGTGGCCTTTTTTGTCTTTGCGCTCGGTTCCCCGTGGGGCTGGGTTGGGGCGATCAGCCCGCTGCTCATGTTGTTTTTTCTCACCTGCATGACCGGCATCCCTCCGTCCGAGGCGCATTCGCTCGCATCGCGCGGCGATGCCTACCGCGACTATCAGCGCCGGACGAGCGTCTTTGTCCCCTGGTTTCCAAAATCCAAAATCCCATGATCTCAATTGACCACCTCCTCTCCCGCAACCTTCTTCCCGACGCCGCGATCCGGATCGGGATCCGCAACCTCCTCGCAAAAAAAATCCGCGAGGAGACCCGCGCGGGCGCGGAGGAGCAGAACGAGGCGCTCGCTGCGTTTGTTGTAGAGCTCAAGGAATCCCCGATCGCGATCAAGACCGGCGAGGCCAACGAGCAGCACTACGAGGTGCCGACCGGGTTTTTTCAGCTCGTGCTCGGACCCCGCATGAAATACAGCGGCGGCTACTGGCCGCGCGAGGACACGACGTTTGCCGAGTCGGAGGAGGCGATGCTCGAACTGACGTGCAGCCGCGCCGCGCTGGAGGACGGACAGGATGTCCTCGAACTTGGCTGCGGATGGGGAAGCCTCACGCTCTGGATGGCCGGACGGTTTCCGAACTCCCGGATCAGGGCGGTTTCGAACTCCGCCACGCAGAAGCTTCACATCGATTCGGAGGCGGCCCGGCGGGGGCTCGCCAACGTCGAGGTCGTCACCGCCGACATGAACGTCTTCGAGGCTGCGCCCGGAGCGTTCGACCGGGTCGTCTCGGTCGAGATGTTCGAGCACATGAAAAACTACCGGCTCCTGATGAGGAAAATCTCCGGCTGGCTGCGCCCGGAGGGAAAGCTGTTCGTCCACATCTTCACCCACCGGGAATTTGCCTACCACTTCGAGGGCACGGATCCCTCGGACTGGATCACCCGGTATTTTTTCGAGGGCGGGACGATGCCCTCCGACGACCTCCTGCTCTACTTTCAGGAGGATCTGTCCATCGATCGCCACTGGCGGGTCAACGGGACCCACTACCAGAGGACCTCGGAGGCCTGGCTGCAAAATATGGACGCGAACGAGGCCGCGATCACGCCGATTCTCAGGGCAGTTTACGGCGACGATCAGGCTGCGAAGTGGCGCGCCTACTGGCGGGTGTTTTTCATGTCGTGCGCCGAGCTCTGGGGATTCCGAGGCGGCAACGAGTGGCTCGTCAGCCACTACCTCTTCTGCAAGCCCGGCCCGCGCGGCTAACCCGCCCCGCAGATCATCGCTGCCGCCCCGGCGACGCTGTCCACAATGTGGTCGGGCTCCGATGCCGCATGCTGCGCCCCGTATCCCGTCCGGACAAGGATCGTCCGGCATCCGGCCGCGCGCCCGCACGCGATGTCAATGTCCTTGTCCCCGACCATCCACGACCGCGCCGGATCAATCCCCAGATCACGCACCGCTTCGTGGATCATCCCCGCCCCGGGCTTCCGCCGGATCGTCGGAGCCGCAGGCGAATCCGCGCAAAAATACACAGCGTCCACCAACCCGCAGAGCTGGCGGGATACCTCGTCCTGCACGGCATGGTATTGCGCGAGGGAGATTTTTCCCGAGGCGAGCCCGCTCTGGTTTGTGACGATAACATTTAAGAACCCCGCCGCTCGCAGCTCCCGCAGGCAATCCGCCGCACCCGCAAACACCCGCACCAGCGCGGGATCGTTGCAGTAGTGGACCTCTTCCATCAGCGTGCCGTCCCGGTCAAAAAAAACCGCGCGATGCGGTGCTCCGGTTTTCAAGAGACCGGAAAACCGGATGCCCGGCAGGTTTCCCGCAGAACCCTCAAACCCCGCATTCTCACCGCGCATTTTGGCAGGTGCCCGAGTGTGATCATTCGCATGAAAAAACCATTACACCCGGCAAAGATTGGTGGCGATCCCGAAAGTCGTTTGCCTTGCATCCGTTGCAGTGTCAGATCCGCTCGTCTGGCCGGGTTGTGGTCTGCGGGGATCCGCAGGTGCCCGGCGACCGATCAGGATCGCTGACCCCATTCACGGCCGACCCCTCGTTCCACGGCGGCGCTCACCCGCCGACGGGTGGGGCGGGCGGGGCGGGTGGGGTGTCGGTGAACTTGACGGAGGGATTTTTTTCTTCGAGGTAGCCGGCGGTCCATGCACTGGGCAGGAGCACGACCCATTGGCCGGCGGCGTCGCGGGCGAGGTTGCAGCCGCTTGGGAGCATGATCTCCGGGCGGACGGTCAGCGGCCGGCCGGTGTCGCGGTCGAGCGCCCAGCGGATGATCTGCCACGGGGCGGATTCCACCCGGCAGTCGGCGCTGTATTCGTTTTCGAGGCGGTATTGCATGACCTCGAACTGGAGCGGGCCGACCGCGCCGAGCAGCGGGACGCGCTGGAGCGAATCCGCCAGCTCGAACGATTGCGCGACGCCCTCCATGAGGAGTTGGTCGAGACCCTCGCGGAAGCGCTTGAATTTTGCGGTGCTCGAATTCCGCAGGTAGGCGAAGCACTCGGGTGCGAATCGCGGGATCTCGCTGAACGCGACCGCAGGATCTTCGCTCACGGTGTCGCCGATCAGAAAGTCGTAGTTTCCGACAATCCCGACGACATCGCCCGCCCATGCCTCGTCCACCGTCTCGCGTTCCCGCGCGAAAAGCCGCTGCGAGTTTCCGAGGCGGATCTGTTTCCCGAGGCGCACATGGTGCGCGGTCATGTCGCGGCGGAAGCACCCGGAGACGATCCGGATAAATGCGACCCGGTCGCGGTGTTTCGGGTTCATGTTGGCTTGGATCTTAAAAACAAACCCGGAGAACGCGGGCGCGTCGGGCGCAATCTCGCGGTCGCCGCTCATCCGCGAAACCGGAGGCGGAGCGAGCTCAAGAAACGAGTCGAGGAGGAGCTGAACTCCAAAATTGTTCATCGCGCTTCCGAAAAAAACCGGAGTCGCCCGCCCGGCCCGCACCGCCGCGAGATCGAAGTCCGCGCCCGCGCCGTCGAGCAGCGCAAGCTCCTCGCAGGCGCGCGTGTGGACGTCCGGCGCCACGGCGTCGCGGACCGCCGGGTCGAGGATGTCGCGGACATCCACCGCCGCGCGGTAGGCGCCGCCCGGCGTGCGCTCGAAGAGGTGCATCGCATGGTTCGCCCGGTCATACACGCCCTTGAATTCCGGCCCGTCGCCGAGCGGCCAGTTCATCGGCACCGCGTGGATCCCGAGGACGGATTCCAGCTCGTCGAGCAGGTCGAGCGGCGGGCGGGCCGGACGGTCGAGCTTGTTCATGAACGTGAAGATCGGCACCCCCCGCCGGCGGCAGACCTCGAAGAGCTTCCGCGTCTGCGCCTCGATCCCCTTCCCGGCGTCAATCACCATCACCGCAGCATCCACGGCAGTGAGCACGCGATACGTGTCCTCGGAGAAATCCCTGTGCCCGGGCGTGTCCAGCAGGTTGACCACACGGCCCGCGTAGTCGAATTGCAGGACGGTTGACGACACCGAGATTCCTCGCTGCTTTTCGAGATCCATCCAGTCGCTCGTCGTCGCGCGCTGGTTCTTTCTCGAGGTCACGCTCCCGGCGAGCTGCACCGCGCCGCCGTAGAGAAGGAACTTCTCGGTGAGCGTCGTCTTCCCGGCATCCGGGTGCGAGATGATGGCAAACGTTCGGCGGCGTGAGATGGCGGACATAGTGCGCGGGCCGGAAAACATAGTCCGCCGCCGGAGCCGGTTGCCAGCCATTTCATCCGGCAGCCAATCAGCGGGCCGTCCATCGGGAGAAGTCGGCGGGCTCGGCGATCCCGCACTGGTGCGAACGAAGCCCTGCGAACAGGGCCGGGCGGTTTTTTCTCTTGCATAACGAGAACTGGGGAAGCGCAATGTGTGGAGCACGCAGAAATGTGGTGGGATTCTGCTAAAAATCTTATGATGCTCACGAGGCGATTTGGACGGACCGGGCTGGAAATGCCGGTGATCACATGCGGCGGGATGCGCTACCAGCATTCGTGGAAGGACGAGGAAACCGCACCCGACGAGAGCCAGAAAAATGTCGAGGCCACGGTCCGGCGTGCGCTCGCCTGCGGGATCAGCCACATCGAGACCGCGCGCGGCTACGGAACCTCCGAGCTGCAGCTTGGAAAAATCCTCCCGCACCTCCCGCGCGAGCGGATGATCGTCCAGACGAAGGTGTCC
>Ga0247840_10011791_pt1 | contig 10547 bp, 8 predicted proteins | sample LaCruzMarch2015__FD_192404 | JGI IMG/M metagenome (GOLD analysis project Ga0247840, IMG submission 192404) | Freshwater microbial communities from meromictic Lake La Cruz, Castile-La Mancha, Spain - LaCruzMarch2015_17m | ecosystem: Environmental > Aquatic > Freshwater > Lake | place: Spain...
TATTTTCGAGGGGGTTTTCTACAAACTGAATATAGTCAGCAAAGGTATATTCGGGAGTATCCCAAAGTCTTGCTCCGCCGATGGTGACATCATTCCAGTTGAATACATCATTTTGAATGATATGAATCGATGCTGGCATCCTTTTTCTCATCTTGGCAGGAGAATCCCACCAATAATCGTGGTTGCCTTTGATCATGACCTTAGTGCCGGGAAGCTGGTCTATCCAAAGAAGATCGGTCATTGCCTGATCGAAATTCATGCCCCAAGAGATATCCCCGGGAATGAGGACGAGGTCTTCAGGTTTAATATGGGCAAGCCACTCTTTTTTGATTCTTTCTGCATAATTTTTCCAGGCAGGACCGAACACTTCCATACTTTTGGAAGGAGAGCCAAAGCTTAGGTGAAGATCGGAAAGAGCCCAAATTGCCATAAAAAATTATAAGGTAAATCCATCGGGGATCACTGCCCCTGAGGTCACCACTATAATTCCATCACGGATATAAACGCCATCGCCATCATATTTTATCAAGTTGTCTTGATTGATAAGACGGACATTATTACCGATATGCGTATGCTCATCGATAATAGCTTTCTCTATGATGCAGTTTTCACCGATGCTAAAATAGGTAGTTAAGGGTTTGTCATGGGAATAGGATTCTGGATAAAAATGGTTGCCGAGGATGACAGAGTCTTTAATCACAGTTCCTTTATGAATGCAGCTGCTGACTCCGATGATGCTATGGTGGATTTCTTTAGCTTCTATAATAGATCCAGGACTTACGATCGAATCTGAAATGCTGGTCCCTTTAATCTCTGCATCAGGAAGGATGCAGGGACGAGAGTATATGGGGTTGTTTTCATCGTAAATATCAAGATGCTGTTGCTTGCTCTCCTTGGTGAGTGCAAGATTGGCTCTATAGAATGAACCGATCGTACCAATGTCTTCCCAGTAGCCATCGTAGATATAACCGTAGGCATTGCCACCCTTTACTTTTAAAGGGATGAGATCATGACCAAAGTCATCGCCTACTTCTTCTAAGAGTCTTGCAAGAACCTCTTTTTTAAATACATAGATGCCCATTGATCCAAGATAAAGGGGGTGTTTGCTCTCTTTATGAGATTTTGGTATTTGCTTTTTGGATAACTGGAACCTTTTTAGTATTTTAGGATCTGAAGGTTTTTCTATAAAATCTTCAATGAGTCCATTCTTGTTTATGTTAAGAAGCCCCATTCTTTTAGCTTCAGCTTCTTCTACAGGGATGCTCGCAATGACAAGATCCGCATTTGTCTGCTTTGCAAAGTTAAGCATCTCTGAGAAATCGATATTGTAGAGTTGATCGCCTGAAAGGATTAAGAAATATTCCACGGGGGTTTGTGAAAGGTGCTCCCAATTTTTTCGCACAGCATCAGCCGTTCCTTTGAAGTAATCAGGACCCTCTGCAGTTTCGGGAGAGAGCATTTCCAAATCGCCTTTTTGGAAGTTACTAGGAAGGTAAGTGTCATTGATATGATGCTTTAAGGATCCTGCAAGATATTGAGAAATAACGAAGATCTTGTGGATCTTAGAATTAAGCGAATTGGAAATAGGGATATCGATTAAACGGTATTTTCCACCAAAAGACACGGCGGGCTTACACCTAGTCGTGGTAAGAGGTTGCAAGCGCGTGCCTTGGCCCCCCGCTAGGACAATACTCGCGACGCTTCCGATCTCAGCTAGCTTGTCTTTTTTTAACAATTTCACAATTACACGCTAATTAACTTTATATTAGTAATTATTATCACTAATTAAAATAATTATCAAATTAATGTTATATCTTGTAATTGCAATTGAATTTGTAAGCAACTAAAGTTTAGTTGTTTTTAGTAATAAAAAATAAATTAAGTTGTGGGGGTAATGCGATACTAAACTACTGGAAGAATAAGAAGGAGCGAGAAGCTTTAAGATTCTGATATTCAGTACATTTTACTTATTAAACCGGGATTGTAGCAAGAATCTCTCTTGCCATATCTGTTTTGGTTTTTCTAAAGACGGGATGTATGGATTCTGTCCGATATCTTTGTCCGAATTTTTTTTCGATAAGTTCTTTAATGTGAGTAATATCATACGGAATGCAGTACTCAAGTCTATCATCGATAGGATGATCTCTGAAGTAGTCGTTAATGGTTGTCCAAGATGAGGCGATGGTAGGGACTCCCAGTGCTACAGACTCAAAGTAGGTAGCCCCAGGAAGCTCTTGGAATGCGGGATGGACATGGATGCCAGCATGATAGAAGGCGCTTTGAAGCATGGAGGTGGAGAGTTTTTCTCCTCCAGGCATCGGCATTATTTGAAAATTCTTTTCTTTTTGGGGCGGAATGGTCTGACTTACAATGATTGTAGGAGCTTTTCTCCATTTCAGTATGGCCTCGATGCAGCAGTTTTCATACCAGTCATAGGCGCCCTTGGTTGCAATAAAAACAAGGGGGATGTCTAAGTCTTTGCTGGCAATGATAGTGCCAAGCTGGTTCTTTCTAAATTCAAGTCTTCCCACTTGTAAAATATAGCTCCCGGAGCTGAGTCCTGTGAGATGCAAAAATTCATCTGTGGGATCTTTTGCGTAGTCTTCTGCAAAACCAGGGGGCCAGTATACCACCTGTGCATTACAAGAAGGGCAATCTCGTTTCATTGTTTTAGCTTCTGTTGGACTATTAGCAATGCAAACCTTAGCTCTTTTTAATACTTCATAGTTGATGAGATTGGTTTTTCTAGTAGGAGCTGCATAGTAGTGGATTATATGAGGGTTCTCATATAATGCTTCGAGAGAAAATTCCATCTCTTCGTCTATGGCGTTATCGAGACAATTTCGTATGTATTGATAAAAACCAATGGATGGTCCAAAAAACTGGATGGTATCTTCATGGAATCCAATGAGACCGTAGGGAATACCTGTTATATCTAAGATTTTTTGAGCACCTCGCAAATCTAAACAGGTGTTGGAAAGGAATACAAAATCGGGATTTGCAAGCTCATAGACTGACCCAATAATGTCAGCATCCATACCAAGGTTTAAGAGGCCATCGCGAATAGATTCTAGGGTTTTTATGTCTCCTCCCCATTTAGAATAATGATTGGGTCGAGAGATCAAAGAAATTTTCATAGGTGAACCTCATGGTATTTTGTATAGCTTCGAGGATCTAATAAGTCAACGAATGACTTAAGCTAATATGGCACAATATATCACGGGCTATATCTTGTTTCGTTCTTTGAAAAATAGGATGAACCTGCCCTGCTAAAGAATACCGTTGGCCGAATTTTTTTTGAATTAGCTCTTTTATTCCTGCAATATCATAGGGAAGGCAATACGTAATTCTATCATCAATATGAGGATCGCTGAAGTAATCCTTTATGGTTGTCCAAGATGAGGCGATGGTAGGGACTCCCAATGCTACAGACTCAAAGTAGGTAAACCCAGGAAGCTCTTGGAATGCAGGATGGACATGGATGCCTGCATGGTAAAATGCACTTTGAAGCATAGAGGTAGAAAGCTTTTCCCCTCCGGGCATCGGGATTACTTCTAAGTTTTTTTCTTTTTGCGGAGGGATGGTCTGACTTACAATGAGGGTCGGTGCTTTTCTCCATTTCAGGATGGCATCAACGCAGCTTTTTTCATATTTTTCATTGGTGCCCTTGGTTGCAATAAAAACAAGCGGGAGGTCTAAGTCTTTGCTGGCAATGATTGTACTCAGCTGGTTCTTTCTAAATTCGAGTCTTCCCACTTGCAAAATATAGCTACCTGAGCTGAGTCCTGTAAGATGCAAAAATTCATCTGTAGGATCTTTTCCGAAGTCTTCCGCAAAACCAGGGGGCCAGTACACAACTTGTGCATTACAAGAAGGACAATCCCGTTTCATTGTTTTCGCCTCCGTTGGACAAGAGGCGATACAAACCTTAGTTCTTTTTAATATTTCATAGTTCATTAGATTGGTTTTTCTAATGGGAGCCGCATAGTAGTGGATGAGATGGGGATTTTCAAAAAGTGCTTCGAGGGAGAACTCCATTTCTTCATCTATGGCGTTATCAAGACAATTTCGAATGTAGTGATAAAAACCAATCGAAGGCCCATAAAATTGGATAGGATCTTCATGAAATCCAATGAGACCGTACGGAATACCTACGAGATCTAAAATTTTTTGAGGACCTCTCAAATCTGTACCGGTGTTGGAAAGGAATACAAAATCGGGATTAGCAAGCTCATTAACCGATCCTATGATGTTAGCGTCTATGCCAAGGGTTAAGAGACCATCGCGAATAGATTCTAGGGCTTTTATGTCTCCTCCCCATTCGGAATAATGATCAGAGCGAGAGATCAAAGAAATTTTCATGCAAGCGCCTCCTATTTTTTTTGATTGCCTCGGAGCTAAATAAGTCAATTTGCCAACTGTAAGAAGTAACGCTAAGGGAACATTGTGATCGTTAATTCACTTGACCAAAAACGGCATTATTCTACACTACAATTTAAAAATTTAAAAGCGAAACGGATCTAAAGCATATTTCTATTTTCAAGAATGCGTAAAAAAAATAAATCGATTTCGAAGGTCTTTTCAATGACAACGGTTTTTATAGAGGCATTATATGATCATTTCTAGGACGCCAGTAAGAATCAGTTTTTTTGGCGGAGGAACAGACTATCCTATCTACTATAATAGATTCCCAGGCGCAGTTCTTGGAACAGCGATCAATAAACATGTCTATATCAGCCTCAATGTCCTTGGCGATTTTTTTAGTCATAGGATTAGAATCGGCTATTCTCAAGCTGAATTAATTAATTATGTCGATGAAATCAAACATCCAAGTGTTAGACATTGCTTAAAATATAAAAATATTCATAACAACTTAGACATCCATATATTTTCCGATCTACCAGCTAAAACAGGGCTTGGATCTTCTTCTTCTTGCACCGTAGGATTTCTTAACGCGTTACATGCTCTAGAAGGTAAAAAAGTTTCTAAACAAAAGCTTGCTGAAGAAGCCTGCTTTGTAGAACAAGATCTCATACAAGAAAACGTTGGATCCCAAGATCAGTTTCATGCTGCGTTTGGTGGTTTTAATATCATTGAATTTAAAAATTCTCAGGTTACTACAAGACCTTTTGTTATTTCGAAAGAAAAGCTGGAGCATCTTCAAGAACATATGCTCGTTTTTTATACAGGACTTACTCGTTTTGCTAGTGAAATTCTTGAGGAGCAGATTATTAAGACGAAAACCCTTTCTAATGACGAAGTTCTTCAAAAGATGTATTCGATGGTCTATGAAGCAGAAAATCTAGCTTCTAAGCTCAGTAAACAAGAATTTGTACAAGAATTTGGTAAATTGCTTGATGAAAGCTGGAAGCTCAAAAAGCAACTCTCTAGCAAAATATCGAATGATTTTATAGATGACCACTATAATATTGCAAAAGATGCAGGGGCTTACGGAGGAAAAATCTGCGGAGCTGGTGGTGGTGGTTTCTTGGTGCTTTTTGTCCCCTCTGACAGACGGGCCCTTATTCGTGAAAAATTGAAAGTGCTTTTAGAAGTAGACGTACGGTTTGAAAATGAAGGAAGCTCTATTATCTATATGAGAGACTCTTGAATGATTGAGTGTGTAATTTTTGCAGGTGGCCTTGGAACAAGATTGCGATCTGTTGTTTCACATGTTCCAAAACCTCTAGCTCCCATAAATGGGGTAGCCTTCCTAGATTTTTTACTTACTCAAATAGCAGGGTTCCGCGCTGTAAGCAAAGTAGTCTTAGCTATTGGATATAAGGCCTCTCAGATAGTTCAGCACTATAAAGACCACACTTTCCCTTTTTTGATAGAATTTTCTATTGAAGACTTTCCTCTTGGAACCGGAGGAGCTTTAAAAAAAGCATTGAATTTGATTGAGTCTGAGGATGTGCTTGTTCTTAACGGGGATTCTTATTTATCTTTTTCATTTTCAGAGCTATGGAATTTTCATCTTCAAACATCTGCCGAGCTAACACTATCTGCTGTTTTTGCAAAGTCAGCAAATAGATATGGACTCTTGGATGTAAATAAAGAAACCTCTCGCATACTGGGCTTTAAAGAGAAGTCTCAGGAGTCTACTCAAGGCCTTATCAATGCCGGGGTGTATCTTATAAAAAAGACGCTTATGGATGACTTTATTTTTGATGGGGCCTTTTCACTAGAAAAAGACGTATTTCCAAAGTGTATTTCCCATAAAATGTATGTCCATATTTGCGAGGGCCAATTCATTGATATTGGAACCCCAGAATCTTTTCTGCTAGCTCAGCAAATGATGGGAACTAGTTTTTGAGAAATGAGCCTGAATTAGTGAGCTTTTTAAAGATTGACTACCCGTGAATGTTAATTGGAGTATGTTGTGTTAATGTTAATTGTAATTTGCGGAGATCAATAGCTATGGTTCATCGAGTTTTTTTATGTATAGGTGTGGTTTTTTTATTGCTGGGATTTTCTAGTCGTTCTCTTTTAGGATCTGAAAAATCTGACCTCCAAGAAAAATTTGCAGATGTGTTGTTAGTGGTCAATTACAATCATCCGTTTTATCAATCGATTCCTTTCCTCCGTCAGATTTATGGGGGAATTTTCCCTAACATTATTTTTTATGGAGAATCAGCTTCTTCGGAAGTGAATCAAGTATATACCCATTTTGGTTATGAACATGCTAGAGTTGTGGCTCATGCTTTAAAGAAATATCCAGGTTACTCGGGTTATATTTTCTTACAAGACGATTGTTTCATGAACTTTTGGAACTATATGCGATTAGATAAAACCAAAATATGGCTTTGTGTAAATCAAAGAAGTCAATTTAATAGGGCTACATTAGGTGATGGGTATCAGACTCCTTCTTGGTGTTGGTGGGACAGTGCTTGGGGGCTTGTTCAATTGAGAAGAATAATGCCTTTTTTAAGTTCTGAAGAGCTTCAGATGTTAAATAGTAATCATGGTGACCAAATTGTTGTAGGTCAAGTGGTCGACATGTTTTATGTGCCAGGACGGCTTGCTCTTCATGTGAGTAAATTATCAGAAATATTTAGCAACGTGTTTTGTGAACTTGCCATTCCAACTCTTTTGAGCTGTGTGGATAATATAGAGAATTGGGAATGTTTACATGCACACTGGGCGGGTTTTTGTGATCAAGCCCTGAGGGATTATAATCCTCAGTTGGATTGGATTCATCCATTAAAATTTTCAAGTATTAAGTATAAGGAATTCGCTTTACAAATGATACAGGAACAATGTCCATGATAAGAATGTTTATTTTTGTGTTTCTGCTTGTTTTTTCTAAAAATTATGCAAATGAAAATGAAAAATGGATCGTAGTTACAACGATTCAATATCCAACTCCACAGCTTAAGAGATTGGCTCAACTTCCTGGATGGCGTCTTGTTGTCGTCGGTGATCGTAAAACCCCTTCTGATTGGTATTTAGACAATTGTGAGTATCTAAGCCCTGATAGGCAGTTGTCTTTAGGGTATGAAATTGCTGATCTTCTTCCCTGGAATCATTATAGCCGAAAAAATATCGGATATCTTTTTGCTATATCTCAGGGGGCAAAGGTTATTTATGATACGGATGATGATAATCAACCTCTTGGTGAATTAACCTGTACGTTGGGGGAGCAACACTTTCCATTCCTAATTACAGAAGGTAATACCTTTAATATTTACCGGTATTTTGGTCGTCCCGATGTTTGGCCGAGAGGGATTCCTTTAATAGAGATTAAAAACGAGCAGTTATTCGCTCTTACCCTTCCGATGACTTGTTATATCGGGATAGAACAAGGCATCGTTAATCATCAACCTGATGTAGATGCAATTTTTCGATTCACTAGACCAGATGTTGTCGATTTTGTGTCTCAAGAGACCTGTGTGTTGCCCAAGGGAGTGTTCTGCCCAATAAACTCGCAAAACACTTTTTTTGATTATCGAACTTTTTTTGCATTATATTTACCTTCGTCTGTATCAATGAGAGTTTCAGATATTTGGAGGGGATATATTGCACAAAGTCTTCTGTGGAGGTATGGATCAGTAGTTGCTTTTTCAGGACCAAATGCGGTTCAAAATAGGAATGATCATTGTATATTGAATGATTTTACTCAGGAATCAGATCTGTATTTAAAGTCAGATCAACTTCTTAAAGTCTTATCTACACATAATACCTCTATCTTATGGTTATATAAGGAACTTTTTCAGAAGGGCTTCTTTAGAGAATTAGATGTTATTTTATCTGAAGCATGGCTAAGAGATCTCGAGAGAGCTGGCTATATATTGCCAGAAGAATAATCAAAAAAAGCCTTGTAGATCAAAGTCTCTCTTTGTAATTTGCTGAGAATCCGTCTTATATTTGTAACCTGGCGAAAATGGGTCTCTTTTCGCTAGTTTTCGCTGGATTGAAGACTCAACTCAGCGGAAACCGTTAAAATTATCGATTTTGCGCTGGGTTTACACGTATATTTAGCGTAGTTTAGAAGTGACTTGTTGGATGTTTGCGGCCAAGACCAGAGATTTATCTGATTGAAGAGATCTATTAATCGAAGAAGCTTTTGTAAAAATTCTATACATGATCTAACAATATTTAAGCTCTTTTGAAGAACAGGACTTCCTTACTAAATGAAGCTCTAGGAAAAAGTAGAAAAAAGACTCAAGCTACTAGAAAAATTACCATTTACGTGCGATAAGTGTTGCTTCATCCCTTGCATCTTTAGAAGGAAGTGACTTCGCTAGATTTTTAAATAGGTCTTGCTCTTCAGCTTTTTTGAGCGCTTCGCATCCTAAGATAAGGTAAGAGGTAAAGTGGGGTCTTTTATGAGAAGCGGGGTTGGTGAGCACCTCAAGAAAAACTTGAGAAAGGCTTTCGTCGATAGGGAAGCTTAAAAGGGCGATTGCTGCATTTTCATTATCTTTTGTAAAGGGCTCTCTTTTTAGAGTTTTAATCAGGAACTCTTTGGCGGGAGCTCCTATGATTTGTAGAGCTTCGAGAATAGCATCTTCTGTGAAGAAGTCTGATCTTCCCAAGGCTTCAAATAATGAAGGGATCGCTTTAGGGTCTTTGATTTTTCCAAGGCATACTGCAGCATGGGCTGGCGCATGGCCATAACCAGGGAAAAGAGGGTTGTAGAATTCATCATAAGATAAAAGATCAAGTAGTAGAGGCGTCGCAGCAGGTCCATGGGCTAAGAGCTTTTCAATTTCTTCTTTTGCATCGACATCTTCTGAAAAAATAAGATCTGCGATGAGTACAGGTAGTCCTGAAGACTTGCTTTCATAGAGCTCTCTTAGCACTAGATACTTTTCTTTGGCGTGTTTTACTTCTTCTTTTTCATCTTCATCTAAAAACAGATCAGAAAGATTTTGCCCACTTTTCTCTTCCATCATTTGTAGTAGCTGGATCCGCTTGATCTCAAACTCTGGCTGCACTCCTTTGCCTTCCTCATTATAGTAATTAAGCATGAGAGAAAAGCTGCCACTAAAGTGGACGTCACGGTGCATGAGGATTTCATGATCGTTTGTATCGATTAGGGGAAAAGATGAGAAGTCATTCATGATGTTTTTCGGTCATTATTCGTTGGATTTCGTGTGCGTTATAACTTGATCTGACAAAAGGCCCGCAGTACATGTGCTTAATGCCAAGGGAGTAGCCATATTCTTCATAAGCTTTGAACTGCTCAGGGGTTACAAAGGACTTTACTGTGAGCTTGCGTCTGTCAGCTTGTAAATAATGGCCAATGGTAACGATGTCGCAGCCTGCTTTATGCAAATCAAAAATGGTTTGTTTGACTTGGGCCTCAGTCTCTCCAAGTCCCACCATAATGCCTGATTTAACAAAGAGGCTTTTATTTTGAGATTTTACGTAACTTAGGACGCTGAGAGTCCTATCATAAGATGCTTTATGTCTCACTCTTGGTGTCATTTCACGCGTTGTTTCAATGTTATGGTTGAAGATTTCAGGTCTTTCACTTAGTACGACATCAAGCGATGCAAAATTGCCTGAAAAATCGGAGGTGAGCACTTCTACTGTAGTTGCTTCTGATTTTTCTCTTACTTTAGCAATGATCGCAGCGATGTGGGAGGCTCCACCATCCGGCAGATCATCTCTTGCAACCATCGTAATAACGACATGTTTCAGCCCCAGCTCAAGAGCAGAGAGAGCAATCCTTTCCGGTTCATCGTCTTCTGGAGCTTTCGGAGCTTTAGAAAAATCGATATCGCAGAAACCACAATTGCGTGTGCACTCTTTACCAAGAGCTAAAAATGTTGCAGTCTTTTTCGAATAGCACTCGAGCCTATTGGGGCACTTAGCTTCTTCACAGACTGTATTGAGTTTGAATTTTTCTAGAAGAGAGCCCGTTTTTGACAAAGAGCCACCAGCTGGCAGCTTCCTATGCAGCCATGAAGGGAATCTGCCTTTACCAACAGCATTAGAGCCACAGCTGCCTTCAGGATTGATGGGCAGCTTATTGATAGGCATTTTCTTTACCTCAGGACGGATGTCAAAGAGCTCTTCTTCACAGGTCATTTTTAACG
>Ga0247840_10011794_pt1 | contig 10546 bp, 13 predicted proteins | sample LaCruzMarch2015__FD_192404 | JGI IMG/M metagenome (GOLD analysis project Ga0247840, IMG submission 192404) | Freshwater microbial communities from meromictic Lake La Cruz, Castile-La Mancha, Spain - LaCruzMarch2015_17m | ecosystem: Environmental > Aquatic > Freshwater > Lake | place: Spain...
GTTGGAACATGCCAGCCAGTTGGAGCGAGTTTGCCAGTGTTCACGGTGAACCAGTTATATAAAGCGCCATAGGTGTTTTTATTGTCAACATTGTTGTCGTACCAGCAATACGCGGGGGTACTTGACTCAGCCCAGGAAACACTATCTGTTACCAATGGCATTGAACTACCATCGTTGTATTTGGTGGTCTTCAGGTTCTCTGCCATCCACCACTGATCTCCGATTTTTACCGTTTGATAAACATTTCCTTCGACATCAGTAACCGTTCCTGTCTCAATTGGACTGTTCTTATCCTTCTTACAACTGCTTGTAAAGAATAGTACCATTCCCATTATAGCTAAAGGGTAAATCCAGATTTTGATCTTACATTTCATCGCTACTCGGTTTTAATGGTTAATTAAAGTCTGATTTGGGAAGATGCAAAAAACAAAGGTAAACCATAAACCATCTGATTCAAAATTGATTCTTACAAACAGGAAGGATCGTGCTGCATAAAATCCCAAATAGCATCAAGACTGGGTAGCCATTTGCAAAAAATCCAACTATCACGGGTTATTCTGCCCAGATACTCAGAAAACAATAAAATATGCACTGTTGATAAAGGCCAGGTTACATATCCCTGGTCTTTCATGTCAACTAATTCCTTCATCTATAAACTTTCTAAACCCCTTATAATGAAAAAATACAACCCCTTCCTTATGGAGGGTTTTGCGGTGGAAGGATTCTGCCGTGACGACTCATATTATGTCCGTTTTACCGATGAGGATATTGATGAACTATCGGCATATGCCTTCGACCTGGGTTATGCTTTAGAACCTGAAGTTATTAATAACGATCCGGGGCATCCAATGAGGTTCAAAGAATCTGTAAGAGCAATCCTACAGTTTACGGCTGGATCAGCAAGGTTATCGAGAAAAAAGATGATCAGTGGCAGGATGCATTTTTATACGGATTTTACCGCCATGGGAAATTTAGGAATAAATATCCGATCACCTTTAACCTGCAAAGCCATCAGATGCGTGGCATTTTGAAACGAAATGCTGGCAGGAATCCAAGGCTGAAGCTATATTTCCGAACACTGTTTGGCATTCTCGCCTTGGAACCCGAGGTAAATCCATTGGATTTTATCTTCTCCTGGGTATGGAGCCTTAAATTCAACCAAATATGAAAACATTTGAATTAAAAACAGTTTCTGAAAGGCAGAAGGAGTTGGAATATGATCAGTACCTATTTGAAATCTTCCGGAACGACCATATCGAAAACCAGGTGCAGCGGATGATGGAACATTGTAACGAAAAATCATCAAACCGCTCAGCCTGCCTGATGATCAATGAACATAATCCAATGTAACATGAATGCATACGATAAAAGAATCCTCCAGTTCAAGGGAGGAGAAATTGAGGTCATTGACAAGACAATAGCCGGAGGAACTATTATCACCAATACAGAGGATGAAAGTGTCATCTATGTTGCTGAACCCATCGACCTATTCATGATAGGCAAAGAGTTTCAACGTATTGCCCAGATGAAAGATCCTTCCATAAACCCCTTTAACCATGCAACTTAATATGATGGACAAACTCTTCGGGAAAAACAGATTTAATATGAGAGAATATTCTAACAATCTTCCAATGCAACTATGGCAGGAGGATGATAAACCAGCAACAAAGATCCTGCATAAAGGCAAAATGGCACTGTCTGATTCCGAGTTATTATCAATTATCATCGGCAACGATGGTTCGAGAAACAGGTCATGTTTGGATGCAGCACGGAGGATTCTCCATCAGGCCAATGATAATTTGGGAGAGATCGCTAAATTATCCGTGGTGGAGCTTGTAAAGGCGGGCATAACCAGGGCACAGGCTACAAGGGTGATTACCGCCTTTGAGATTGGCAGAAGGTGCAGCACTTCAGAAGTAGCTAACAGAGAAAAGATTTCCAATTCACGGGATGCCTATGATGTTTTCCGATCAGTCATGATTGACAAACCATATGAAGAATTTTGGATCATCCTTCGCAACAGGGCCAACAGAGTCATAACCAAATGCAACATCAGCGAAGGCGGTATTTCAGGGACAGTAGTTGATCCGAAGAAGATATTCAAGGTAGCCCTAGACCATCATGCCTGCTCAATTATCCTGGGTCATAATCATCCGTCAGGGGTAACAACTCCCAGTGAAGCTGATCACAGGATAACAAAGAAACTCAGTGAAGCTTGATTGATGCTGGAAATAGCGGTGATTGACCACCTTATCATCGGTGATAACCGGTACTTTTCTTTTGCTGATGAAGGAGCTATGTAGTAAGGATAAAATGTTCCTTAATTATTCTTCAGGCAACGGACAGAAAACCCGTAATACTTCCAGTAGCTGCCTCTGTACACACGGCTGTCGTTGTAGGCCAGTACCCGGCTCCAGGTAATGTCTATAATGTTCTCAGACGAACTCCACCAGAGGCCGTAGTTGCCAACGTTGATGAATGCCCCATTGGTGTCGCGGCTGCCTGCCGGAACGGCTGTAAAACCGCTTTCATTTGTTGCCCCGGTATTGGGAGAATACCACAGACAAGTGCCCGCCTCTATAGTGCCTGAAGATTTCATCTTGCCACCGGCATTGGCTCCACTCATACTCCAAACGCTGCAATCAACAGTCGGATCTAAAAATTGGGTTACGGTACACCATTCTCCATCCGTTGGAAGATGCCAACCTGTGGGACAGATTCCTTGTAATCCAGGGGTTGTTACATATTGCATCATCTCGTTCCTTTGGTATAAGCCTCCGTAAATGGCACAATTCGCTTCATCGTTGTTGTAACAATACTTTTCGATGATGCTGTTATTGGTTTGATCCTGTATTCCATCAATCCGAATGCCTACCTTCAGGTTTTCCGCCATCCATACCTGGATGCCAATAGTAACAGTTGCATAGTTGTTATTATCAGCATCGGTACATGCAACAAAATTTGAAGTAACCGTCTGGCTTTGTGTGGGCACCAAAGGAATTACCGTGGCGTATATGCCCGAAAAAAATTTAAATAAAAGCTGATCTCCATTATTGTATTGCATGGGCACAACCGCCTGAAGGCTTTTCAATTTGCTTTGTGTCTCTGGTTTATCAACAGAAGAGATATAGCTGATCTTCGGATTACCGGAACCCGTCCTGGTACAGGCTATTTTTCCCGAATTAACACTGGTTGAAGACCTGATGTTTAAGGTGTACATCCCGCTACTTAAACCGCTTATGGCAAAGGTGTGCCGGCCTCCCTGCAACATTTTTTGGGTATGAGCCACTTGTTTTCCTGCAACATTGAATAAATCAATGGTCGCATAACCCGAGGAAGTTGCTTCAAATTCAATGAAACTGTTTTCATTTATTGGATTGGGATAAATTCTGAGATTTCTATCAACAGATTCACTTGCAGGATTAATCCCTACCACCAACATAAGATGTAAAACATCTGTTCCATTCAGAGTTAAACTTGTGTTTTGGGTAAGGTTTCTAACCTGCACTGAATCAACTGTGGTACTTGCGCCTGTTCCAACAAAGTTGATTAGATAATCCTGTGACTGTGCTTTCAACATTGCCAGCAAGAAAAGAATTACAATGGCAGATTTTTTCACGATTTTTACTTTAAAGCTAATTCGGACACACCAAAGACCTACTGTTAATGATGTCAGTTTCTAAACAAATTTATGAATTTATTGGAATAATGCATTTGAACCAATTTTTAAATCAATCCAATGACAACAGAAACCGAAAAAAATGCTCTTCAATTGGCAAAAAGGGTATTTGAGCATTTTACGCATGATGCCCTGCCAATAGCCAGGGAGATCATTACCATGGAGAATAACATGGGAGAATCACCAGTAAACGAAGAACCAAAACCAATCCATAATGTAAAGACAATGGAAGTGAACGATTTCCCAGACGCCGATATCATCGGCCTTAATGATCCTACCCAACCAGTTAAATATGTGAATGATGAACTGGTATGCCAAACACAGGATGACTTTCCCTTTTAACCCTCTAAAAACTAACAACAATGGCACAAGGAATAATCAAGTCAGTCACACCACAGATGTTTAATGGTGTTCACCAGACATGGCCGAACAAATACACAGGCAAAAACAACTACGGATTCTATATCACCTTTGAGGATGGTACGTCCGGAAGTTGTGGTTCAGAGAAGAATATTTACCCGCTAAACGTGGGAACTGAGGTCACATATGAGCTGTCAGTATACCCCAACGGCTCAAACAACATCACCAAAGTCAAAAAACTGGAACCTATGGAAGGAAATCCTACTGTTGGCAATGGCAATGGAAAAAGTTACAATGATCCCGGTACAGTTAAAAGGATCGCATTTTCGTTGTGTCAGGCGATTGCCAGACTTCATTTTTATAATGCCGGTATTCAACCCAAGACAATCGAAGATGTCAATAAACTGGCTGGGATGTATCACCAGTGGGTAACTGAAGGTGTTCAGGATTCTGATCCACATTTCCGTGATATTATTTCCAGGCATTATTATGCGCTGCAATTGGCTGTTGAATGTATCCCGTTTTCAGCACTGGGGATTACAAAGAAAGAACAGGTTATACAGTCTGCCGAAACATTCCTGAAGCCATTAAAGGATATTGGCCATGCTGCCCAGGTATGAACCCAGGCATAATAGCCCTTTCCATGAATATGTAGGGCTACTGGATCAGATCACCGCAACTCCTGTGTCAAAAGTAAAGTTGGAAGAGAGATTCAGTAACGATAAAACCTCATCCAAGATCGACCTTTCTCCGGTAACTGGAAAAGATAACCAGTCTCAGGATTTCAAAATCCTTGATCCGACAGCTGATTTACAAGGGAGAACCTTACCCCTTATGCCCATACAAAGTTTATCATTCACTGCTGCTCCGTGATGTTGTTACACCTCCATCTGATTCGATGCTGAAAGGCCTGTATTTTGAAAGCAAGTGCCTTGGATTTTCATCCGGTGGAAATTCTACGATTGATCTCCCAAGGCATAAGAAAACAGCAGCAAAGCTCGCAGATCACGAGAGAATTGATCAGGCGGTGGAGAGGTTCTTTCAGGTAAAGCAGGATTATGGAAAGCCATTTGTATGCCTGGTATTCGATTACAAGGGTGCGAATGCGGTTTTTAAGGACATTCCCGTTATAACCGAAACCAATGACCCAGATTCAAAGAAAGCCGCTAAAGCTCAATATCGCATGGCTGATTTAAGAAATACTATCAGGTGGGTTGTAAACGCAATTCTGCAATGGGAATCATTGGGTTGGCCCATGACACCTATTGCAAAAGTTTGTGCTAGCTGCCCTATTCAGGATTGTCCGAATCGAAATGAAAACGCAGAGGTATGAAAACTGATGAAATCATCGACTGGGTCGGGGTTCTTGAAATTGAGAACAAGACTCTAAAAAGCAGCAATATTGAATTGATCCTACAAATACGTCGGTACAGGGAGTTATTGGAAAGTGTCCTTAATCTCATGGAACCTGATCAGGCCAGGATTATTCAGAAGGACATTTATGATTTTAACTATTTAACAATCAATCACAATGCATAATTTGAATTTCAACAACGAGACCCAAAGGTATTCGTTTGTCAGTGCAAAAGAACCTGCATGGCATAAGGTGGGAACAGTCCTGGATCATGTATTTACTGCCAGGGAAGCCATTGAGTTCGGCGGGCTGGACTTCTCAGTAGAGTAACAGAAATTATTCACCGAACGCGGGTTGGATGTTCCGGATTACTTTGCAACAGTAAGGGAAGATAACAACCAGGTTTTGGGAATGGTCGGTAAAGATTATACAATTGTTCAAAATAACGATGTTTTCTCATTCTTTGACCAAATTGTGGGTCAAGGCAAGGCCATTTATGAAACTGCAGGCTGTCTTGGTAAGGGTGGGGTAATCTTCGTAACAGCAAAACTTCCAAAGGAGATCGTCATTGGCAACGATGGTCCAATTGACAATTACCTGGTGCTTTGCAGTTCACATGATGGATCAATGGCTATTACAGCTTTCTTTACCCCTGTCAGAGTTGCATGTCAGAACACCCTCAATGCTTCCTTCAACAACAATACCAACCGGGTTTACATCAAACACACCCAGAATGTAAAGGAGAGGTTTGTGGAAGCGGCAAAAGTGATGGGCATTCATTCTGCATATCTGGATAATCTTGAAACGGCTTTTCGTTTGCTGTATGATAAAAGGGTGTCGGATCAGGACATGAAATCCATCATCACAAGGGCTTTCCTGAATAAAGAGGAGATCAAGACACTGGCTCTGACTGGCAATGTGGAACTTTCCACCAGAAAAACAAACATGGTTGATGGAGTGGTTCAGTATTATCATCTGGCTGAAGAGATTGACGGCATCCGTGTTACTGGATATGGGGTATACAATGCTGTGGCTGGCTACTTCCAGAATGTAAAGAATTTTCGTAGCGATGAAGTCAAGATGAGGTCAATTGTGCTGGGAGGATTGTCAGCACAATACACGCAGAGAGTGTTTGATAGCCTGGTTAAGGTTTGATTAATGTTAATGGTCCCCGGGGTGGATTAGGTTCACTCCGGGGATATTTTTTGCCAAAAGTTATTGCATATAACCTGCAAATCCCTACATTTACATCATTAACCTAACAAACCCTGATACAATGCTATTACGTTTTTATTTACTCATTGGAACTCTGACCTTGTTTTCATGTAACCTTTTTGCAGGAAAAGTAGATGAAAACGTTGCTAGGCAGGTCGCCGTTAATTTTTACCGTCACTATGCTCCTCTTACCAAGCAGCAAGCCAATATTATGAAGGTAAAGGATTACAAATGGGGGGAACGCACCACCTTCTACATTTGCTCCTTTGATAAAGGCGGGTTCGTGTTGGTTTCGGCCAATGATGCCGTGACACCGGTGCTTGGATATGGATTTGATCATCAGGTTCCCGATTCCATCACCAATGATGCAGTAAAAGAATGGTTTGATAATTATGCAAGGCAGATCGATACGGCGTTTGTGCTTAATCTGCAGCAGGATGCTTCGGTGTCAAAATGGGATGAGATCCTGGCAAACCGGTTTGCTCCTGCGACCGGCGACAGTGTCGGACCATTGCTGACTACGACGTGGGATCAGGGGTGGCCTTATAATGCTTTTTGTCCTGTAGATAATAATGGGTCGGGAGGACACTGCTATACGGGTTGTGTTGCCACTGCGTATGGTCAGATTATGAATTATCACAATTATCCACCCAAAGGGATAGGAAATTTAACATATACTGATTTACAGGGCCATCTACTTTCGGCCGACTTTGATTCGACCTACTATAACTGGAATGAGATGCCATCATCTCTTTTACCATCAGATACGAACTATCAGGCTGTAGCAGAATTGCTCTATCATTGCGGAGTGGGATCAAATTCTCAGTACTTCCAGGGAGCTACTACTGGATATTACGTTGAAGAACCATTGCTTAATTTTTTTGATTATGCTTATTCGTCACTCAAATATGTTTTTCGTAATTCTTTTAATCAGACGCAGTGGGACTCGATTCTTACAAGTGAACTGAATCAGAACAGACCCATTTACTATACCGCCAGCAGTACATCTGCCGGACATGCATTTGTGTGTGATGGTTACAACAATAGCGGATATTTTCATTTTAATGTTGGTTGGGGCGGCAGTGCTAACGGCTATTATCTAACAAACAATCTTCTTTTTGGATGGGATTTATTTAATATGAATCAAACGGCATTGATAGGCATTAAGCCAAATGATGGAAGCAATATTTCTGTGGACTCAACTTTTTCGGATTATCACCACTTTACCACATCATTATATTTTTCAGCATTATCGAAGGTAAAATTCAATCCGGGTTGTACACTTGAATTTGATTCAGGATGCCGTTTGAAAATCGGTGGATCGGTTCAATGTACCGGGATGCCAGGTCAACCTGTAACTTTTACTGCTTACGATTCAATTTCCGGCTGGGAGGGTATAAAAATACATTCAACATACCACATGATAATCTTGCAGAAAGAACCAGATACTTTATCCTTCAATAATACCGTGATTTCCTACTCAAAAAACACGGGAATTGACATTCAGGGTACAGGAGGTTCTTCCAGCCTTAATTCGGAGATTATTCAAGAAGGGGTACTTTTTAGAAATTCGAAAATACATCATAATAGCGGACTTGGAATATATGGAAATTTTACGAAATTACGCATTGATAGTTGTCAGATGTTCAATAATAATGGAGGCATTGAATTGGACATTGGATGGCTTGATGTAAAAAATTCTTTTCTCCAATATAATAATGGCACTGCAATTTCCTACCACAGTCAGTTAAATTTCTTTCCTGACGGGAATTCAAGGATAATAAATAACTTAATATGCCATAATGCGGCATTGGCCTCTGGTGGCTCGCCAGGAGCTATTTCCATTATTCCAGGAAGTTATTTCGATCCAAATCCAGTAGGGCCTGTATCTTATATCACCGGTAACATCATTTCTTATAATTCCGGGAATCCAGGTGGCTTAACATTAGCAGGGAATACTGTTGTTAATAACAATAGTATTTATGAAAACACGAGCAGTTTTTATGGTGGTGGTGTTAATTTAGGCCATGGTGCATCTTTAATCAACAATAAAATCTTCAACAATATTGCTGGATATGGAGGTGGGGGGGTGTATATTAATTATGGCAAAGGAAAAATACTAAATAATTTGATTTACAATAACAGCAGCGGCATCTTGGGATCTGGGTTCTGTGAGGGTATAATAACAAACAACACAATTGTTAATAATGGCAGCGGCATATCCTTCCTTGGGAATATGGGCAGCATGAAAATCAAAAACAATATCTTATGGAACCAGGGGATTGAAATTAATGCCGGGACGAATCAGGTCAATGTTTCCCGATCTATTGTAAAAGGGGGAGCAGCAAATATTTACGCAACCACTTCTTTAAGTACTATTGAAACGATCGTAAAACGTGATCCTGGGTTTCTCAATCCAACAACATTTACCGGACATGGTGAAATGCTGGAAGGGTTAGATTGGGGATTAAACCTTTATTCACCAGCGATAGACGCTGCAGTCGATGATACAACAGGCATTTACCTACCAGAGTTTGATGCCTATGGCTTCCAACGATTCAATAGAACCCTCGACATTGGAGCTCTGGAGAGCCAATCTGACACCATATTTCCATGCTTTATTGAAGATGGGTATGTTTTTAATGGTTGCGCTGGTAACCTGGTCCATTTAACAGTTCCTTACCGGGGTGAAAATTGTCAGTTCGAATGGTATCATAATGATTCAATTAACCTCGGAGTTAACAATGATACTTTGACGATAAGTTCATTCTCAGAGGCCGATTCCGGAAAATATTTCTGTATTGTCTCAAATCCTTTCGGGAAGGATACTTCGGATGTTATCAGGGTTAATGTTTTCTCATTACCTCCGGGCAACCCATCAGTCATTCATGGCCACGACACAATTCATCATTTTGAAAAGGAGCTGATCTATTGGACCAACAATATCCCCAACTGTACGAAATTACAATGGATAACATCATCGGGTCTGAGCTTTTTCACCACAAATGATACAACGATTAACCTGAAAGTTGTCGACACCATTTCATCCGGATTTATAAAGTTTTTTGGAGTGAACCCATGCGGGACATCTGCCGATACTGCAATTATAACTTTAACTGTATTGAGAATGCCTGAAATACTGACTATCTCAGGAGATAGCTCGTTATGCGCTGGTCACTCCTATTTTTATTGGGATAACAGATACACAACAGATTTCAATTATCAATATGACAGAATTCAATGGGAAGTACCCAATGGACTGAATGCTTACATCTATTTTGAGGAAGGCTATATAGCAATTTATAATGTTGACAGTCTTGCACAATCTGATACGCTAAAAGCACGATGGGTAAAAAATGATTATGGCGTGGGACAATGGTCTCCATTCCCAATTCGTATTTTCCCTGTCACCTTGGATGCTCCGGAATCAATTTATGGACCGGATTCAGTTTGTTGGGGTTGCAATGCATCATTCAAGGTAAATTACAACACTGATGCGACATACTACCATTGGTTTCTTCCGACAGGATTTGAAATTATTTCAGGAGAAGGCACTGATTCGATCACAGTATTTGCAGATTCGTCGGCTCTATCTGGTATAATTAAAGTCAGGGGATATAATGAATGTGATTCCAGCTTATTTACTGTCGATTCAATATTCATTTCATCATTTCCACAAATACTAAACTTATCAAGTGACACCGTATTAAATGGACAAGCAAACTGTTACAATGCTACAACGTCTATTACCGTTGCCGGTAACGGGACCACATTTACTGTTCTTAATGGAGGCAATGCAACAATGATAGCTGGCCAGAATATTAAATTTCTTCCAACAACAAATGTCCAATCTGGGGGTTATCTGCATGGTTACATTGCTCCTTCAGGTCCTTGGTGCCAGACTCCATCAATGCCAGCAGTTGCAATGGCTGAGAATG
>Ga0247840_10011795_pt1 | contig 10546 bp, 10 predicted proteins | sample LaCruzMarch2015__FD_192404 | JGI IMG/M metagenome (GOLD analysis project Ga0247840, IMG submission 192404) | Freshwater microbial communities from meromictic Lake La Cruz, Castile-La Mancha, Spain - LaCruzMarch2015_17m | ecosystem: Environmental > Aquatic > Freshwater > Lake | place: Spain...
GAGCACCCCCATTCCGAGAACGGAAGTGATAAAAAAACTGTGGGACTATATAAAGGCAAACGGCCTGCAGGACAAAGTAAACAAGAGAAACATCAACGCCGACGATAAGCTGCTGAAACTTTTCGGCAAGCCGCAGGCAAACATGTTCGAACTGGCCGGAATTATTTCAAAACACCTGAAATAAACCAGGTTAGCGCGATACGAAGCAAAGGGCTTCCCGTTCGATACGGGAAGCCCTTTTTACCGCCCTTTGAATCCTAAAACCCCGCCTGCCTTTTGGAGCAGGATCGCGGCAGTTACTCCTTGCTCAGCCTTTCGGATTTCACCTCGTCCGCTATGGCTTTTTCCTTCTCACCGGTCTTACGATAAGCGGCCGCACGGTAATAATACCCATCTCCGAATTTAGGATTGATCGCTATGGCCGCGGAATAATCCTCTATCGACTTGGCAAAGTCCCCGGTCTTACCATAGGCGATCCCGCGTGCTAAATATGTTTCGGTATCCTTCGGGTTAATTGCTATCGCTTTGGTATAGTCTTCGATCGCGATATCATATTTGCCTTTATTGGCATAGGCTACCCCGCGCGCAAAATACGCCCAGGCATCATTCGGGGTAATTGCTAACGCTGTAGTGTAATCTTCAATTGCCTTGTCATACTCGCCTTTCTGCGCGTAGGCGGATCCACGGGTACAATATGCCGCGGCGCCCTTGGGTTCATTGGAGCATCCACAAACAAACACGCCTAAGACTGCCGCTAATATCACATTCCCCTTTTTAATCACACGCCCTCCTTAACTTACACCCTCTTAATCTTTCCCTATCTTTCCCCCGTGCAATGCGCCGCCATGGCGGGTCAGCGTTTCAAGTGCCGGCCAATATCCAAGTTTACGGCTGCCACTTAGGAATTATTCTATACTATTATCCACGTCAGCCTCAAGGGGGACCCGGCAAATTTTTAAAACCAGCTTTCCGACCAGATAATCACTGGGACTTTTGACCTATATTTTTTCCGAATTTCTGAGAAAATTAGGGGACTTTCGGCCCATATGCGGCAGCCCCGTAAATTATAAAATATATCCTAGGTTAGCGCTGCCACCATATTTAAGCATGGAGCTCTGAATGAAACCTTTATCCGCAACAGCCGCCGCACTTTTACTTTTTTTATCCGTAAGCCTTTCCACTACGGCGCAGGTAAACAGCAATTGGGAGCATGTGCGCCTTAAATCACGCCAGGCAACGGAGATCACGCTTGATTATAAAACCATACGCTACGGCTATTACGGTTCCGTCCTGGTCGACGTAACGGATCTCTGGATCCATGTGAACCGGGCTGGTCTCGGCCCCCGGGACCAGGTCAGCGTCGTGCTGATGAACCATCCCTTTTATCAGCCGAATAACGTTGACACCTATTCTTTTGTCCTGAAATACGCGGACGCCAACCACTTCATGCTGAACGTATTAAGTCCCTCCATGAATGTTTTCAACGCCCATCAGCAACTGGCCGTTGTCATCAACGGCGAATGGCAGAAAGTGGATTTCCAGTCGGACAACTCGAACTTCGACTTCAGTTTTGTCCCCTATATCCCAAGATAAATTCAAACAGCCCGGTCCGCCTTGACGCCGTTCAGCGCGGCGGATCTTCGGCCCAGCGGCGCACACCCGGGCTTTTTCCGACTACGGGTTGGTGAGATAGCCCCCCTCTTTAACGCCTAGCGCCGCCCGCACAACGCCGGCTTTCCAGTCCCGCTACAGCCGCTGCACGATACTGGCGTTATAGTACGGGGCCGCCTCCCACTGGCTCCAGCCGAAACTCACTCCGGCTGGCCTCCTGGCTGCAAAGCTGAACCAATTCATGAACTATATGCAAAGCATAGCTGTGAGAACTGGATTCAAGCTGACTCTGCGTATTTAAAAAGCTAAAATACACGGAACAATAAAAATGCGCAAGGATGCCGCGCGACACAATTAAACTGCGAACGGTGTTTATAAAACATGGAATCCCCCAATCGACCAGTGAAATATTTTTCTTTCGCGGCTTTATTCATTATTCTCCCAGTTGTCGCTCTAATGGGTTATTTCACCTGGTTATTTCTCAAAGACGATTCGGCAAAGCAAGGCGTGGACACAATTCCCGCAAGTTTAGATGATAAGTTTTTTACTTTTGAGGAGCCTCCCTCAAATAGCGACATAAATAGAGCAGAGCGCACCGCCCCCGCATATTCATATCCGAAAAAGCCGGACACGCCGCCCTTCACGGGAAAAAACCTTTTCAACTCCAACAAACTTTGTGGAGACAATGTTTGCGATTCTATGGAAAAAGCAAATATAAATTTGTGCCCGGCAGATTGTGGTTTTAGCACAAAGCCGGCAATTCAATTCTATGTCCTGAAAGATTTGAGCTACGCTTCGGACAGTTCTGCTCAAAAATTGGATTTATATTTACCTCGAAGCACTTCCGGAGAAACATCCTTGATCATTGAGATCCACGGCGGTGGTTTTGAGGCGGGTGACAAAAGCCCCTCTATGTATGCGGAAGCTTTTGTTCAAAATGGATATGCTGTCGCTGCCATAAATTACAGATTATCAAGAGAGGCGAAATTCCCGGCCGCCAATCAAGATGTCAAGTCGGCCGTCAGGTGGCTTCGCGCGAATGCTGATAAATATCATTTAAATGGCGATAAAATCGGAGCTATCGGAGGCAGCGCTGGCGGATATTTCGCTTCTTTTTTAGGGACCACCGGTGACATCAGAGATTTTGATGCCGGGAACAATCTAAATTATTCCAGCGCTGTTCAGGCAGTTGTTGATCAATTCGGGCCGGTGAATTTTTTCACTATAGGGAGGAACAGAGCGGAAATTTGTTCTTCTGAAGATGTAGAAAATTCGTATTTAGGATGCCTAGCCACTCATCCTGATTGTGTTAAAGCCATGATCAAAGCCAGCCCGACACATTACGTCTCTAAAAATGACTCGCCATTTTTTATTATTCACGGGAAAAAAGACGATCTAATTCCCATAAAACAAAGTGATGATTTTTATTCACTTTTAAAAAATGCCGGTGTTCCAGTGGAAATAACTCGCCTTCCAAATGCTGGTCACGGAGGTCTTGAGTTTAATGATTATTTCAGCAAATATCTGGCGTTTTTCGATTCTTTTTTGAAGGATCCCCGCCCATAACGCACGGGCAAATACCCATTAGAGAGTCTTTAGACCCGGGAATCGAAGAGAAAGAACTCCTGGGACCTTTTCCCTTTTCTCGCACCGCGAGCGCTCAGGTCGGCTTCGATTCCCTTCGCCCCAACGGCCTAAGGAATTAAAGAGGAGCTAGGGGACGCTGATGACTAAATGAATATTTATTAACATCTGGCTCAAATTGTTTGCACTTAATCATTTAATCATCAGCGTCCCCCTGTGCCATTCCCTTTATTCCAAACCGAGGACGAACTGCCCGGACAGGTCCTAAAAACCATCAATAAGTTTTTAACTGATTATCCGGAAAACAAAAAGATCCTTTCTGCTGCTATCTTCGGCAGCATGGCCACGGGGCATGAACGCCTTGATAGCGACCTGGACTTGCTCATAGTCACCCATGACACCCTAAGCGCAAAGGACTTGGAAGACCACATACAGGATCTTCGGACCCTGATCTACAAGCAATTCAGTATCCCCCTTTCACCCTACATTCAGCCGCTGGCCGAAATTAAGGCCAAGCATAAACAGAAGTTGCCTTTGATCCTCAAAATATTGAAAGAAGGCCAAGGCATATACGGCAAGGACCTTAAGGAGCTTTTAGAATGACACCCAAACAACATAAGACTCGTGATGTTTCAAGAGACACTACAGGACCGCAGTAACCAAAGCCTTAGCGTAGGCTTGGCTGTGAGAACGCCGCGCCCATTGACTTTCCGCGGGCGTATGGTATAATACCCTTAATAATTAAGGGTATTATACATGACAAACAACCGCCACAACCATAAAGGGACATTTGAGCACCTCTACAAAATCGCTGAGGGGCAAAGTGGTTATTTTACAACCAAACAGGCCGAAGCGGCGGGTTTTAGTCAAAAAAATCATGGCTACCATGTTCGAACGGGCAACTGGATAAGGGAACGACGCGGGATCTATCGCCTGGCCAAGTTTCCGCAAGCGGAACGACCGGATCTCATGTTTTGGTGGCTGTGGTCACGCAATCGCAACGATGTACCGCAGGGCGTTTATTCGCACGAAACAGCGCTTAGTCTTTATGATCTTTCGGATATCAATCCGGCCAAGCTGCATATGACCGTACCGCGATCTTTTCAACGAAGGAACGATCTATCTAAAACCCCAATCCTTCACCGGGGCAACGTACACAAAAACGATATTGAGATCAGATTCGGCGTTAAGGCAACCAAGGCGCTCAAAACTATCGCAGATCTTCTGACAGCCCGCACGGTAGAGATGGATCACATGCAGCAAGCGGTAAAACAAGCGTTCCAGCGCGGGCTCATTACCCGCGCAGAACTGAAACAAGCCAAACGGATTTCACCCGCCATCAAGAAAGAAATAGAGCAACTCAGGGGAGACTAATAATGGACAAGCTGAAGAAGTATGACACCCCGACAGCATTTCGCCGCGCTCTCGAAGACCGGCTCAAGCAAAAAGCAAAAGATGAGAAATTAGATCTTCAGCGCCTCCTAAGAGAAGTAGCTTTCGACCGCCTGCTGGCCCGCCTGTTCGCCCGAAAGGACGCGGCATGGATTCTTAAGGGCGGCTATGCCCTTGAATTGAGGATGAAGGAAGCCCGCGCAACCAAGGACATAGATTTAGCTCTTCGGCATTCCTTGGGCACGGAGAAAGACCAGCCTCTTAAAGTGATGATCCTTGAGGCGCTCGCAAAAGCTGCGGGCCAGGATCTGGGCGATTTCTTTTCGTTCAATATCGGCGAAGCAATGCTGGACCTGGATGCGGCACCTTATGGCGGAGCCCGCTTCCCTGTAGAAACCCGCCTGGACGGCCGGACTTTTGTGCGATTCCACATAGATGTCGGAGCGGGCGATGTGGTACTTGCGCCGTTTGATATAACGCAAGCACATGACTGGCTGAAATTCGCCGGGATACCCGGCGCGGAGTTCCCCACTATTTCACGGGAGCAGCACTTCGCCGAAAAGCTGCACTCCTACACATTGCAACGCCAGATGCCAAACTCCCGCGCGAGGGACCTGATAGACATGCTTCTATTGATAGGCTCCGGCAAGATGGATCGCACCAAAGTCCGGCAGGCGCTGAACGCCACCTTTAAGCGCCGAAAGACGCACCCCTTGCCGGAGTTCCTCGATCGGCCGCCCGTTGCCTGGAAAGGCCCTTTCGGGGCCTTGGCCGGCACATGCGGCCTGTCAGAGGACTTAGATGCGGCGTTTAAAGTTTTAAACGCCTATTATTCAACGTTGCCGGCAGAATAGAACTCCCCCTCACCCCAAAGATACATCCCCCCCTCAAAGGGGTACCTATAGGCTGTAATACCGGCATTTGCTTCTGGATGGACACCTATATGGACACCAAGGCTAAAATAGACACCTGCTCTAAAATAAAAACGACGACAATTTTTTAAGGATTGTCGTCGAGAAACTACGTTTAAAAAACTGGAGCGGGCGACCGGGAGCGGCAGCGACCTTCCCCGTAAGGAACTATTCCCTTCGCCCATAAATCCAAAAGGCCGCTCTAAAAGAGCAGCCTTTAAATCTGGAGCGGGCGAAGGGAATCCTTCTCCTCCAGGCGCTCCCGCGCCTTCCTCCGAAGCCGGCCGCCTTCGCTGGCGGGACGAAGCGTCCCTTTTCTCGCACCGCGAGCGCTCAGGTCGGCTTCGATTCCCTTCGCCCCAACGGCCTAAGGAATTAAAAAACCGGCCTATTAAGCCGGTTCTTTAAAAATCTGGAGCGGGCGAAGGGAATCGAACCCTCATCTCAACCTTGGCAAGGCACCTGAACCAGTTTGACGGTTTTTGTCACTTTATGTTCCTCATTGGGTAAATCCCCAAAACCGTCTTAAACTCTATGTCCCTGTTTGTCCGTTTGGGACACCCGATGGACACCTATATGGACACCAAGCGAATCACACCCCTTCGCACTAAATCCACTCAGCGGCAGAGCACATCTATTACACACAAACGACTTTCTCCAATCTTATCAGGTCTTATCCCTCGTCCTAAATCCATTTTCAACCCCTCCCGCCCTTTATTAGGTATTCCCCGGTTTTAGTGCCCGATGGACACCCAGGTAGACACCAGAAAATGGAGATTAAACCAACACCGTGGCTAAGCGGTATCGGTTATTTTTTTGCCTTACGGATAGTTATACTGCCGCCACCCACCTGAATAGACACAGGCATCCCCCCCTCACTGGAGACGAAATCGTTGTATATCGGGCCTTCAACGTTCAGATCAGCCTTGATTTTCGCGCTGAGGGGAAGCGTCAGGTAAACCGCACCGGCGCTTGAGGTTATATCAATCTTTCCGTTTTCAGGCATGGTTTCCCATTTAAGATCTATCGGGCTTGTTGTAGTATTCATAACCAAGCTGCCCACCAGGCCGCCGAGCTGCACTAAACCTGTAGTGCCGGAGATTTCCACTTTCGGCGACTTTGCGGTTCCTTTTATGCTTCCGGTAATTGTTTTAATTTTTAAATATCCGGAAACATTATCGAGCGAGATGGCACCTGCCGTATTTTCAAGATTCATAGGGCCGGATATCGCCGCGACTTCAATAATCCCTGCCCCCATGTTGGCTTTTACCGCAAAACCGGCCGGAACTTTTATGCGGAAACCTGTATGCACGGCTTTATGCCCGCCCTTGGGAGACACGTTAAGCGTAAAGTCTTTACCGGATGTTTTCATGGACACATCATACGCCACGGCGTTACCAGGCAGCTGTTCCACCTCTATAGAATCAGCGTTAACTCCTTCAACGCTGAAGAACCCGGCGCCGGAGCCGATCGTAATCCCGCTCAGCCCAATAGCGGGGAAAGTTTTAACGTCTTTGATCTGTTCTGATGCTGTGGCGAATAAAGACCCAAACAACATTAAAGTCAGTACTATTATATTGCGTTTCATTGAACCTCCATGGGATTAGTGTCTCATCACTTCCGTCTGTCCTAAAACTTTAAATCGCTTCTTTTGCGCCGTCATATGCTGCCTACTCTATTGCTTTGAGGATAGATATACTTCCGTGTTCAACCGTGGCTGATACTATCCGGCCGCCGGATCCGCCCGGGAAATCATTCCAGACATAACCGCTTACCGCATGCAAATCCGTGGTGATTAGCGCATTCGCGGGGAATGTCAGGGAAACTTCTCCGGTACTGGACTTTACGTCTATCATACCGGTTTTCGGCACAAGCGCCCACTTGAGATCTACCGGGCCGGATTTATTGTTCAACATCAGCGCCCCGGTAAGCCCTTCGAGTTTCACCAATCCGCCGCCGCTTATCCCGATCTTGCGCGACTGTACAGATCCTCTTATTATTCCTGACTTGCTTTTTATCGTTAAATCTCCTGACACAGCGTCGATAACTGTGACCCCCGAATCTTTCACAATATCTACCGGTCCCGAGAGCCCGCTGATTTCAAGCGCTCCGCCCCGCATATTCACATTCAGCGCAAGGCTTGCCGGCATCCTTATGCGGAAGCCGCCGGGGAAGCCATGCGGAGGATTAAACTGAAATCCCGTGTGGCCCTCTTTATGCTCTTTGGAGCGCACCTTGAGCATGAGTTCTTTACCCGCTATCTCCAGCGTAACATCATATCTCTCTGCATTGCCAGACAACTGCTCCACCTCAATACTGTTTATAGCGGCGCCTTCCACGCCGATGAAGCTATTGCCGGCATTTATAGTTATGCCTGAAAGCTTCCCGGCCGGGAAACTTTTTATTTCCCCGGGTGCCTCCCCCGCAAAACCAAATGAAGCCGCTAACATCAACACTGTCCCTGCTATTATACCGAGTTTCATATCTCCTCCATGTATAGTAACTTGCTTTTTAAAACAGGTCCGGAATCACAAAGATTCCTCAGTCATTCCCTCAAGCCAATACCACCACACGGCCAAACCGGCTCTGGAATTCATCATCGCCGTGCATAATAACTACCAACGCGCTGTTTTTCGCTTTATCGAAAATATAACGCATGATCTTTCCTTTGCTTTCTACATCCACATTCGCAAGCGGTTCGTCAAACACATACAGCCCGGCATCTTTCATGAGGCCCATTATCACTTCGACTTTCTTTTTTTGCCCGGCGGACAGTTCGTCCGGTCTTTCATCAAGACATGCCGACAAGGAGAAATCTTCCAGCAGAGCGTGCAGGTACTGTTTTTGTTCCTGATTCAGATTTTCATAGCCGACATTATCACGCACGGAACCGGGAATAAAATTATGCGGCGTTATGCAGGCGCTGGTACGCGTTATCCCCGGGGTTTTTGCTGTTCCGCTTTGCGGTGCCAGGAACCCGGCCAGAATGTTAGCCGCCGTGGATTTCCCGGAACCGTTCTTGCCGCTCAGCAGCAGGCTTTCGCCTTTACTCACGCTGAAGCTCAGGTCCGAGAATATTTTATTATCACCATAACTAAATCCGACACCGTCAAGCGTAACCGCCGCGGCTCCGCTTGAAATGGCCGCTTTCTCTTGGGCTGGCATATTAAATTCTGCCAGCCGCCGCAATGCTATTGAGTTTTTCGAAAGTTCCGGTATTTTTTGGATAAGCGTCCGCATATTACCGACGGCCAGCCAGAACGCGTTCATAAATGCCATGAACCCGCCGAAACTCATTTCCCCTTTTAATATCGCATAACCGCAGACAATAATAACCAGCATTTCTCCGTAGGACATGAAGATAGCGCCGAAGGTGTTATGTTTTGCGCTGTTTTTTACGCGTGCGTTAAGGCTGGCGATATATTTATCAAACTGTTCGTTTATTTTCAGCAACACCGCTGGCTGCAGGCCGAATAGATTAACGGTCCTGTAGGACTGCGCCGCGCCGGTGATAACTCCGCGCAGTTCGCCTTCCCCTTCTTTCTCATCCTGTGAATGTTTTTTAATAGCGGAATGATATTTATTGGAAAGCATTATCAGAAAAGGCACAGTTATAACCAGCGCCAACGTGGCTTTCAGTGACAGAAACAAGATCAAACCGAAAGCCACAATAAACGAGACTATAGCCGAACATACCGTGAAAGATAAATCTATTGTCGCGGCGGAGGCCGCCAGCGGCTCATCATAAACCCTGGAGGTGTAATACCCCGTATCGTTTTTAAGGACCTGGATATACGGCATTCTATAGTAGCTGCCCAGCAGGCCGCTTATAAGCCCTTTAAGTATTTTATTTTTTAAATTTTGCACATATAAGCCGTTCCATAAAGAGAAGAACCTGAATACGGTGGCCAGAACCATAAAGCCCAGCGTGATACCGATAAACAGCCTGAAATCTTTTTTTATGACACCTTCGTCAAAGATATATTTTAGTAAAAGCGGGTTAAGCAAAGTCATAACAGCATCCATTACGATCGCGCTTACTATAGCCAGCAGAAACTGTTTTTTGTGAGGTTGAATGATAAGCCGCATATTTTTCAGCATTTCAATGCTCCTTAAAGAAGTTCGTCCAGCATAAAGTCAGCCGGCCGGCCGGTCACTAAACGGTCAAGAAACAGCATTATGCCGCTTACGCCCGTGGCATAATCGCAACTGATCCGCGCCAGGCCATTACCCGGGAAGGCTATTCCCTTTTTGCTCTGTATCGCAAAAAGTTTAATCCCGCTTGCCACCCTATAGGCGCCACCGAGGTGTTTTTTGTCTTTTGTTATGTCGAACGCATCTAGCATAAACTCCCCGATACCAGCCAGACCATTATTCCTGCCAGGGAAAATTGTATATTTTCTGTCGCAATCTATATGTATCTTGTTAACCAGGTTAAGATATTTAACGTCTTTCAGCTTCTTTAAATAACGCAGGCAGGAAATTCCCATCCCGGCGCTGCCATACTCCAGATACGGGTAAAGTATATCATTGGCCCCGCTTTTTTTAGACCAGGTGAGCCCGCCGTTGTCAGTATCCACCGCGTATGATATGTCATAATCCAGGGCCGCTACCGCCATTTTTTTATATTTTTCATTGCCGGTGGCTGAATGAAGATACAGTAAAAAGAGCCCTATGCCGCTAGCACCATGTGCAAGGCCAAGTTGTGTTCCCCCGTCAGGATCCGGCCAGCAAAGTCCATTGGTGGCCTGATGTGCACAACCCTCCAACATTTCACCGGCTTTTTTCGCGTTGTCCAGGTAGACATCCTTCCCAGTTGTCAGCCAGAACTTAAGGTTTGTCATTCCCCAGCCGGCCAGGCCGGTATATAGGCTGGCGGACATAGGTAGAAGCCGGTTCTCAAAAGTCTCTTTAAATACGGATTCAGCCCCGCTAACGTCACCAAGCTCAAGCAGTCCCCAGGCAATGCCGGACATCCCTATAGATAGCCCCGGTGCATAATTCCGGCTGGAAACTTTATGCTGTCTGATCCACTTCATCATCCCGGG
>Ga0247840_10011798_pt1 | contig 10545 bp, 9 predicted proteins | sample LaCruzMarch2015__FD_192404 | JGI IMG/M metagenome (GOLD analysis project Ga0247840, IMG submission 192404) | Freshwater microbial communities from meromictic Lake La Cruz, Castile-La Mancha, Spain - LaCruzMarch2015_17m | ecosystem: Environmental > Aquatic > Freshwater > Lake | place: Spain...
CGCTCCCGGCGACCGTGACCCCGCCCGCGGCCACGCTGACGCCTTCGCCCACGGCCAGCCAGCCGGCCCCGGCGCCCACCCGCGCGGCGACCGCCACGCTGCCCGCGCCGACGCCAGTCGCGCTGGCCGCAACGGCCACGACCACGACCACCTTTCCGTCCCGCGATCCCTATCCGCTCCAGATCGCGGTGATGCGTCAGCAGAACTATCCGGGCAGCCCGATCACCGTCGAGCAGACGTTGCCGCCGGGCGCGAACTACAGCCGCTACCTCGTATCCTATCGCTCGGAGGGTTACAAGATCTACGCGCTGATGACCGTGCCGAACGGCCCAAAGCCGGCCACCGGCTGGCCTGCGATCATCTTCAACCACGGCTACATCGCGCCCGCGGCCTATCGCACCCTCGAACGCTACGTGGCCTACGTGGATACGATCGCGCGCAACGGCTACATCGTCTTCAAGTCCGACTACCGCGGGCACGGCAGCTCCGAAGGCCGAGCCGAGGGCGGCTACGGGACGCCGGGGTACACCGCCGACGTGCTGAACGCGCTGGCCGCGGTCAAGGCCTACAAGGACACCGACCCCAAGCGCATCGGCATGTGGGGCCACTCGATGGGCGGCTCCCTCGTCCTGCGCGCGATGGTCGTCTCGCAGGAGATCAAGGCAGGCGTGATCTGGGGCGGCGTGGTGGCGTCTTATCCGAACCTCTTCGCCCGCGTGACCGATCCCACGCGGCCGACCCCGACCCCGCGCGCCACCGCGACGCCGATCCCGCCCGGCGGCTTGGGGCCATACGGCCGGCCGTGGCGGCAGGAGTTGACCGAGAAGTACGGCACGCCGGAGCAGAACCCGGCGTTCTGGGCCTCGATCTCGCCCAACAGTTTCCTGGCCGATATCTCTGGCCCGGTGCAGTTGCACCACAGCGTCACCGACGAGACGGTGCCGGTGGCCTCGTCGCAGACCCTCTACGCGGAGATGCAGACGGCCGGGAAGCTGGCCGAGTTGTACACCTATCCCGGCGATAACCACGACATCGCGGCCAACTTCGGGATCGCGATGCAGCGGACGGTCGCGTTTTTCGATAAGTACGTGAAGGGGTCGTAGGCTGATCAGCGATGGCGCGTTTTGCCTTTGGGGCGCGCAAGCGCCCTGAGCGGAATGGAGCGTCGTTTGCGGAGTGCAGTCGAAGGGTGCGGCGTTACTCAAGGTTTGACTTCCCGCCGCAGTGGTCTTATACTCCATTCATCGTTAGCGTTCATCTTGCGCGAGCCGTACATGGAATCGTTTGAAATCATCGGTGAGATCAGCGAGATCGCGGTCATCGCAGTCGGGAGCGCGATCCGCGACCTTGAACGGTTGGAAACGACCTACGGGCTTGGCCGTTGGCGCAAGCTCAAGGGGGGTGCGCTGATCCAACTGCGCAGCGGTCGAGTGCGCCACGCAGAGTTGCATTGGTACGAAGCGCACGGCATCGGCAGGAAAGAGATCAAACGCAAGCGTTACCTGGATTGAAATGATGTTGCAATATCAACTCTCCACCTCCCAATTCGCGGTCTGTGTAGATAATTCGGAGTACCCAGCCTCCCTGGAACTCCTCAGGCTCTATCGTGTGTTGCCCGATGACGATGCGGCGGTAGACGGCGATTTACGCGTCATTGATGAGAGCGGCGAAGACTACCTCTATCCCGCCAGCTATTTCGTCGTCGTTCCGCTGCCGGATGATGCAGTGCGCATCGTATCGGATTCTTTCTCGCGCCATTTCCAGGCACAGCCCCAAATGGCCTGATCTCCGGTTGCTTTCGTCCCTGGCCCTGGTAAGATCATGGCTCTTTCCGCCCAAGGAGTCTTCGATGACACGCGCACAAACCGAATACCGCTACAACCGCCTGACTTGGCCCGAAATGAACGACGCCATCGCCATGCAGAAGGTGATCCTCCTGCTGACCGGCTCCACCGAACAGCACGGCCCGCACCTGCCGCTCGACGTGGATGTCTTCCTGGCGGAGGCGGTGTGCCTGGAGGTCGGCCGCCGGGCCGCCGACCGGGTGCTGGTGCTGCCGCCGGTCGCCTACGGGCTGAACCTGCACCACATGGACTTTCCGGGCACGATCCACATCGAGCCGGAGGTCTTCATCGCGTTCTGTCTGAACATCACCAAGAGCCTGGCCTATCACGGCTTCAAGAAGATCCTCCTGGTGAACGGCCACGGTTCGAACACGCCGCTCGTGGATCTGGTGGCGCGCAAGACGGTGCTGGCGACCGAGTCGCTCTGCGCGGCGCTCAACTATTACACGCTGGCCGTGGAGGCGTTCGAGCAGGTCAAAGAGACGCCGGTCATGGCCCACGCCGACGAGTTCGAGACTTCGCTCTACCTCTATCTGGCGAGCGACCGCGTGCGCATGGATCTGGCGACGGCCGGCGACGATGTGATGGGGAAGTACCTCAGCTCCGACAGCACCAGCCCGTATGTGCGCTTCAACGATTTCTGGGGGCGCTGGACGCAGCGAGGCGTGCATGGCGACGCGACGAAGGCCACCGCGGAGAAAGGCCGGCTCATCTTCGAGACGGCCGTGACGCGGCTGGTCGAGGTCGTGGATGAGTGGCGCGTCTGGCCCATCGCCGCGCGGGCCGACCAGCATCGGCTGCCGGTGCAGGCGCAGATCAAGTGGTAGAAATCGCGGCGCGATTGGTGCAGTGTTGCGCGGCGTTCTACGTGCGGTATAATCCCATGTGAAAGTAGGTGGGTCGCAAATGCGGTCTGATACAAGTCTTGGGATGTTGCAGCAGTCTTTGCCTTGCTTCTCTGTCTGTCGCTATCGTCCATGATCTTGCCGTGCAGCGTGACACTTTATCCAAGAGGTTGATATGGTACCACAAACCATCACCGAACTAGAGCAACAAGCTAATGCATTGCAACAGAATGGCGAAACTGCGGGAGCCAGGGAACTTGTTCGGCGTTTCATCGAGAGTCGCGGAACTTCCCTTGTGGCTACAGAACAGAACCAGGCGGAAAAGCTGCTGGCTAGACTCTACGAATCCGAAGAGGGCGAAGACGATTGGCTCAGATCAAGTCAGTATTGGCGCGGCCGCGGCAATCTGGACCGAGCCATCGAATTCGTGAAGCTGGCACTCGAGAAGGCCCCAACATCGTCGAATGCGCTGCAGGAGTTGCGAATCATCGTGCGTCAGGATCCCAGCCAGCGCAACGCTGCGAGAGCACTGCTGCAACAAGTAGGTGGGGACGAGCGCACCCTTGAGCCTGATCCTACCATTGACCCGGGTCGGACGACACTGGCGGAGGCCGATGATGCCGGAGAACTGAACGCACAATTCTTGCAAGCCACGCAGCTTTACCGGCGCCGGCACCATGAAGAGGCTATTGCCATCCTGGATCGCATCCTGACCAAAGCCAACTCGGGATCGAAGAACTACGATGAGGCGCAGATATTGCGCTCGAAGGCCTACGGCCGGCTCGAAGCAGGTGAGCAGCCGCTGGATACCCTGCCCTACGAAGCCGTCAGTGCAGAATCACAGAGCACCTCCGCAATGAGGGTTGGTCTTTACGAAGACGCCGAGAAGCATATCACAGAAGCGATTGACATCTGTCGCGCAAAGGAAGTGGCGTGTCCAGTGGAGTGGCTGAGCAAACGCGAGTGGGTGCGCACGCTCCAGATGGCACAAAAGCGCTCAAGTGAGGCCGAAAAACTGCTACGCGAGAACAAGGTCAACGAGGCGCGTGACGCTCTCCAGAGGGCGCAGGAGATTGACCCCGCGCTGGCCCCCAGGTATGACGTATTAGTGAGCGCTCTACAAGTTGTTCATCAAGTGTCGCCTGGACGCCGGCAAAGACTCTTTTGGAATTCCAGAGACCAAATCCAGGCCATGGAAGAGAATCTGCTGTGCTTACGTACAGCGGCGGCCGAGTTTGGACAGCCGACCTATCTTATGGAAGCATTATCAACTCTGGAGACGCAGGTTGAGGAGCACCTCGACCGGGTGGAAGAGGAAGCACGGGCGTTGTTAGCAAAGGCCAAGATCCAACTGCAGAGCCGTTTTTTTGCTTCATGCAGGGAAACCCTGGTGAAAATCCATGATATGATAGTCGGTATGCCTAAACTGCGGCATACGATACTGGAAGTGGATATTGCAGACCTCCATGATGAAATCGAAGAAGCCGATGCGATTTGGAGTGACTATTGCCAGGCGCGGACTCACATCGCTGAAAGTCATGCTGACGGGAAGATGTCGGGATTGAGGGAAGCAGAGACTCTGATCAATCGGGTACTTCAGCATCCGCCACGCGGAATCGTCGTTCGTCAGATTCAGCGAGATGCCGAACAAATGCTGCACGGGATTTTGCTCGGTACTTACATGATGGAAGGAAACTTCGATGAAGTCGAGAAACGCCTAATGCGCATGCTGGCTATTGCCCCACATGATATTTCGAATGTTGCAAGTCTACAACGCATCCAGGCCACAAAATATCTTCGAGGCTTCGCCGAGGATGCAGATGCTACAAGACGCACGGCGCGCTGGGAGGCACGTGGCTGGTATGTGGCGAGCCTAATCTTTGCATCTGTTTTCGCTGGCCTCTTCATCTATGCCGTTCTGTTCATTCTCGCGTCTCGTCCGAACGACACTTTGTCCTATCTGACGCCGCTCTATACATTTGTTCCTGGTGTTTTGTCCGCAGTATTCTTCAAACAGTACGCTGACGCTAACCGAAGGCTGGATGATGAACAGAAAAAACTGTGGCAACAAGTAGAGGCATTCGAGCAGAGACAGATGCAGCACATGGATTCTGTTCAAATGCAAATCGATGCATCTATTAGTCGGCCGCCGGCAGAAAACGTCACACCGGAATAGCTCAGTGTGACTGGGCAAGTATCCCGGCTGCCCGTGCAGGCGCAGATCAAGTGGTAGAAATCGCGGCGCGATTGGTGAGAGCCACTACACACACGCGCGTGTTTTCCGGTATAATGTGACCGATTGTATTCGATCATCCCCACAGGGAGCCATGTCATGCCTTTGACAAAGCCTGATCTTCTCTGGATGTACCGCACCATGCTCCTGATCCGCCGGTTCGAGGAGCGGGCGACGCAATTTTTCCTGAACGGCCAGATACGCGGGTCGTTCCATCCCTGCATCGGCCAGGAGGCGACCGCGGTCGGCGCGTGTTTCGCCTTGCGCCGCGACGACACCATGACCTGCACCTATCGCGGCCACGGCCAATCCATCGCCAAGGGGCTGGATCCGCAGGAAGCGATGGCCGAACTGCTGGGCCGGCGCACCGGTTGCAGCAAAGGCAAGGGCGGCTCGATGCACTACACCGACCCGGCTATCGGGCTGCTGGGCGAGAATGCCATCGTCGGCGCGGGCGTCCCCATCGCCTGCGGCGCGGCGCTCACCGCGCAGCTCGACAAGACCGACCGGGTCAGCCTGACCTTCTTCGGCGACGGCGCGGTCAACCAGGGCGTCTTCCTGGAGACGCTGAACCTGGCCGTGGTCTGGAAGCTGCCGGTGATCTTCTTTTGCGAGAACAACCTCTACTCCGAAATGACGCCAATCCGGGACATGGTGGGGCCAGAGCGCTTGACCCGGCGGGCGGAAGCCTTCGGGATGCACAGCGTCATCATCCCGGATGCCTATGACCCGATTGCGGTCTACGAGACGACGCTGGCGGCCGTCGAACGCGCGCGGGCCGGCGGCGGGCCAACCTTCATCGAGGCAATGACCTACCGGCTGGTGGGCCATATGATCGGCGACAACGAGCCGTACCGGACCAAGGAAGAGGTAGCCGAGTGGCGTAAGCGCGATTCGACGGTCGTCTTCCCCCAACGCCTGGTCAGCGAGTTCGGCGTCTCCCCGACCGAGATCGCCGCGGCCGCAGCCGAAGTCGCCGCCGAGATCGAGGAGATCGCCCGCTTCGCCGAACAAAGCCCGTGGCCCGATCCGAGCGAAGTGGCGGAGGATGTGTTTGCGTAGTGCGTGTTGCGTGTTGCGTGTTGCGTAGTGCGTAGCAGCATTCGTTGATTTACCAACTTACCAACTTACCAATCTACCAATCTACCAACTTACCAATCTACCAACTTACCGCGAGGAATCCCATGTCCCACCCCATCATTGACACCCACCAGCATGCCTGGGATCTCGACCGGGTGGCGTATCCGTGGCTGACGCCTGATTTCGGCGCGATTGCCCGCACGTATTTGCCGGCCGAGCTGGAGCCGCAGTTGGGGCCGGCCGGGGTCACGGCGACCGTGATGGTTCAGTCGGCCAACAGCTACGCGGACACGGACTACATGCTCGCACAGGCCGAACGCTACCCTTGGATCATCGGCGTGGTGGGGTGGGTCCCGCTGCTGTACCCCGATGTGGCGGCGCGAGCGGTGGCGCGCTACACCCGCAACCCGCGCTTCCGCGGCATCCGCCATCTGATCCACAACGAGGCCGACCCGAAGTGGCTGCTCCAGGCGCGCGTGATCGAGGGCCTGAAGATCCTGGCGGATCATGGCCTGACCTTCGATGTGGTCGCGACCTTGCCGGAGCACATGGAATGCATCCCGATCTTGGGCGAGAAGATCCCGGGCCTCAAGATGGTCATTGATCACCTGGGTCAGCCGCCCGTCGCGGCCGGTGGCTTGGGGCGGTGGGGCGCTGATCTGAAGGTCGCGGCCGCCAATCCTAACGTCTACGGCAAGATTTCGGGGCTGGGCACGACGACCGGCGATTGGGTGGGCTGGACGGCCGAGGATATCAAGCCCTATGTGCATTACGCGGTCGAAACCTTCGGCGCCGACCGCTGCATGTGCGGCGGCGACTGGCCGGTCTCGGTGCTGGCGGGCGGCTACGTCAAGGCGTGGACCGCCTATCGTGCGATCCTGGGCGAACTCTCGCCCGCCGAGCAGGCGGCGGTGTTCAGCGGGACCGCGACGCGCTTCTATGGCTTGCAGCAAACGACGGTCTGAAGCGGGGGTGCTCATGCGATTTTTCAATACAGCCGGGCCGGTCAACTGTACCGATCACTATTGTTTGCCGCCGCTGGAGCGGTTCGATCTGGCCGAAATCCTGAGCCTGATCGAGCAGAAGAAGTATTTCGTGTTGCATGCGCCGCGGCAGACCGGCAAGACGTCGGCGCTGCTGGCGCTGACGGACTATCTCAATCGCGGTGATCAGTATCGGGCGTTGTACGCAAACCTGGAGGTCGGCCAATCCGCGCGCGAGGATGTCGCGGCCGCAATGCGTGCGATCATCAACGAGATCGCCTCGCGGGCGCGTGATTTCCTGAATGATCCGTTTCTCAAGACGATTGCCTCGGAAACCCTGCGGGAGAGTGGCCCGCATAGTGCGTTGGGGGAAATCTTAACCCAATGGGCTGAGCATAGTCCCCAACCGCTAGTGTTGATGTTGGATGAAGTGGATGCGCTGATTGGCGACACATTGATCGCCGTCCTGCGTCAGTTACGGGCAGGCTACGATAAGCGGCCGGGCTATTTTCCTTCCACCATCGTGTTGTGCGGCGTGCGCGATGTGCGCGACTATCGCATCCATTCCAGCCAGAGCCAGACGATCATCACTGGCGGCAGCGCGTTCAACATCAAGGCCGAATCGTTGCGGCTGGGTGATTTCACCCAACCGGAGGTCGAGCGGCTGCTACTCCAACACACGGCCGAGACAGGGCAAACCTTTGCACCAGAGGCGCTTGGGCTGGTATGGGACTTGACACAGGGACAGCCGTGGCTGGTGAATGCGCTGGCCTATGAGACCTGCTTCAAGATGCCGGCCGGCCGCAATCGGGCGCAGCCGATCACGGGAGAGATGCTCCAGGAGGCGAAGGAGAACCTGATCCTGCGCCGCGAGACGCATCTCGATCAACTGGCCGACAAGCTCAAGGAAGACCGTGTGCGTAGAGTCATCGGGCCGATCTTGCAAAGCGAAGCCTATGAGCACGATTTTCGCGCTGCCGATGTTCAATACGTCGTGGACTTGGGCTTAGTGAAACAGGCGCAGGGGGGGCACCTCCATGTCGCCAATCGGATTTACGCCGAAATTATCCCGCGTGAGTTGAGCTGGGAGTCCCAAATGGGTATTATCCAGCCCACCGCCTGGTACGTGCGGCCCGATGGTCGGCTGGATCTAGCCGCACTGCTGACCGCGTTTCAGCAGTTCTTCCGTGAGCACTCCGAGCATTGGGTCGAACGCTTCGACTACAAGGAGGCCGGGCCGCAACTGCTCCTGCAGGCTTTTCTTCAACGCATTGTGAACGGCGGGGGCCGCATCGAGCGCGAGTACGGCTTGGGGCGGATGCGCACCGACCTGCTGGTGTTGTGGCCGGTGGTTGGTCAGTCGTCAGTCGTGCAGCGCGCGGTCGTCGAGATCAAGGTGCTACACAAATCACTGGCGCAAACCATCGCCGATGGCCTGCGCCAGACCTGGGAATATGCGGACCGCTGCGGCGCGGACGAGGCGCACTTGGTGATGTTCGACCGTACACCAGGCAAACCCTGGGAAGAGAAGATTTTCCAGCGGGGAGAGACATCGCAGGGGCGCTGCATCACGGTTTGGGGGATGTGAGGCGCGGGCAAGTGAACAGGCCTCCCCGAAAGTAAGAGCCGATCGTCTGTCTTCATTGATATAACCGAACAACGATATAACCGAACAACTGGAGTTCTAATGACGCGAGAACTGACATATTCTCAAGCCTTGCGCGAGGCGCTGACCGAAGAGATGACGCGCGACCCGAACATCCTCTTGCTGGGGGAAGATATCGGCGTGTACGGCGGTGTCTTCAAAGTGACCGAGGGGCTGCTGGCGAAGTTCGGCCCCGAACGCGTACGTGAGACGCCGATCTCCGAGGCCGGCTTCGTGGGCATGGGGGTCGGCCTGGCGATGACCGGCAAGCGGCCGGTGTGCGAGCTGATGTTCATGGATTTCGCGTTCGTCGCCTCCGACCAGATCTTCAACCAGGCGGCCAAGATGCGCTACATGTCGGGCGGCCGCGTGAAGGTGCCGCTGCTGATCCGCACGCAGCAGGGCGGCGGCCGCGGCAACGGCGCGCAGCATTCGCAATGCCTGGAAACGTTCTTCACGCACCTCCCCGGCCTCAAGGTCATCCTGCCGGCGACCCCGTATGACGCCAAGGGGCTGCTCAAGTCCGCGCTGCGCGAGGAGAACCCGGTCATCTTCATCGAGCACAAGCTGCTTTATGCTACCAAAGGCCCCGTGCCCGAAGATGAATATCTGATCCCGCTCGGCAAGGCGGAGATCAAACGTCCCGGCAAGGATGTGACGCTGGTTTCCTACTCCCGGACCGTGCTGCACGCCCTGGAAGCCGCCGAAGAGGCCGCGGGCCTGGGCGTCTCAGTCGAGGTGATTGACCTGCGCTGCACCGCGCCGCTCGACCTGGACGCGATCCTGGCTTCGGTCCGCAAGACCGGCCGGCTGGTCATCGCGCACGAAGCGCACCGCCAGTTGGGGATGGGCGCGGAGATCGCGGCGCGGGTGCAGGAGCACGCATTCGATTACCTGGACGCGCCGATCGTGCGGGTGGGCGCGATGGATATTCCCATCCCCTCATCCAAGCCACTGGAAGATGTGGTGCTGCCGGGGAAGGCGCAGATTCTGGAGGCGATCAGGCTGGTTGTGGCGTGAAACGTGATGGGGCAGTTACTTGTGCCGCGAGCGGCGCCACGACCGATGAAAATGTCATTGCGAGGAGCGTCTTTTGCGCCGAAGCAATCTCTTTCTGCGCGGGGGATTGCTTCGGCCCAAACGACGGGCCTCGCAATGACATCTGAGTTTCCGTTTGTAGATCCAAAGGAGGTGCTGCGATGTCTGGTGGGATCGAAGCGTTGCTTGGCGGGGCCTTGCTCGTCGCGGGGCGGCGGATCTTCTGGCTCTTCGTGGCGGGCGTTGGGTTTGTCATCGGGCTGTCGTTGGCGCCGCGCCTGCTGCCCAACCAACCGGAGGAGGTCATCCTCGTCGCTGCGCTGATCTTCGCGCTGTTGGGCGCGCTGATCGCGCAGTTCGCGCAGAAGGCGGCGATCAGTATCGTGGGCTTCCTGAGCGGCGGCTGGCTGGCGCTTTGGGCCTTCCGCACCCTGGTCGGTGATGTGGGCGTGTTGCAGTGGGTTGCCTTCATCGTGGGTGGGATCATCGGCATCGTGCTCCTGTACGCCCTGTTCGAGTGGGGTCTGGTGCTGCTCTCCTCCCTGGTCGGCGCCAACCTGCTGACGAGCGCGTTGACGCGGCTGCTGCCTTCGTTCGATGGGCCGGTGTTTGTGATTTTCCTCGTCCTGTTCGGCGCGGGCGTGCTGATCCAGGCGCGCACGCTGCCGCGGTAAGGCCCTGTTTTTTGACAGGATGAACAGGATTTACAGGATGATCCTACCTTCCTGATCCTGTAAATCCTGTCAATCCTGTCATCTTCGGGGGGGTGTCCATGTCTGACCCACTGCTCGATCTCGATTATCAGCCGCACCTGCCGCCCAAGACCGACTATGGCATCGGCATCATCGGGTGTGGCGGGGTCGTGAACTACGCCGCG
>Ga0247840_10011799_pt1 | contig 10545 bp, 8 predicted proteins | sample LaCruzMarch2015__FD_192404 | JGI IMG/M metagenome (GOLD analysis project Ga0247840, IMG submission 192404) | Freshwater microbial communities from meromictic Lake La Cruz, Castile-La Mancha, Spain - LaCruzMarch2015_17m | ecosystem: Environmental > Aquatic > Freshwater > Lake | place: Spain...
CGAATCCACGAAGCTTGGCAGCGACATATCGTGGGCCGATTTGCTCCGGATGTAGGATCGTCCGATTTTCCAGGTCGTCATCAGATAGAAAATCAGCCCGCCGATAGCCATCGTCACCCAGCCTCCATGCAGCAGCTTCAGAAGGTTGGAGGCAAAAAAGAGCAGCTCGATACAGCCGAAAACCAGGCAGACCGACAGTGCCCGCGCCGCCCCCCATCCCCAGTTGCGCCTGGCAACAAAATAAAACAGCAGCGTGGTGGCGAGCATGGTGAGCGTCACCGCGATCCCGTAGGCCGCGGCAAGTGCGGAGCTGGACTTGAAGACGATCACAAGCGTGATGCAGGCCGCGGCGAGAGCCGTGTTGATCGTTGGGATATAGATCTGTCCGGATTCCTCGCGGTTGGTATGGAGAATCTGGATGCGGGGGAGGTAGCCCATCTGGATGGCCGAAGTCGTCAAGGAAAACACGCCCGAGATCAACGCCTGCGAGGCGATGACTGTCGCCATGGTTGCCAGCAAAACCAGCGGCAGAGTGGCCCAGCCCGGGGCCAGGAGGTAGAACGGGTTCTCGATCGCCGCCGGATTCGACAGGACGAGTGCCCCCTGCCCCAGATAGTTTAACGTCAGGGACGGGAAGACCACAAAGCGCCAGCCGTTTTTGATGGGAATCCTCCCGAAATGGCCCATGTCCGCATACAGGGCCTCGCCGCCTGTAACCGATAGAAATACGCTGCCAAGAATGATAAAGGAGATGGAGGGGTGGTGGGTGAGGAAACCCAGGCCGGCCAGCGGGTTGATCGCCGCAAGGACCATCGGAGACTTCACGACCTGAATCAACCCGAGCAGCCCGATGGAAAAAAACCAGACCAGAATGATCGGGCCGAACAGCTTCCCAATCGTTCCCGTGCCGAACTGCTGGATCGAGAAAAGGCCGATCAGAATCGCGACCGCGATGGGGATCACCGCATGCGAAAAGGCCGGCGAGATCAGCTCCAGCCCTTCCACCGCGGAGAGCACGGAGATCGCCGGGGTAATGACCCCGTCGCCATACAGCAGGGCCGCTCCCAGAAGGCCGATCACCGTCATCGCCGTCAGACCCTTTTGGACACCTCCCGCGTCGCCCGCGGGAAATGCCAGGTTCAGCAGGGCCAGGATCCCTCCCTCGCCCTGGTTGTCCGCCCTCAGAATCAGGCTCACGTATTTGATCGAAACAAGCAGGATCAGGCTCCACAGGATCAGGGAAAGAATCCCCAAAACCGCCTCCGGACCGCCAGTTCCGCTGTGCGTGCTATGAGCGATGCACTCTTTGAACGCATAGAGAGGACTCGTACCAATATCTCCGAAAACGACCCCCAGGGCGGCGATAGCCAGCAGGAGTTGCCTCGTGTTGGCGGACGGTTTTTGTTTGGTATGGGACATGGTCTTTCGCAGGCGGATCGGCCCGACCTCAAGCAAGGGCACCTGGTGCTCCGCCCGGCGGCCGCAGCCCCCATCTCGATAACCGCTGCCGATCGTTTCTCCAAGTGCATTCTTGCCCCCGCGCAGGGGCTATTAAATGAGTGTGAGGTGGAATGGCCGGTTATGGATCGGATGGGACGTCCCCGGCCCGCCGCAGTCTCTTTCCCCGGTCGGTCCGGAGGCCCGCCCCTACCTCGAATCGCCCCATGGAACCTCACCCGGTTTTGATCACACCCCTTTCCTGCCTGGCGGATTTGGGATTCCGCACCCACCACGGACCCCGGCCCTCTCCTCAAACCGCTATTTTCACATCCGCAGGCCGGAAGAAGAAGCTGGCGACCACCGAGCAGCCGACACTGATCAGCAGCCAGATGAGCCCGCGCTGATAGGTTCCGAAATCCGGGTTTGCCGAGTGGATGAGATTCAGGATCTCACCGGCGCGATGCGGTGCGCCGACTGCCGCGCCGACGAGCGGTTGCACGATGCCACCGAAGATGCAGGCAGCTGTCACCACGAGCGATGTCGCCAGCGGGGCGGCCGGGCCCGGGAGGTGCTGCTGGAGCGCCGCCAGCGCGAGTGTCGAGCTTCCAAACCCGCAGCCGATCACAAACATCATCGCCCCGGCACCTGAAAAGGACAGCGGAGCGACCAGCAGGATAAAAAAGCAAACCAGCACGAGCAAAATGAAAACCCGCGCCGGCAGGACGATGCCGACCTTCCCCGCCCACCATCCGGCCGCCAGCCCGCCGAGCGTCACCCCGAGCGGGATCATGGAGTTCATCACCGCCGACTGCTGGACCGTGTGCTGGAAAAAATTCATCTGAAACTGAATGTTCCAAAGGTCGGCGAAGGCGAGCAGGGTTCCGAACGTCCCGCAGTAAAAAACGAGAGCGGCCCAGAACTGGCCGCTCGATACCGAGACCAGGAACGCGGCGCGCAGCGAAGGAGCATCGCCAGAAGCTGCGGGAGGAACGTCATCCACGAAGAGAAAGATCAGGACAGCACTCACGAGAAAAAGCCCCCCGAGCACCTGGAAGGGGAAACGGAAATCCACGAGGATCGGCACGAACGCGCTGGTGATCGCCAGCGCCGCAGCCCCCACATTGGCCAGGCTCTGGCTGACAGACGACATGAACGCGAAGTTCTTCCCGTATCGCCGGCTGACGAGATAGATCACGCCCACAAACGTGCTCCCCAGTCCGATGCCCATGAGAGCCCGCGCGATCACCGCGGAAGCCAGCCCCCCGCTCACGCTGAAATAAAACGTCCCCGCCGCCGAAAGAACCGCCATGGGGCCGAGAACAAATCGCGCGGGCACCCGGCTGATCAGGATTCCCAGTCCCAGCTGGCTCACGGCGTAAGTGACAAAAAATACCCCGCCCAGCAGCCCGAGATCCGAGGCGCTCAACGCGAGCTTCTGCTCGATCTCGCTCGACAGGATCGCAAAGACGACCGCGACAAGAACGCTGAGCACAAAGAATATCTGGGCGCTGCCCCAGGCAAGAATGCGGTTCGATTTCATAGTGTGGCAGGCGGCTTGATGGCCCGGCAGGTCCGGCCCCGTGATCATGGGGCGGACCTCACAACGGGACACCGCTTGTTCAGATCGCGGAGTTTGCGAGCATGATGCTGAACTTGTTGTGCTCCTCGACAACTTTTCCAAGATCCACGCTGACGACGCGGCCCTGGTCCACAATCACACGGCCGTTGATGACCGTATAATTCGCCTTCTGCGGAGCACAGAAAACCGTCGCCGCGACTGGATCGTGAAGCGCGCCGGCGAAGTCCACGGTGTTGAGATTGATGCTGAAGAAGTCGGCGCACTTGCCCACTTCCAGCGAGCCGATGTCGTCGCGGCCGAGCACCCTGGCTCCGCCGATCGTGCCGAGCTCGAGGGCCTCGCGGGCGGTCATCCACTCGGCGGCGCGCTTCGGGTGCGACTGCGAGAGATTCATGTATTTCTGCGGTCCCTCCGGCGGCAGGAGCCCCATCTTCACGCGGGCCAGAAGAAAAGCGGTGCGGACCTCGAGCATCATGTTCGAGCTGTCGTTGCTCGCGGAGCCATCGACCCCCAGCCCGACCTTCACGCCGGCCGCCATGTATTTTTTGATCGGCGCGATGCCGGAGGCGAGACGCATGTTCGAGGACGGACAATGGGAAGCGCCGCAACCGCACTTCGCAAATTGCTGGATCTCCTCGTCGAGCACGTGGATCGCGTGGCCGAACCAGACCTCGTCGCCCAGCCAGTCCACGGTCTCCATCCACTCGATCGGGCGCATCGAAAAGTTGTTGAGCGTATAGCGCTCCTCATCAAACGTCTCGCAGAGGTGCGTGTGGAGGCCGACTTTGTATTGGCGGGCCAGTGCGGCGGAATCTTTCAGCAGGCTCGCAGTCACCGAGAATGGCGAGCACGGGCCGATCACGACGCGGGTCATCGCGCCGTGCGAGGCATCGTGGTAGGCCTCGATCGCGCGCTGGGAATCCTTCAGGATGAACATCTCGTCCTCCACGCAATCGTCCGGCGGCAGCCCGCCTTTGGATTCGCCCAGCGACATGGACCCGCGGCTGCAATGAAAGCGCGAACCGAATTCCTTAGCGGCCTCGATGAGGCAATCCACGGTGTTCCCGTTTTTAAAAATATAGGAATGGTCAAAGACCGTCGTGCATCCGCTCAGCGCCAGCTCGGCGAGGCCGACGATCACGCTCGTGCGCGAGGCTTCGGGCGTGGTGGACGCCCAGATCCGGTATTGGCCGCGCAGCCAGGGAAACAAATTGTTGTTCTGGCTGTTGGGGAGATTGCGGGTGAGCGTCTGGTTGAGGTGGTGGTGGCAATTCACGAAGCCCGGCAGCACGATCTGCCCACGCATATCGAGGATGGTATCGGCCGTCTGCGGAAGCCCGGAAGCCGGTCCGACCTGTTTGATGATGCCATCCTCGGCGTAAATGCTGGCATCCTTCAGTTCACGGCGCTGGCCATCCATCGTGACGAGAACCTCTGCGTTCTTCGCGAGTAGTGTTTTCATAAGATTGGAAAAAAAGGGGGGGGCGGGGGAGAAAGATCGGCAAAAAGCAGAGGGGAGGGAAGGCGCTTCAAGTCCTGCGTAAAGGAAGTTTGAAGAATGTCAACCTTATCACTGGGTGAAGAACGCAATGCTCTCCGGGCCGGAAGGGGAGCGATGAAAAGCGGGGGCGGTTGACGGTCTATTCGCGATGCTGGTCAGGGGGCATGGGCATCCCGCCCGTGTGGACGCTGGCTGCTCCGGCGATCAGTGGATCTTGGACGATTGGCAGGTTGCCACCGGCACTTCGAAAATCATTTTGGCCAGAGCCAGACCAGGTAGCAGGAATGGAGGTGCGTATGCCGTGCCCGCAGGCTTTGAAGGACGCGGCTCTCCGGACCGGCACCCGAATTCTCTGAATGCTGGTTGCGGACGGCATGGATCTTCGACATAAAGCTCCCCATGCACCGGGCCCGGACATCGCTGATCCTTCTCTCGTCGATTTTTGTGGCCACCGTCCCGGCAATGGCGGCTTCCGAGGAAACAAAAACCCCGTGGCAGATTGTTTCGGCCGTGCCATCCGCCATCAGTGGAAACCCGGGCGCGGTGAACGAAAAGCCCGGTAATGGATTTCTCCAAAGCCTCACCCGGCTCCCCCCCGACAGCGGCGTGAGCTTCGGCGGGATCTGGCTCGGAGATTATAACATCCTGATGTCCGGCGGCGCGCAGCCCGGAGCCTCGAGCTGGAACAGCCTTCTGATCGTCGGCATGAACCTGGATGCCGAAAAGTTCCTCGGCTGGAAGGGCGCGGATTTCGGCGCGCAATTTTTGCAGTTCAACGGACAAAACACCAACGGACAGGCGGGCAGCGTTCAAGGATACAACAGCCTGCCCGGCGCTCCTCCCCTCGACCGTTCGGAGCTGTATCAGGCCTGGTATCGCCAGAAGTTGTTCGACGACCGGCTGATCATCCGGATCGGGCGCAGCGTGCCGACTTTTGACTTCAACAACGTGACCCGGCCGGTCACCACCAGCGAAAGCGATCTCGAGATCCCGGCGGTGACCGGACTGCTTTTCACCCCGGTTTTTGTGAACCCCACCATGCTCGGCGCGCTGCCCGGATATTACAATTCCGCGGATGGGCTCACCGTCACGCTCACTCCGACAAAAAACTCCTACATCAACTATGGGTTCTATGATGGGAACCTCGCGAACGGGGTGCAGACCGGTCTGACCGGCCCGCAGTTCAACGGCTATTATTTTCACATCTGGGAGGTCGGGGTGGACTGGGTCATCGCGGACAAATACCCCGGCCAATTCAGCGCCGGCATGTGGTATCAGACCGGGGTGCTGAGCGGACCGGGGGACATCACACAAAATGGCACCGGGGGATTTTACCTTTTCGGCAGCCAGCGGGTCTGGGGGCGGAGCGCCGGGGGAAGTCAGCCAGCGGCGACGCGGGATAAAGAGGGAAAGTTCAAGCTGGTCATCCCCGCCACAACGACCGGGCAGACCTCTTCGGTCTCGATGTTCTATCAGTTCGGCGCGAACAATTCCGAAACGCTCCCGGTGAATCAATTTTTCGGCGCCGGCCTCGCGGGCTTCGGCCTGATCCCGAATCGTCCGGCGGACTCGGTGGGCCTCGGCCTGGCGTGGTCCTGGCTGAATCCGAACCTCTTCAATCGTTCCAGCGAGCTGATGTTCCAGACGTATTACCAGGCACACCTTTATGGCGGAGCGTTCTTCCAGCCGACGCTCAGTTACATCCCGACTCCCGGCGCCTCGTCCTCGCTCGGCGGAGCCTGGGCGATGACGATGCGCTTTACGCTGCTCTTCTAAACATGCCCCGGCGGCGGATGGCGGGGCCGGTGCCCGCCGTGGTCGTGATGGTGTCCATCCATGGCCTGAAGGGTTGTCGGGGATGAGTGTTTGCGGGTAGGGTAGCCCGCATGTCGGACAGCATAAAATCTCTCACCTCGGAAATCATCGCCTTCCGCGACGCGCGGGACTGGCGGCAATTCCACAATCCCAAAGAACTCGCGGTGGCGATCACGGCCGAAGCGGGCGAGCTCCTCCAGCACTTTGTCTGGCAGAGCCCGGAGCAGTCCGACCAGCGGGTCACCGATCGCAAAGCCGAGCTGGAGTCCGAAATGGCCGACGTGGCGATCCTGCTCTTTGAGCTGGCGGACAATTGCGGAGTGAATCTGGCGGTGGCCATGCGCGCGAAGCTGGCCCGCAACGAAGAACGCTATCCGGTCGCGAAGGCCAGGGGCTCGAACAAAAAATATAACGAGCTTTGAGCGCCTCGTCGCCAGCATCTTGTGGCAGGGGCATCCTGCCAATGCGTCACCAAATCCAGCAAGACATGGGCAGGATGCCCCTGCCACGGAATCCTTTCCAACGCACATGAGCGAGCACCGTCGGCGCCCGAGATACGCGGGGAAAAATCCCCGCCGCTTTGAGGACAAATACAAGGAGCTCAACCCGGAGAGATATCCGGACACGATCTCGAAGGTGCTGGCCTCGGGAAAAACCCCGGCGGGCTCGCATGTGCCGATCCTGGTGGCTGAGATCCTGGAGATTCTCTCCCCGCAAGCCGGGGACATTGCTGTCGATTGCACGCTCGGCCACGGGGGCCATGCCGGAGCCATCCTCCAGCGGATTCAGCCCGGAGGGATCCTGCTCGGGCTTGATGTGGACCCTGTGGAATTACCCAGGACCGAATCCCGGCTCCGCGCGCTCGGCTTCGGGCCGGATACACTCAGAACCAAAAAATCCAACTTCGCCGGCCTGCCCGCAGCGATGAACGCAGAGGGTCTGCCCGGAGCGGATTGTCTCCTTGCCGACCTCGGGGTTTCTTCCATGCAGCTCGACACGCCGGAGCGGGGATTTTCCACAAAAATTGCCGGGCCGCTCGACATGCGGATGGATCCACTCCGAGGGATCTCCGCCGCGCAGCTTCTCAAAAAAATCACCTCCCGAGCACTCGAGTCGGTGCTTGTGGAAAATGCCGACGAGCCCCGCGCGAACCTCCTCGGGCCGGGCCTTGCCGGAAGAGACTTCGCCTTGACCACCGAACTGTCGCACGCCGTACGGAACGCGCTCCGTGCTTATCCGGTTGAGGAGCAGGACAAATCCGTGCGCCGCGTTTTTCAGGCCCTTCGCATCGCGATCAACGAGGAATTTAGCGCGCTCGACACACTCCTGCGCATCCTGCCTGCCTGCCTCAAGCCCGGCGGACGCGCGGCGATCCTGACCTTCCACTCCGGCGAAGACCGCCGGGTCAAAAAAGCTTTTCAAGCCGGACTCCGCGAAGGTCTTTATTCCGGAATCGCTGACAACGTGACGCGCCCCACCCCGGAAGAATGCCGCGCCAACCCGCGCGCCACTTCCGCCAAGCTCCGCTGGGCCGTTCGGGCAATGAGTTGACTTCACTCGCAGGTCTTCCTTCAAGATAGACCGGGTGAGATCGATGATGTTTGGGCCAATCCGGTCAGGGGGCATTGGGCGTCCCGCCCTTGTTTACTTCTGGCTTCGCTTTAAGAGCCAGCCTCCAAACGGGCGGGACGCCCGTTCCCCCTGTCACTCCCTCTATGTGGCTCCCATTTCTCTTCCGGCCCTTTTGGAAATGTTTGACATGGATCATACTTTTCGGCACTTAAGTCGCCTGTGTTCCGCGTCTTTGGCTATCCGCTTCTTTTTCTTGCGATGTTTTCCATCGCCGGCGGACACTGGGCGGTTCTCCAAAGCGTGGCTTGGACAGGCATGGTGATCGAATATTCCAAAACATCCCCGCTCGGCGTCGCTCTCGAAAAAACATTCAGCGGAAAAAATCCGTGCGAACTCTGCCACGTGGTCACAGAGGGGCGTGAAAAGGAATCCCGCCTGCCGGCCACGGTCAAAGCCGATAAGAAGATCGACAAGTTTATCGCACGAGCCTCCCAGCCGGCCCCCGATCCTTTCGAAAGCCCTTTTTCCTATCCCCCCGATTGCGACGAGACGGCATGCGTCCGTCCGTCAGCTCCTCCCGGCCACGTCCCCATCGCGGCGTAGGCGAAACACCTGACGTGGCATGGGCATCCTGCCCATGCGATTTCGAGCACGGCCACGAGCCCGTGTCAAAACCCACCGCGCGGAGAATCCTGTTCGGATCACGGACATGGCTTCGGGATTCTCCGGGGAAACGATCACCAAGCCCGCGCCATCGTGCGCCGGGAGTCTCCCCATGCGCATGAAGCCGGAAAACATCTCTTTATGAAAAAATCACTTTTATTTGCCATCTGCCTGGTGGCGCTTCTCCCGGCCGGGAGCCGCGCCGTCACCCTCACCTCCATCCCCGGACCGGACGATCAGGGGGGCATGATCATGCCCATGGTCGGCATCTCCGGAAACGCCCTCACGCTCATGTTCATGCCCCCGATGAACAAGCCGGACTTGCTGAGCCTCAACGAATGGAGCTTCGGCGATGACTTCAGCCCGACGGCGGCGTGGTATCCGAAACTGAATCCCGCCCCCGGCGGAGCCGCTGCGCTCTTCAACAATCAATACGGGTTCATGTGGGGCGGCACGATGCCGGTCGGCAAGGCGCTGGGGATCCGGCTGCTCACCCGCAGTTCGTCAGACATGGAATCCTGGAACTACGTGAACAGCCTGAACCTCTTTGACGAGGTCTTCGCCAATGTCGGCGATCAGGTCCTGTGGAACGGCAACATGTGGCATAACTACTTCACCCTGCCGAACAATGCTCCGGCCGGCTCCTACACCGCCTCGTTGGAAGTCTTCATCGCCGATGCCACGTTTACGGCGGGAACGGGTTGGGCCGATTACACGCCCGGGGCCATGAGCGCCGCGCAAGACATGACCTACAGCACGGTCACCGTGAACTATTCCTGGGATGTGATTCCAGAGCCCTCCACGTATGCCCTTCTCTTCCTGGCCTGCACTGGCCTGGCGGTCTGGAAACTCCGCAAACACCCGCGTGCAGCAGAATAAAAAGAAGGATCTCTGTTCAGATGAGAGCCGGGGAGAGTGTCCCTCTCCCCGGACCGCTGTCGGCTTGACTCTTGTCGAACTGCTGGTCGTGATCGCAATCCTCGCTCTCCTCGTGGCACTGGCAGTTCCGGCTGCAGCGGCATCGCTCCGCAAGACACAGAACACCCAGTGCCTTTCGAAACTCCGCTCTCTGGGATCCGGCATCGCCTTTTACTCCCTGGATCATGACGGGGAGTTCCCGAGAAGTTTTCACAGCTGCTCGGGTGCCGGAAAACTCGAATGGAGCCGCGCGCTCTTTCCCTATCTGGACCTGCCTTCCGATCCCTCGCCCGCGGAATGGGAGCAACACTTCAACAAAACATTCCGCTGTCCGGCGGATCAGCAGCGCGACGCCAATATCTGGAGCTACGCGCTGAATGTCCATTTTGAGCTTTCCCCGGACGGCGACGACTACGAAGGGGCGCCCGCAACCTGGAACCGCTTCATGAACGTGCCACGTCCGAACGCCACAATCCTGCTCGCAGAACCACGGGGAAATTACTTCGGGGACCACCTGATGTGCCATCAGTGGTCGGGTCTCACCGGGGCGCGCAATGCCCTGGATTCCAAACGCCACGGCAAAACCGCCAATTACCTGTTCGTGGACGGCCACGCGGAATCGCTCACCGTGGAAGCCACATTCGATCCCTCCAAAAATCTCAACCAATGGAATCCCTCGAAAGCCCGCTGAGCGAAAGGGAGAATCTCTGGCTGCCAATGGGGAAGATCCAGCCAGCGCACTTCGTGCGGAGGAAACGAAGACGGCGACACAGCGCCGTGGCCACAACGCTCCGCTTTGCGGCAACGCGCCCCGCGATGTAACCGCCCTGCTGCGTCAGGGCGTGATCGCGGCGAAGCCGCCGCTTCATTTGCTGTTGCAACTTTCCGGGGTATGCCCCGGGCGCATTAACCCTGTGCATCGGGAATGATTCTTGCTTAATCTTACCGTGTCATGATCAGGGGCTGCACGGTATTGGCACATTCGCTGGCCCGGGTGAATATCTCGCGGCTCAGGAGCCGGGAGACTTCCCTCGGCAGCTTCCGTCGCGCCTTGAGG
>Ga0247840_10011800_pt1 | contig 10545 bp, 7 predicted proteins | sample LaCruzMarch2015__FD_192404 | JGI IMG/M metagenome (GOLD analysis project Ga0247840, IMG submission 192404) | Freshwater microbial communities from meromictic Lake La Cruz, Castile-La Mancha, Spain - LaCruzMarch2015_17m | ecosystem: Environmental > Aquatic > Freshwater > Lake | place: Spain...
GCTGGACAACTTCGCGACGGTTGCGGAGGCCGTGAGTGCGATGCAGGGCGAGCCGTTCAGGATGATCGCTCCGACCCTCCCCAACGGATCCCCCGCGCACGGGCACCTTTCGCTGACCGATGCGACGGGAGATTCCGCGATCTTTGAATACATCGGCGGAAAGCTCGTCATCCACCACGGCCCCGAGTTCACGGTGATGACGAACTCGCCGGAATATTCGCAGCAGCTCGCCATCAACCGCTATTGGGAAGGTGTCGGGGGGACTGCGTTTCTGCCGGGCACATCCCGCGCTTCGGACCGGTTTGCCCGCGCATGGTTCGGAATCAACGCGATCCCCCGCAAGGTCGATCCCAACTACATCGCGGCTGTTCCCGGCCAACAGCTCGCGCTTCAGGCGGTGGCCGGAGTGATGAGCGTGATCCGGTCGGTGAGCGTGCCGCTGGGCGTCTCCACGCCCGGACAGCCGAACATCGCGTCCACGATCTGGAGGACGGTGTCCGACAGCCGGAACCTTGTGTATTACTACGATTCGGCGACGGTTCCGAACACGTTCTGGGTCGAGCTCGGTCAGTTGGACTTCGGGGCGGGATCCGGCGCGAAGCGTCTCATATTGACAGGCGGAAAATCCTACGCCGGGGAGGTCGCAAAATCGTTCGAACCCGCCGAGCCGTTCAAGCCGCTCACCGCACCGGGCACGTAAAGGCAGCCCGGCCCGGCACTCCCGAAACCGGCTTCCTGAGCAGTTGCGCATTTTTTATCGGCCCGACTTTCGCGCAGCTTCCGGTCCCTCCTGTGCCTTTACCTCCACTTTAGCAGGAAGCGATAATGCAATAAAAGTGACTGACACTTATTTCACTCATGCGCGCAGAAGAAGACGGGTTGCGGTTGCTGAGCGTCATCCCGCCATCCGGGGTTTGTAGATCAGCAGGCGAAGTCCGTTGAGGCAGACGAGGACGGTGCTGCCCTCGTGTCCGACGACGCCCATGGGCAGCGGGAGGTTGATCCCGAAGGCTGCGATGAGGAGGACGACGATGACGGAGGATGCGAAGATCAGGTTCTGCCAGAGGACGCGTTTTGCGTGGCGGGCGATGCCGATGAGAAGCGGGATGTTTTCGAGCTTGTCGCCCATGAGCACGACGTCGGCGGTCTCCATCGCGATGTCGGTTCCGGCCGCTCCCATGGCCACTCCAAGGTCGGCGGTCGCGAGCGCCGGGGCATCGTTCACCCCGTCGCCGATCATCATCACGCGCCCGTGCTTCTTGAGTTCGCGGATCGCAAGAACCTTCCCCTCGGGGAGAAGCTCGGCGAGAACTTCGTCCACCCCGGCCTCCTCGGCGATCGCGTGCGCGACCGCGGTCTGATCGCCGGTGAGCATGACGACTTTTTTGACCCCGAGCCGGTGGAGGCTTGCGGCGATGTCGCGCGCCTCGTGGCGGATCGTGTCGGCGAGCGCGAGCACCGCGAGCGCGGTCACGGAATCCCCCGCCCGAGATCCGACCCACACGCAGGTTTTTCCGCGCTTCGAGAGCGGGGCAGAGTGCGCGGCGATCGGGTCCATCCCCGAGGCAAGGAGTTCGCGAAACATGCGTTCGCTTCCGATGACGAGCCGGGTGCCACCGACCGTCGCCTCGGCTCCCTTGCCGGCGGTGGATTGAAAATCCGTCGCATCGGGGAGGGTGAGCTTCAGCGACGCCGCGCTCTTGATGATCGCAGTTGCGAGCGGGTGCTCGGATTTCGATTCGAGCGCGGCGGCCGAGGCGAGGAGGCCGGTGAGCGCGCCGGGAAGCGGGGCGTCGAGCTTGTGCGCGCCCGCCGCGTCCACGATCTCGGTGACCGTCGGACGTCCGACCGTGAGCGTTCCGGTCTTGTCGAACGCGACGATATCAATCTGCGCGGTGCGCTCGAGGTGGGACCCGCCCTTGATGAGGATGCCCCGGCGCGCGGCGCCGCCGATCGCCGAGAGCACGGTGGCGGGCGTGCTGATGACGAGCGCGCACGGCGAGGCCACGACCATGACGGTCATCGCCCGGTAGAAGGCTTCGGCAAACGGCTGGCCCCACCCGAGCCAGGGGATAAACCAGACGGCTGCGGTGAATGCGATCACCCCGGTCGCGTAGTATTGCTCGGCCTGCTCGAGGAATCGCTGGGTTCCGGATTTTTCCGCCTGCGCCTCCTCGACGAGCTTGACCATTCGGGCGAGGGTCGAATCCTCCGCGCGCTTCGTCACCGCGATCTCGAGGCCACCGCTCTGGTTGAGCGTGCCCGCGAAGAGCGGCGCGCCGATGGTTTTCGAGACCGGCATGGATTCTCCCGTGAGGCTCGACTCGTCCACCGAACTGCTGCCCTCGGTGATTTTGCCGTCCACCGGAATGTGCTCGCCCGGGCGCACGATCACGATTTCTCCGACCGCCAGCGTTTCGACGCGAACGAGCTTGGTCCCGCCGTCGCGCTTCACGAGCGCCTTTTCCGGCCGCAGCTTCAGGAGCGAGTGGATCGCCTTTTGCGTGCGCTGCAGGGCGTAGCTTTGGAGCACGTTCGAGAACGAGAACAGGAAGAGCAGCAGCGCCCCCTCGAACGGCTGCCCAACAACCCCGGCACCGATCGCCGCGAGCACCATCAGGACATCCACATCGAGAACCTTTTCGCGCAGCGACGCGAGCGCCGAGCGCACGCCCTGCTGTCCGCAAAACAGGTAGGCGCCGGCATAAAGGACATACGTCAGCGACGCATGCTTGCCGATCATGTTGTCCGCAATCAGCGACGCGATCAGGAAAAGAAACCCGAGGGCGCACGAAATTTCCTCGTTCAGATCGCCGGCAAAGACTTTTTGCCAGAACGTCTTCTCCCCGTCGGCGTCCGGCGCCTCGTAGGGTTTGACGGCGGCGCCGGTCGCGCGGACGCCCTCGAGCACGGCCGCCTCGTCGGAGACCGACTCGTCGAATGTCAGGCAGAGGATCTTTCCCAGGTAGGTCGCGGTCGCGCGGCGGACGCCCGGGATTTTTTCGACCTTCCGCTCGAGGCGGATCGCGCACGCCTCGCAGGCCGCGCCGTCGAGGCGGAGCGTCCGCTTCTGGAGCGCGGCGGGCGGCACATGGTGCTCGGCGATGCGGCGGATCGCGTCGTCGCTGAGCTGCGAGGGATCGTATTCGATCGCGAACGCGGTGCGTCCGGGCAGCGGCTGCACGCCGACAACCCCCGCATGATTGGCCAGGGATTCGGCGGCCAGTTTGAGATCTTCGTCAACGGTTGGTTTCATGGGCTTGGTTCATTAGATGGTTTCCAATCAAGTCGCACGGCAAAAACTTTTCCGTTGTCGCGGATGGAAAACTGGTGGCCATCCATGCCGTCGGCGAGCGCGCGGACCAACCGCAGGCCGATCCCGAGTCCGCGGACCGGGCGCGACATCCCACTCCGTCGCGATGTTCGCCTGCTCGGCCAGGATCTCATAGGGCTCGCGCAGATCCTCAAGAACCTCCGAAAGCCCGACCGGGGCACGGCGCGCATCAATGCGTCCGGCCTGCGCCTTGGCGGCCAGCAGCGAGCGCTCGACAAACCTCGAAAGCCGGGCGAGTTCGTCCTGCAGCTCCTCGGAAAGGTCCGGCGGAATTTCTTCCGCAGAGCGTTCGATCCGCATGCGCAGAAGCGCGAGCGGGGTCCGCAGCTCGTGGGCCACGCGGGTCGAAAATGCCGACATCTCGTCGTAGGTGTCGCCCACGCGGAACATGAGCGAGTTGATCTGCGAAACCAACTCGGCAAGCTCGCGGTCTTTTTCCGGCAGCGGGATTCCCGCTTTCAATGTGGCGGGGGTCTTTTCCGCGAGCGCGCGGTTGATCAGCTTCACCGGACGGATCGAGCGGTTGGCCAGCAGGAGTCCCGCCGCGAGGGCCAGGGCGAGCGCGGGAACTCCCACCCAAACCCACACATGGATCAGCTCGCCAAGGATGTCCTCGGCGTCGTAGGCGTTCTCCTTTCCCAGCCACAGCGCCTCCGGCCCGTCGCCCGTCTCATCCACCGCGTAGCAGCTCTACCGGAGCGCCCGCCTCAGGTGCGCGCGTAATTTTGAATCGTCCTCGGCAATAAGTATCCGCATAAATCCGCCACGCTATAAGCCGAATTCAAAAGATGTCAAAGCATGCGGATCCCTCGGTGCGGCAGGGCGGGAACCAGTTGAAAAACCGAATATTCCACCCGGCCGATTCCTCATGTCGCTGCTCCCTTCCCATCAGTCCCCGTGCATTTTTCCCTCATTTCCCTCCCGCCCCGCGCCCGGCTGGCTGGCGGAAATTTCCGCCCCGGCACTGACTCCGATCCCGTGTTTATAAACGACCTGTCCGCCATAATGTCCGGCCTGCGCAACCGATGCCGCCGCCGCGAGCGCGGCTATCGCGGCGACTGCGCCAACAGCCCGGCCGGCCACGGGCATCCGGAAAAGCGATGCGGAAACGATCGCAAGCACAGCGGCGATCACGCCGAAATTGCGCGCCCTCTCACCCCATTCCTCGTGTTCTTCAAGAACATTCTCCCCGCTGCCCGCCAGCTCGCCGGCCATCTCGGAATCCTCTTCGCCGGTCACCGTCGCCACGACCGCCCCGGCGGCCCCGAGCGCGAGCACCGCGGCGGCAAGAACCGGCAAATGCCATCGCCTGAGAAATACCGCAACGACCGCCAGCGGCGCGCCGAGGATCAACAGGACAATCGGAAAATGAACGACGGCGGGGTGGAGCGGATCGGGAATCATCGGTTCAGTTGATCTGCTGGAATTCGTCGAGTCCGTTCCGGCAGACCGGGCATTTCTTTTCAGGCAGAGCAGTGAGCGTCGCCCCGCAGACCTGGCAGACGAAGTAATCCTGCGGCGGATTGTGCCCGAGCTGGTCGAGTGCCGCCTGATAAAGCACCGCGTGCTCCTTTTCAACAGCGAGGGCAAATTGAAGCGTGCGGACCGCAGGCTTTGCGTTGTCGGCTTTTGCGGCGGCGATAAATTCGGGATACATCGTGTCGCGCTCGTAGCTTTCGCCCTTGATCGCCGCCTTCAGGTTCTCGGCCGTCGTGCCGGGCTTCACCGGCTCGAGCTGGAATGGCTCGACCGTGCCGCCGAGCTTGATGATCGCCTCCTTGTGCGTGTCGCGGTGGATCGCCTCCGCAGCCGAAGCCGCGCGAAACAGCTTGGCAACCTGGGCGTGCCCCTCGGCAGCGGCCGCCTTGGCAAAGGCCGCATAGCGGTCCGATGCGTTCGATTCCCCTTGGAACGCGGTGTTCAGGTTCTTGATCGTTTGCGGTGATGCGGCGGATGCGGCAAATGCCGGAAGGGCCGACATGGCGAGAAGACAGAGAATGAATCGTTTCATAAGCCGCCACCCTACCAGCCAATGATGAGAAATGCGCCCGAAAAAAATTAGAATTTTCTCATGTTGCCTGGCCGAGGCGGTTCCCGATCAGCATCTCGCTCGCAGTTGAGTGTCCTGCAATCCTGCCTGCCGGCTCGTTGTGTCATCATGTCATTTTGTCGCATAAATTTTAATGATCGCGTCATTATGGCGCAGTATTTTCTCTGCGTGTCGCGGTAGGTTTTATATATAAAACCCGTATTACCATGATATAATGAACTTTTTATCAATTCCGGCATACCAATTGCTTCCAGGGCAGAGACAAACTTTTTAATTTTATGGCAAAAATTCTAGGCATTGATTTGGGCACCACGAACTCCTGCATGGCAGTGATGGAGGGTGGAGAGCCGGTGGTATTGGAGAATTCCGAGGGGGCGCGGACGACGCCGTCGGTCGTGGCCTTTGCGAAGTCGGGCGAGCGGATCGTCGGGCAGGCGGCGAAGCGGCAGGCGATCACGAACCCGGCGAACACGGTTTTCTCGGTCAAGCGGTTCATGGGCCGCAAATTCGACGAGGTCCGCGCAGAGGAACACCGGGTTCCCTACAAGCTGGTGAAGGCGGCGAACGGCGACGCCCACATCCAGGTCGAGATCGACGGGAAGCCGAAGACGTTTTCTCCGCCGGAGATTTCGGCGATGATCCTTGCGAAGCTGAAGGCCGACGCCGAGGCGAAGCTCGGCGAGAAGATCACCGAGGCGGTCATCACAGTCCCGGCGTATTTCAACGACTCGCAGCGCAACGCGACGAAGGATGCCGGCAAGATCGCAGGCCTCGACGTGAAGCGGATCATCAACGAGCCAACCGCGGCCTCGCTCGCCTACGGGCTCGACAAAAAGTCGGACGAAAAAATCGCGGTCTATGACCTCGGCGGCGGGACGTTTGACATCTCGGCCCTTGAGATCGGCGACGGGGTTTTTCAGGTTTCGGCGACAAACGGCGACACCCACCTCGGCGGCGACGATTGGGACAACCGGCTCATGGATTGGATCATCGGCGACTTCAAGAAGGACACCGGCATTGATCTGGCGAAGCAGCCGGATGCCGTGCAGCGGATCAAGGAAGAGGCCGAAAAGGCGAAGATCGCTCTGTCGTCCACCCAGGAATACGACATCAACCTGCCGTTCGTCACGGCGGATGCGAGCGGGCCGAAGCACATCCAGAAAAAGCTCACCCGCTCGAAGCTCGAGCAGCTCACCGACGACCTCTTCGAGCGCACGGTGAAGCCGGTCAAGGATTGCCTCGGCGACGCGAAGTGGTCGAAGAGCGACGTGAACGAGCTCGTCCTCGTCGGCGGCATGACCCGGATGCCAAAGGTCGTGGACACCGCCCGCGAAATGATCGGCAAAGAGCCGCACAAGGGCGTGAATCCCGATGAGGTCGTGGCGGTCGGCGCGGCAATCCAGGGCGGCGTGCTCCGCGGCGACGTGAAGGATGTCCTCCTCCTCGACGTGACCCCGCTCACGCTCGCCATCGAGACGGCCGGAGGGATCGCGACTCCGATGATCCCGCGCAACACGACGATCCCGACGAAAAAATCGAACGTCTTCTCGACGTTCAGCGACAACCAGCCGGGCGTCGAAATCAAGGTCCTCCAAGGCGAGCGCCCGCTCAGCCGGGACAACAAGAACCTCGGCACGTTCCACCTCGACGGCATCCCGCCGGCGCCCCGCGGCGTCCCGCAGGTCGAGGTCACGTTCGACATTGACGCGAACGGGATCCTCAACGTCTCGGCCAAAGATCTCGGCACCGGGAAAGAGCAGAAAATCTCGATCACCGGTTCCAGCGGACTCAGCAAGGAAGAGGTCGAGCGGATGCAAAAAGAGGCCGAGGCCCATGCCGACGAGGACAAGAAGGCGAAGGAGGGGATCGAGATCCGCAACAACGCCGACACCCTCGCCTACCAGTCGGAAAAGCAGCTCAAGGAACTCGGCGACAAGCTCGACGGCGCAAAGAAAAAGACCGTCGAGGACGCGATCGAGAAGCTCCGCGAGGCGCTCAAGGGCGACGACATCGACGCGATCAAGGCCGGCTACGACGACCTCCAGGCGAAATTCCAAGAGGTCAGTGCCGAGCTCTACAAGCAGGCCGCCGCCCAGGCCGGACCCGCCCCGGGAGCCGATGCGCAGCCCGGACAGGACCCCGCCGCCAAGAAGGACGCCGACGTCGTGGACGCCGAGTTCGAGATGGTGGACGAGGATAAGAAAAAATAATCACACTTTAACAAATCGCCCCGGCCCGGCCCGCGCCGCCGCCGGGGCCTGTTAAAAACCAACAAAACCAAACAACAAGGAGAACCAAGCCAATATGGCCAACGTAAACATCAAGCCTCTCGGAGACCGCGTGCTCGTGCAGGCGCTCGAAGAGAAGGAAGTCAAAAAGGGCGGCATCATCATTCCCGATACCGCCAAAGAAAAACCGCAGGAAGGCAAAGTTGTCGCCCTCGGCACCGGAAAACGTGACGACGACGGCAAACTCATCGAGTTCACCGTCAAGAAAGGGGACACCGTCCTCATCTCGAAATACGGCGGAACCGAAGTCAAGGTGGACGGCGAAACCTACCTGATCATGCGCGAGGACGACATCCTCGGCATCATCGGCTAAGCCATCCTCAGCAACTCAAAACTTAATACTTAATACTTAGAACTTAATATATGGCAGCAAAACAACTCCAATTCGACGAAGCGGCAAGACAGTCGCTTCTCCGCGGTGTCGAGAAGCTGGCGCGTGCCGTCAAGGCGACCCTCGGGCCGTCGGGACGCAACGTCATCCTCGACAAGAAATTCGGCAGCCCGACGATCACCAAGGACGGCGTCACCGTCGCCAAGGAAATCGAGCTCGAGTGCCCCTATGAAAACATGGGTGCGCAGCTTGTCCGCGAGGTCGCGAGCAAGACGAGCGACATCGCCGGCGACGGCACCACCACGGCCACCGTTCTTGCCGAAGCGATCTATCGCGAAGGCCTCAAGAACGTGACCGCCGGTGCGAACCCGACCAGCCTCCAGCGTGGGATCACGAAGGCGGTTGCCGCGATCACCGACGAGATCGCCCGGATCTCGAAGAAGGTCAAGGACAGCTCGGAAATCGCGCAGGTCGCGACCGTCTCGGCCAACTGGGACACCACGATCGGCCAGATCATCGCCGACGCGATGGACAAGGTCGGCAAGGATGGCACGATCACGGTCGAGGAAGCCAAGAGCATCGAAACCACGCTCGACGTGGTCGAGGGCATGCAGTTCGACAAGGGGTATCTGTCCCCTTATTTCGTGACGAATGCCGAGTCGCTCGAGGTCTCGTTCGACAACGCCTACATCCTCATCCACGAGAAGAAAATCAGCTCCCTCAAGGACCTGCTTCCTCTCCTCGAGAAGATCGCCAAGAGCGGCAAGCCGTTCCTGATCATCGCCGAGGACGTCGAGGGCGAAGCGCTCGCGACGCTCGTCGTGAACAAGCTCCGCGGCACGCTCCAGGTCGCAGCCGTCAAGGCTCCCGGCTTCGGTGACCGCCGCAAGGCCATGCTCGAAGACATCGCTGTCCTCACCGGCGGCAAGCTCCTCAGCGAGGACCTCGGCATCAAGCTCGAAAACGTCGGACTCGAAGACCTCGGCCGCGCGAAGCGCGTCACCGTGGACAAAGAGAACACCACGATCATCGAAGGCGAAGGCAAGGGCTCGGACATCCAGGGCCGGGTCGGACAGATCCGCCGCCAGATCGAGGAGACCACCAGCGACTACGACCGCGAGAAGCTCCAGGAGCGCCTCGCCAAGCTCGCCGGCGGTGTGGCAGTCATCAATGTCGGCGCAGCCACCGAGACCGAGATGAAGGAGAAGAAGGCCCGCGTCGAAGACGCCCTCCATGCGACCCGCGCGGCCGTTGAAGAAGGCATCGTCGCCGGCGGCGGCGTCGCCCTCATCCGCGCCCAGAAGGCGCTCGACTCGCTCACCCTCACCGGTGACGAGGAGATCGGGCTCCAGATCGTGCGCCGCGCAATCGAGCAGCCGCTCCGCACCCTGGCCGACAACGCCGGGCAGGAAGGCGCGCTCATCGTCCAGGAAGTCAAGAAGCGCAAGGGCGCCGAGGGCTACAACGTCGCGACCGGCGAATACACCGACCTCATCAAGGCCGGCGTCGTCGATCCCGCCAAGGTCACCCGCAGCGCGCTCCAAAACGCCGCGTCCATCAGCGGACTCCTCCTCACCACGGAATGCATCGTCACCGAGCTTCCCGAGAAGGACAAAGCACCCGCCATGCCCCAGGGCGGCGGCATGGGCGGCATGGGCGGCATGGACTACTAAAGTCCCGCGTCCAAACCACAACTCAAACCGGGACAGCCGGGGTCGCAAGACCCCGGCTGTTTCGCGTTGTGGCCGGAGGGATTTGCGAACGGATTTTCCGCATTGCCAGCACCGGGAATTTTTTGGAAACTCCGCACCCGATCCGGTTTTCCCGCCCGGATCGGGACCCCGAGAGCAAGAATCCATCTGTCCATGAGCGTCAAAAAGAAAACTCCATCCGCGCCCGCCGACTATGCGGGCTCCGAGATCAACGCGTCGCTGACCCCGGCGGAAAAGATCGGGTTTTTCGTTGCGATGCTGAGGATCCGGAGGTTCGAGCAGACCGCGCTGAAGTATTACAACCAGGGGAAGATGGGCGGGTTCCTGCACCTCTACATCGGGCAAGAGTCGGTCGCGGTCGGCACGGTCTCGCTGATGGGGAAGGATGACCATGTGATCACCGCGTATCGCGACCACGGGCATGCGCTGGCGGTCGGGATGGATATGAAGGCGTGCATGGCCGAGCTGCTCGGCAAGGGGACCGGATGCTCGCGCGGGAAGGGCGGCTCGATGCACTTCTTCGCGCCCGAAAAAAATTACTGGGGCGGCCACGGGATCGTCGCCGGGCAGACCCCGCTCGGCCTCGGTCTCGCCTACGGGCTGAAATACAAGGGGCTCAAAGGCTGCTGCCTGTGCTTCCTTGGCGACGGCGCGGTCAACCAGGGCGCGTTCCATGAGTCGCTCAACCTCGCGGCCCTCTGGAAGCTCCCGGTCATCTATGTCATCGAAAATAACCAGTATTCGATGGGCACCAGCATGGAGCGGTCGTCGGCAATGAAAAATTTCCTGGCCGAGCGCGCGGAGGGTTACGGGATCGCATGGGACGTCGC
>Ga0247840_10011802_pt1 | contig 10543 bp, 7 predicted proteins | sample LaCruzMarch2015__FD_192404 | JGI IMG/M metagenome (GOLD analysis project Ga0247840, IMG submission 192404) | Freshwater microbial communities from meromictic Lake La Cruz, Castile-La Mancha, Spain - LaCruzMarch2015_17m | ecosystem: Environmental > Aquatic > Freshwater > Lake | place: Spain...
TGTTCGGGCACCCGGGCCAGTGCATAGACATCGGAGAGGTCGAGGATTTCGGCGAGGATTTTGTCAGGATCGAGCGGTTCACCGGGGACGATGTTAGTCTCGCTCACGAGCCCGGAGATTGGTGCCGTGACCTCAATCTTCGGCGGAGGGTTCCCCGGTTGACGGCTTTCGACAACGAGCGCGACCTCGCCCCTGGCAATCGGGTGATCGTGTTTCATGAAAACCTCCAGGGCCCTCCCGGAGATCCGGCTGCTGATGACAGCACGTCGCCCCGGATAAATGCCAATACGTCCCAGCGCGAAGATGCTTTCCTCAAAAGTGGTTTCTTCGACGAGGACGGTTTCGATGCGCAGATTTTTTACACCGGTTTCGTCGAGAATGACCGTGTCGGCCGTGCGTTTGGCATCCTTATCCTCAGTGGCAAAGAGCAGGGCGGAGGCGACAATGAGAATCAGAATTGTGGAACAAACAGTTTTCATGGCTTTGCGGGCGTTTCACCCAGGGTGCCCAGCCACTCTGAGTAGGAGAGGAAGTAGTTTTTCCGGGCTTCGAGAGCAGCGGATTCGAGTTCGGCGAGGCGTTCGCGTGCGAGAAATACCCTCTGAATATCCAACTCGGCGCGTCCATACGCAGCCTCGGAATCAGCCAAATGTTGGAGCGCGGCTGGGATCAGTTTGTCTGTGATCCGTGCTGCTGTTCGGTAGCGGGCAGACATCAATTGATGTGCTGTGATTGCCTCGTTTCGCACAGCCAAGGCGAGCGCTTCGAGTTGTTGGGCCTTTCGCATCTGAGCGGCCTGCTTCTCAGCGACCTTCCCGGCGCCGTTTTGCCAGAATGGAAGAGGCACGCTGAACTGAACTCCGATGAGCGCTTCGGGTTCGATGCCTTCAGGTTCATCCCTGAACCGCTCTCCTTCAACAAACAGGCCAATCCCGACGTCTTCCCAACGATTGGCTTTCGCGAGAGAAACGTCTGTGGCTCCGGCCCGAACGGACATTTCGGCAAGTTGCAGATCCGCGCGCGCTCCCACGGGCCTCATGGCCGGAAGCGCCGGAGGCAGATCGAGTGACTCCGTGACGGAGAGTGCTGCGTCAGGCTGGCCTCCGAGCAACCCGTTCAAACGTGCGGCCGCAATGATTTCCTGGCTGCGCAAGGCTTCTTCCGTGGTGCGAAGGGTGTCTGCAGCCAGTGCCGCATGTTGTCCGTCAAGCTTCGATCCGAAGCCTTGGTTGTTCCCTTCATCAATCGACTTTGCGAAGGCGGCGGCCACCACCGTCTGCCGCCGGGCCAGTGCGATGGCCTGCCGCGCTGCCGCGAGTTCATATAATGAGGTACGGGCAGCAACCATAATCCGGCGTTCCCGGTCCTGAATTTCCAGACGAGCCATCTCCACTTCCAGATTGGAGAGGTTCCGCTCCATACGGAGCCTCGCGGTAAGAGGAAAACTTTGGGTGATCCCGATGGAGACCCTCCCCTCAAATTCCTGGCCGCCTGCAACCTCGGCTCCGAGTTCGGGGTTTGACAGTCGTCCACTGACGCGCGACCGCCCTTGCGCCTCGGCAATCAGATTTCTGGCTGCTGAAAGCTCAGGATTTTTCTCGCGTGCCAGTTTTGCAGCTTCTTCGGCAGTGAGCGGGAGCTGGGCAGCAGCCGGAAGTGCCGTGACCAGTAGCAAGGCCAGTAAAGGGATGGGTGTCATGGCCTGGAACCGGATTGGTGCCTGGAATCGCTGTTCCAACTGCAGCCAGAAAAGGCCGTCAATAGGATTGTGCTGAGAGTTGTCGTTACGAGATGGAGCCCGGTGACTTTTAGGTGATGGAAACGGTTGATCATTGTGTCCTTTGAGAGTTCCGGGCCACACACGCCCGGCAGGTTTCGAATTTTCCGGCCCGATGGGCCGGGGGAATTGCGGGGAAAGCCCGCTCAAAAATTATTCCAGGGCGCAATACGCCCGGGAAATCAGGACAACTGAGGCGGGTAATCGATGGCCCTCACCGGTGAATCCGGTAGAATCGGCACCGAATCGGCAAGGCCGAATGACATCGCGAGACAACAAACCGTGAGATGACAATCAACAATCGCCGGAGCGTGAGAATGGTCAGCCATGTGGGAACACGGAGGGGAGGAATCCTTCCCCTCCGAAGGAACTTCGGAATGATCCGCGTGATCCTGACAACACGGATCGTTCGCCGCGATCCGGAAATGCCCGTAGGCATCCAGGCCATGCGCGAACACAAGCAGGCAAAACGCCACCAGCCAAAGACCCGGAAGTCGAAACATGGAGGTTCAGGTAGTTCATCATCCAGGCGTTGTCAACCTCCGGCATGAAGCCGCCGGGGCGGAGCACCTGACCATGCATGGGAGTGAGGGGAATCGTCGCCGCGAATCGAACGCAAGTTCAGGGGTGGCCAGCCCATGCCTCGCGGAGTCTCCGGGGATTGAGGCCGGCAATCCGCCGAACCCAATGGCTGAACCGCGCGGCATCCGAGAACCCCAGACGGTGGGCGATTTCTTTGAAGGATTCCGGCGAGTGGCGGATGGCGCTGTGAATTTCTGCCAGCAGGACCCTGTCCCGCTCGGCACGCAGCCCATGACCCAGATCGCGTCTCGCAAGACGCACCAACTGGACATGCCCCAAACCGCTCAGTGATTTCCAGCGGCTGACCGGCAGGCTGCCGGCCCGGGGGTTTCCGCGCAGATCCTGGAGGACACGCTCGAGCCGGGGATCCCGCTCAGACGGAAAAATCCAGCGGCCCCCATGCTGCCCGGCCCAGTCCAAGATTCGGGCCACAGCATCATACACCCGGCCGGTTCGCGCCAGGAGAGCCGCAGTACCGCTCATCGCGGCCGCTCCCCGCACCAGCGGGCGCACAACGCGCAGCAAAGTCATTGCATCCTTTCCCGATACGGGCAGCACGTCCTCTGCAGTGAACACCGGACTGCCGTCGGGCCAGTTGGTGCGGAAACTGAAAGACACAATCCGGCTGCTGCGACGGAATTCATGCCGGCGCAGAAGCCCTGCGGGAATCAATACGGCGGACCCATTGTCCACAATCAAGGACCTGCGTCCCCAGGTCAGCCTCACAACACCTTCAAGGACAGCCCAGAAAGAAAAATAGGGATTCGCAAGTTTCATCCGAAGGTGTTCCTCCCGGACACACCCTTCATAACACATCGCCACTTGAATGACCGGCGGACTGTCAGAAGGGTTCACTTTGATAAGAATTAACAACTTTTGAAGACAGTCGACAATTCATCATTATGGCAAATTTTTCGTGATGCCCGAAACTTCTTCTCATGGATGCGTTGCTGAGGACCGTTCCTGTCTGGAAGTCGGCGGATGCCGTTGTGGTGGGATCCTCCTCCGCGGCAGTTGCTGCCTGTCTGGAATTTCACGACCGCGGAATGAATGCCCTGCTCGTGGCGGAAGGTGCCGGGCTGGGCAGCGATCTCGCCGATACTTTCCAGCTGTGGGATCCACCCGCTGACGATCCGTTCCTGCGGCCGCTGATGGTTTCCGAGAGTGGATTCTCCGGTCGCCCCGGGGCATTACGCCACCGCCTGGAAATGGAACTTATCCAACGGAACATCCCGTTTGTTTTCCACGCCCGGCCGGTCCTTCTTTTGCGCGATCCGGACGGCATGGCTGCCGGTTTGGTGTTGGCTGCGAAAACCGCGCTATTTGCCGTTTCAGCTGGGCGCGTCATCGATTGCACTCCGGCTGGTTCGGTCGCAAGGCTGTCGGGCACACCTCTCTCCAGGCGGCCGGGCAAAGCAAAGGGCTTCTGGCGGATCCTGGCCGACGAGCCGCCCCGATCGTGGCCCGGGGAGGTGCGTGAAGCGGGAATCTATCGTCAAAGGGTGAGGGACATGGATTTCGAACACCGGATTTTGGATCTTTGCTTTGAAGACGACGATGACCCGAGATCCCTGGTTCACCGGCTCCGCTGCGCCTTGGATACCGAATCCCTTCATGCGGCCTCGGCTTTGCCGGTCGTTCCTTGTGCCGAGGTCCGGGCGGACCGGCCGATCAACGGGGCACTTGGCTCCTTGGTTGCCGCGGATGCGCAGACTGAGGCGGGCGTTTGGATGGCGGGCGGCTTGTTGCCTTTTTCCGACCCCCGGCACCTCTGCGACCCCGCCGCGATGGGAGAAATTTCCAGGCAGGTCGCACGGTGGGCCTTCGATGCTCCAGCTGCGAAGCCGGGCCAACTGGGAAGTGCAGGGGGAGCGCTTGCCGCGCTGCCGGCATTTCTGCGCAACCCGCTGGGAGAGGTTTCCCTGCCCGGAGACAGCCTGCCTGATTTGGGATCCTTCGACGTTGTGGTCACCGGCGGCGGTACCGGTGGAGCCCCGGCGGCGATTGCCGCTGCGGAGGCTGGTGCAACCACCCTTTGCCTGGAATCCGGCCATACTCTTGGCGGTGTCGGCACGTTGGGATTAATCAGCTCCTATTGGTTTGGAAACCGGTGTGGATTCACCGCAAAACTTGATCAGGCCCTGGCCGGGGCCGACCCTCTCTGTCGCGAGAAAAGCGGCTCCCGCTGGAATCCTGAGCTCAAATCCAACCTCTACCACCGCCTCCTCGCCGCACACCGGGCGACGGTCTGGACTCACAGCCAGGTCGCGGCCGTGCGGATGGAAAATCAGCGTGTCACAGCAGTTCTGGCTGTGACCGGGTATGGATGCGGATGGGTGCGGGCTGGTTGGGTGGTCGATGCCACCGGCAATTCCGACATCGCAGCCGCCGCTGGAGCCAGCTTCCGTGTGATTGACAGCAGCCATGTTGCCGTCCAGGGCACCGGCATTTCACCCAGGGTCCACCCTGCTGCCACATCCCAAAATTCCGATCACACGTTTGTCGATGACAATGACCCGGAGGGACGGACATGGGCCCATGTGCAGGCCCGCAGGAAATATCCCGACGACTTTGACACGGCCCCCTTCCTCAACTCGCGCGAGCGCCGCCAAATCGCCGGCGAATACGAAGTCTCGCCCGTGGATATCCTGGCCGGGCGTGTTTTCCCCGACACCGTTCTCACTGCCCGGAGCAATTTCGACACGCATGGATTCATTATCCACCCGGTTTTCATGGTCGTCCCACCGGACAAGCTTCCGCTGGCTGCCCATGTCCCTTTGCGTTGCATGATCCCGAAGGGAGTCAACGGAGTGCTGGTCACCGGACTCGGCATGTGTGCCCATCGCGATGCGCTGCCAGTACTTCGGATGCAGGCCGACGTGCAAAATCAAGGCCACGCTGCGGGATGGCTTGCCGCATATTTTGTCAAAACCAGGCGTAACCCCGGCGAGACTCCAACCGCCGACTGGCAATCAGGGCTCGTTCAATCAGGCATCCTTGCGGATGAGGTCGCCGGCCAGCCGGATTCGTTCCCGTTGTCGGACGATACTGTTCGCAAAGCGGCTCTCGGCTCTCTTGAAAGCGCCTGCGATGTGGCCATCGTGATGGCGCACCCGGAAACCGCCCTCCCTGTCATTGCCTCCCGTTGGACGACGGAAACTCATTCCGCCACCCGTCGGCGCTGTGTCTTGATCCTCGGCCTTCTGGGGCACCAGGCCGCCACTCCCGGCCTCTTGGAATGGCTCGCTGGTGCGGAAGACTGGGACGAAGGTTGGGACTTCCGCGGCATGGGCCAATTCGGGCGCAGCATGAGCGACCTCGATGCAGCCATCCTCGCAGCAGCACGCTGCGGAGCTGGAGACTGCGTCCCCGACCTTGTTCGACTTGCGGCGCTGCTCGACGAATCCGCCGCATTTTCGCATTGTCGCAGCCTCGCACTCGCAGCCGCATTGCTGAAGGATCCCCGCCTGAACTCCGCGCTCGGGCGCCTCATCGACCTGCCCGGGTTTACCGGCCACGACCAAACCACTCCGGAGGCCCTGCTCGAAGATTCGGATCCCAGTCCGGTCAGTACGTCGTCACGCAATCTCTCTTTGCGGGAAATTTACACCGCTCGCGGGCTTTTCCTTGGAACCGGCAGACACTCACGGGCGCAGGCCATCCTTGAGTCCTACGCCATGGACCTGCGAGGACACTTTGCACGGCATGCCCGAAGCATCCTTGCAGAGGAGGTTTCCGGATCCGACCTGGCGTGACAAAACTGGTTGCCGGAAAAAAGAGTTTTGGAGCAGTCCCTTCGTTGTTTCGGAATACATAGTTGTATTTTTTATTTATTTGTGGGAGGATCTTTGAGAGTTCCCAATATAAGTACCCCTAATCCTTACGAGAACCGATAGATTCCAATCTTTGTGAAACACAACCCATCAGTTGGCCAACCGATGTCCAAAGGCTGGTCGAAATATGATGCCATTCGGAGTCTCATGCCGGGCGGCAACGGGACTCTCAACAAGGTTCCCCGTTATGCACCCGATGAACCCGCTCTGATGGCGAGGGGGAAGGGGTGTCGTTTGTGGGATGTGGATGGCAACGAGTATATTGATTTCCGGTGTGCACTGGGTCCGGTCACGCTCGGGTATTGCTATCCGGAGATTGATGATGCGATCCGGCGACAGCTTTCCTCGGGGATCGTTTTTGGCCATCCGAACGAATTGGAGTTCGAACTGGCTGAGGAACTGGTTACGAATATTCCCTGTGCCGAGAGCGTGCGGTTTTTAAAGACCGGGGGAGAAGCGGTGGCTGCGACGATCAAGCTGGCGCGTGCGTTTACAGGGCGGCCCATGATTCTGGGGTGTGGGTATCATGGCTGGATCAATGGTGTGGAAAAGACAAGCGGTCTGGCGCCGGGGGTGGCGGAGAGTCATCGCAGTTTTGCTTATGGCGACCTCGCCGGTGTGCAACGCTTGTTGGAGGAGCACGAAGGGAAGGTCGCGGCGGTCGTGCTGGCGGGAGCCTATGCGGCCATGCATGCGGACGACCGGTTTCCTCAGGAATTGCGGAAACTGACTCGCCAGCATGGCGCTCTGCTGATCCTTGATGAAATCGTGACCGGATTCCGGCTGCGGCTTGGCGGGTATCACGAATTTTACGATTTTCTTCCCGATCTGGCGGTCTTCTCCAAAGGGATTGCCAATGGCATGCCACTGAGCGTTTTTGCCGGACGCCGGGAGATCATGGATCTGGCTGCCAGCCGGGCCGTGGTGAGTTCCACGTTCTCAGGAGAAACGCTGTCGGTGGCCGCGGCGCTCGCGCTTTTGAAAGTCTATCGGGAACACGATGTGATCGGTCATCTCTGGCAGGCGGGGGAGCAGATGGGCAATGGCTTGAGGGAGATCTTCCAGCGTCATGGCCTGCCAGTTGAGTTGAAAGGGCTCGCACCGTGCCAGGCGTTTGTTTTTCATGGCGATCACCGGTATGCGAGCGACCGGCTGCAGCAGGCGATGTTTCGCGCCTGTTACAAACACGGAATCAGCCTGAATGTGATCTGCTTTGTCAATTTTTCGCATGGACCGCAGGATATTGCGCAGGCTCTGGAGCGCATTGATGCCGCCTGCGGCGATCTTTCCTTCGATGGAGGGCCGGCCCGGATCGATCCCGCTCTGGCGACGGTCGGTGCCCTGGCAAACATGGGAGCGTGAAGCCACTTCCCATGGTGACCGATTGCCACGTTCATCCTCCGGGTTGCGATGTTGCGACGATGATCGCGCGGGCGGAAGCGTTTGGCATCACCCGCCAGTGCCTTTTCGCTCTGGGCAACGAGATTGATCCGCAGTTTCCCGCACCGGATGGTGGACATTGGTCGTCGATAGGTGCCCCGCACCACACGGATGCCTGGAACCCTCCACCCGAGCGTATCACCGCGTCCAATGAATTCGTGCAAAGCCTGGTGCAGCAGGCGCCGGACCGGCTTTGTGCGCTCTGTTTCGTCAATCCGGTCCATACCGATCATGCCCTGGCTGAAATCCGGGCGCGGGTGCAGCAGGGTCCGATGCTCGGAATCAAGCTCTGGATTTCCTGCAAGGCGAACGATCCGCTGGTTGAGCCGATTGCCGAACTCGCGGTCGAACTGGATGTTCCGATCCTGCAACATTGCTGGAACAAATTCGGGGGAAACATGCCCGGCGAATCCTGCACGGCAGATGTTGCGGAGCTGGCCGGAAAATTTCCCAGGCTCAAGATCATCGCACCCCACCTTTCCGGGCAGCATGAGGACGGGGTGCTCGATCTTGCACCGCACCCCAATATCTGGATCGACACTTCCGGCATGCTGCCTGATGCAGGAATTCTCGAGTTTGCCGTTGAGGCCGTGGGAGTGAACCGAATCCTTTTCGGCTCCGACCTGCCGATGCGCCATCAGGGCTCGGCCCTCGCGCGTATCCAAGGCTCGGCGCTCCGCGACAGAGACCGGCGGGCTATTCTTCACGACAACTTCAGCCGGCTTTTCAACCAATGATTGATCACAATGTCTGGCTGGGTGCCTGGCCCTTTCGGCCTCTGGGCGACCGGGGAACGGTTCCCTTTCTCCTCAAGACCATGGACCGCCTGCAAATCGAGAAGGCTTGGGTGTCCGCGCTGGATGGAGTTTTTCATCGCGTCCCCCGGTCTTCCAACTGCTGGCTTGCCGATCAGGTAGCCGGGCACACCGAACGGCTGGAGGCGGTGCCGGTGCTTCACCCGGGACAAGCAAATTTCTCCGATGAACTCGGACGGATTGCCGGACAGACCCCCCGACCAGCCGCGATTCGCCTTGTTCCCGCCATGCAGGAAATTCCTCCGGCCCGCATGGAGTCTGCGGGTGAGGAACTTTCAGTCTGCGGATTGGCCATCGTGCTGACCGTCCGGTTGGTGGACCCGCGAGCAAGACATCCCCGGCTTCCGATTCCAGAATTATCCGTTGCCGACACGCTTCGATGGCTGAAAATATTGCGGCCCGCCCAAGTGATTCTGGCGGGCTGTAATATTAACGAACTGAGCAGCCTTGATTCCATCGAACTTCCGGAATACGTGGCATTCGAAAGTTCCTTTCTTGACGGCCCGGACAGCCTTGACCTCGCGCGGCAAACCGTGGGGAAGAGGCGGATTTTGTCCGGGTCCAATGCTCCCCTGAACTTCCAGGAGGCGATGGTCGCGAAATGGAGGCAGGGAGCCATCCCGCCTTTGTAGCTTGGGCGCTTACCGATCAACTCCTGCGCAAAAAGCGCAAGACTTCACATTGAAGGGAGCGAAAAATTGAGTAAGATAAAACCTCACGACCTCCGCAAGGATGGTTTTAAATCCCTCCACAAAAGGAAGATACTAACGGCGCAAGCCGCACGGCCCCAAGGCCGAATTTGATGCAGGATTTTTTCAGGCCAAAATTGCTAAAAATTTCGGCCGTTCTACTGCATTACCTTGGTGGGTGTAGCCCCTGCTGCTTGAGCGCAAAAAAGCGCAAGACTTTCAGAAACGATGCAGGCCTCACACGAAGGAAACAAAGGAAACGAAGGTCAGAGGGATACAAGAAATAGACAGGAGGGGGCGCAACCATAAAGTATCGCAAACGCGTCTCCCTCCATTTTGCGAAGCAAAATATTTCTAATCCGGCGGCGTGGGCGGTTATTTCTCACCGGATCCCCTTGCCCACAAACCCGCCCTTGGCACCGGCTCCCGCCGGATTAGGGCTAAAGCCTTCGCGTTGATTCCCGGACGATCAACTCATAGGGAAGAACCACCCGCCGATTTGCCGGGCGGTCCCCGCTGACCGCCATACGTTTCAAGTCGTCAAAAGCCAGCCGGCACAAATCTTCCAGGGGCTGCCGGATGGTGGTGAGGGGAAGCAAACCGGCCGAACTTGCGGGATCATCCCCGACGCCGACGACCATCATCTCGTGAGGAACACGCAGGCCACATTCCGCGCAGGCCAGCAGAGCACCGTGCGCTGTGGCATCGCCATTGCAGATCAGGGCATCGGGAACCCGCTCGGAGCGGATGATCTCCCGCATTCCCAGATAACCGCCAGCATGGAGACCATGTACATTGGGAGCCTGCTGCACCATGAATCCTTCGTAGGACACATGTTGGGCCTGCGTTCGGAAATGGACCTCTCGCTCTTCCCGGCCGGCGGCTTTCACCGCTTCTTGAATCCCTTCAATGGCATCCTGAACAAACTTGGAGGAGGTTTGGTGATCGGAAGTGTCCTCGTACAACAGGGTCATTGAGGAGCTGCCCTGGGCAATGAGGTGTTTCGCAAGGAGGGAAACCCCCCTTTTGAAATCGGCAAAATAGGTCGGTACATGGAGCGGGGCCGCCGCTCCCACCACAACTGCGGGAATCCCTGCCGCGACCAGGCGGTCAAGGTGGGCTTTGCCCAGATCATTAAAGACGATCAAGGCGTCCACCTTCGAATCAATCATGATGTCCACCGCGCGGTTGCAGGATTCCTCCGAGGCGTCGGGAACCACGTAGATGTTGGGATGAAATCCATGCTGCTCCGCGAACTGGCGGGCCAGGTAGAGCTTGAGCTGAAAGAGATGGCCAAAGGCCTGAAAGGCCAGCACGCCCACCATGCCGGACTTCCCCGTACGCAGGGTTTTTGCCATGCGATTCGGCCGGTAGTTCAGCCTTTTCGCCAGCGCCAGAACACGCTCG